>Ga0079986_1018634_pt1 | contig 8919 bp, 8 predicted proteins | sample Hof3ISUMetaT_FD_73496 | JGI IMG/M metagenome (GOLD analysis project Ga0079986, IMG submission 73496) | Enriched soil aggregate microbial communities from Iowa State university to study microbial drivers of carbon cycling -... | ecosystem: Environmental > Terrestrial > Soil > Agricultural land... | reverse complement strand
GAAAACGGCACCTTCCGGTGCCGTTCGCATTTCACAATCCAGCGTTTTACTTACGTGCCGCCTCCCACGATTTCAGCAGTTCGGCATAACTCACGGTTTCACCCTGCGGCTTCTCGTTTGCCAGTTTCGGCTTCGGCGCACCCGGTTGGTCGAACCAGTACTGCGCGTCGCGCTCGGGGTTCATTTTCGGGGCGCAGGTGGCTTGGGCTTTCGAGCGTTCCAGACGGGTCATGATCGCGTCCTGGTCCTTGGCCAGGCCGTCGAGTGCCTGTTGCGGGGTTTTCTCGCCGCTGGCGGCTTCGGCGATGTGGCTCCACCACAACTGCGCAAGGCGAGGATAATCAGGCACGTTGGTGCCGGTCGGGGTCCATTGCACGCGGGCCGGGCTGCGGTAGAACTCCACCAGGCCGCCGAGTTTCGGTGCCAGGTCGGTCATGGCCTGCGAGTTGATGTCCGATTCGCGGATCGGGGTCAGGCCGACGATGGTTTTCTTCAGCGAGACGGTTTTCGAGGTCACGAACTGCGCGTACAGCCAGGCCGCCAGTTTCTGCTTTTCAGGCGTGGACTTCATGAATGTCCAGGAACCGGCGTCCTGATAACCCAGCTTCATCCCCTCTTCCCAGTACGGCCCTTTCGGCGACGGCGCCATGCGCCATTTCGGCGTGCCATCGGCGTTCATCACCGGCAGGCCCGGCTTGGTCATGTCGGCGGTAAAGGCGGTGTACCAGAAGATCTGCTGGGCAATGCTGCCCTGTGACGGTACCGGCCCGGACTCGGAGAAGGTCATGCCCGCCGCTTCCGGTGGTGCGTATTTCTTCATCCAGTCCACGTATTTGGTGGTGGCGAATACCGCCGCCGGGCCGTTGGTGTCGCCGCCGCGGGTCACACTTGAACCGACCGGATGGCAATCCTCGACGCGAATGCCCCACTCGTCCACCGGCAAGCCGTTGGGGATGCCCTTGTCGCCGCCACCGGCCATGGAAAACCAGGCATCGGTGAAGCGCCAGCCCAGGGACGGGTCTTTCTTGCCGTAGTCCATGTGCCCGTAGACACGCTTGCCGTCGATTTCCTTGACGTCTTCGCTGAAGAACTTGGCGATGTCTTCATACGCCGACCAGTTCACCGGTACACCCAGCTCGTAACCGTACTTTTCCTTGAACTTGGCCTTGAGGTCCGCACGTTCGAACCAGTCGGCGCGGAACCAGTACAGGTTAGCGAACTGCTGGTCAGGCAATTGATAAATCTTGCCGTCCGGGGCGGTGGTGAAGGAAATGCCGATGAAATCCTTGATGTCGAGGGTCGGCGAGGTGAAGTTCTTGCCCTCGTTGGCCATCAGGTCGGTGATCGATTCGGTCTTGCCGTAACGGAAGTGCGTACCGATCAGGTCCGAGTCGTTGACCCAGCCGTCATAGATGTTCTTGTCCGATTGCATCTGGGTCTGCAGCTTTTCCACCACGTCACCTTCCTGCAGCAGGTCGTGGGTCAGCTTGATCCCGGTGATTTCAGTGAAGGCCTTGGCCAGCACCTTGGACTCGTATTCGTGGGTGGCGATGGTTTCCGACACTACTTTGATGCTCATGCCGCGAAACGGCTCCGCCGCCTTGATGAACCACTTGAGTTCTTCGAGTTGCTGATCGGCCGTCAGGGTCGACGGCTTGAATTCACTGCCAATCCATTTTTTCGCGGCGTCTTCATAGGCATCGGCCCAGGCAGACGCGCTCAACCCGCTGAGTGCCAGCATGGCTGCCAATGAAATGCTATGTCGCAGCTTATTGTTTTTGTCGAACATAGAGACCTCCTTATTGAGTTTCGGAGCAACATTGCCGAGCGATTCGACTAGCCCCAACGCATCACCACCAACAGCCACACCAGGGACAACGCGAAGGCGACCCAGATGCTCCAGTCGGTCACGCCGATTACCAGCAAATGCAGGTAGGCGCTGCCGAGAAGACCGATGAACAACCGGTCGCCACGCGTAGTGGCAATCGGCAAAAAACCTCGCTTGAGTATGCTCGGCGAACGCAACTCCCAGGTCGTCATGCCCACCAGGATCAAGGCAATGACACTGAAGAACGCCGCCGTGGGGACGGTCCAACTCATCCATTCCATCATCAGTTCCTCATACCCGGCCCAGGGCAAAGCCCTTGGCCACGTGGTTGCGAACAAACCAGATCACCAGCATGCCCGGCAGGATGGTCAACACCCCCGCCGCCGCCAGCACGCCCCAGTCGATGCCGGACGCCGAGACCGTGCGAGTCATCACCGCCGCGATGGGCTTGGCATTTACCGAGGTCAGGGTTCGCGCCAGCAGCAGTTCAACCCAGGAAAACATGAAGCAGAAAAACGCCGTGACACCGATACCGGAGCCGATCAGCGGGATGAAAATCTTCACGAAGAACTTGGGAAAACTGTAGCCGTCGATGTAGGCGGTTTCGTCGATTTCCTTGGGAACGCCCGACATGAAGCCTTCGAGAATCCACACCGCCAGTGGCACGTTGAACAGGCAGTGCGCCAGGGCCACGGCGATGTGGGTGTCGAACAGGCCGATCGATGAATACAGCTGGAAGAACGGCAACAGGAACACCGCCGGTGGTGCCATGCGGTTGGTCAGCAGCCAGAAGAACAGATGCTTGTCGCCGAGGAAGCGGTAGCGCGAGAACGCATAGGCCGCCGGTAACGCCACGGTCAGGGAGATGATCGTGTTCAGGCTCACGTAGTACGCCGAGTTGATGTAACCGGTGTACCAGCTCGGATCGGTGAAGATCACCTTGTAGTTGGCCAGGGTGAAATCCTGTGGGAAAAGCGTCAGGCCGCCGAGGATTTCGCTGTTGCTCTTGAAGGACATGTTCAACAGCCAGTAGATCGGCACCAGCAGGAAGAGGATGTAGATCAGCAGTGGAATCACTTTTTTCATCGGGATTGCCTCATGCTCATGATGGCCTCAGCGGTTGGCGTCGGAGTGAGTCATGGCGGTATAGAACAGCCAGGACACCAACAGGATGATCAGGAAGTACACCAGCGAAAATGCCGCGGCCGGCCCCAGGTCGAACTGCCCGATCGCCATCTGCGTCAGGGTCTGGCTGAGGAAGGTCGTGGCATTGCCCGGCCCGCCCCCGGTCAGCACGAACGGCTCGGTGTAGATCATGAAACTGTCCATGAAGCGCAGCATCACCGCGATCAACAGCACGCTCTTGAGCTTGGGCAACTGAATATGGCGGAACACGGCCCAGGCCGAGGCACGGTCGATCCGCGCCGCCTGGTAGTACACGTCCGGAATTGCCCGCAGCCCGGAGAAACACAGCAGCGCCACCAGTGAGGTCCAGTGCCAGACATCCATCACCAGCACGGTGACCCAGGCGTCCATGGTGTTCGCCGCATAGTTGTAGTTGATGCCCATGGCCTTGAGGCTGGCCCCCAGCAGGCCGATGTCGGCCCGGCCGAAGATCTGCCAGATGGTGCCGACCACGTTCCACGGGATCAGCAATGGAATCGCCAGGATGATCAGCACCACTGACGACCAGCGCCCCTTGGTTGGCATGGTCAGGGCAATCGCGATACCCAGCGGGATTTCGATCACCAGCACGCACGCCGAGTAGATGAACTGGCGCAGCAGCGAATCGTGCAGGCGCGGGTCGAGCAGCACCTGCCTGTACCAGTCGGCACCGACGAAGTAGCGGCTGGACTGGTCGAAGATGTCCTGCACCGAGTAGTTGACCACGGTCATCATCGGGATCACCGCACTGAACGCCACCAGCAGGAACACCGGCAGTACCAGCCACCAGGCCTTGTTGTTCTGCACCTTGTTCATGGCTGCGCCCCCTGCTCGCTTGTCTGTTCGCCCAGCACCTGCGCTTCCAGCAGGAACTCATCGGCGTAGACCATCAGCCACTGCGCCGGAAAACTGATGTACGCCGTGCCTTCGGGCACCGGCTTGTCTTCGGCCAGGCGCACTTTCAGCGGCGCGCCGTCGAGGTTGAGGGTCAGGATCTTGTAGGTGCCGAGGTCTTCGACGTGTACGACTTGTGCCCGCAGCGCGTCATCGAAGGGTTCGTCCCAGACATGGATGAACTCCGGGCGAATGCCCACCTTGAGGGTGTGCCACTCGGATTCGGCGATGCGTTTTTGCATGGCCTCGGACAACGGCAGATGGATCGACGCGAAACCGACGCCGCCCGGTTGCGGCTCGACCTTGATCAGGTTCATCCCCGGACTGCCGATGAAGTAGCCAACGAAAGTGTGGCTCGGCCGCTCGAACAATTCCCGTGGGGTGCCGAACTGCACGATCTGTCCGCCGTACATCACCGCGATCTTGTCGGCGAAGGTCGAGGCCTCCAGTTGATCGTGGGTGACGTAGACCATGGTGATGTTGAACTGCTCGTGGATCTGCTTGAGCTTGCGCCGCAGCTTCCACTTCAGGTGGGGGTCGATCACCGTCAGCGGCTCGTCGAAGAGAATGGCCGAGACGTCATCGCGCACCAGCCCACGGCCCATGGAGACTTTCTGTTTTTCGTCGGCGGTGAGGTTGCTGGCTTTTTTGCTCAGTAGGCTCTGCAGGTCGAGAACTTCGGCAATTTCCTGCACCTTGGTGTGAATTTTCGCCTCGGCCATGCCCTGGTTGCGCAACGGAAAGGCCAGGTTGTCGAACACCGTCATGGTGTCGTAGACCACCGGAAACTGGAAAACCTGGGCGATGTTGCGTTTTTCCGGGGTCAGGTTGTTGACCGCTTTGCCATCGAACAACACGTGGCCCTGGGACGGGCTGAGCAAGCCGGAAATGATGTTGAGCAAGGTCGACTTGCCGCAGCCTGACGGGCCGAGCAACGCGTAGGCGCCACCCTGTTCCCAGATGTGATCCATCTGGCGGATCGCGTAATCCTCAGGGCCGCTCGGCGTGCTGGTGTAGCTGTGAGCGAGGTTCTGCAAACGGATTTCGGCCATCAGGCAACCCTCGCGACGCGCCGGCCGGGCGCCTGGACCAGCCGCCCCTGCGCATCGAACACAAACAGTTTATGGGTCGGGATGTAGATGCGGATCGGCGCATCGACGTCATACTCGTGTACGCCGGGCAGGTGCAGCACCAACAGGAAATGCTCGTTGCGCACATGCAGGAAAGTTTCCGAGCCGCTGATTTCGGCGACTTCAACGGTCACCGCCAGTTCCAGGTCATCGTCGTTGCTCGGTACCAGCGAGATATGGCTGGGGCGCACGCCGAAGCGGAACTCGCCCTCGCCCACCGGGCGCAAATCGACGTTGAGCGGGAAGTGCACGAAATTGGCGAAGCTGACTTCGTTACCGGCGATGCGACCCGGCATCAGGTTGATCGGCGGCTCGGAGAACAATTCGGCCGCCAGCACGGTCTGCGGCTGGTGGTAAACCTCGGACGACAGGCCGCTCTGGATCACCCGGCCCTCATGCAAGATGGTGGTGGTGCCACCCAGGGCCAGGGCTTCGTTGGGCTCGGTGGTGGCATAGATGGCGATGGTGTGGCGCGCCTTGAACAGCTCACGCATTTCCTGGCGCAGTTCTTCGCGCAACTTGTAGTCGAGGTTGACCAGCGGTTCGTCGAACAGGATCAGTTCGGCATCCTTGACCAGTGCCCGGGCCATGGCCGTGCGCTGCTGCTGGCCACCGGACAGTTCCAGCGGATAGCGCTGCAGGAACTTCTCGATGCGCAACATCTTCGCCGTTTCCAGCACCTTGCCCTGGATCTGCTCATTGGAGACACCGGCCTGGCGCAGCGGCGAAGCGATGTTCTCGAAGACGGTCATGGTCGGGTAGTTGATGAACTGCTGATACACCATCGACACATTGCGCAGGCGTACCGGGCGTTGGGTGACATCGACGCCATTCATCAGGATGCGGCCGCTGTCAGGCTTGTCCAGCCCGGCCATCAGGCGCATGAGACTGGTCTTGCCGGACAGCGTGCGCCCAAGCAAAACGTTGAAGGATCCGGGTTCGAAACGCAGGCACGCATCGTCGATCCAGGTCTGGCCCTCGACGGTACGGCTGACATGCTCCAGGGTTAATGACATGGCTCGGCCTTTTTATTTTTGGAGTCAAGCGACCTGAGCGGTATAGCGACATTTGTGCCAAAAAATACAAGTCGTTGATTTGGCTCTGAATCCTCAAAAGTGACTACCGGGTCACGTTCATTGCTGAACACAAATGAACAATCGAGACTGAACAACTGAACAGTTCAGCGATTGACAATGAACATTAGTGAACAACACTCTAGGGATGCCTTTTGACTTTCCCGGATCATGGAAGTAGACGCAGATCCTGTGGGAGCGGGCGTGCTCGCGAAGGCGGTGTGTCATTCAGCAATGATGTGACTGACTCACCGCCTTCGCGAGCAAGCCCGCTCCCACATGTAGTTCGGTGCGTTGCCGAGCTACCCATAACAACAATAAAAATGCTGATTCAGAGACTGACTGCCATGGTCACATCCGCCTCGCCGCTGACCCACGACGCCATCATCCAGGACTCCTGGAACCGTTGCCGCGCGTTCGGCCTCAACCATCAGAGCACCCCGGCATTCGATCAACTGCCTGCCGAAGGCATCAAGCAACTGCTGGAAAGCCAGCATTCATTGGTGCAGACCACCCATCAGGAAGTGCTGCCGTACTACGAAAACATCCTCAGCAACTCCAACTGCCTGATCATGCTTGCCGACCATCAGGGCCAGGTGCTGACGTCCTGGGGTACCCAACGGTTCATCGAACCGAGCCTGACCCGTGGCTTCAGCGCTGGCGCCAGCTGGATGGAGCGCTGCAGCGGGACAAATGCGATCGGTACCGCGCTGGCCTGCGAGCAGGCGGTACACATCGAGCACGACGAGCACTTTCTCAAGGCCAACCGCTTCATGACCGGCTCCGCCGCGCCGATTTTCGATGCCGAGCGCAAGGTCATCGCCGTACTGGACGTGTCCAGCGACAGCTACCTGCCGCCGTCCCATACCCTGGGCATGGTCAAGATGATGAGCCAGACCGTGGAAAACCGGCTGATTCTCAACCTGTTCCACGGCCAGCACTTTCAACTGACCTTCAACACCGGCCTCAACAACCTCGACAGCCAGTGGGCGGGGCTGCTGATTTTCGATGAAAGTGGCCAAGTGCTGTCCGCCAATCGTCGAGCCGACAACTTGCTTGGCGTGCGCCTGTCGCGGGTCAATGTCGAGAGCCTGTTCAAAGTCTCGCTGCTGGAGCTGCTCAATCAACCCGAAGGCCTGCCCTTCGCTCTCCAGACTTGCGGACGCAATCGATTCCAGTGCCTGTTGAAACGACCCAGGCAGGCACCGATCCAGGCCAGAGTGTTCACTGAACCGGCCGTACCCGCACCGGCAACGATCAGCCTCAATACCCTGCACTTCGGTGACAGCCGCGTGGAAAAGGCCGTGCGCCAGGCCGAGCGCTTGCTGGAAAAAGACATTCCGTTGTTGATTCATGGCGAAACCGGGGTTGGCAAGGAAGTGTTCGTCAAAGCCCTGCATCAGGCCAGCTCGCGCAAAAAACAGGCATTCATCGCCGTGAACTGTGCAGCGATCCCCGCTGAACTGGTAGAGTCCGAACTGTTCGGCTATGAAAAAGGCGCCTTCACCGGGGCCAACCAGAAAGGTAGCATCGGCCTGATCCGCAAGGCTGACAAAGGCACGCTGTTCCTCGATGAGATCGGCGACATGCCGCTGCCGACCCAGGCCCGCTTGCTACGTGTGTTGCAGGAGCGTTGCGTGCAGCCAGTGGGCAGCAGCGAATTGTTCCCGGTGGACATCCGCATCATTTCCGCAACCAACCGCTCGTTACGCGAGCAGGTGCAACTGGGGCGCTTCCGCGAGGATTTGTACTACCGCATCGGCGGCCTGACCCTGGAATTGCCGCCGTTAAGGGAGCGCAGTGATAAAGAAGCGCTGTTCAAACGCTTGTGGGAACAGCATCGTGAACCGGGCCAATGGGCCGGGTTAAGCCGCGAAGTACTGGAACTGTTCAGCCGTCATCCGTGGCCGGGGAATTTAAGGCAGGTCAGCAGCGTGATGCAGGTGGCGCTGGCCATGGCCGAGGAACAACCGGTGCGACTGGAGCATTTGCCGGATGATTTTTTTGTCGATCTGGAGATGGAACCGGTGGAGACGCCAGAGCCGCTGGCGGTGGATCTTGATAATGCCGAGGCGTTGAATCGGCAGTTGCAGGCGGTGGGGGGCAATATTTCGCATCTGGCACGGCGGTTGGGGGTTAGTCGCAATACCCTTTACAAGCGATTACGCCAGGCGGAGTGACAAAGTAGCCGCATCTGCTTTGCTCGGCTTGAGACCATTCGCGAGCAAGCCCGCTCCCACATTGGATTTGTGTCGAACTCAATACTCAAATACGCCGCAAAACCAATGTGGGAGCGGGCTTGCTCGCGAAGGCGTCAGCCGTGGCACCGACGAACTTACGCCTAGCCCATAAACAAAAACCCGCACAAGGCGGGTTTTGTTTTCAAGCACTGCAGCAATCAGTCCGCCAGACGCCAGGTCGTCCCGCCCTTGCCGTCTTCCTGCACCACGCCCATGGCGGTGAGCGGGTCGCGGATGCGGTCGGATCCGGCCCAGTCCTTGCCGGCACGTGCCGCCAGACGCGCAACAATCAGCGCTTCGACCTCGATCGTTCCCACGCTCTGCGTGGGAATGCCTCAACGGACGCTCTGCGTTCGGCTTGTGATTTGGGACGCAGAGCGTCCCGGGCTGCATGCCCACGCAGAGCGTGGGAACGATCATCACACGATCATCAGTCCGCCAGACGCCAGGTCGTCCCGCCCTTGCCGTCTTCCTGCACCACGCCCATGGCGGTGAGCGGGTCGCGGATGCGGTCGGATCCGGCCCAGTCCTTGCCGGCTCGTGCCGCCAGACGCGCAGCAATCAGCGCTTCGACCTCGATCGTTCCCACG
>Ga0079986_1020207_pt1 | contig 8954 bp, 1 predicted proteins | sample Hof3ISUMetaT_FD_73496 | JGI IMG/M metagenome (GOLD analysis project Ga0079986, IMG submission 73496) | Enriched soil aggregate microbial communities from Iowa State university to study microbial drivers of carbon cycling -... | ecosystem: Environmental > Terrestrial > Soil > Agricultural land... | reverse complement strand
GGGAGTTCCAGGGCTGCCACTTGTTCAGGTGTCACGACACTTCGACGAGTCTCTTCGCGCAATCGAGTCAGGCGTTTGCTCAGGTCGTCGGACAGGGGTGGGTATGCGGCAGCCGCCCCGATTGAGCTGTCTTGAGCTTGATAGGCGGCTGTCGGTGGAACATCGGGGCCTAATCGTGCTTGCAGTTGCGTAACGCTTTGTTGGCTTTCCTTCAGCCAGTCGTACGCCCAGTCCAGTTGCATCAGCACATCGAGAATGTCAGGCGTATCGGGCTTCGTCACTGACTTCAATTGGCCGCTGGCCAGTGCTTTTGTATAGGTCGATCCGCCCAGCAGGTCCGCCAGTGTCAACAGGTCGGCAACCGGGTAACCGAAAAGCCGCGCAATGCGGGCCTGGCGATAGAGGGACGAGACAGTGGGCAGATCACGCCTTAATGTGCCCACATGGACCTGGGTCTTTTGGGCCAGCAACAATACATCGTTGGGTTGCAAACCCAGGCCGGCGCACAGTTGCAGCAAGGTTTTCTGTGTCTCGACATCGGTTGCCGGCAGTTTGATTTCCTTTTGATCGAGGATCAGCGGTGTGTCGAACATCAGCTTCTGGTTAAACACCTGATCGAACAGAGGCACTGCGCCCTCGCCGCTGGCATGGGACGCGAGATGATCCAGCAGTGCGGCGAATTCTTCGGCGCCGATGGCGTAGCGCTGGTTCAGGTGGCGATAGACGCCCAGTGCGCGCAAAGTGTTGCTGTTGAGTTGCAGGTCAGGATTGCCTGCGCCTTCAGCGCGCATCACGGCCATGACCAGGCTGTCCAGATGCGCGAAGTGAATGCCGGTCCAGCGCTGCAGGCGGATCATGTGTTGCAGGCGTTCGAAACGGGCAGGCGATGTCCTGGTCAGTTGCCAGCGCTTTTTGTCCAGACTTTCCACCTGTTCCAGGTCCATGGCGTCGTCGGATGCGGCAGCAGCCTCCTTGCCGTTCACGTAGCACGCGGCATAGTTGGACGGCGAAACGGGCAGGCCGGCCTTGTTGTTGTCCGGCTGATAGGTCTGGATGGATCGTGCTGGCGTGGCTGGGCAGTTGGGCGACAAGCGCACGCTGTACCTTTGGCGCCCCAGGAGTTGTTCGACCTGTTCGGCGTTCAGGTTGCTGTGATGCATGAAATCGTCCAGATCGGACGTGCTCCACATCATATCGTCAAGGCGCAGGGTGAAGCTGTGTCTTTCCAGTTCCACCGGAGCCGCATCGGGGCCCGCGACGGTCAGCACGTTAAATGTGGCGGTAAAGCCCGCATCGATTGTTTCCGGGAGTTCCTCATCGGCGATAATTCTTAAAACGAAGGGGGTTTTGTTATCGATGCGGATTCGGTTGACCAGTTCGCTATCACTGCCGCCGAGCGTCGAGGAACTGAGTGCCAGTTTGACTATTCTGGTTTGATCCCCCTTGCGAAAGGTCACAGGCAGGACGTTTTTTAGTGAGTTGTATTTGGTGGGCGTGGAAGCCTGGGGATTATGGGGGCCCACATCCGCTTGTGACTGTGGAACGAGGAAGCAATACGGTTGGGCAGCGGGTGGCATCGGATGCGTACTGACGATACCTTCCCAACCTTCGATCAGATCACGACGAGTCAGGCGTATATCGTCGGTTGCAGTCAGCAACTTCTGCTGCTCTGGACTCAGCCCCGACAACAATTGCTGTGCTTGCCCGGCAGTGTTGCCTATCGCTCCGTACTGGTTAGCGGGTGCTTGTCCAATTGGCAGCAGTCTGCTGGCCCGGTAATTCAACTCCCCCAGTCGTGGCTTATTGCCGCTCAGGCCAAGTTGGCATTGGTGATGGTAGAAGTTGTAGGGCAGGAAGAAAGGAAAGTGACGTTCACTCAAGACCTGATAAATGGATTTTTTCTCGTCGCCTGGAACGCCCTGGAGATAATCGAGCAGATTATCGGTCAGCACTTGCGTGACGATTTGCAGCATCGGCCTGGACGTGAAGGTGTTTTCACGGGTTATGAGTAGCGATTTCATATCGGGGCGACGCTTGTCCAACAACACGCGCTGGGGATCGATGGGGTCTTCGGGGGCGTGTTTTGTCGCTTCCAGTTGATGGATGAACGCCCAGAGCGCAGCCAGGTAGGCTACGGGTGAATCGATGGCGGCCATGGCTCCGACCTTGACGAACGAGTCCCAGTCTTCATTGAACTCACCCTGCCAGGTAGGCCCTGCTTTGGTCAGCGCGCGAACGCCGGTGCGCGGCGCCAGTTGTTGAATGTTATTCGAAGTTGTTTTGTATTCCCGGTACAAACGTCCGATCAGTGCCGCGTACCGGGTGGCGTTTTCATAGGCCAGATCGGGGTCGGCATCGCTAAGGCTCATCAGGCGCCTGGCAAACTCGGAGCGGGGCAGGCGAATGATGTCGAAGACCGAGTCGATCCCTAATTGCTGCATCGCTGCCGAAAAATCGACCCGCCCCTTTTTCGGTGACTGGTCGAGTTCGACAAGTGCGTTCATCAGCGAGTTAGTTTTGACGGTCATCTCGATGGATCTCCTGCCAGAGTGGGGCGGCACGTTATGGGCGGCCCGGCGGGTTCAAGCTATCGAGAAAGTGGAGGGCTGTGACCTGTCAGGTTTGACAGTTCGAATAGGTCCAGCTAGATCGTTATGAACTAAAATACAATTTTTTAATACGTATTTAAAATAATGTCAGCCGTTTGTCGGAACTGTCATAAATGACAGGTGGCTGTCTGCAGGGAGCCAGATAGAAATAGCGCTAAGGACACAGTGAAGAATTCTGGAGCGCTGAAAAAATGACCGATGAAACAGATGACGCAGTGGAGCCGCGTTTTACCAAGCCAACGATCACTTCGCCGCAATTAAGCAGTACGGTGAGTCCGGGGTTCCTGATCGAGGCTTATGCCCCGCCGATGACTATTGTTAATTGGCGGCTGGAAATCATGATTCCTGGCTATAAATTCGAGTTCACTCCCAATTGGACGCTTTTTCCACCCAGAGCGTGGTTTGAGGTTCCGAAAGATCTGATCCCTCCAGGAGGATTCTGGTTTCAGATCGATTATAACTATGGCGCTTGGAGCCCGTGGGCACAATCCGGCGACATGGTAATGAGCGCGCCGGCAACGGTTCCCGCGCCTAGGATCACACTTCCCCCTCCGGGGGTGATTGGGTTGCCTCGACCCCTGGTCTCAGGTAGGGGCGCGCCATTTGCGAATATCAAGCTGTATTTGGCGGGTTCCGGAATCGTTGAATACGGGAGCGCTACGGTTGACTCCAACGGAAGGTGGGAAACCACGTTGAAAGAAGATTTACCGATGGCCGATCCATTCAGCATGATTGCCGGGCAGAGCTTTGAAGGAACGTATCTTTGGTCAGACCAAGTCAACTATGTCGTTCTGTTCCCGCCCGTGATCCACAGCGCCACGGCTGAAGGCAATAAGCCGATCGTTACGGGAACGGGTGGGTTCAGCGGCGCCAAGCTTGAAATTGGGGAAGTAGGTGGCTCGGTCTTTATGAGCGACACTGTTCGCAGTGATGGGAGTTGGACGGTTGCTGCCCAGGAGCCCTGGGTGGTGCCGGGCACCTATCGGTTGCAGGCAAGACAGGTAGGCCCCGTTACCTCGCAACCCTCTAGTTGGCGTGTGGGGCCATCGGTTGAAATCAAGCCACTCAAACCGCCACCTCCAGACATTACATATCCCAATGCAGGATCCACACATCCGGCCTTCGTCAGGGTTGCAGGCACTTGTGAGGCGGGGGCGAGAGTCTTTGTCCAGTACCACGACGGATCTTTTTTGAAAGACGCCACGGTAACGGGCAGAAACTGGTTCCTCGACTTCCGTTGGACTGCGGGCAAAAAGGATGTGAAAGCGGTACAAGTTGTCGCAGGAGTGACTTCTGATCCTGGCGGTATCTTTACATTCTATGTGCAGCCCGAGAAGCCGGTGATCACTCCCCCCGCCACTCCGGTGGCCCTGAAACAGACGCTGGATGTGACCAGGGTTGAGTCGGGCGCGGTTATCCTCAAGATGCTCCGAAGCAGCGGCGTCGAGGTGCAAGGCAATTTTGAGGGTAACGGAAACTCTCGAAAATTTATACCAAGTCAGGACTGGCTGACAGGCAGCAACACCGTCAAGGTGGTTCAGTCTGTAGACGGGGTACCCGCTGAAAGTGATCCATGTACTTTCACAGTGGAACTTCCTACAGCGGACCCGAAAATCACCGGGCCGACTGTGCCGACAACCCAGCGCCCGACCTTTACAGGCACGGGTCATGACAAGGCGACGATCGAGGTTTACCTGGAACGCGTCCCATCCTTTATCGCTGCCAGGGGGACTGTATCGGGTGTTACATGGGAGGCACATTACCTGGCGAGCGCAAGTAACATGACGCCGGGAGTCTGGGCTTTCCTCGCGAAACAGACTTTTAACCAGAAGGAAAAAATTTCACAAGGGTTTGTTATCAAGATAAAGCCATCCACACCGCTCATCTTGCCGCTTGATTCGCCGGGTATGAAAGAGCCGCTGTGGATCAGGGGACTGGATAACATGTCCAATCTGACAGTGGAGGTCTTCAATGCCAAGGGTCGGGTTGAGGGCACGGTGACCCACTCAGGCGGTTCCGGAACATTCACTCCAGAGCAGGATTGGGGATACGGCGAACATAAAGTGTGGGCCGTGGCGACCGTGGAGGGGGTGCGTTCCGATGAAAGCCTTCCGGTCACTTTCAGCGTGAAGCCCGCTCCGCCTCGAATCACCTCTCCGACAGAGCCGACAACTCAACCGCCAGAGATCGGCGGCACGGGGCTTGAGGGAGCCGAAGTGGCTCTCTATAAAAACTCTGATCATTCAAACCCTATAGCTACTGCTGTGCCGGTGATAAAAGGAGAGTGGCACACTGTTTTGAAAACAGTTTTACCAGCGGGACGCGTATTGATCACTGCCCGGCAGACTTTTACAGGACAACCCTCGGACTTTACGAGTCCAGCATTCGAACTCAAGATAAAGCCATCCACACCGCTCATCTCCCCGCTTGATTCGCCGGGCATGAAAGAGCCGCTGATGATTAGTGGACTGGATAACATGTCCAATCTGACAGTGGAGGTCTTCAATGCCAAGGGTCGGATTGAGGGCGAGTTGCCCAACACAGGCACCACCCGTAAGTTCACTCCAAAGCAGGATTGGGGATACGGCGAACATGAAGTGTGGGCCCAGGCGATCGTGGATAGCGTGCTTTCCGATGCAAGCCTTCCGGTCACTTTCAGCGTGAAGCCAGCTCCGCCCGTGATCCAGTTGCCGCCTGATCCGGCAGAACCCAGGCAGGCGCTGTACATTTCGCTCTCATTGACCCATTCACCCGAGTTGGAGGTCTTCGTTGATGAGCACACCCCGGTGGACGGAAGTGTGAGTGTCGACGGCGCTGGCTTGAAATTCGTTCCAGACAATAACTGGCGACCAGGTCCTCAAGCTGTGTATGCGGTGCAGACAGTGGATGGCCTGAAGTCCGATCCAGGCCCCTCAACGACGGTGAACGCGAAGCCGCCCCGCGTGTCGATCAGCTCACCAGAGACGGCCAGGCCCGATCAGCCGCTGACCGTGACGGATGTCTATCCGCAAGCGAACACCATAGTCACCCTGTTCGATGCCCAGAACAAACCGATCCCTGGCAAGATCGATGGCATTGAGGATATCCGTACGTTTACACCGGACGAGAATTGGCAGCCTGGCCTCAATAAGGTCAAGGCAATCCAGACCGCGCATGACGTGGATTCCGACCTCAGCGAAGAGTGTGTCTTCACGGTAGAGGAGGAGGGCGAGAAACCTGACGCGCCGCGGTTCCAGGAGCCATCGAACGGCAGCAAAACCCCTATGCATCCGCATATCAAGGTTATTGGCTTGCCTTTGTCGACCATTACCGTGCGCCTCAAAGACGCTGGAGAGTTGTGTTCAGCGCCAGCCGATGCCGAGGGCGTGCTGGCGTTCAGGGTAAACGAACCCTTGCTGCCTGGCCCTACGGTTCTTCAGACCAGGCAGAAAGTGGACGGGCCGTCGTCCGATTGGAGGGAGCGTAGCTTTACGGTTAAGGAGCCGCCAGAAGTACCCAGGATTGAAGCACCACAGCCGGGCAGGCCGACCGGTCGCGTGCCGACTATACGCGGGGCTGCGCAAACCCGAGGGCAGATTCAATTGCGACACGAGGGGGACGCCGAGGATGAGCATTTCGGCACGACTCGTGGAGTGATGCAGTGGAGTTGGAAGGCCCAGGAGGCATGGGACCTTGGAACATACACCATCCAGGCGCGTCATGAGGACGAAGGTGACTGTTCTGAATGGACGGACCCCGTCACCTTTGAGGTCGTCGATTCCCTCTATGCCATTGGCGACGCCCTTCCTGTGCTTGCCGAGCCTGTGGTGGGCAAAGACCAGCGCGCGCGGTTGCGGGTTCAGGTGGTGTCCGGTACTACCGGCCAACCGGCCGCCAATGCGAACGTGGAGTGGCGCCGCAAAGGCCAGCAGGAGATCCTGGCGACGACGAAAACGGATGATAGTGGCTGGACCGAATTTTTATACATCCCAGACATTGCGGGATTGAACGAGGTTCTGGCCTATATCGCCAACAACAACGACGCCGTTGAGATGACTGAACTCTTCAGCGTGAATGCTTTGACAGACAACGGATGGGACTCGCAGGCCGTGTTTTATCTGGACGGGGAGTTGGTTGATCTGGCCAAGGGCGACATCGTCCTGTTGAAGGGCAAGGTGTATTCACTGGAGCTTCGGGTCAAGAGCGGTAGCCCGCTGGTTGGCTCCATGGTCATATTGCAAGACCTGTGGGAGGCGCAGGAAGCCGGTTTGCAATTCGCCCCAGCCATCGGTGTGCCACAGTTGGTCGAAGAGGGGAAGCCGGTGGTGTGGTCAATCTCATTCGCTGAGGGTGACGGTGTCCACTTCGGATTGAAGTTGACCAGCCCGGTGTTGCCGGATTGGCGTTTACCGGGACGCATCAGCGATCCTGTCGAAGAAGTAGAGGTCAACTTCGATAGCTTCCCGAAATTGTTCGGTGGTGATCCGGTTTATCCTTGCTTCGGTGCGTCGCATACCTTCCTCGTGAAACCCACCACACAGAGTCTGTTGCTTGGCGAAGAGGTGATGCTGGCGTTGACTGAAGAAGCCGCATCGCTTGGAGTAGTCTTGACGCCGAACACTGCGCAAAAAATGGTCGAGGGTGGCGTGACCTGGACGCTGGACTGCATCAATAGCGTTAACGCCGGGAATTTTGCAGCGCAGCTGAAAGTCCCGGCTTGGAATTTCAGCTCCCGGGAACTGGCGATGTCCCTCGGACATAACAAGGTCTCTAGAGCGGAAACGTTTGGCCCGCAGGAAATGGGAGGCGCCGGGTCTTATTGGATGTATGGCATTCGGGTGATTTCCACGTTCACCGGGCAAAACGCGGGAGGTGTCCCGGTGATAGTCAGGGTCGCCGGCAGGGACCCTGTTCATGGAGTGACAGAGCGCAGCGGTTGGATATATGTAAACTACTACGATGGCCAGACGGCATCTTTCCAGATTGACAATCGGTATGACGGAAGTACTGCCGGATAACCGGTAGTGTTGCTGGCGCGATCAGTTCCTTTTTGGGGCTTGGTAGGAGACAGGCCAGAAAAAAAGCCGCGCTGTTTTCACAAACAGCGCGGCTTTTCATTTTTGACCAGAAGGCTTACTGCACTTCCACCGCCAGGCTCTCACTGATCTTTTGCTGCCAGATGGCAGGACCGGTGATGTGGACGGACTCGCCCTTGCTGTCGACCGCAACGGTCACAGGCATGTCTTTTACTTCGAACTCGTAGATCGCTTCCATGCCCAGTTCGGCGAAGGCCACCACGCGGGATTTCTTGATCGCTTGCGCCACCAGGTAAGCCGCGCCGCCCACGGCCATCAGGTACACGGCCTTGTGGTCCTTGATGGCGTCGATGGCGGTCGGGCCGCGCTCGGACTTGCCGATCATGCCCAGCAGACCGGTTTGCTCGAGGATCTGACGGGTGAACTTGTCCATCCGCGTGGCAGTGGTCGGGCCCGCTGGGCCAACCACTTCTTCGCGCACCGGATCAACCGGGCCGACGTAATAGATGAAACGACCCTTGAGGTCCACCGGCAGGGTTTCGCCCTTGTTGAGCATCTCGACCATGCGCTTGTGCGCGGCGTCGCGGCCGGTGAGCATCTTGCCGTTGAGCAGGACGGTTTCGCCCGGCTTCCAGCTCTGCACTTCTTCCGGGGTCAGGGTGTCGAGGTTGACGCGACGGGCCGATGGGCCGGCTTCCCAGACGATTTCCGGGTAGGCGTCCAGCGGTGGCGCTTCCAGCGAGGCAGGGCCGGAACCGTCGAGCACGAAGTGCGCGTGACGGGTGGCGGCACAGTTGGGGATCATGCACACCGGCAGGGACGCGGCGTGGGTCGGGTAATCCATGATCTTCACATCGAGCACGGTGGTCAGGCCACCGAGGCCCTGGGCGCCGATGCCCAGCTGGTTGACCTTCTCGAACAGCTCCAGGCGCATTTCTTCGATGCGGTTCTGCGGGCCGCGGGCCTTCAGCTCGTGAATGTCGATGGATTCCATCAACACTTCCTTGGCCATTACCGCGGCTTTCTCGGCGGTGCCGCCGATGCCGATGCCCAGCATGCCCGGTGGGCACCAGCCGGCACCCATGGTCGGAACGGTCTTCAAGACCCAGTCGACGATCGAGTCGGACGGGTTGAGCATGGCCATTTTCGACTTGTTCTCGGAACCGCCGCCCTTGGCCGCAACGTCCACTTCCACGGTGTTACCCGGGACGATGGAGTAGTGGATGACGGCAGGGGTGTTGTCCTTGGTGTTCTTGCGAGCGCCCGCCGGGTCGGCGAGGATCGAGGCACGCAGGACGTTTTCCGGCAGGTTGTAGGCCCGGCGCACGCC
>Ga0079986_1021857_pt1 | contig 9192 bp, 1 predicted proteins | sample Hof3ISUMetaT_FD_73496 | JGI IMG/M metagenome (GOLD analysis project Ga0079986, IMG submission 73496) | Enriched soil aggregate microbial communities from Iowa State university to study microbial drivers of carbon cycling -... | ecosystem: Environmental > Terrestrial > Soil > Agricultural land... | reverse complement strand
CCGCGCGGTCAGTACCGCAACAGCAGCACTGACCTGTCTGGCGGCACGGCGTGCACCCCTTGCCCGCGCGGATTCTACGCAGACGAGGAGGGGCAGTTTGCCTGCCGGCCCTGCGCGCCGGGATCCTTCAGCAACGAGCAGGGATTCTCCGCGTGCTCCCTGTGCGAAACGGGAATGTTCGCGAATGTCACCGCACTGGAGCGCTGCTTCGACTGCCCCGGCGGAAGCTTCGCGCCGACCACGGGACTCAGCGCCTGTGCCCTGTGCGGCGTAGGCACGGCCACTGCGCTACCCAAGCGCAGCGCATGCGACGCCTGTGCGCCAGGTAACTACGCTGACAGGAATGGCTCACTGTCCTGCACGCCCTGCGCGGCCGGCTCGGCTCAGCCGTCGAACGGTCAGTCGTCCTGCGTGCCCTGTGCGGAGGGCAGCTATGTGGGCGTGAGCGGTCAGTCAGCCTGTGTGGGCTGCCCGGCCGGCCGCTTTGGAAACCAGACGGCACTGTCCCAGTGCTTTGCCTGCGCACCGGGCTCGGCGCAGGGACGCAGTGGGCAGCAGCGCTGTGAGGCCTGTGCAGCCGGCAGCTATGCGGCGGATCCCGCGCTCACGGCCTGCCTGAGCTGCGCCGTCGGCACGGCCACTAATAGCAATGGCTCGCTGAGCTGCGCGGCTTGTGCACCGGGCTCGTTTGCCTCTCTGCCCGGCCTGTCGCTGTGCGAGCGCTGCCCGCTGGGCCGCGCCGCCGTTGCGCAGCAGCAGTCAGTCTGCGCGCAGTGCACGCCTGGCTCCTTTGCCAATGAGACCGGCCTGGCTGAGTGTTTCTCCTGCCCTGCCGGTTCGGCTCAGCTGTCGAACGGTCAGACTGCGTGCGATTCCTGCGGTGTGGGTCGCTACGCTGCCACGCGCGGTGCGACGGTCTGCACGCCCTGCCAGGTCGGCCGCTACGCGTCGCAGAACGGAACCCTCGAGTGCACCGAGTGTGACCCAGGGCACGCACAGCCGCAGACGGGACAGGCAAGCTGCCCGGAGTGCGCACAGGGACGCTACACGCCGCTGCGCTCGCAGTCCGTGTGCGCAGAGTGTGCGCCTGGTCAGTATGCCAATGCCACTGGCTGGACGGCCTGCGCGCCCTGCGCGCCGGGCACAGCGGCGGCCACGGGTGGGCAGCCACAGTGCGCACCGTGCGCACTGGGACGCTTTGCCACAGTGGGCGGACAGTCGGTCTGCGCGCTTTGCTCACCGGGACAGTACGAGCCGCGCAACGGCAGCACGCAGTGCCTGTCGTGCCCAGCGGGCAGCGCGCAGCCGGGCAGCGGCGCCGTGGCCTGTGTGCCCTGTGCCGTGGGAAAATTCGGCGGCTCAGGCGGACTGCTGGAATGCGCGGCGTGCGGCACGGGCCGCTTCGCTAACGAGTCGGGCACCACCCTGTGCAGCGAGTGCGCTCCGGGCAGTTTCGCTGGCACACAGGGCCTGTCCGTCTGCGAGCTCTGTGCCCCGGGCAGCCACGCGGATGTCAAGGCGCTCAGCGTGTGTGCAGAGTGCGAGCCGGGCCGCTTCGCAAGCGAGAACGGCACCGTCACCTGCGAGCAGTGCGCGTCGGGTCACTACCAATCACAGCCGCGCGCCACTTCGTGTGACGAATGTACCGCGGGTCGTTACACCGCGATCGCTGGTCGCGATCAGTGCGTGCTGTGCGCTGCGGGTACCTTCACCGCTGCGAACGGCTCGCGGAACTGCACGGAATGCGCTCCTGGTTTCATCGCTCCTGCGCTCGGCACGGTGGAGTGCTCCGCGTGCTTGATGGGCCAGTTCCAGGATGCTTCGGGTCAGTCCGCCTGCCAGGTGTGCACTCCCGGCACGTTCCAAAACCAGACCGCGCAGACCGAGTGCATGCCGTGCGACATGGGTGCCTACTCGCCGATCGAGGAGCAGGCGCAGTGTGCGGCGTGCGCACTTGGAACGTACAACGGAGCCACGCGTCAGAGCACCTGCCTGCAGTGCGGACCAGGAACCTTCGCGCCGGTGAACCAGAGCGTGTCCTGCCTGTCGTGTGCAGCGGGCAGTGCGCAGGCGCTGCAGGGTTCGTCTGAGTGTGGCGTATGCAAGTTCGGTGAGTACACGAGTCAGTCTGCACAGTCCGTGTGCCTGCAGTGCGCGGCGGGTCAGTTTGGCAACACGACCAACTCGACGGGGTGCTTCGACTGTCCTGCCGGCAAGTACTCGTCGCTGCCGGGATCGTCCGTGTGCACGGACTGCGCGCCGGGTCGCTTCAATGTGCAGCCGGGTGCTTCCGTGTGCCAGGCGTGCGCGGAGGGAACCTATGTGGCCGTCAATGGATCGGTGAGCTGCTTGGCCTGCGGACCCGGAACCTTCCGCGCCACGACTGGAGGATCCGTATGCGACCGCTGCCAGCCCGGCAGTTTCGCGCCGGGATCGAGTACGACGCAGTGCAGCTCGTGCGCGCCTGGAACGTTTACGGCAGACAGCGGTCGCAGCAATTGCACGAGCTGTCCCGCTGGATTCTTCCAGGAGAACAGTGGGCGCAGCGCGTGCAAGCCCTGCGGTCTGGGAACCTTCTCGGAGAATTTGGCTGCCACGCAGTGTAGCAACTGTGCGGCTGGCCGATTCGCCAATGACACAGGCTTCATTAAGTGCCCGCCGTGCGCCCCCGGTTCGTCGCAGGCGCTCACGGGCCAGGCCAACTGCACGGCGTGCGACCTCGGCTCGGTGATGCCCACCGAAGGCGCGCTGACGTGCTCGGTGTGCTCGCCAGGATCGTTCGCAAACACCACTGGAATGTTGCAGTGCGTGCCCTGTGCGCTCGGCATGGAGCAGCCGCTGCCGGGCCAGGCAACGTGCGCGCCGTGCACACCCGGCCACTACAGTGCCTTCCCGTCAACGGTGTCCTGCTCTCTCTGCCCTCCTGGTCGTTTCACGCCCGACAATGGAACGATCACGTGCACGCAGTGTCCTCCGGGTACTGCGCACAACCTGCAGGGACAGACCAGCTGCCCGGAGTGCGAGCAAGGCTACTTCGCCGAACTGAGTGAGAGCCTCGAGTGCACGGCGTGCCGCGCGGGCACGTATGCTTCGGGTAACCGCACTGTAACGTGCGCGGAGTGCCCGATTGGCTCCCACCAGAACCAGGAGGGTCAGTCCGACTGTATCGAGTGCGAGGCCGGCAAGTACACGGAGCAGTCGTCGCAGAGTGTGTGCATGGCGTGCGCAGCTGGAACTTTCCAGAACCGCACCAACAGCACGGCATGCGACAGCTGCGCGAAGGGAGCCTACCAGAACGACGCCGGTAGCACTGTGTGCAAGCTGTGCGGCTACGGCACCTTCACCAACACGGAGAAGCAGAGCAGCTGTCTGGAGTGCGTTGCCGGCAGCTACACCGATCAGAACGGAACGATCGTGTGCCCGTCGTGCACGCCGGGTCATGCGCAGATTCAGACGGGCCAGTCGATGTGCTCGCTGTGCGAGCCTGGTACCTTCACCAACAGCAGCGGCCTGGCCGAGTGCGTGCCTTGCGCGAAGGGGAAGTACGCTGCGGCGTACGGTGCGCTGGCCTGCGTTGACTGCCCGCGAGGCAGCGTCGCGCCGTTCACCGGCCTCGCATCCTGCAGCGTGTGCCCGAACGGCACGTACACGGACCAGGAGGGATTGGCCGAATGCCTGCCGTGCGCGCTCGGCACATTCAACCCGCTGCCGAACCGCACCACGGTGTGCGAACCGTGCCCCGTGGGCTCGGTCGCCGAAATCACGGGCATGGATCACTGCACGCTCTGCAGTCCAGGAACCGCGCAGGATCAGACGGGCCGCAGCGTGTGCCAAGACTGCGCCACCGGTACCTTCAGTAACGATACGGGACTAATTACGTGCTTCGAGTGCCCCGTGGGACGCTCGCAGCCGGCGACGGGACAGCAGGGATGCGTAGATTGCGAGCGCGGCGAGTACCAGTCGCTGCCTGCGCAGAGCCAATGCCGCCCGTGCGCAGCGGGAACGGCCAACAACGTCACCGGTCAGTCCGAGTGCACGTACTGCGAGGCCGGGTACTATGCGGCCTCAGAGGGATACTTCGTGTGCACGGCGTGCCCGATCGGCCAGTCCATCGGAACAACGCGCGCGACCGTGTGCGTCAACTGCGAAGCTGGTTTGTTCTCCAACACCACCGCGCTGTCGCAGTGCTACGAGTGTCCGCCCGGTTCATTCCAGGAGTCGGGTGGGGCCAGCTTCTGTGAGCTGTGCTCTGTCGGCAAGCTGCAGCCCGATCCTGCTCAATCCACATGCGTCGACTGCGCTGTGGGCAAATTCACCGATCGCAATGGCACCATTGAGTGCGACGAATGCGCGGCCGGCAGCGTGCAGCCGAGTGAGGGTGCGTCTGTGTGCAATCTCTGCTCCACCGGCCGCTACATCGGCATCACGGGCGAGGTGGAATGCATTGACTGCAACGTCGGCCGCTATGCAAACGTGAGCGGCATGACCGAATGCTCGGCGTGCGATGAGGGAACGGCGCAACCGGCTACAGGTGCGGATTCTTGCCCGTACTGTGGTCTGGGCCGCTACTCCAACCAGCCCGGTGCATCCAAGTGCGACCTGTGCGAGGCCGGCACGACGACCGACGTGCAGGGCACCAGCATCTGCGAGAGGTGCGTGCCAGGCCGTTACCAGCCAACGCCAGGACAGCAGTCGTGCCGCCTGTGCGCGCCCGGCACGTTCCAGGGCGACTCCGGACAGCTGGCCTGCTTGCCTTGCGACAGCGGTACGTTCGCTGCACACAACGAGTCCGTGTCCTGCACGCCGTGCGGCCCGGGCACGTCACAGCCGCTGCGTCAGCAGACCGTATGCGCGCCTTGCGGCGTGGGCAAGGCCACGAACGCCACGCAGCAGTCCGCGTGCCAGGACTGCGCTGTCGGGCGCTTCCAGGACGACGAAGGCCAGACGAGCTGCGAGGCATGCGCGAAGGGCAGCGAGGCGCGCAGCGAAGGAACATCCACCTGCGCGCTTTGCGCACCTGGTTTCTTCGCCGAGAATCTGGGCAGCATCGAGTGCGTCGCGTGTACGCCTGGTAACTTCGCTGGCCGCAACGGCAGTGCTACGTGCGATCCGTGCAGCCCCGGTACGGCGCAGTTCGACGCTGGCCAGCCCGAGTGCCCTGCGTGCCCTCCCGGCACGTACACCAACGTTAACTCGAGCAAGGAGTGTCTCCTGTGCGAGGTCGGCAAGTACAACAAGTTCGCCGGTCAGACCGAGTGCCGCTCCTGCGCCGCCGGATCCTACGCCGTCAATACTGGCACAGTCAAATGCACGGACTGCGGAATTGGACGCTACGCAGATGTGGAGCAGCGATCCACGTGCACACGATGCGATCCGGGATCCTTCGCGAACGCGACGGGTACGGTGCGATGCACGGCGTGCTTCGAGGGAACCTACATGCCGTCGCAGGGCGCGCTTAACTGCACCCTGTGCGAGGCTGGTACGGCCATTGCCGCGCGCGGACACCGCAGCACGTGCTCGCTGTGCACGGCAGGATTCTTCTCGCGCCCAGGCTCTGCGGAGTGCTCTCCTTGCCCGACCGGTTCGTTCCAGGCGCTGCCCGGTCAGGCGGGCTGCGAGCTGTGCCCCATTGGTCGCTTCACCGCCAACGAAGGCAACACACAGTGCTCCCCTTGCGCTTCGGGTAGCTTCAGCAATCAGCGTGGCACGCGCGTGTGCACGCCGTGCTCCAAGGGCTACATGCAGCTGCTCCAGGGTCAGTCGTTCTGCACGCCGTGCAGCATCGGTACCTATGCGGACGAGACGGGCCTGTCCGACTGCAAGCCTTGTCCCGTTGGCACGTTTGGTACGCAGACCAACGCAACAGCGTGCGACCCCTGCCCTGCAGGATACTTCCAGGGAGCGCAGCGACAGTCGACCTGCGACGTGTGCTTGGTCGGAACCTACACGTCGCTGCCGCGCGCTTCGTCGTGCTCGGGCTGCGACGCCGGCCGCTACGCCAACGCGACGGGAATGACGCTGTGCACGGCGTGCGTGGCGGGTACCTTCCAGCGCCGCACGGCATCGATCAACTGCACGCTGTGCCCCATCGGAACCTACAGCACGGCCACCGCGGCAACGGAGTGCGACGCTGTGCCGCGCGGCCACTACCAGTCCGACAACGACACATATTTGACCAGCCCCACCGGCGACCAGTTCTATTCGCGTCGCTTGCTGGCCAACGGCATTGGCAACAATGTGCGGCCCGGTGCCATCACCGTAACGCCCTGCCCGCTCGGCATGTACCAGGATGAGTTCGGTCAGCAGTCGTGCAAGATCTGCCCGATCGGTCACTACTGCGGCTCGTTCGGCGCCGAGGCACCGGAGCCGTGCTTGGCCGGCGCGTTCAACAACTACACGGGCGCAACAGAGTGCACACCGTGCCAAGCGGGCAAGGCGAACATGGATCTTAACGCGACGGCGTGCACCAACTGCGTGCCAGGATACTACAGTCAGCAGCGCGCCGAGGAGTGCGCGGTGTGCGGCGTCGGCACCGTTACCGACCAGTACGGCTCGCCTGCCTGCGTCACCTGCCCGTTCAACAGCCGTGCGAGCGACGACAAGCGCATGTGCGAGTGCGAGCCCGGTCTCTACATGGCTGAGTACAAGTGGGGCTCCAACGTGTTCGAGTGCGTGGAGTGCCCCGTCGGTGCGGACTGCTCGGCGTGGGGCAATACTTGGTACAACCTGCCTGCCAAGAACGGTTGGTGGCGCAGCACGAACCACACGCTGAAGTTCTACGAGTGCTTCATTCGATCCTACTGCCCTGGCGGTCTGGCGTCGAACATGAGCTTCGACTCGACGTACGGCGGACTCTCGGCCGCCGAGATCGAGGCGAAGGACTGGGCCGATGGAAGCCTCACGCAATACACATCCGACGCCATCAACCTGCATGCGGATTCATACGAAACGGGATGCTTCTTTGCCGGATCATCCACGCCCTGCGCAGAGAATCGATGCGGAATCATGTGCTCGTTCTGCAGGCCCGGATTCAGGGATGGACTCGACTCGGTCTGCTCTGAGTGTCCCACGGGCCCTGGCCAGTGGGTCCTCCTCGTGTTCATCGGTCTCCTGATCGTCGCGCTGATGCTTCTCCAGTTCTACATCATCCTGAAGGCGGATCAGGATCTGCTGGCCGGCCTATCCGGCGACACCGCCGCCGCCATGGACCTGTCGATGATGGACAGCGACCTGTCCGACAAGTCGCTCTCCGCGTCCGGATCGCAGGACGACGATGAGGAGGACTCGAACTCCGGATCGGGATCGGAGGAGGCCAGCTCCAGTGGAAGCGGAAGCAGCGGCAGTAGCGGAAGCAGTGGCAGCGACAGCGACAGCGGCACTGGCACGGACTCTGAGTCGAGCAGTTCGAGCAAGAGCCGCAGCCGCAGTGGCAGTGAGAGCACCGCTTCGGAGAGCGGTGCCGTCGAGCCCACGAACGAGGACGCTGCCGACGCCGCCCAATTGGACGAGACACTGCGCTCTCTCGCCACTCCCGTCGTGCTGAAGGAGGATCTGACGTACAAGCTCAAGATTTTCCTCTCGTTCCTGCAGATCATTTCTTCCGTGAGCACCGGTCTGGACATGCAGTGGCCGTCCACGTTCAAACAGCTGATGTCGTACTTCGCCATCGTGAACTTCGACTTCATCCTCAGCTCCGTCATGTCCTCCGACTGCATCAGCGCAGTCACCTACTACAGGAAGTACCTGTTCATCACGCTCGGACCCATCGTCGTGCTGATTGCGGTGATCCTGTTCTTCCACGTTCCGCGTTACTTCGATTTGTTCTGCTGGCGCCACGCCACCCAGCAAAACAAGCAGCGGGCCATGATGAGGTTCTGGAAGCTGTTCCTGTACACTCTGTTCCTGATCTACCCCGCTGTGAGCAGCACGATCCTTCGCCTGTACATCTGCAAGGACATCGACGGTTACCCCTACCTGCTGACCGATCTGCGCGTGCCGTGCGAGACGAAGACGTGGAACACTTACACCTTCGCCTCCATCCCGCTGATCCTCCTGTACCCCGTGGGCATACCGGCGTTCTTCTTCCTGCTGCTCAAAACGAACAAACCGCTCATGCACGAAAAAAGAATTCAGGCGCAATTGGGCTTCCTGTACGCTGGATACACCGCGAACAATTGGTGGTTCGAGTTGTGCGACACGGTGCACAAGCTGTGCGTCACGTCGCTTCTGGCCTTCTTCCCGCGCAGCGCCCAGCTCCCCGTGGGCATGGCGGTGGTCACGGCGTATCTGTGTCTGCTCCTCGTGCGCAACCCCTACCTGCGTCGTGCCGACGATCTGTTCCACCAGATTACGCAGGTTGAGATCCTTCTTGTTCTGATGGTCGGTTTCGTGTTCCAGAGCTACCCCGCTGGCACGGCGTACGACGACGGCAGCAACGAGGTGGTCATCTCCGTCGCGCTCATTGTCATCACGGTGCTCGTCATCGCCGGATTCGTCTGGCAGATGGCGATGCTCAGCAACTCGTGGTTCAAGAAGAAGTGGGAGGAGTACAAGGCGAAGAAGGAACGACTGGCGGCGCGCGAGGCAAAGATCGCTGCTAAGCAACTGGCGCGCGGTGAGGCAGACGACGCGCTCGACGGTGCGGAGCGCGAGCAGCCGCACCGCAAGGCGCGCAAGGCCAAGACGGACGAGTCGGCTGAGCCGTCTCAGTCTGCGTCTTCGTCGCACTCCTCGTCTGGATCGTCCGCGTCGCGCTCGGATGCGAGCTCGGAGCCGTCGCAGTCGGCGGCCAGCTCGCAGAGCCGCAGCAGCAGCGGCAGCAGCGGTGATGCATCGTCCAGCGGTGCAAGCGACAGCGAGGATCCCGAGTCGGCTAGCAGTAGCGCTGCCCCGGCGCCCGCACGTGCCCCGGCGCGCAATGTGCCGCACAAGCTGCCTGCACTTTCAGCCCGGCCGTTGCCGCAGTAAGCGCGCGGTGTCTCCCGCCCTGCTCGCCGACTTTTTCGGCTGCCCTTCCCCCTTTTTAGAGTCTTCCTCACTTCGAGGAGGGGACTCATTATGTTTTTCCCTTATCTCTCTTGTTTCTCTCTCTCTTTTTGTTTCTTGCTGATGCTTGCTGTGCATCCGCTCGCTATCTTTGAGGCCATGCCGCCGCTCTGTTTTTAAAAGCCACGCATGCCACGCCTCTCATTG
>Ga0079986_1009973_pt1 | contig 9212 bp, 8 predicted proteins | sample Hof3ISUMetaT_FD_73496 | JGI IMG/M metagenome (GOLD analysis project Ga0079986, IMG submission 73496) | Enriched soil aggregate microbial communities from Iowa State university to study microbial drivers of carbon cycling -... | ecosystem: Environmental > Terrestrial > Soil > Agricultural land... | reverse complement strand
CCCTGCCTTGGAGTATAAAAAAAGGCGCGAGTTCAACTCGCGCCTTTTTGGACTACATCGCTGAAGGAATTGGCCTTCAAGGACGGTCGTCGACTTCCTTCTCGGTGTTGGCCGCAGGAATCAGGTCTTCGGAGCTCAGGTTCAGCCAGATCAGCACCACGTTGGCGATGTAGATCGACGAGTAAGTACCCGCCAGCACACCGATGAACAACGCGATGGAGAAGCCGAACAGGTTGTCGCCACCGAAGAACAGCAGGGCCGCGATCGCCAGCAAGGTGGAGATCGAGGTGGCCATGGTCCGCAGCAGGGTTTGCGTAGTCGAGATGTTGATGTTCTCGATCAGGCTGGCCTTGCGCAGCACCCGGAAGTTCTCGCGAACCCGGTCGAATACCACGATGGTGTCGTTGAGCGAGTAACCGATGATCGCCAGTACCGCCGCCAGCACCGTCAGGTCGAAGGTGATCTGGAAGAACGACAGGATACCGATGGTCACGATCACGTCGTGGATCAGGGACACGATCGCACCGACCGCGAACTTCCACTGAAAGCGGAACGCCAGGTAGATCAGGATGCCGCCCAGCGCCATCAGCATGCCGAGGCCGCCCTGGTCGCGCAGCTCTTCACCCACCTGCGGGCCGACGTACTCGACGCGCTTGACCGTCGCCGGGTTTTCGCCGCCGACCTTCTGCAAGGCCTCGGCCACCTGGTGACCCAGTTGCGGATCTTCACCCGGCATACGCACCAGCAGATCGGTGGTTGCACCGAAGTTCTGCACGATGGCTTCGTGATAACCCGCGGTGGCCAGCTGCTCACGCACCTTGGTGACGTCGGCCGGACGTTCGTAGGTCAGCTCGATGAGCGTACCGCCGGTGAAGTCCAGGCCCCAGTTCATGCCCTTGGTGGCGACGCTGAACAAGGCCAGCACGGTAAGGAACAATGTGACGCCGAACGCAACGTTGCGAACGCCCATGAAGTTGATTGTACGTAACATGGCAGCCCCTTAAATCCACAACTTCTTGAAGTCACGTCCGCCGAAGATCAGGTTGACCATCGCGCGGGTCACCATGATGGCCGTGAACATCGAGGTAAAGATCCCGAGGGACATGGTCACTGCGAAGCCCTTGACCGGCCCTGTGCCCATGGCAAACAGGATGCCGCCGACCAGCAAGGTGGTCAGGTTGGCGTCGAGAATCGCGGTGAATGCCCGGCCGAAGCCTTCGTTGATTGCGCGCTGCACGGTCATGCCCGCGGCGATCTCTTCACGAATCCGCGAGAAGATCAGCACGTTGGCGTCGACCGCCATGCCCATGGTCAACACGATACCGGCGATGCCCGGCAGGGTCAGCGTGGCCCCCAGCAGCGACATCAAGGCCAGCAGCATCACCATGTTCACCGCCAGCGCGACGGTGGCGATGATGCCGAAGAAGCGGTAGATGGCGATGATGAACAGCGACACGAACAGCATGCCCCACAGCGACGCATCGATACCCTTGGTGATGTTGTCGGCACCCAGGCTCGGGCCAATGGTGCGCTCTTCAGCGAAGTACATCGGGGCGGCCAGGCCACCGGCACGCAGCAGCAGCGCCAGTTCGGACGACTCGCCCTGGCCGTTCAGGCCGGTGATGCGGAATTGCGCGCCCAGCGGCGACTGGATGGTCGCCAGGCTGATGATCTTCTTCTCTTCCTTGAACGACTGCACCGCGACGTCTTTCTCGACACCGTTGACCACTTGCTTGGTGTAAGTGGTAACCGGACGCTGCTCGATGAAGATCACCGCCATGCTGCGACCCACGTTCGAACGGGTCGCACGGCTCATCAGCTCGCCACCGTGGCCATCCAGGCGGATGTTCACTTCTGGCGTACCGTGCTCGCCGAAACCAGCCTTGGCGTCGGTCACCTGGTCACCGGTGATGATCAGGCCACGCTCGATCAGCGCAGGAGGACGCTTGCCCTCACGGAACTCGAATTCTTCGGACGTGGCCTTCGAAGCGCCAGGCTCGGCGGCCAGGCGGAACTCAAGGTTGGCCGTCTTGCCGAGGATACGCTTGGCTTCGGCAGTGTCCTGCACGCCCGGCAGCTCAACCACGATGCGGTTGGCGCCCTGACGCTGGACGATCGGTTCGGCAACACCCAGCTCGTTGACGCGGTTACGGACCGTGGTCAAGTTCTGCTTGATGGAGTATTCGCGGATTTCCGCCAGCTTGGCCGGGGTCATCGCCAGACGCAGCACCGGTTGGCCATTGAGGTCGGCCGGAACAATGTCGAAATCGTTGAAGTTCTTGCGGATCAGGCTGCGGGCTTGTTCACGGCTGTCTTCATCGGAGAAGCCCAGCTGAATGGCGCCATTGAGTTGCGGCAGGCTGCGATAGCGCAGTTTCTCTTTACGCAACAGGCTCTTTACATCGCCTTCGTACACTTTCAAGCGTGCATCCAGGGCTTTGTCCATGTCCACTTCCAGCAGGAAGTGCACGCCACCGGACAAGTCCAGGCCCAGCTTCATCGGGTGCGCGCCCAGGCTGCGCAGCCATTGCGGGGTGGTTTGCGCCAGGTTCAGTGCAACGACGTAGTCATCACCCAATGCCTTGCGCACGACGTCTTTGGCCGGCAGCTGGTCTTCAGCCTTGGTCAGGCGAATCAAACCGCCCTTGCCGTTGGCAGCCAGGGTGGCAGCCTTGACGTTGATCCCGGATTCCTTGAGCGCAGCGCTCACACGGTCCAGATCAGCCTGATTGACCTGCAGCGCAGTGCTTGCACCGCTGACCTGAATGGCCGGGTCATCAGGATATAGATTGGGAGCGGAATAAATCAGACCGATCGCCAGCACCGCCAGGATCAGAATGTATTTCCACAGAGGGTATTTGTTCAGCATCACGCCGCCCGCTTATGACGCGGGGCGCCTTGCGCGCCCCGTCGATTGAGTAGAAGTTGAAACTTAGATCGCTTTGAGCGTGCCTTTTGGCAGCGTGGCGGCGATGGCGCCTTTCTGGAACTTCATTTCGACGGTGTCGGAAACTTCCAGAACCACGAAATCGTCGGCCACTTTGGTGATCTTGCCGGCGATGCCGCCGGTGGTCACCACTTCGTCGCCTTTCTGCAGGCTGCTCAGCAGGTTTTTCTGCTCTTTGGCGCGCTTGGCCTGTGGACGCCAGATCATCAGGTAGAAGATGACCAGGAAGCCGACCAGGAAAATCCACTCAAAGCCGCCACCCATAGGGGCTGCCGCAGGTGCAGCAGCGTCGGCCATGGCATTAGAGATAAAAAAGCTCATTTAGCACTCCAGTTGCAAATGTTGAATCTTGGGGTCAGAAAACTCAGTCCAAAGGCGGCACGGGAAGCCCGCGTTTGGCGTAGAAGGCATCGACAAAGGCGGCCAATGTACCCTGTTGAATAGCCTCGCGCAAACCAGCCATAAGCACTTGATAATGACGCAAGTTATGGATGGTATTGAGCATGCTTCCCAGCATTTCGCCGCACTTGTCCAGGTGATGCAGATAAGCACGGGAGAAGTTCTGGCAGGTATAGCAATCGCAGGTCGGATCCAGCGGCGAATCATCATGGCGATGGAACGCGTTACGGATCTTGATCACGCCTGTGTCAATGAACAGATGCCCATTGCGGGCATTACGGGTTGGCATCACGCAATCGAACATGTCCACACCGCGGCGCACACCCTCCACGAGATCTTCCGGTTTGCCAACGCCCATAAGGTAACGAGGTTTGTCAGCCGGCATCTGGCCCGGCAGATAGTCCAGCACCTTGATCATTTCATGCTTGGGCTCGCCCACCGACAGGCCGCCGATGGCCAGGCCGTCGAAGCCGATCTTGTCCAGGCCTTCCAGGGAGCGCATGCGCAGATCCTGGTGCATGCCGCCCTGAACGATGCCGAACAGCGCCGCTGTGTTGTCGGCATGGGCGTTTTTCGAGCGCTGGGCCCAGCGCAGCGACAACTCCATGGACACGCGAGCGACGTCTTCGTCGGCCGGGTACGGCGTGCACTCGTCGAAAATCATTACGATGTCCGAGCCCAGGTCGCGCTGGACCTGCATCGACTCTTCCGGGCCCATGAACACCTTGGCGCCGTCGACCGGGGAGGCGAAGGTCACGCCCTCCTCCTTGATCTTGCGCATGGCGCCCAGGCTGAACACCTGGAAACCGCCGGAGTCGGTCAAAATCGGGCCTTTCCACTGCATGAAATCGTGCAGGTCGCCGTGCTTCTTGATCACTTCCATGCCCGGGCGCAGCCACAGGTGGAAGGTGTTGCCCAGAATGATTTCCGCGCCAGTGGCCTCGATATCCCGCGGCAACATGCCCTTGACCGTGCCGTAGGTGCCCACCGGCATAAAGGCCGGGGTCTCGACGGTACCGCGCGGGAAGGTCAAACGACCGCGACGAGCCTTGCCGTCAGTAGCAAGTAACTCAAACGACATACGACATTGGCGACTCATTCTTTGTCCTCGGGGCCACGTGGTGCGGGGTTACGGGTGATAAACATCGCATCACCGTAGCTGAAAAAGCGGTATTCGTTGTCGACGGCGGCTTTATAGGCAGCCATGGTTTCCGGATAACCGGCAAACGCCGAGACCAGCATCAACAACGTGGATTCAGGTAAATGGAAATTGGTGACCAGGGCATCGACCACATGAAACGGCCGGCCCGGGTAGATGAAAATGTCGGTATCGCCGCTGAACGGCTTGAGCACGCCATCGCGGGCAGCACTTTCCAGGGAACGCACGCTGGTCGTCCCCACCGCCACCACCCGACCGCCGCGCGCGCGACAGGCGGCCACCGCATCCACCACGTCCTGGCCAACTTCCAGCCATTCAGTGTGCATGTGGTGGTCTTCGATCTTCTCGACCCGCACCGGCTGGAAGGTGCCAGCGCCCACGTGCAGGGTCACGAACGCCGTCTCAACGCCCTTGGCGGCAATCGCCTCCATCAGCACCTGATCGAAATGCAGCCCCGCCGTCGGCGCCGCCACCGCGCCCAAACGCTCGGCGTAGACGGTCTGGTAACGCTCGCGGTCCGCGCCTTCGTCTGGGCGGTCTATATAAGGAGGCAGCGGCATGTGCCCGACGCGGTCGAGCAGCGGCAACACCTCTTCGGCAAAGCCCAGCTCGAACAACGCATCATGACGCGCCAGCATCTCGGCCTCGCCACCGCCGTCGATCAAAATCTTCGACCCGGGCCTGGGCGACTTGCTGGAACGCACATGGGCCAGCACGCGATGACTGTCCAGCACCCGCTCCACCAGGATTTCCAGCTTGCCGCCGGAAGCCTTCTGGCCAAACAGCCGCGCCGGGATCACCCGGGTATTGTTGAACACCATCAAATCGCCAGGGCGCAAATGCTCCAGCAAATCAGTGAATTGACGGTGTGCCAGGGCGCCGCTGACCCCATCCAGGGTCAACAGGCGACTACCGCGACGCTCGGCCAAAGGGTGGCGGGCGATCAGCGAATCAGGGAGCTCGAAAGTAAAGTCAGCAACGCGCATGATGGGGTTCGTCTAGCAGGGCCGGGAAGTCTAGCGGAAATATCAAAAATTCTCCATGTACCTGATTGACCGACGGTTATCTCATCTTTATACTCCGCGGCCATTGCCCTGATGGCGGAATTGGTAGACGCGGCGGATTCAAAATCCGTTTTCGAAAGGAGTGGGAGTTCGAGTCTCCCTCGGGGCACCAAATTAAGAAAGGTCTTGCTTAGCAAGGCCTTTTTTTTCGCCCACGATAATGTGGCTGACACACCACCAACCCGTAGGAGCCGGCTTGCTGGCGATGCTTTTGCTCCTGCTCTTCCACACCACTCACACCGCCGGAACATTTCACAAGGATTCCCCCCATGGAATTGCACCTGGAAACCGTCGCCCTCTTCTCCCTCAAACTGGCTTACGAATCGGAAGATTCAAGCCCAATTTTGCGTGACGATCTGGTCATGGGCGATTACCAGCGGGATGTGTTTGAGTTGCTGGTGCGGCGGGGGGATGTTGAAGGGATTCAGGTGAAGGTGGGTGAGTGTGTGGGGCTGGCGTTGGAGGCTGTTGGGGGTGTAGATAAGCCGTTGGGGCGGGAGTTGGGGAGGTTGGCGGCTGAATTTTCCAGCAGTCAGACTATGGAGCAGATTGATGCTCCGCTAATCGCGCTCAAGGATTATTTGAAAGACATTCAGTGAATAAGGCAGGCGACCTAACAGGTTGGTACACCCGACTGCAGGACGCTGCCGGGCGCCCTCCCTTATCCAATAATAAATCTGAGAATCATCTGGCCGGCCTCCCCACCTCACGGAGGTGGCGCAAAATTCAAGGTGCGAACTTAGACTTTTGCTGTGAGGAGGCCGTGATGAAATTCTGTGGCATAGACCTGCATTCGAACAACAGCGTTGTGGTGGTTACCGACGAAACGGACCGGGTCTTGGTCAGCCGACGCTGCCCCAATGAGCTGACGCAAATCCTCCCGCTACTCGAACCACATCGTGGAGAATTGCTCGGTGTCGTGGTCGAGTCTACGTACAACTGGTATTGGCTGGTCGACGGCCTGAAGGCGGCAGGCTTCGAGGTAAAACTGGCCAACCCGGTGGCGATGCAACGCTACAACGGTTTAAAGCATTCCGACGATAAGGATGATGCAGCGTTCCTGGCGCATTTGCTGCGGCTGGGGATACTGCCGACTGGCTATATTCATCCGCCGCAAGAGCGAGCGCTGCGCGATCTGGCACGTAAACGGATTCAATTGGTACGCTGCAGGACACAACACATTCTGGCCGCGGAAAACATCATGGCGCGCCAGTCCGGCCACCGGCTGACCTGTAATGAAGTCAAAAGCCTGTCAGCCACCTCCGTCGACAGGCTGGGCCTGTCCACGGAGGTGGCTCTGGCGATGAAAGCCAATGTCGCCATTGTCCAGGCATTACAGACTCAAATTGATGTTCTGGAGGAGCGATTGCTGCATCAGGTCAGCCTGCGCCCCGAGTTCTGTTTATTAAAAACGATGCCTGGAGTTGGCGAAGTCTTGGCCACGGTCATCATGTTGGAAACCGGCGATATCGAGCGCTTTGCCGATGTCGGTAACTTCGCCTCTTATGCCCGCTGCGTAAAGAGTGCGCATTACTCCAACGGCAAGAAAAAGGGCGAAGGTAACACCAAGAACGGCAACGCTTACTTGATCTGGGCCTTTATCGAAGCGGCCAGTTTTGCGCGACGCTTCAGTGCGGACGCCAAACGCTTTTTCGAGAAAAAGAAAGCCAAGACAAACGCTGTGGTCGCTACCAAAGCACTCGCGCACAAACTGGCGCGGGCGAGTTACCACATTTTGAAGGAGAAACAGCCTTTTGATGCCAAGCGCTGTTTCGCCTGAAGGGCGAGTTAAGGTGATGGCCGGATCAACCAAAAAGGGACTGGCGTAAGCCATAAAATCTGAGTGGCGGCCGGCTGTCACCGCCTGAGTGTGTTGTAACCGGGTCGTCTGCCAAATGAGCCCGTCGAGACTGGAGGTGCTTTTGCACGAGCCACAGATCTGTGACACGTTTTGGACATTTGGCGGCACCAACGTTTCTCTGGGGCAGTTGACTGCCAGGGCGGTGCTGGGTGTATCGCTACCGCTTGATCCACATGGGTGTCAGGCACGACTCGGTCGTAGCCAACGATGAGGAAACGGATACGACGGGTTCAACCAGTCGGGTTTAGTTATAGGAGAAACCCTGCAGCAAGAGCTGCAGGGCAAGTTGGCTTTTAGCCTTGACTCGAGACCGGCTAATGGGTGTTCCCTTTTCGTCCTGTTCTCTATTCGTCCTCTTTTCGTCCTCCTCATCCGTGACTTACCCGACTATACTGGCCTTCCGCCAGCAATCTGGAGCAAGCCGCTTGCCTACGTTCATAGTCGAAGAGTCTTTTGAGGTGCGTCTGCGCCATGCCATATCGGTCGCTTGGAAGGTCTTCGCCAGAAAGGTGGGTGGTAACCTCCTCCCCATCAACAAAGAAGCCTCGATGCAGCTCCAATATGCATATCTTTTGAAACAGCTGCTCCCTCTTATCCTGCATAACCCCGATGAGGCAGCAGACATCGAGCTGGAAACCGGAGTACGGTTACCGGGTGGCTCCAGCAACATTGACATACTGGTCACCGGAACCTCTGCGAAAGGCAGCATCAAAATCGCCATCGAGATGAAATGCTATCGCAACATCAGCTCCTCTGGAGGCCCTCGCGGGGCTCAAGACATCTTTCAAAAAGACGTCTATGAGGATCTACAAATTCTTGAGTGTTACGTTGACGCTGGCATCGCAAGCCGTGGTTTAGCGCTCGTGATGAACGACATGCCCTCTATCACCCAGCCAAAGGTGAAGAATGGCAAGTACTGGGCATACGACATTTCACATGGCTTTACTTTCCCAGGCGGGACAATCAACGTTCCTATTGGAGGGAAAGAAGTCTGCCTAACGTTGAAGCACTCATACTCGTTCGACTGGTCAAAATTCGGAGACATTTGGTTCACCGAAATTGAGGGGGTTTCTCAATCCGACAGGGATTAGAATTTTGGCAATACCAATCAAGTACCAGAAGAAAAAGGGAACAGATTCTGAGTCAGAAAATTAATCCGCCCCCTTTTTTCGGAAAAAATCGCGACTATCCTCGTACCCGAGGAAGAAAACACTTATAGCAATTTCAATATAAATATCATTTAAATTTCGCAAGGAAACACAAAATTGGAAGAATGGATCGCGGGCAACAAAGAGTGGTTTCTATCAGGTGCGGGAATCTTCATAGTCACGTGCTTTTTCAGCTCTGTTACCGCCATTATCACCTTCTGGTTAAAGTCTCGTAGCGAGGGTAAAAAAAGAAAGCGACTTCAACTGACAGAGAAACTTGTAAGATTTGAACTACCTGCCGCACAAGGAGAAGTAGACAGTAGCTCGCTATCAGTCTCCTTTGAAGGGCAACAGTATAAGCATTTATGTCATTACACTCTTTCTGCATTAAATTCCGGCTCCATTGCAATTGAGGGGCAAAATTTACTTCTATCGTTCCCTGAGGACGCACTGATTATAAAGCGAGTACATCGCCCCGGTAACTCATCAATAAAGCTAGGCGTCGAGCAGATAGTCGGATCGAACGAAACCTTGTATTCAATTGATCGGCTAGAGCCTGGTGAAACATTACTAATAACTGTATTGGCGAATTTGGCAGGTTCAAGCTCTATAAGCTGTACACCCAGAGGCGTAG
>Ga0079986_1019723_pt1 | contig 9220 bp, 5 predicted proteins | sample Hof3ISUMetaT_FD_73496 | JGI IMG/M metagenome (GOLD analysis project Ga0079986, IMG submission 73496) | Enriched soil aggregate microbial communities from Iowa State university to study microbial drivers of carbon cycling -... | ecosystem: Environmental > Terrestrial > Soil > Agricultural land... | reverse complement strand
GTACAGTCGATATGGATAATTCCTACAGCCCGAAATCATTTCAAGATCTGTAGCAGGGCTGTGCATGGGCGCTGCTCACTGCTGGAGCAAGCCTGCTCGCGATGCATTCAACGGTTCTTCACGCGTTCGATGTAACGCACGACCGCCGGGGATTTCTCGAACCGCCGGTGAATCAAGGCCAGCCACGAGGATGCGTTGCAGTCGCTGATCTGGCGATACACCACATTCGGCAAACTGACGTGGCCGACCACCGACTCCGGTACCACCGCCACGCCCTGCCCCAGGGAAACCAGGGCGATCACGGCCACCAACCCACCGGGCTGTGCCCCGAGCCTGGGTACGAAATGACCTTGGGAGGCGACTTGCAAGGTGCCCACGACCTGTTCGGGAAGAATGAAGTTTTCATTGTGCAAATGCGCGCAGGTGATGGCCGGCAACCGACCGAGCCACGAGTCGACCGGCAGCGCCAACACAAAGCCCTCATCGCTCAGACGCACAGCCTCGACGCCCTCGGGCAAAGCCAGTGGGCAGCGGATATAGCCCAGGTCGAAGCGCCCTTCGAGGATCATGTTCGGCAGGCTGGCCATGGGGCTTTCCCGCACGTTGAGGCTGACATCCGGGTATTGGCCGGCAAAGCCCTGCACCTGTTTTTGCAGCAATCCCGAATACACTGCCGACGCGACATACCCCAGTTCGATGTGGCCGATATCGCCCCGACCGGCCCGCTGTGCATTGCGCTGCGCCGACTCGAATTGCCGCACCGTGGCCTCGGCCTCCGTCACCAGCGCCGCGCCGGCCTCGGTCAGGCTGACGTCGCGGGCCTGGCGCAAAAACAGCCGCGCCCCCAGTTCCGCTTCCATGTCCTGGATTTGCCGGGTCAAGGTCGGTGGCGCGATCCCCAGTTGCTCGGCGGCGCGGGTGAAGTTGCGGTGCCGGGCGACAGCGAGGAAGTAGCGAAAGTGGCGGATATCCATCGGGACGTTAGCTCAAAGGTAATGAAGTGACGGTGCACGCCTAACGAAGGGCTCGCCAGCCAGGGATAAGCTGCACGAAACTTCACAGTAGAGAACCCTGGCCATGTCCGTCAAACCCAAGGTGAATCCGCGCCTGACCTTGCTCACCGCCTCGGCGGTGTGCTCGCTGATTGTGCTGGACACCAACATTGTCGCCGTTACCTTGCCCAGCATCGCAAGGGACCTGGGGGCGAATTTCGCTGATATCGAATGGGTGGTCAGCGCCTACATGCTGGCCTTCGCCGCGTTACTGTTACCCGCGGGCAGCCTCGCGGATCGTTTTGGCCGGCAGAAAACCCTGCTGTGGGGTCTGGGTATATTCATCCTCGCGTCGATGGCTTGTGGAGCCGCGCCGAACGTGCTGTTCCTTGACATCGCCCGCGCCATCAAGGGCGTCGGTGCGGCGCTGCTGTTGACCTCGGCGCTCGCCTCCATCGGCCACACCTTCCATGATGAAGTCGAGCGCGCCAAAGCCTGGGCATTCTGGGGCGGCTGCATGGGCGTGGCCATGACGGCCGCGCCGACCCTGGGGGGCTTGATCACCGAATACGTCGGCTGGCGCTGGATTTTCTACCTCAACCTGCCGGTCGGTATGTTCCTGATGTGCATGGTCTGGCGCGCGGTGCCGGAGTCCCGCGACGCCCAGGCCGTGCGCCTCGATCCCTGGGGCAGCCTTGCCTTCAGCGCCAGCCTGCTGTGCCTGGTCTGGGGCCTGATCGAAGCCAACCGCATCGGCTGGAACAACTCCGTCACCTATGCCCGCCTGGTGGGCGGCGCCCTGTTGCTGGGGTTGTTCGTGGTGATTGAACGCATGCAACAACGGCCGATGATCGACCTGCAGCTGTTCCGCCATCCGCGTTTCATCGGCGCGTTGCTCGGCATGTTTGCCTACGCCGCGTGCGCCCAGGTGATGATGACCCTGCTGCCGTTCTACTTGCAGAACGGCCTGGGTTTCAGCGCCATGGATGCTGGCCTGGGCATGCTGCCGTTTGCCCTGACCATGCTCATTTTCCCGCGCATCGGTGCACGAATGGCCGGCCGCGTGACGCCGGCGGACATGATGGCCATCGGGCTGAGCCTGGTGGGCTGCGGTAATCTGCTCAGCGCCTGGGCGCTCAACAGTGGCGGTTACCTGTACTTCGCCCTGGCGATTGCTGTCACGGGTGCCGGTGCCGGATTGCTCAATGGCGATACGCAGAAAAACATCATGGCCTGTGTGCCTCGGGAGCGTACCGGGATGGCCTCGGGCATGAGCACCACCATGCGCTTCAGCGCGGTGATGCTGGCCATCGGTGTGTATGGTGCGTTGCTATCGGGACACAGCGAACGGCTGCTGCACGACCATCTGGCGGCACAGGGCGGTCAATGGCTCGAACACAGCCAGGGTGTCGCCTCGCGGGTGGTGGCCGGTGACATGCCGGCGGCGCTAAGCCTGTTGCCGGAAGCTGCGCGGCCGCTGGTCGAGCCACTGGCGCGACAGGCGTTCGTGGGTGGGTTCAGTCTGTTGCTTTGGGTCGCGGGCCTGGCGGGACTGCTGGGCGCGCTGGTGGTCGGGACACTGATGCGCAATCCGATTCCAGCACCCCGCACTGCCCTGGCGGTTGAATGATGCGTAACTGGCGATTTCATCTTTGAATGGACAGCCGCCTTCGCGAGCAGGCTCGCTCCCACAATGATCCCGGTGAGGCACAGATTTCACCTGTGGGGGCGAGCCTGCTCGCGAATAGGCCAGTACAGGCAACTCGTGGCTCACTTCTCAAACAGCTCGTCGATATGCCGATACCCGGTTTGCAACTGCGCCGCCAACACCTTGCTGCGCGCAAGGCGAATCGGCCCGCGTTCGATGTCGATCACCAATCCTGGACACTCGAGGGCGGGCAACGACGGCCACTCTTTCAAGCGGCCATCGGTTATCACCAGCAAGCGCTGCTGTTCGGCCGGCAAGCGCTTTTGCCGCGCGGCAAGCCACAGTGCCGCATCACCCAGCGCCGCCAGCAATGGCGTGCCGCCGCCCGCACCGAGTCCGTCGAGCCAATGGCGCAAACCGCCGGACGCCTTCAACCCCTGCACCTGCCACTTCGGCACCGCTCCGCTGGCCGTCAGCAACGCCAGGCGCGCGCGCTGGCGGTAGGCATCGTCGAACAACTGTGCCAGCAACCCCTTGGCATCGCTCAAGGCTTGATGACGGCGGGTGGACGCAGAGGCATCGACGATCACCAGCCACAGCTCATGGGCCGCGCGCGTGCGCAACTGGAACAACACATCCTGGCGTTGACGCGGCCGGCCGTTGAGCAAAGTGCCGGGCCAATTGATCGAGCCGCTGCGGGCCGCGTGACGTTTACCCTGCTTGCCGTGATCGAGTCGGCCGGCGCGGGGTCTGGCATTCGCCCCCGCGTCAGATCGAGGGCGAATGCCTAGGGCTTTTTTGGCCAGCTCGGCACTTCACGTCGCGCGCCGACCGGCAACGCTTGCGCAGGCATTTCACCCCACTGGCCCTGGCCTTCGCTCGGGTTTGGCTGTTGGCTGGATGGGGACTGATTGTGTTGTGGGGTGGGCGGCGTGTGCTCGCGACGACGATGGCGCAGGGCAAACTCGGCGACCGCGTCGATATCTTCTTCGCCAATGCAGGTTGCGCCGCGCCAAGCCGCATGCGCACGGGCGGCACGCAACCAGACCAGGTCCGCGCGCAGGCCATCGACACCGGCGGCAAAGCAGCGCTCGGTGATCTGCGCCAGCGCGGCGTCGTCAAGGGGAATGCTCGCCAATGCGCTGCGCGCTTTTTGGCAACGCTCACGCAACGACTGCTGCTGGCTCTCCCATTCGGCGCAGAACTGTTGCGGATCACTGTCGAAATCCAGGCGTCGCCGGATGATTTGCCCACGCTGGGTCGGTGCGGTATGGCCACCGAGGGCGACGTTCAGGCCAAAGCGGTCGAGCAGTTGCGGACGCAACTCGCCCTCTTCCGGGTTCATGGTGCCGATCAGCACGAACTTGGCCGAATGCCGGTGGGAAATGCCGTCGCGCTCGACCAGGTTAGTGCCGCTGGCGGCCACGTCCAGCAGCAGGTCGACCAGGTGATCGGGCAGCAGATTCACTTCATCGACGTAGAGCACGCCACCGTCGGCCCTGGCCAGTACGCCAGGGGAAAATTGCGCGCGACCTTCACTCAGGGCCGCGTCGAGGTCGAGGGTGCCGACCAGGCGCTCTTCGGTGGCCCCCAAGGGCAAGGTGACGAATTGGCCGCTGGCCAGCAGGTCCGCCAGGCCGCGGGCCAGGGTCGACTTGGCCATGCCGCGCGGGCCTTCGATCAGCACACCGCCGATCTTCGGGTCGATGGCGGTCAGGTACAGCGCGAGTTTCAAATCGTCGGCACCGACCACGGCACAGAGCGGGAAATGGGGGGTGTCGGTCATTTTGGTTTATCTCATTCGTGGTCGTTGATCGTTCCCACGCTCTGCGTGGGAATGCAGCCCGGGACGCTCCGCGTCCCCTCTAAAGCCGAAGGCGGAGCGTCCGTTGAGGCATTCCCACGCAGAGCGTGGGAACGATCTCTCAATCCGTCAGCTGTCTTCTTCTATATCCAGCAGCAGGTTCTCCAGTGCCTCACGATAATCCCCAGGCTCTTTCCACATCCCCCGCTGCTGCGCTTCGAGCATGCGTTCGGTCATGTCGCGCAGGGCATGGGGGTTATGCTCACGCACGAAATCCCGGGTGTTCGGGTCGAGCAAATAAGCATCCGCCAGCAGCGCGTACTGGTGATCATCGATCAACTGCGTGGTGGCGTCGAAGGCAAACAGATTGTCGACCGTCGCGGCCATCTCGAATGCGCCTTTGTAGCCATGTCGCTTGACCCCGTCGATCCACTTCGGATTGGCCGCCCGGGAGCGGATGACCCGGTTCAGTTCTTCCTTCAGGGTGCGGATCTTCGGCAGGTCCGGCTGGCTGTGATCGCCGTGATAACTGGCCGCCGCCTCGCCTCGCAGGCTTTCCACGGCGGCCAGCATACCGCCCTGGAATTGATAGTAATCATTGGAATCGAGCAGGTCGTGTTCACGGTTGTCCTGGTTTTGCAGCACCGCCTGCACCTGGCTCAGGCGCCGGGAGAACTGCCCGCGCGCCGCGGTGCCTTCGTCAGATCCGCCGTACGCGTAGCCGCCCCAATTCAGGTAAACCTCGGCCAGGTCCTCGCGGCTCTGCCACAGCCGCGCATCGATGGCGCCCTGCACGCCCGCGCCATAGGCACCGGGTTTGGCCCCGAAGATTCGCCAACCGGCCTGGCGCCGCGCCGCGTCCTCATCCAGTCCCGATTGCAGCAACGCTTCACGCTCGGCGCGCACCTTGGCCGCCAGCGGATTGAGATCGTCCGGTTCATCCAGCGCAGCCACTGCCTGCACGGCAGCGTCGAACAGTCGAATCAGGTTGGCAAAGGCATCGCGGAAGAAACCCGATACCCGCAAGGTCACGTCCACCCGCGGGCGATCAAGCAAACTCAATGGCAGGATTTCAAAGTCGTCGACCCGCTGACTGCCGGTCGCCCACACCGGGCGCACGCCCATCAACGCCATGGCCTGGGCGATGTCGTCGCCACCGGTGCGCATGGTCGCGGTGCCCCAGACCGAAAGACCCAGTTGACGCAAATGATCACCCTGGTCTTGCAGGTGGCGCTCGAGAATCAGGGTGGCCGACTGGAAGCCGATGCGCCACGCGGTAGTGGTCGGCAGGTTGCGCACGTCCACCGAGTAGAAGTTGCGCCCGGTCGGCAGCACGTCCAGGCGGCCGCGACTCGGCGCGCCGCTGGGGCCTGCCGGGACGAACCGGCCGCTGAGGGCGTCGAGCAGGCCGCGCATTTCTGCCGGGCCGCAGGCATCCAGTCTGGGTGCGACCACTTCGCGCAGGTTGTCGATGATGGCGCGCACTTCAGACCAACTCGTCTCCTGTAGGAGCGAGCTTGCTCGCGATGGAGTGTCAGCCACATTGATGTCGACTGACACTCCATCGCGAGCAGGCTCGCTCCCACAGGGGTCATTCAATATCTGTGAAATAAGATGGGTGGCGAACAGTTCGAGGCGTTCGCGGGTGTCGCCGGTGGTGCGCCAGGGATCATCGCTGAGCGACAACAACATGTCCGGGCGCGCTCCGGCCCACGGTTCGGCCAACGCGCAATCCAGCGGATCGAACCCCAGTTCGAAGGCCTTGGCCAACGCCCGCAGCAGGCTCGATTGCGCGCCACGGCCATCGCCCCGGGGAATGCGCAGCAGCGCCAGCAAGGTATCGACGCGCAAGCGCCCCACCGGCGACTCGCCAAACACGTGCAAGCCATCGCGGATCTGCGACTCTTTCAAGTCGCACAGGTAGGTGTCCAGGCGCGGCAACCAGATCGCCGCATCGGCATCGCCGTCCAGTTGTTCGTCCAGTTGCAGCTCGCGGTCGAGGTGGGTCTCGCGCACCAGCTGCAGGATGTCGCACTGCAATTGCCGGGCACGTCGCGGATCGAGCAATTGCGCTTCGTAATATTCGTCGGCCAGCAACTCGAGATTGCGCAGCGGGCCGTAGGTCTCGGCGCGGGTCAGGGGCGGCATCAGGTGGTCGATGATCACCGCTTGCGTACGGCGCTTGGCCTGGGCGCCCTCGCCCGGGTCATTGACGATGAACGGATAGATGTTCGGCAGCGGCCCGAGCAGCGCATCCGGCCAGCAGTGCTCCGACAGCCCCACGCCCTTGCCCGGCAGCCATTCCAGGTTGCCGTGCTTGCCGACATGGATCACGCCGTGGGCGCCGTAGCTGTGGCGCAACCAGAAATAAAACGCCAGGTAGCCGTGGGGCGGCACCAGGTCCGGATCGTGATACACCGCACTCGGATCGACCTGGTAGCCGCGCGCCGGCTGGATGCCGACGAAGGTCAGGCCAAAACGCAATCCGGCGATCATCATCCGCCCGCCACGCCACATCGGGTCGTTCTCGGGCGTGCCCCAGCGCTCCAGCACCGCCTGGCGATTGGCCTCTGGCAGTGCGTTGAACATCTGCAGGTAATCGTCCATGGCCAGGCTTTGCTGGCATGGGCGTTGGTCGATCGTGTCGAGATCGTTGCTGACGCCGCCGAGCAATTGCCGGATCAACGCAGTGCCGCTGGCTGGCAGCTGCGCCGGCAGCGGATACCCTTGTTGATGAAGGGCACGCAGGATATTCAGCGCCGCGGCCGGTGTGTCGAGACCGACGCCATTGCCGATGCGACCGTCGCGGGTCGGATAATTGGCCAGGATCAGTGCAATGCGTTTTTGCCCGTTGGGCAGCCGCGCCAGATCGATCCAGCGCCGGGCCAGCTCGGCGACGAAATCCATGCGCTCAGGCTGCGCGCGGTAGCAGACCACGTCCGACTGACTGCGCTCGCTGCGCCAGGCCAGGTCCTTGAAGCTGATCGGCCGGCTGATGATGCGCCCGTCCAGTTCCGGCAACGCAATGTGCATCGCCAGATCACGGGGGCCCAGGCCCTGTTCGCTGGCACGCCAGCCTGGTTCGTTGTCCTGGGCGCAAATGGCCTGGATCACCGGGATGTTGCGGCGAAAGGGTCGCAAGTGTGGCGCTTCAGGGCTCGATTGAGCGAAACCGGTGGTATTGAGAATCACCCCCGCCTCGACGTCATCCAGCCAATCCTCGACCGCCGCAAGGCAGCCGGGCTCTTTTAAGCTGGCCAGCGCAATCGGTAACGGATTAAGCCCCGCCGCCTGCAGACGCTGGCAGAACACATCGATGAACGCGGTGTTCGCCGCCTGCAGATGCGAACGGTAAAACAGCACCGCCGCCACCGGTTGACCGGCCTGCCAGTCGGCCTGCCAGTCACGCCGTTGCGCGGGGCTTTTGCGCGGATGGTAAATCGCCGTGCGCGGCAAGGTTTGCGGCTCGTCCCAGGCGTAGTCGCGATGTAACCAGCGATTGGCCAGGCAGCGGAAAAAATCGAGGGCATTGCCCATGCCGCCCTGGCGCAGAAATTGCCAAAGCCGGTCGCGGTCTTCAACGCCCACGGTGCTGAGGTCGCTGAGTTCCGGGTCCGGGCGGTCATCGCCGGGCACCAGAATCAGCTGCACACCCCGCTGCGACAACTCCACCAGCCGATCGACGCCATAGCGCCAATAGGCAATGCCGCCGTGCAGCGAAATCAGGATGACCTTGGCGTGGCGCAGAACTTCGTCGACATACAGGTCAACTGATGCATGGTTCTGCACCTGCATCGGGTTGGCCAGGCGCACGCTCGGGTAGTCGTCGGGCAGCTGCTGCGCCGCTTCGGCCAGCAGCGCCAGGCTGGAGTCGCCGCTGCACAGGATCACCAGTTCGGCGGGGGTTTGCCCCAGGTCGGCAATGTTGTCATCCGACACGAATCCGCCGGGCTGGGTCCTGAGCAGGTGCATGGCTTACACGCTGAGCGCGGCGCGCAATTGCGCTTCGAGCATCGCGGCATCCAGGGCCTGGCCGATCAATACCAGACGCGTGGTGCGCGCTTCTTCGGCGCCCCACTTTCGGTCGAAATGCTTGTCGAATCGGGTGCCCACGCCCTGGATCAGCAGGCGCATCGGTTTGTTCGGGACCGCGGCAAAGCCTTTAACTCGCAGGATACCGTGCTGCACCACCAGTTGGGTCAACGCGTCCATCAGCAGGCTTTCGTCGGATGCCGGCAGTTCGATGGAGATCGAATCGAAAGCATCATGGTCATGATCGTCTTCACCTTCATGGTGGTGATCATGATGGCTGTGACGGCTGTCGATGTGTTCTTCCGAACCGGCGCCGAGGCCGATCAGCACGTCCAGCGGCAGTCGGCCGCTGCTGGCTTCGATGACTTTCACCGCTGGCGGCAGTTCCTCGGCCACTTCCAGGCGCACCCGGGCCAGGTCTTCAGGGCTGATCAGGTCGGCCTTGTTGAGGATCACCAGGTCAGCGCTGGCCAATTGGTCGGCGAACAGCTCGTGCAGTGGCGATTCGTGGTCCAGGTTCGGGTCGAGTTTGCGCAGGGCGTCGACTTGATCCGGGAATGCGGCAAAGGTGCCTGCCGCCACGGCCGGGCTATCGACCACGGTGATCACCGCGTCAACGGTGCAGGCGCTGCGGATTTCCGGCCACTGGAAGGCCTGCACCAGGGGTTTTGGCAGTGCCAGGCCCGAGGTTTCGATCAGGATGTGGTCGAGGTCACCGCGACGGGCCACCAGTTCGCGCATCAC
>Ga0079986_1020140_pt1 | contig 9608 bp, 9 predicted proteins | sample Hof3ISUMetaT_FD_73496 | JGI IMG/M metagenome (GOLD analysis project Ga0079986, IMG submission 73496) | Enriched soil aggregate microbial communities from Iowa State university to study microbial drivers of carbon cycling -... | ecosystem: Environmental > Terrestrial > Soil > Agricultural land... | reverse complement strand
CGTATAATTCGCGGGTTTAATTTTTCGCAAATTACCGTTTCTGGAGTTACACCATGGCTGTTCAACGTACTTTCTCCATCATCAAGCCTGACGCCGTTGCTAAAAACGTGATCGGCAAGATCGTTTCCCGTTTCGAAGACGCTGGCCTGCGCGTTGTAGCTTCGAAAATGAAGCAACTGTCCAAGGCCGAAGCCGAAGGCTTCTACGCTGAGCACAGCGAGCGCGGTTTCTTCGGTGACCTGGTAGCGTTCATGACCTCCGGTCCGGTTGTTGTCCAGGTTCTGGAAGGCGAAAACGCCATCGCTCGCAACCGTGAGCTGATGGGCGCTACCAACCCTAAAGAAGCGGCTGCCGGCACCATCCGTGCAGACTTCGCTGAATCGATCGACGCCAACGCCGTACACGGTTCGGACTCCGAAGCCGCTGCCGCTCGCGAAATCGCATACTTCTTCGCAGCTACTGAAGTAACCACTCGCTAAGCATTGGCTTGAGAGTGAAGGTGAATCCATGACTACATCGACTGTAAAAACCAACCTGCTGGGTCTGACTCAACAGGAAATGGAAAAATTCTTCGACTCGATCGGGGAGAAGCGTTTCCGTGCCGGTCAGGTAATGAAATGGATTCACCACTTTGGCGTCGATGATTTCGACGCCATGACGAACGTCAGCAAGGCCCTGCGCGAGAAGCTCAAGGCCGTTGCTGAAGTTCGCGGTCCGGAAGTGGTCAGCGAGGACATCTCCAGCGACGGCACCCGCAAGTGGGTGGTGCGCGTGGCGTCCGGCAGTTGCGTCGAGACCGTGTACATTCCCCAGGGCAAACGCGGCACCTTGTGCGTTTCGTCCCAGGCAGGCTGTGCCCTGGACTGCAGTTTTTGCTCCACCGGCAAGCAAGGCTTCAATAGCAACCTCACCGCCGCCGAAGTCATCGGCCAGGTGTGGATTGCCAACAAATCCTTTGGCAGCGTCCCGGCGACCGTCGACCGTGCCATCACCAACGTGGTGATGATGGGCATGGGTGAGCCGCTGTTGAACTTCGACAACGTCATCGCAGCCATGCACCTGATGATGGACGACCTGGGCTACGGCATCTCCAAGCGCCGCGTGACCCTGTCGACCTCCGGCGTGGTGCCGATGATCGATGAGCTGTCCAAGCACATCGACGTCTCCCTGGCGTTGTCCCTGCACGCACCGAATGACGCATTGCGTAACCAATTGGTGCCGATCAACAAGAAGTATCCGCTTAAGATGCTCCTCGAGTCGTGTCAGCGCTACATGTCGTCTTTGGGCGAAAAACGCGTGCTGACCATCGAGTACACCTTGCTCAAGGACGTGAACGACAAGGTCGAGCACGCCGTGGAAATGATCGAGTTGCTCAAGAACATCCCGTGCAAGATCAACCTGATCCCGTTCAACCCGTTCCCGCATTCCGGTTACGAGCGGCCGAGCAACAACGCCATTCGCCGGTTCCAGGATCAGCTTCATCATGCCGGTTTCAACGTCACCGTGCGCACCACCCGTGGTGAAGACATCGACGCGGCCTGTGGTCAATTGGTAGGACAGGTGCTGGATCGCACCCGTCGCAGCGAACGTTATATCGCCGTGCGTGAATTGAACGCCGACAACGATATGGCTTCGAACGCTGCGAAGTAATCAAGAGAGGATCTCCATGTCCCTGCGCTTTGCGCTGCTTTTGCTACTGGCCAGCCTCTGTGCTGGCTGCGTGCTTTCGGGCGACTACAACCCGATGAAGACCAGCAAAGGCCGTGACGAGGCGCGCGAGGCCTACGTGCAACTGGGCATCGGTTATTTGCAACAAGGCATGACCGAGCGCGCAAAAGTGCCCTTGAAGAAGGCGCTGGAGCTCGATGCCGCCGACCCGGACGCCAACGCGGCGCTGGGGCTGGTGTTCCAGGCCGAAATGGAGCCTGAGCTGGCTGACGAGCATTTTCGCAAGGCGCTGTCTTCCCGTCCCACCGATGCGCGAATCCTCAACAACTACGGCAGCTTTCTCTTCGACCAGCAACGTTACAAGGAAGCCTACGAGCGCTTCGAACAGGCCGCCGCCGATACCCTGTATCCTGAGCGTTCGCGAGTATTCGAGAACCTGGGCATGACCGCCTCGATGCTTGGCCAGCGCGAGTTGGCCCGGCAACAACTGGAAAAAGCCCTGCGTCTGAATCGACAACAGCCTCGGGCGTTGCTGGAAATGGCTGAGTTGTCTTACGAAGACAGGCATTATGTGCCCGCGCGTGACTACTACGACCGTTTTAGCCTGCTTGCCGAGCAAAATGCACGTAGTCTATTGCTCGGCGTTCGGCTGGCAAAAGTGTTTGATGATCGCGACAAGGCCGCCAGTGCAGGCCTGCAATTAAAACGACTCTATCCCGGTACACCGGAATATCAGCAATACCTGTCGGAGCAATGATGAAAGCGGCGCATCCCGAAGTTGTAGCAGCGAATCGCGTTAACCCCGGTGAGACCCTGCGCCAGGCCCGTGAAAGCAATGGCTGGTCGCTGGCCGAAGTGGCCCTCAAGCTCAACCTTACCGTCAATTCCCTGAGCAATCTGGAAGCCGGCGAATTCGACAAGTTGCCGGGGCATACCTTCGCCCGCGGCTATATTCGCGCCTATGCCAAATTGCTCGGCATGGACCAGGCCGTTCTGGTCCAGCAGTTCGACCAATCCACCGGTACCGACTCCAAGGGCAGCAGCGTTCACAGCCTGGGCCGTATCGAAGAGCCGGTGCGCGTGTCGCACACTATCCTGCGCATTGTCAGCCTGTTGTTGCTGGTGGCCGTCGTGGGTGGCGGATTTGTCTGGTGGCAGGACCAGACTTCGCAGCGTACCAAGGACCTGATCAGCCTGAGCCCCGAACACGTAGAAGTCGAAGGCGCCGACGGCACCACCCAGATTCATCCGCTGGACGAGCCGGAAGACCAGGCTGTCGCCGAAGGTGAGGCACAGGGTTCGACCGCGTTGGCTTTGCCGCAGTCCGAGACCACGACCCAGGCCACCACCGAAGCGCCTGCGGCACCTGCTGCCACGCCAGCACCCGTTGCACCGACGGCAGTTGCGCCAACACCCGTCGCTCCAACCCCAGTCGCACCAACGCACGGCACCGCTGGGGCTGTCGCCACACCGGCGCCTGCCGTTCCGGCAGTGCCGGCACCCGCAGTAGCCGCACCGATCGCTTCAGCGCCAGCCGCTGCCGCTCAAGCCCCGGCGACCGCTCCAGTGGCGGGCCAGGGCCAGGTGCAACTGCAGTTCACCGCCGATTGCTGGACGCAGGTCACCGATGGTGGGGGCAAAGTGCTGTTCAGTGGTCTCAAGCGCAAGGGCGATAGTCTTTCCGTCAACGGCAAGCCACCGTTTGCCGTCCGCCTGGGCTTCGCCCGTGGCGCGCAGGTCAGCTACAACGGTCAGGCTGTCGATGTTGCTCCGTTCACCAGTGGCGAGACTGCTCGCCTGAAGTTGGGTCAATAAGTCATGCACGGCGAATCTCCAATCAAACGTCGCGAATCGCGCAAGATCTGGGTCGGTAACGTACCTGTTGGCGGCGATGCACCCATCGCGGTGCAAAGCATGACCAACAGCGACACCAACGACGTCGCTGCGACCGTTGCGCAGATCAACCGCCTGGAAGCCGCGGGTGTCGATATCGTGCGGGTGTCCGTGCCCGACATGGACGCCGCCGAGGCCTTCGGCAAGATCAAGCAACTGGTCAAGGTGCCCCTGGTTGCCGACATTCACTTCGACTACCGGATCGCCCTGCGCGTGGCCGAGCTGGGCGTTGACTGCCTGCGGATCAACCCGGGCAACATCGGTCGCGAAGACCGCGTGCGCGCGGTGGTCGATGCCGCCCGCGATCGTGGCATTCCGATCCGTATCGGGGTGAACGCCGGCTCCCTGGAAAAAGACCTGCAGAAAAAATACGGCGAGCCGACGCCTGCCGCGCTGGTCGAGTCTGCGTTGCGCCACGTCGAACACCTTGAGCGCCTGAACTTCCAGGACTTCAAGGTCAGCGTGAAAGCCTCCGACGTGTTCATGGCCGTCGAGGCCTACCGCTTGCTGGCCAAGGAAATCGTCCAGCCGCTGCACCTGGGGATCACCGAAGCCGGTGGTTTGCGTTCAGGCACGGTGAAATCTGCCGTGGGCCTCGGTATGCTGCTCGCCGAAGGGATTGGCGATACCATTCGCATCTCGTTGGCGGCCGACCCGGTCGAGGAAGTGAAAGTCGGCTACGACATTCTCAAGTCCCTGCATCTGCGTTCCCGTGGCATCAACTTCATCGCCTGCCCGAGTTGCTCGCGGCAGAACTTCGATGTGGTGAAAACCATGAACGAGCTGGAAGGGCGCCTCGAAGACCTGCTGGTGCCGCTGGACGTCGCGGTCATCGGTTGCGTGGTCAACGGGCCGGGCGAGGCCAAGGAAGCCCATATCGGCTTGACCGGCGGCACGCCGAACCTGATTTATATCGACGGCAAGCCGTCGCAGAAACTGACGAATGACAATCTGGTGGATGAGCTTGAACGCTTGATCCGCCAGAAAGCGGCCGAAAAGGTCGAAGCTGACGCAGCGGTTATCGCGCGCGGCTGAGCCGACTGAAGAGCCGAACGGAATTTAAGGATTTAATGTGAGCAAGTCTCTGCAAGCCATACGTGGCATGAACGACATCCTGCCCGAACAGACCCCCCTGTGGCGTCATTTCGAAGGCACCGTTTCGCGTTTGCTGGATAACTACGGTTACAAGCAGATCCGCATGCCCATCGTCGAGTTCACCGAGCTGTTCAAGCGCTCCATCGGTGAAGTGACCGACATCGTCGAAAAAGAGATGTACACCTTCGACGATCGCAACGGCGATTCGCTGACCCTGCGTCCCGAAGGCACGGCAGCCTGCGTGCGTGCCGTACTCGAACATGGCATCACCGGCGGCGGCCAGGTGCAGAAACTCTGGTACATCGGCCCGATGTTCCGCCACGAGCGTCCGCAGAAGGGCCGTTATCGCCAGTTCCACCAGATCGGTGTCGAGGTGTTCAACCTCGACGGTCCGGACATCGACGCCGAGCTGATCGTGCTGACCTGGCGCCTGTGGGGCGAGCTGGGCATCCGCGATGCGGTCAAGCTCGAACTCAACAGCCTGGGCACCAGCGAGTCCCGTGGCCGTTATCGTGAAGCGCTGGTCGAGTTCCTGTCCGGTCACCTGGACAAGCTGGATGAAGACAGCCAGCGCCGCCTGAAAACCAACCCGCTGCGGGTGCTGGACACCAAGAACGCCGACACCCAGGCGATTCTCGTCGACGCGCCGAAAATGGCCGATTACCTGGACGAAGAATCCCGCGTGCATTTCGAGGGCCTCAAGGCTCGCCTCGACGCCGCCGGCATTCCCTACGTGATCAACCCGAAGCTGGTTCGCGGCCTCGACTACTACAGCAAGACCGTTTTCGAATGGGTCACCGACAAGCTCGGCGCCCAGGGCACCGTGTGTGCCGGTGGTCGTTACGACGGGCTGGTCGAGCAGATGGGCGGCAAGCCTACTGCGGGCGTCGGTTTTGCCATGGGCATCGAGCGCCTGGTCCTGCTGCTCGAAACCCTGGAGCAGATCCCTGAAGAGATCTCCCGTCAGGTCGATGTCTACCTCTGCGCCTTCGGTGAAGCCGCCGAGCTGGCGGGCCTGGCCCTGGCCGAGCGCGTGCGCGACCAGTTGCCCAACCTGCGCCTGCAGGTCAATGCCGGTGCCGGCAGCTTCAAGAGTCAGTTCAAGAAAGCCGACAAGAGCGGTGCGCTGTTCGCATTGATCCTTGGCGAAGACGAGATGGCCCAGCAAGTGGTAGGTTTCAAACCCCTGCGTGGCCAGGGCGAACAACAAAGCATTGCCTGGGATGCGCTTGCTGCACACCTGGCCACCTGCGTCGTGCAGGGTTGAAGCTGTCATAACAGCCGAATTAGCGATTAAGGAGTATTGGGGTGTCGAGTACCGAAGACGAACAGCTGGCGGATTTTAAGGAATGGTGGTCACGCAACGGCAAGCCCCTGGTCACTGGCGGCCTGTTGGCGCTGGTCATCGTGTTCGGTTGGCAGGCGTTCCAGAAGTATCAGAGCAACCAGTCGCAAGGCGCCTCGGTGCTTTATCAGCAATTGCTCGAAACCACGCTGACGCCTGACGGCAAGCCTGATGCGGCGCGTGTCTCGGACCTGGCCGGCAAGCTCAACAGCGAGTTCGGCGGCAGCGCCTATGCGCAATACGGCAGCCTGTTCGTGGCGAAAGTCGCGGTCGACAGCGGCAAGCTCGATGACGCAGCCAGCGAGCTGAAGGCCATCGTTGCCAAGCCGGCCAACCCGGCACTGGGCGAAATCGCCCGTCAGCGCCTGGCGCAGGTACTGGCCGCGCAGAACAAGGCCGATGAAGCCCTGAAGCTGCTCGAAGGCGATGCCGACAAGGCCTTCCTGGCCACTCGCGAAGAACTCAAGGGCGACCTGCTGGTGCAGTTGGGTCGTACCGACGAAGCACACGCGGCGTATCAAAAAGCCAAGGCGGCACTGTCGGATGAAGCGGCGGTCGGTGGCCTGCAAATCAAGCTGGACGACCTGGCCAAAGGGGATGCGTGACGTGATTCGTTGGAAGCATGCAGCATTGCTGGCCCTGGCCATTTTGGCCGCGGGTTGCAGCAGCAACAGCAAGAAAGAATTGCCACCGGCCGAGTTGACCGACTTCAAGGAAGAAGTGGTCCTGCAAAAGCAGTGGAGTCGTTCGATCGGTGACGGTCAGGGCGAAACCTACAACATGCTGGTTCCGGCCATCGACGGCGATACCATCTATGCCGCCGATGTCACCGGTGTGGTGATGGCGCTGGATCGCAGCAACGGCGACGTCAAGTGGAAGAAAGATCTCGAACTGCCTGTTTCCGGCGCCGTTGGCGTGGGTTACGGTCTGCTGACGATCGGTACGATCAAGGGTGAAATCGTTGCCCTGGACGCCATCAACGGCGAAGAGAAATGGCGCGCTCGCGTGTCCAGTGAAGTCCTCGCACCGCCGGCCAGCAATGGCGATGTGGTCGTGGTTCAGACCCAGGACGACCGTTTGATCGGTCTGGATGCCGCCACCGGCAACCAGCGCTGGTTGTACGACAGCACCCCGGCGGTGCTGACCTTGCGCGGTACCAGCGCGCCGATCGTCACCAACCGCCTCGCGGTGGCTGGCTTTTCGACCGGTAAAGTGGTCGCGCTCGACATTTCCAACGGCGTGCCGGTGTGGGAACAGCGTGTAGCGATCCCGCAGGGGCGTTCGGAACTGGAACGTGTTGTCGACATCGACGGCGGCTTGCTGTTGTCCGGTGAGACGATCTATGTCGCCAGCTACCAGGGTCGCGTTGCGGCGCTGGACCTGCAAAGCGGCCGTCAGCTCTGGCAGCGTGATGCTTCCAGCTATGCCGGTGTCGCCCAGGGTTTCGGCAGCGTCTATGTGAGCCTGTCTTCGGGCACGGTTGAAGGCGTCGACGAGCGTACTACCACAGCCTTGTGGAGCAACGATTCGCTGGCTCGCCGCCAACTGTCGGCTCCGGAAGTGTTTTCCAGCTACGTTGCAGTCGGTGACCTGGAAGGTTACCTGCACCTGTTGAGTCAGGTGGATGGCCGATTCGTCGGCCGTGAGCGCATCGACAGCGACGGCCTGCGTGCGCGTCCGCTGGTGGTGGGTGACACGATTTATGTCTATGGCAACAGCGGCAAACTGGAAGCCCTGACCATTAAGTAAAGGTTTGACTATGCTTGGGGTTAATCCCCCGGGCTGCTTCACTTGTGGGAGCGGGCTTGCTCGCGAAGAGCGTCAACGATGACGCGTACAGCCTGAATCAACGCGGTGCTGTTACGGTTTTTCGCGAGCAAGCCCGCTCCCACAGTGATGCCCCGAGCACCAGCCGCTGCCTCGCAGCGGCTTTTGTATTTTCTGAAATAACGAAGTGGAGAGCCGCATGGTTCCCGTAATCGCCCTGGTGGGCCGACCGAACGTCGGCAAGTCCACCTTGTTCAACCGCCTGACCAGGACTCGCGACGCCATCGTCGGCGACTTGTCCGGTCTGACCCGTGATCGCCAATACGGTGAGGCCAAGTGGCAAGGGCGTTCCTACATTCTGGTCGACACCGGCGGTATCTCCGGTGACGAGCATGGTATGGACGAAAAAATGGCCGAGCAGTCGCTGCTGGCCATTGAAGAAGCGGATGTTGTTCTATTCCTGGTAGATGCCAAGGCCGGTTTCACCGCCGCCGACCAGATGATCGCCGAACATCTGCGCAAACGTAACAAGCGTTCCTACGTGGTCGCCAACAAGGTCGACAACATCGACCCTGACATGGCCCGCGCCGAATTCGCTCCGTTGGGCATGGGCCACGCGATCCCGATCGCCGGTGCCCATGGCCGTGGCATCACCCAGATGCTGGAAATCGCCCTGAGCGAATTCCCCAAGGACGAAGAAGAGCCGGAAGAAGGCGAGGAAGAGGACGTCGCCGAAGGCGAGGAAGCCAAGCGCATTCCTGGCCCGAGCGAGAAAGACGGGATCAAGATCGCGATCATCGGTCGCCCGAACGTCGGCAAGTCGACCCTGGTCAACCGCATGCTCGGTGAAGACCGGGTCATCGTCTACGACCAGCCGGGTACCACCCGCGACAGTATCTACATCCCGTTCGAGCGTAACGACGAGAAGTACACGCTGATCGACACCGCCGGTGTGCGCAAGCGCGGCAAGATCCACGAAGAAGTCGAAAAGTTCTCCGTGGTCAAAACCCTGCAGGCGATCAAAGACGCCAACGTGGTGATCTTCGTGATGGACGCCCGCGAAGGCGTGGTGGACCACGACCTCAACCTGCTGGGCTTTGCCATCGAGTCGGGTCGTGCGCTGGTCATCGCGATCAACAAGTGGGACGGCATGACGCCGAGCGAACGCGATTTCGTGAAGGTCGAGCTGCAACGTCGGCTGTTCTTCGTTGACTACGCCGACATCCACTTCATCTCGGCACTGCATGGCACGGGCGTGGGCAACCTCTACGCCTCGGTGCAGAACTCGTTCAAGTCCGCGGTTACCCGCTGGCCGACCAACCGCCTGACCCAGATCCTGGAAGACGCGGTTGGCGAGCACGCGCCACCGATGGTCAACAACCGCCGGATCAAGCTGCGTTACGCCCACCTGGGTGGTGCGAACCCGCCGATCATCGTGATCCACGGTAACCAGATCGAGAAGGTGCCGAAGTCTTACGTTCGCTACCTGGAAAACACTTACCGTCGCGTGCTCAAGCTGGTCGGCACGCCGATCCGTATCGAGTTCAAGGGCGGCGAGAACCCGTATGAAGGCAACAAGAACTCGCTGACCGACCGCCAGGTCAACAAGAAGCGTCGCTTGATGTCGCACCACAAGAAGGCCGACAAGAAGCGCCGCGACAAGCGCTGATTTTCAGCCCCACACTTTCTCTGGCGTGGGGTTGTTGTGGTGAGGGGATTTATCCCCGTTGGGCTGCGTAGCGGCCCTGAATCCTGTGGAGCACGGTGCAGCAGGCACAGCGCATTTCAGGGTTTACGACTACTTCGTAGCCGAGCGGGGATAAATCCCCTCGCCACAGAG
>Ga0079986_1017593_pt1 | contig 9688 bp, 9 predicted proteins | sample Hof3ISUMetaT_FD_73496 | JGI IMG/M metagenome (GOLD analysis project Ga0079986, IMG submission 73496) | Enriched soil aggregate microbial communities from Iowa State university to study microbial drivers of carbon cycling -... | ecosystem: Environmental > Terrestrial > Soil > Agricultural land... | reverse complement strand
ATGGCCCGTTCACCACCACCGTGGCGCTCAAAGAACAAAGGAGACTCCTATCAGGCGTTACCTGGCTCAGCATCACCTGCTTCGGATTCGGTTGCGCTAGGCAGACGAATTGGACGAACCGGCACTACTGTAGAGATAGCGTGTTTGTAGACCATTTGGCTGACGGTGTTTTTCAGCAGGATAACGAACTGGTCGAACGACTCGATCGTGCCTTGCAGTTTGATCCCGTTGACCAGGTAGATGGACACCCCAACTTTCTCTTTACGTAAGGTATTCAAGTAAGGGTCTTGTAGCGAATGCCCTTTTGACATGTGCCGCACTCCTTTAAGGATTCAATATAAAAAAATAGGTAAACAGATGGCTGTTGGCCGCCCCACCCCCAAGGATAGACGGCAATTGCAAGGACTCAGCTCAATATGGAGATGGTCCCCAGGTATTTCAAGGCGCGCGGCAGATTGTCGCAATCGAGGCTGTCCAGCCAGTGTAAATCAGCCCAACTGCGAAGCCAGGTGAACTGGCGCTTCGCCAATTGGCGCGTGGCAATGATTCCACGCTCCTGCATCTCGGCTGACGTCAGCTTGCCATCCAGGTAATCCCAGACTTGGCGGTAGCCTACCGCACGTATAGACGGCAACCCGGCATGCAGGTCACTTCTATTACGCAGGGCTACGACCTCGTCGATGAACCCCTGTTCCAACATTAAAGTGAATCTTTGTTTAATTCGCTCGTGCAGTACCTGGCGATTTGCCGGAGCAATGGCCAAGTTCGCGACAGTATAGGGCAATTGTTGCCGTCCCGAAGCGGCTGCTTCAGTACTTTGCGCAGATTGTTGCAACCGCAGCGCAGTCATGCTTTGACCGCTGACCCGATAAACTTCCAACGCTCGACTCAAGCGCTGAGGATCGTTCGGATGAATACGTGCCGCGGAAACCGGGTCAATGACCGCCAATTGCTCGTGCAGCGCCTGCCAGCCAAGACGTGCGGCCTCCTCCTCGATCTGCGCGCGCACATCCGGGTCGGCGGCCGGCATATCCGCAAGCCCTTCAAGCAATGCCTTGTAGTAGAGCATTGTGCCGCCCACCAACAGCGGAATGTTACCCCGCGCGGTGATCTCGGCCATGGCTTGCAGGGCATCGCGACGGAATTCTGCCGCCGAATAGGCTTGCGCCGGGTCGAGAATATCGATCAAGCGGTGCGGAAACGCTGCCAGCAGATCCTTTGACGGCTTGGCGGTGCCGATGTCCATGCCGCGGTAGACCAGCGCCGAATCGACACTGATCAGTTCGCAAGGCAGGACCTTGGTGAGCTCGATGGCCAGGTCGGTCTTGCCGGCGGCGGTCGGGCCCATCAGGAAAATCGCAGGAGGACACTGGCTCATCAACGACCGCGCAAGAACAGTTTGTCCAGATCGTCCAGGCCCAGCTGGGTCCAGGTCGGTCGGCCATGGTTGCATTGACCGCTGCGCTCGGTGTTTTCCATGTCGCGCAGCAGAGCGTTCATTTCCGGCAGGGCCAGGCGCCGATTGGCTCGAACCGCACCGTGGCAGGCCATGGTGCCGAGCAGTTCGTTCAGGTGCGCCTGAATCCGGTCGCTGGTGCCATATTCCATCAGGTCGGCCAATACGTCACCCACCAGTCGATTGGCCTCGGCCTGCTTGAGCAAGGCCGGTATCTGGCGAATGGCCAGGGTTTCCGGACCGAGGCGTTGCAATTCGAAGCCCAGGCGCTGGAACCAGGCGACGTGCTCTTCGGCACAATCGGCTTCTCGCTGACTCACCGCCAGGGATTCCGGCACCAACAGCGGCTGCCCGCTCAAGCCTTCACTGGCCATCGCGACTTTGAGGCGTTCATACATGATCCGCTCGTGAGCGGCGTGCATGTCGACCAGCACCAGCCCCTGGGCGTTTTCCGAAAGGATGTAGATGCCCTTGAGCTGCGCCAACGCGTAGCCCAGCGGCGGGATGTCGTCCTGTCCCGCTGGCAGCGCTACCGCGTTGGCCTCGGGCAACGGCGCGAAGAACTCGCGGTAGGCGGCCTGCGCTTCTGCAGCCGGGACAGCTGACTGGGGACGCGGGGTGTATGGGTACTGATATCCGGCGCCAGCCCCGGAGCCTGCCGGCGCATTGAACGAAGGCTGGGCCTGAGGCTGCTCGAGCAGCGCATTGGCGGCCAGGCGCATTTCACCCTGCGGGCCGAACTCACCGGCCTCAAGACCGCTAGGGCGCACTGAGGCGGTCGCCACCGGTGCCGCCAGATGATCTTCCGGCCGCACATCGCCCAAGGCACGGTGCAAGGTGCCATACAGGAAATCGTGAACCATGCGCCCTTCACGGAAGCGCACTTCGTGCTTGGTGGGGTGCACGTTGACGTCGACGCCCGTCGGATCGACCTCGAAAAACAACACGAACGTCGGATGCCGGCCGTTGAACAGCACGTCGCGATAAGCCTGGCGCACGGCGTGGGCCACCAGTTTATCGCGCACGGCACGGCCATTGACGAAGAAGTACTGCAAGTCCGCCTGACTGCGATTAAAGGTCGGCAAGCCCACCCAACCCCACAAATGCAGGCCATTTCGCTCGATTTCGATCGGCAGCGCCTGCTCCAGGAACCCTGGCCCGCAGATGGCCGCTACACGCCGGGCGCGGGCCGCGTCGTCATGGGCTTCATGCAGGCTGAGGATGGTCTTGCCGTTATGGCGCAAATGAAACGCCACGTCGAACCGGGCCAGGGCCAGGCGCCTGATGACTTCCTGCAGGTGATCGAATTCGGTTTTTTCGGTCTTGAGAAACTTGCGCCGTGCCGGCGTGTTGAAAAACAGGTCACGGACTTCCACCGAGGTGCCCACCGGATGGGCCGCTGGCTGCACACGAGGCGCCATGTCACGGCCTTCGGTCTCGACCTGCCAGGCCTGCTCGGCATCGCGGGTGCGCGACGTCAGGGTCAGGCGCGCCACGGAACTGATCGAGGCCAGGGCCTCGCCACGAAAGCCCAGGCTCATGACCTGTTCGAGATCTTCCAGATTGCGGATCTTGCTGGTGGCGTGTCGCGCCAGGGCCAGCGGCAGGTCATCGGCAGAAATGCCGCTGCCATCGTCGCGCACCCGCAGCAACTTGACCCCGCCCTGCTCCACGTCGACATCGATGCGCCTGGCGCCGGAGTCGAGGCTGTTTTCCAGCAATTCCTTGATCACCGAAGCCGGACGCTCGACCACTTCGCCAGCCGCAATCTGGTTCGCCAGTCGCGGGCTGAGCAGCTCGATACGAGCGCTGTTGTTCACGACCTGATTCATTCCTTGGCCGCCAGCTCGTTGCCCGGAATGGTCAGGTGCTGACCGATCTTGAGTTCATCGCTCGACAGGTTGTTGGCGCTACGCAATGTCGCCGGCGACACCTGATAGCGAACTGCGATCATCGCCAGCGTCTCGCCCGGGTTAACCCGGTGGTCACGAGGTCCTTGGGCGATTTTGCCGGAGTCGCGCAGCCAGGCAACGTAGGTGCCCGGTGGCGGATTCTGCTGGAAGAACTGGCGCACGCCGCTGCTGATCGAACGTGCCAGCGCCTGCTGATGGCTCGACGCAGCCAGTTTCGAAGCTTCGTTGGCGTTGGAGATAAACCCGGTCTCTACCAGGATCGACGGAATGTCCGGCGACTTCAGCACCATGAATCCGGCCTGCTCGACCCGCTGCTTGTGCAGGGGAGTGACCCGGCCGATGTTGCTCAGCACTTTCTGGCCGACGTTCAGACTGGACGTCAACGACGCGGTCATCGACAGATCGAGCAATACACCGGCAAGCATGCGGTCCTTGTCGTCGAGGCTGACGTTGCCGGCACCGCCGATCAGGTCGGAACGGTTTTCACTGTCGGCCAGCCAGCGCGCGGTTTCCGAGGTGGCGCCGCGATCGGACAGGGCGAACACGGAAGCGCCGAAGGCCGCGGCAGAAGGCGCCGCGTCGGCATGAATCGAGACGAACAGGTCAGCGCCTTTCTTGCGGGCAATTTCCGTGCGGCCACGCAATGGAATGAAATAGTCGCCGGTGCGGGTCAGCTCGGCGCGGAAACCTTTCATGCCGTTGACCTGGCGTTGCGTTTCGCGGGCGATCTGCAGCACCACATCCTTCTCGCGCTGACCACGGGAGCCGGAGGCGCCCGGGTCTTCACCACCGTGACCGGCATCGATCACCACAATGATGTCGCGCTTGCCGGCCGGTGCCGGCGGCAATTTGATCGCAGGTTCGGACGGTGTGACCGGCACGGCCGGTACGGTCGCGACCGATGGCGTCGGCGCGGGAGGCGGCGCCGCGTCAGAGGGATTGTCGAACAGGTCAACCACCAACCGGTTGCCGTATTGAGCGTTGGGGGCCAGGGAAAAGCTTTTCGGGGTAACGGCCTTTTTCAGGTCGATGACCACCCGCAGGTCGGTCGGCGTACGCTGAGCCGAGCGCATCGCGGTGATCGGGGTGTTGGAAGAGTTGACGTTCAGCGGCGCGCCCAGGGAGGCGCCATTGATGTCGATCACCAGGCGATCCGGCGACGTCAGGGTGAAGACGCTGTGTTGAACAGGCCCTGTCAGGTCAAACACCAGCCGAGTGTTGTCCGGAGCCCGCCACAGGCGAACACTGTTGACCTTGGTCTCGGCCACAGCGTCGACGGTCACCGCCAAAAACAACATCCCTACGGCAGCAACCAACGCGCGAAAGCGCATACCTAACCCCATCATCTATTTGGATTCCAATGCCAAAGCGGCACACCACGACTCGCCGCGCGAGCCCTGTGGCAAAATTTTCAGCGAACGTCCGCTGTCATGCGGGCTAATGGTAATGGTCAGGTCGGGCTTTGGCAAAAAGCCTGCACCCTTGTCGGGCCATTCGATCAGGCAAAGAGCGTCGTCTTCGAAGTAGTCGCGGATGCCGAGGAACTCCAGCTCTTCTGGATCGACCAGACGGTACAGGTCGAAATGGAAGGCGCGTATATCGCCAATCTCGTAGGGCTCGACCAAGGTAAAGGTCGGACTTTTTACCGCCCCGACGTGCCCCAGGCCCCGGATGATCCCCCGCGATAGCGTGGTTTTCCCCATGCCCAGATTTCCCTCGAGAAAGATCAGACCGTGCCCTTTTGTCGTTTGGGCGATGCGTGTGCCAAACGCGGTCATCGCCTCTTCATCAGCCAGGTACAGGGTTACTTCAGACACGGTGCTTGCTCCTCCAACAACTGACGAATGGCTGGAATCAGATCACTGGCCGCCAGCCCACGGCCCGATTTACCTTGTTGCGCGCCGGCATTGGCGTGCAGCCAGACGCCAAGGCAGGCCGCATCGAACGCGTCCATGCCCTGGGCCAGCAACGCGCCGACCAGGCCGGCCAGGACATCGCCGAGACCGGCGGTGGCCATGGCTGGATGCCCCTGATGACACACAGCCAGGCGCCCATCCGGGCTGGCGACCAGGCTGCCGGCACCTTTCAAGATCACTACAGCCGTGTATTTTTTGCTCAATGCCTGTGCTGCCGCCGGTCGATCAGCCTGCACTTGGGCCGTGGTCATTCCCAGCAACCGCGCCGCTTCGCCCGGATGCGGCGTGATCACGCAGCGCTTGGGCAGGCTCACGATTGCCTCAGCCAGCATATTCAATGCATCGGCGTCCCAGACTTGTGCCAGCGGCGCATTGGCCGCCGCCGACAGCAAGCTGCGACCCCACGAAGCCTGCCCCAAGCCCGGACCGACCACCAGCACGGAAACCTTTTGCAGCAATCCCATCAGTTGATTCGCCGACGAAGCGCCCAGGACCATCGCTTCGGGTACCCTGGCCAGTGCGGCCGGCACATGTTCGCTGCGAGTGGCTACCGACACCATGCCGGCTCCACTGCGCAGCGCACTTTGTGCACTCAACAAAATCGCACCGCCGAAACCGCGGTCACCGCCGATCAGCAAGACATGGCCGAACCTGCCCTTATGGGCTGTCCGCGCACGCCCCGCCAGACGTGGCAAGTTACCGGCCGTCAGACGACGAGCACTGATGGCAATCCCGCCAAGCAACTCCGGGGAGGCTTGCAGATCATTGAAAACCCATTCGCCAACCACGTCCGCCGCATCACCCGTGAACAGGCCCAGCTTCAAGGCAATGAAGGTCACGGTCAGATCGGCCCGGACAGCCACGCCAAGCACGCTACCCGTATCGGCACAAAGGCCCGATGGAATGTCCACCGCCGCAACCCCCAGGCCGCTGGCATTGATCGCGGCGATGGCGCTGGCGTAAGGCTCTCGCACCTCGCCGGTCAGCCCCGTGCCGAGCAGGGCGTCCAATACGACGCCACGCAACTGCGACTGCGCACTCCAGGCCTGGATTGCGACACCTTCGGACACGGCCTCGGCGTGGGCCAACCGGGCATCACCCTGCAATCGCTGGGGATCGCCAACCGCCAACACGCGCACATGCCAGCCGGCACGCTTGGCCAACACCGCGACCAGATAACCGTCACCGGCGTTGTTGCCGTGACCTGCCACCACCGTCAGCTCATTCGTCGTCGGCCAATGTCGGACCAGCGCACGCCAGGTCGCCCGCGCCGCCCGTTGCATCAATTCGAAGCCCGGCGTGCCCGCGGCAATCAGGCTCGCATCGAGGGCTCGCACTTGCGCGGCGCTATACAGCGCGTCGGGTAAATCATCTTTAGTATGCGGCATGCGTCTATGGGCTCCGATGTCTGGCAGAATTATACGCACCTCAGCTCCGGTTTCTCTCGCCTCATGCCCGCAATTACCACAGACCTGCCCGCCCTCGCCCAATCCATCAAGGACTGGGGCCGCGAGCTGGGCTTTCAGCAAGTCGGCATCAGCGGCCTGGACCTCGCCGAGCATGAGCAGCACCTGGCGCGCTGGCTCGAAGCCGGTTACCACGGTGAAATGGAATACATGGGCGCCCACGGCAGCAAACGCTCGCACCCCGAAGAGCTGGTGCCGGGCACATTGCGCGTGGTGTCGCTGCGCATGGATTACCTGTCGGGCGATACCAAAATGGCGCAATTGCTCGCGCAACCGGAAAAAGCCTACGTCTCGCGTTATGCCTTGGGCCGCGATTACCACAAATTGATCCGCAAACGCGTGCAGCAACTGGCGGAAAAAATTCAGGCCGAGATCGGCCCCTTCGGCTTTCGCGCGTTCGTCGACAGCGCTCCAGTCCTGGAAAAAGCCATCGCAGAGAAGGCGGGTCTGGGCTGGATCGGCAAAAACACCCTGGTCCTGAATCGCAAGGCCGGCAGCTACTTCTTCCTCGCCGAGCTGTTCGTCGACTTGCCGCTGCCGGTCGACCCGCCCCACGCCACCGAGCACTGCGGTCGCTGCAGCGCCTGTCTCGATATCTGTCCGACCAACGCCTTCGTCGGCCCCTATGTGCTGGACGCCCGACGCTGCATTTCCTACTTGACCATCGAACTCAAGGGCGCCATCCCCGAAGAGCTGCGTGCGCTGATCGGCAATCGAGTGTTCGGTTGCGATGATTGCCAGATCGTCTGCCCGTGGAACCGCTTCGCCCGACCGTCCGGCGAAAGCGACTTCAAGCCGCGACATAACCTGGACAACGCCCAACTGGCCGATCTGTTCATGTGGGACGAGGATACATTCCTCAGCAGCACCGAAGGTTCGCCCTTGCGCCGGACCGGTTACGAAAACTGGCTGCGCAACCTGGCGGTGGGCCTGGGCAATGCGCCCTCAACGATACCGGTACTGGAAGCGTTGAAGGCGCGCCGGGAACATCCGTCCGCGCTGGTGCGCGAGCATGTCGAGTGGGCCCTGAAACAACACGGAATCCTGTAGGAGCGAGCATGCTCGCGATTGACGCATGGACGACATGGGCTATCTGATGCCCCGCGTTATCGTTAACGTTCTTCGCGAGCATGCTCGCTCCTACAAGGACCGCGTCACGCCTGGTCGTTATAGACGAACTTGGGCATTTCCCAATGAAAGCGGATCGCCAACAGGCGTAGCAGGAAGCCACCGAACAGCGTGATCAGGATCGCCTGCTCGCCAGGCAGATTCAGATACAGACAGAGCATGTAGCACCACGCCGCTGCAAACGAGACGCTGGCGTACAGCTCGCGCCGAAAGATCAGCGGAATGTCGTTGCAGAAAATGTCCCGCAAGATGCCACCGAAAACCCCAGTGATCACACCGCTGACCGACGCAACCAACATGCCATGCCCCATTTCCAGGGCGGTCATGCAGCCGATCAGCGTGAACGCCACCAGGCCGACGGCGTCGAGCACCAGGAACAACGAACGCAGATGGCGCATCCAGCGCGCGGTGAACACCGTAATCATTGCTGCAACAGTGGTCAGCACCAGGTATTCCGGGTGTTTCACCCAGGTCAGTGGATAGTGGCCGAGCAGTACGTCGCGGACCGAACCGCCGCCTAGCGCCGTGACGCACGCGATCAGCACCACGCCAAACCAGTCCATGCCGCGACGGCCGGCAGACAGGGCACCGGTCATGGCCTCGGCGGTGATGGCGATCAGGTAGAGCATCAGCAACATGGTGGCGGTCCTTGCGAAAAGGCGCGCAGTCTACTGACTTCGCTCAAGCACCAAAAGAGGGCAATGCCGCGGACTCACCGCATCGCCTACTTCGCGGGCAAGCCGCGCTCCCGCGGGCTCGCGCTGTTGTGCAGGAGCGGACTTGCCCGCGAGCAGGCCGGAACAGACGCTACCCCATCAAACCTTGATGAAATGCTGGCGGTAATGCTGCAGCTCGGCAATCGATTCGCGAATATCGTCCAGGGCCAGGTGGGTGCTACCCTTTTTGAAACTGTCGCGCACGTCCGGTGCCCAGCGAGCGGCCAGTTCCTTGAGGGTCGAGACATCGAGGTTGCGGTAGTGGAAGTAGCTTTCCAGGGATTTCATGTGCGTATAAAGGAAGCGCCGATCCTGGCAGATGCTGTTGCCACAGATCGGCGACTTGCCCTTCGGCACCCACTTCTCCAGGAAAGCGAGGGTCTGGGCTTCCGCTTCGGCCATGCTGATGCGGCTGTCGCGAACGCGCTGGGTCAGACCCGAACCGCCATGTTGGCGGGTGTTCCACTCGTCCATGCCGGCGAGGATTTCGTCGCTGTGGTGGATCGCGATCACCGGGCCCTCGGCCAGGGTGTTCAGGTTGCTGTCGGTGACAATGGTGGCCATTTCGATGATGACGTCGGTATCCGGGTTCAGACCGGTCATCTCCAGGTCAATCCAGATCAGGTTCTGCGGGTTTTGCATGTGTCGGCTCCTAGGCAATGCTGCGCAGTTTAGCCTAGGCCGGTAGCCGGGCGTGCTAAACTCGCGGCCGTTTTACCTAATCGCTGCATTCTTTATACGGAACACCCATGGCCAAACGCCAACTCAATCGTCGTCAAAACTGGCGCATCGAAAAGATTCAAGGCGAACGCGCTGCCCGCGCCGCCAAACGCGAGTCCTCGGCTGTCGAGGCACTTGAGGGCGGCGACCTGGGCCCGGAACAGCACGGTCTGGTGATCGCCCACTTCGGGGTCCAGGTCGAAGTCGAAGCCCGTGAAGGCGCGCTGGCCGGCCAAGTGTTCCGTTGCCACTTGCGCGCGAACCTGCCCGCACTGGTGACCGGCGACCAGGTGGTCTGGCGTGCCGGCAACCAGGGCATCGGCGTCATCGTGGCGCAATTGCCACGCAATACCGAACTCTGCCGTCCCGACAG
>Ga0079986_1015191_pt1 | contig 9725 bp, 6 predicted proteins | sample Hof3ISUMetaT_FD_73496 | JGI IMG/M metagenome (GOLD analysis project Ga0079986, IMG submission 73496) | Enriched soil aggregate microbial communities from Iowa State university to study microbial drivers of carbon cycling -... | ecosystem: Environmental > Terrestrial > Soil > Agricultural land... | reverse complement strand
CGCGCCATCGACGTGAACAGCATCTCGGGCCTGTGCCTGACCAAGCTGGACGTTCTGGACGGCCTGGAAACCATCAACATCTGTGTTGGCTACAAGAACCAGGACGGTGCCGTGATCGACGCCCCGACCGACGCCGACAGCTACATCGGCCTGGAGCCGGTGTACGAAGAAATGCCGGGCTGGAGCGAATCGACCCTGGGTGCCAAGACCCTGGAAGAGCTGCCGCAAGCGGCGCGCAATTACATCAAGCGCATCGAAGAGTTGGTCGGCGCGCCGATCGACATTATTTCGACGGGCCCGGACCGCAACGAAACCATCGTCCTGCGCCATCCGTTCGCTTGATAAGCTGTTGATGTAAAACACAAAGGCCCCTCAATTGGGGCCTTTGTCGTTTATGCCTGCCGGACGGCATGACCTTTGCTATCAGCTTTGCCTGAAGCGTCAATTTCGGGCGTGCCATCAATTTAATGGCACCTATGCAGAGGGATATCAAGTGTCGGCCGTTCTCTCATTGTTACAAAGCCGTTTGTTGCGGCCCGTATTCGTTACCCTTGGTATCGCCCTTTTGGTGCAGGTGCTGGTGGCGGTCGCGCTGACCCGGAGCACCGTGACGGCGCTGGAAGCCGATCTTGCTCAGCGCCTGGGGGCTGACAGTCAAAAACTTTCCGGCGAACTGGAGCAGGCGGGACGCGAAGTCACGTCAAGCCTCGACAGCCTGTCCGCCAGTACACGCCAACGTCTCACGGCTGGCTTGTCCTCGCGACTTAAGGATGAGCAGGCACAATTGCGTTCGACCCTGGAAAAAGACCTGAAGGATTCCGCCAGCGATATGGCGCAGCTCCTGGCTTCGGTGGCTCCTCGCGCCATGTGGGACAACGACATCCCGACCTTGTCCGAATTCGCCCGCCGGGCCCAGCGCAATCCCAATGTCCTGTTCGTGGTGTATGACGACGCCACGGGCCAGCATCTGACGCGCTACCTCAACCGGGAAAACCCGATCAACAAGGCCCTGCTGGAAAAGGGCCAGGGCGACCGCGCGCTGGACAAGGTGCTGGATGCGGCAAAGAGCGATCCTTCGGTCTTCTACATCGAAGCCTCGATCAACCCTAATGGCGTGGAAATCGGCAAGGTCTTGATGGGCGTCTCCACGGCTTCGGTGGAGGCCGACCTGGCCGCCCTGGACAAACGCTTCTCGGCATTGATCGCCAGTGGCGACCAACTGGTGGGCGATAGCCTCAAGGGCGCGGCGGCCGACAGCGCGGCAGCCATGCGCGCACGCTTGCAATCAGCTCAGTCCACGGCTGCTGAAATGAAAGCCAATACCACCGGTACCGTGCAGGAAGCCGCGGCAACCCTGCGCTGGCGCATTGGTGTGAGTCTGGCTGTGGTGGGCTTTGGTGTCCTGCTGTTGCTGGCGGTCGTACTCGGGCGTCGGGTGGTCAACCGCCTGAAGATGTTGATTGTCGCCATGGATGACCTGGCGGCGGGCGAGGGGGATCTGACCAAGCGCGTGCAGATCAGCAGCAAGGACGAGATCGGCGATATGGCGTCGGCGGTCAATCGCTTTGTCGACAAGTTGCAACCGATCGTGCGCGAAGCGGGTGATGTCGCTCAGCGTACCGGAGTGGAAATTGGTGCCATGACCTTGCGTAACGCGGGGGCCGACGCGGCGGCAGGCATGCAGCGCGACGAAGTGGCCGAAAGTCTGCGGGCCTTGTCGCAAATGGCCGATGAAGCGCAGTCTGAAAGCCAGGCCATGCAGGCGGCGTTGAAGCAGGTGGTGGATATTCGTCAGGCCACCGATGAAAACACCCGGACCTCGGCAAAGGTCGGCAATCTGATTGAGGCCCTGGCTGGCCAGGTCGATACCGGGGCGCAAGTGATCGAGCGCCTGGCCCAGCAGAGTGAGCAGATCGAGGTGGTACTGACGGTGATTCACGGGATTGCCGAGCAGACTAACCTGCTGGCGCTGAACGCGGCCATTGAGGCGGCGCGCGCTGGCGAAACCGGGCGCGGCTTTGCGGTGGTGGCGGACGAAGTGCGCGCGTTGGCGAGCAAGACGCAAAGCTCCACGGGCGATATTCAGGCGCATATCGTGGCGTTGCAGCAAGGCGCCCGCGAAGCCGTAGCGGCAATCGCGCAGGCCGGGCGTCAGGCCAGCGAAGGCCTGTTGGTCCTGCGTGACAGCGCACGGTTGCAACAATCGGTGCAGGCTTCGGTCGAACAGGTGCACACGGCAATCGGTCTGGCGACCCAGGCCGCCGAGCATCAGGCCCGGGGAGCCCAGGCAGTGCGTGGTCGGGTCGAGACCATTCATGTGCAGGCCGAGAAGGCGGCCCAGGCGGTGGTGGAGACCACGGCCAGCGGCAAGGTGCTCGATGGCCTGGCGGCGCAGCTCAAGGCCAGCTTGGGGCAGTTCAGGGCTTGATGCTTTGCCTGGCCTGGCCTCTTCGCGAGCAGGCTCGCTCCCACAGGTGATCTACCGAACCCTGTGGGAGCGAGCCTGCTCGCGAAAGCGATCTCAGCGGCTCAGATACATCCGGGTCGTTAGCAGGTAAACGGGCAACCCCGACACCAATATCAACAACGCCGCATAAGGTGCCGCCGCCGCAAACTCCACATTCGCGGTGTGTGCCCACACCTCGGTGGCCAGCGTGTTGAGCCCGGTCGGGCTCAACAGCAAGGTCGCCGTCAATTCCTTCATCGCATCCAGAAACACCAATGCAAACGCCGCCCCCAGCGCCGGGAAAATGATCGGCAGCGTTATCCGGCAAAACGCACTGAACGACGTTGCACCCAGGGTGCGCGCGGCCTCTTCCAGTTGCGGCGCAGCCTTGTTCAACGCCGTGCGAATCGGCGCCTGGGCCAGCGGCAGGAACAGCAGCGCATAAGCAATCAGCAACAGCGTCGAAGTCTGGTACAGCAGCGGCATATAGTGCAGCGCGAAGTACACCAGGGTTAGCGCAATCACCAGGCCTGGCAGCGCATGCAGCAGATACGGCAAGCGCTCGGCCCAGATTGCCAGGGGCCCTTTATAGCGCACCACCAGCAACCCCACCGGCAACGCCAGCACCAGGCAAAGCGCCGCGCCGCCCAAGGACAGGGCCAGGGAGGACAGCAGTGCCTCGCTGATCGCGGCCATCGGGAACGCGGCCGATGAGCCCACGGCCAGCCAGTACGCCAGCATCCCCAGCGGAATGCCGCTGCCGATGATCGCCAGCAGCAGGCAATAAAGCTGCCCAGCCATCATCCAGGGGCCCAATCGGACCTGTTCTGCCTGTCGCGCCGCGCCCTGGCCTGTGCGTACGTGCCGGCCTTTGCCGCGAACTCGCAGTTCCAGCCACAGCAGCATCAAGCACAGGGCCAGCAACACCGCCGAGAGCATCGCGGCGTTGGCGTTGCTGAACTCAAGTTCGAACTGTTGATAGATCGCGGTGGTGAAGGTCTGCAGGCCAATGATCGACAACGCACCGAATTCCACCAGCATGTGCAAGGCGATCAGCAGCGACCCCGCCAGCAGCGAAGGCCAGAGCAGGGGCAGGGTGACACGGAAAAACACGCCCCAGCGATTCTGCCCCAGGGTGCGGGCGGACTCTTCCAGCGAGGGGTCGAGATTGCGCAAGGTGGCCGCCACGGGCAGAAAGATCAGCGGGTATTTGGACAGGCTCATCACCAGAATCGCCCCGCCGAGCCCTTCGAAATGTGCGCTCAGCGATACCCAGGTGAAACTGCTGACAAACGCCGGTACGGCGAACGGCAAGCACAGGATCACGCCCCACAGGCGCCGCCCCGGCAGGTTGCTGCGTTCCAGCAGCCATGCCAGCGACAGGCCAATCACGCCGCAGGCCAGCGTGACGCCGATCATCAGTGCCAGGGTATTGCGCAACAGGCCGAACACATAAGGCCGCCACAGCAAGTGCAAGGCTTCTGCCCAGCCCGCTTGCCAGGCCTTCAGGCCGACGTAAGCCAGGGGCAGCAAGCTGAGCACGACCAGCAATAGCACCGGCAGTACCAGCCAGACGGAAGGCCGCTTGCGCCTTGGCACGTATCGACCTTGCGCGGCGCAAGCGGATAGCGATGCGCTCATCAGTTCAGGCCAACCTCGCGTTCCAGCTCCAGGGCTTCTTCGGCGTTGCCGAGGTCGGCGGGCGTGACGTGCGGCGCTTGCAGCTCGCTGAAAGGCTTGAGGCCGCGATCCGATTGCATGCCTTTGTGCAGTGGGTATTCGGCGGTGGTCTGGGTGATCACGCGCTGGCCTTCTTCGCTGGCCATGTAGGCGAGCAATTGCTGGGCTTCTTTTGGATGCTTGCTGGATTTCAGCACGGCGGCGCTGGACACGGTGATCAACCCGCCGACGTCGCCGCCGGTGAAGTAATGCAGTTTCGAATCGAGCTGGCCCTTTTCGCGCTGCAGGGCAAACCAGTAGTAGTTGTTCACCAGCACCGTTGCCACTTCGCCATTTTCCACGGCCTTGAGGGCCACCATGTTGTTGCTGTAGGTCTTGCCGAAGGCGCGCAGGCCGGTCAGCCATTCTTCGGCAGCCTCCATGCCGTGCACCTTGATGATCGCCACGGCTTGTTCCTGGAATGCGCCGCTGGTAGGTACGAAGCCGACCTTGCCCTGCCATTTTGGGTCGGAGAATTCCATCACCGATGTCGGCAAGTCTTTTTCGTCGATCAGTTTCGGGTTGAATGCGACCACGCGCACCCGGGCGGTGACGCCAATCCAGGTGCCGTTAGCGGCGACATAGTCCTTGGGCAACACCGCCAGCGTGGCGTCATCGGCCTTGGCCAGCAGGCCTTGTTCACCGAGCTTGTTCAGGGGTGGCGACTCTTCGGTGTAGATCACGTCGGCGGGGGAGCGATCGCCTTCCTCGACGACCTGGCTGGCGAGCTGGTTGCTGCTGCCTTTGCGTACATTGACGTGAATGCCTGTCTTGGCTTCGAAGGCTTTGGCGACCGCATCGCCGACTTCCTTGTGTTGGCCGTTATAGAGCGTCAGGGAAACTGGATCGGCAGCCTGGGTGAGGGGAGTGGCGAGTGCCAGGCCGAGCAGGGTGGTGGTCAGGCCGCGGCGCAGGGTATTTCGAAACATCATTCGCAGGGTTCCTCACTGTCGCATTGCAAAAACTTGCAACAATGATAAACGATATTGTTTCTCAAGTGCGTCTTGCGCGGCTGGTAAATACTGTGGGGGCGAGCTTGCTTGCGATGAATGTGAGCGAAAGCGGGGGCTGTCTGGAAAAGCGCGCAGCCTGAAAATCATTCGCGGGCAAGCTCGTGCCTGCTGTGTGTTTTTTTGAAAGCCGGAAACGCAAAAACCCGCTTTCGCGGGTTTCTGTGAAATTCAAGGCCGTAACCTTGAATTTGAATTGGTGCCCAGAAGAAGACTCGAACTTCCACGACCTTGCGGCCACCAGCACCTGAAGCTGGCGTGTCTACCAATTTCACCATCTGGGCATTCATCGCGAGCGTTGCCGCTGTTGATGTGGCGCACTATACGGAGCGCAAATTGATCTGTAAACCCCTGATTTGAAATTAATAAATCAGATCCCCAGAAATGCAAAAACCCGCTTTCGCGGGTTTTGTGTGAGCCTTGAAATTGAACTAATCTCAAGCTCGAAATTGGTGCCCAGAAGAAGACTCGAACTTCCACGACCTTGCGGTCACCAGCACCTGAAGCTGGCGTGTCTACCAATTTCACCATCTGGGCAGTATCGGCAACGTTGTCCGTCGTCGATGGCGCGCACTATACGGAGCGTCTTTTTAACTGTAAACCCCCGACACCAAAAAAACCTGAAAAATTTCACCAGCGGTCTTTAAATCAACCTCCTGGTGTCGATAAAGGGCTTTAGATGAGGCGTCTTAGCCTGAAATTTCCCGTTTCATTACGCCTATGCCAAACTAACCCGCATATAGACAAGGTGAAAACTCTCTAATGGCCGATTGGCAGTCCCTCGATCCCGAGGCCGCTCGTGAAGCGGAAAAATATGAAAACCCCATCCCTAGCCGCGAACTGATCCTTCAGCATCTTGCTGATCGAGGTTCGCCTGCCAACCGCGAGCAGTTGGTCGAAGAGTTTGGTCTGACCACGGAAGACCAGATCGAAGCCCTGCGCCGCCGCCTGCGCGCCATGGAGCGCGATGCTCAGCTCATCTACACACGCCGTGGCACTTATGCACCGGTGGACAAGCTCGACCTGATCCTTGGCCGCATCAGCGGTCACCGCGACGGCTTCGGTTTCCTGGTGCCGGACGACGGCAGTGACGACCTGTTCATGAGCCCGGCGCAAATGCGCCTGGTGTTCGACGGTGACCGTGCACTGGCGCGTGTTTCCGGGCTGGATCGTCGCGGGCGACGCGAAGGCATGATCGTCGAAGTGGTGTCCCGTGCTCACGAGACCATCGTCGGCCGCTACTTCGAAGAAGGCGGTATCGGTTTCGTCGTCGCGGATAACCCCAAGATCCAGCAGGAAGTGCTGGTGACGCCGGGTCGTAACGCCAATGCGCAGATCGGTCAGTTCGTCGAAGTGAAGATCACTCACTGGCCGACGCCACGCTTCCAGCCGCAAGGCGATGTGGTTGAAGTCGTGGGTAACTACATGGCGCCGGGCATGGAGATCGATGTTGCCCTGCGTACCTATGACATTCCTCACGTCTGGCCCGATGCCGTGCTCAAGGAAGCCGCCAAGCTCAAGCCGGAAGTCGAAGAGAAGGACAAAGAGAAACGGATCGACCTGCGTCATCTGCCGTTCGTCACCATCGACGGTGAAGATGCGCGTGACTTCGATGACGCGGTCTATTGCGAAGCCCGCCCGGGCAAGCTGCGCCTGTTCTCCGGTGGCTGGAAGTTGTACGTGGCAATTGCCGACGTTTCCAGTTACGTCAAGCTCGGCTCGGCGCTGGATGCCGAGGCGCAGGTTCGCGGCAACTCGGTGTACTTCCCCGAGCGCGTGATCCCGATGCTGCCTGAACAGCTGTCCAACGGCTTGTGCTCGCTGAACCCTCAGGTCGACCGCCTGGCCATGGTTTGCGAGATGACCATTTCCAAATCCGGCGAGATGACCGACTACTGCTTCTACGAAGCGGTGATCCACTCCCACGCCCGCCTGACCTACAACAAGGTCAGTGCGATGCTGGAAACGCCGAAAGCCACCGAGGCGCGCAAGCTGCGTGGCGAATACACCGACGTGGTGCCGCACCTCAAGCAGCTGTATTCGCTGTACAAGGTGTTGCTGGCGGCCCGTCACGTACGTGGCGCGATCGATTTTGAAACCCAGGAAACCCGGATCATCTTCGGCTCCGAGCGCAAGATCGCGGAAATCCGTCCGACCATCCGCAACGACGCGCACAAGCTGATCGAGGAATGCATGCTGGCGGCCAACGTGGCCACCGCTGAATTCCTGAAAAAGCACGAAATTCCTGCGTTGTACCGCGTTCACGACGGCCCGCCGCCGGAGCGCCTGGAAAAGCTGCGCGCGTTCCTCGGCGAACTCGGCCTGTCCCTGCACAAAGGCAAGGATGGCCCGTCGCCCAAGGATTACCAGGCACTGCTGGCCGGCATCAAGGATCGTCCGGATTTCCACCTGATCCAGACCGTCATGCTGCGTTCGTTGAGCCAGGCGGTGTACAGCGCCGATAACCATGGCCACTTCGGCCTGAATTACGAGGCGTACACCCACTTCACTTCGCCAATCCGTCGCTACCCGGATTTGCTCACGCATCGGGCGATCCGCAGCGTGATCCATTCGAAGCAGGACACCCCGCACGTCCGCCGTGCCGGTGCGATGACCATTCCGAAGGCGCGTATCTATCCGTACGATGAGGCGGCCCTGGAGCAGCTCGGCGAGCAGTGCTCGATGAGCGAGCGCCGTGCCGACGAAGCGACCCGCGATGTCGTGAACTGGCTCAAGTGCGAGTACATGAAGGATCGCGTGGGCGAGTCGTTCCCGGGTGTGATCACCGCTGTCACCGGCTTTGGTCTGTTCGTCGAGTTGACCGACATCTATGTCGAAGGCCTGGTGCATGTCACCGCGCTGCCGGGCGATTACTACCACTTCGATCCTGTGCACCACCGCCTGGCCGGTGAGCGTACCGGCCGCAGTTTCCGCCTGGGCGATACCGTTGAAGTGCGGGTCATGCGCGTCGATCTCGACGAGCGCAAGATCGACTTCGAGATGGCCGAAAAAACCATCAGCGCGCCGATTGGCCGCAAGAAGCGTGGCGCCGAGACCGCAGCACCTGCCGCTAAGACCGAAGCGGAGCCGGCACCGGCGAAAACCGGCCGTCGTCCCGCCAAGGAAAAGGCGGTCGAGGCTTATCGTCCGAGTGATGCCGCGGCGAAAAACGCTGAAGTGCGCAAGAGTCGTGAAATGAAGCAGGCGTTGCTCGCCGGCGCGAAAAGCGGCGGTAAAGCGGCGTCTGCGGGAAAGACCGGACGGTCGGCGCCTGAAAAGGCTGCCGGCGGCAAGCCAGCCAAACCGAGCAAACATCGTAAAGGTCCGCCAAAAGCGGGCTCGGCCCCAGCCAAAAGCGGCGGGGCGCGTAAACCTAAGGCCAAGTCATGAGTCAGTTGGAAAAGATCTATGGCGTGCACGCTGTTGAAGCGTTGCTGCGTCACCACCCCAAGCGCGTCAAACAGATCTGGCTGGCCGAAGGTCGCGGTGATCCGCGGGTGCAGACGCTGATCGAACTGGCCAACGAAAACCGCGTCCAGGTCGGTCAGGCCGAGCGTCGCGAGATGGACGCCTGGGTTGAAGGCGTGCACCAGGGCGTGGTCGCGGACGTCAGTCCGAGCCAGGTCTGGGGCGAGGCGATGCTCGATGAGCTGCTCGATCGCACCGAAGGCGCACCGTTGTTGCTGGTGCTCGATGGCGTGACCGATCCGCACAACCTCGGCGCCTGCCTGCGTTCTGCCGATGCGGCTGGGGCATTGGCGGTGATCGTGCCCAAGGACAAGTCGGCGACCCTGACGCCGGTCGTGCGAAAGGTGGCTTGCGGTGCGGCGGAAGTGATTCCGCTGGTTGCCGTGACCAACCTGGCGCGAACCCTGGAAAAACTCCAGCAGCGTGGCCTGTGGGTCGTGGGCACGGCAGGGGAGGCTGAGGTCAGTCTGTATGACCAGGACCTGACCGGCCCGACCATCCTGATCATGGGCGCCGAAGGCAAAGGCATGCGTCGCCTGACCCGCGAGCATTGCGACTATCTGGTGAATTTGCCAATGGCCGGGAGCGTCAGCAGTCTCAACGTTTCCGTGGCGACGGGCGTGTGCCTGTTCGAGGCGCAGCGCCAGCGCAGTGTCAAAGCCAAGGCTGCCGCCAAAAAAGCTTGATTGGCGCACGACCCACTGTAGGAGCGAGCATGCTCGCGAAGGATTCAAGATCACAGCGGAGCATCAGCTTGCGCGCGTTATCGTTGACGACCTTCGCGAGCATGCTCGCTCCTACAGAACATTTTGGTGTTGCTGGTTGTTCAAATAATCACCAATTCCCTTGCGCGTCCCACGCCCCTTCTCTACAATTGCGCCCCTTGCTGTGATGGCAGGCACCAACGTGTCTAGCGTCCGCGAGTCCATAAGTGTCATTCACTCCTTGTCTGACCGCTTTTGAGCGGCAGGCTACAACCCGTAAGGAGCATTCATGCGTCATTACGAAATCATCTTTTTGGTCCACCCGGATCAAAGCGAGCAAGTCGGCGGCATGGTTGAGCGTTACACCAAGCTGATCGA
>Ga0079986_1154573_pt1 | contig 9750 bp, 8 predicted proteins | sample Hof3ISUMetaT_FD_73496 | JGI IMG/M metagenome (GOLD analysis project Ga0079986, IMG submission 73496) | Enriched soil aggregate microbial communities from Iowa State university to study microbial drivers of carbon cycling -... | ecosystem: Environmental > Terrestrial > Soil > Agricultural land... | reverse complement strand
GTTCGGCCCGTTGATGCGTTGCTGGCCCGGATAGCCGAACTGGCGCAGCGACCATGCGACCGGCGCACCGTCCGGCGTCGCCATGTCGGCATTGTTGACCGCGATCTTGAATTCGATGTCGCGCGTGGTGGTCACCACCGAATGCACGTTGCAGATGCAGACGTAACGCGACTCGCGTGCCGCTGCCCAGCGCGTGATGCGGGAGATCGCCTCGTCCCAGTCCAGCGCGTCGATGAACGCTTCCAGGACCGGCATGCCGTCACGCGGCGGCGGGCTCTCCAACGACGGTAGTGATTGCATCTTCATAGATTTCCATCAGCATGTCATGATTGCGTTGCGGGGTGTAGCAGGCTTCGTATTCCGCGCGGGCGGCCTGTCCCATGCGCGCCATCTCCTCCGGGTGGGCACCGGCCCAGGCGATCTTCGCGGCCAGGTCTTCGGCATTGCCCGGCTCGAACAGCAGGCCGGTCACGCCGTCGCGCACGATGTCGATCAATGCGCCAAGGCGGCTCGCGATTACCGGCAATCCGCAGGCGAATGCTTCCACGATGGTGCGCGGCGAATTCTCGTAGCAGATGCTGGGCAGCACCAGGTAGCGCGCGCGCTGCATGCGCGCCATGATTTCATCCAGCGGCCGATGACCTAAGCAGCGCTCGCCGAAGCTGGCGCGCGCCAGCGATTCCAGCGGGCCGCTGCCGATTACCTGGACCGTCTCGCCGGGGGACAGGCAGGCGGCCCGCGCCAGCACCTCCAGCCCCTTTTCCGATGACAGGCGGCCCACGTACAGGCCGCCCTGACGTCCCTCCCAGTGTGGCGTCGAGATCGACGCAACGAAGTTCGGCTTGATCCGGAAGCGCTCGCGCGGCAAGCCGCCGGCGACGTACTTGTCGCGTGCAAAGGCGTTGAGCGCGATATAGCGGGCCACGTGGTCGCGATAGGTGCCGAGCGCGCGATGCGTGGCCAGCATGCCGCCGATCACGGCCGATTGCAGCGCCGAACCGCGATAGCATTTGCGCGTTACTGCACGCCACGGCAGCTTGCCGATGCAGTCTTCGCATATCCTGCCGTCGCGCAGGAAGATCGCCTGCGGGCAAAGCAGGCGGAAGTTGTGCAGCGTCTGCACCACCGGCACCCGGTTGCGCGCGGCCGCCCAGTACAGGGAAGGCGAGATCAGCGGAAAAGTGTTGTGCACGTGGATCACGTCGGGCTGGAAATCGCGGCAGTTGCGCGCGACGTCGGCAGCGCTGGCGCGCGACCAGATCGTCGCCGCTGCCGCTTGCACGCGCGGCATCCGGTTCAACGCATCGTTGTGCAGCCGATAGACTTCGACTTCATGCCCGCGGCTGCGCAGCAGCTCGATCTCGGCCTCGACCACCGCATCTTCGCCGCCGCGCTGCTGATATGCATTATGTGCAACCAGGATTCTCATCTTGCGCCTGCCGTTTTTGTATCTGATTCCGTCATCGTGTTCGCCCCATCTGTTTGGCGCCGACCTTCACCGCGTTTCGATAACGCTCGTCGGTTGCGTGGCGGCAGGCGTCGACGATGCCGATGGCGGCCTGCTCGAAGGTAAACCTGTTCACCAGCTTGGCACTGCATTGTGCGAAGCGCTGCCGCAGCGCCGACCGTGCGAGCACCGAAACCGTCGCCTCCACCCACTGCTCCAGTTCCAGTTCGCGCACGAAGCCGTTCTGCCCATCAAGCACCAGTTCGCCGACCACCCCGGCATTCGGCGATACGATGATCGGCAATTCGGCGGCGCAGGCTTCGTTGGCGACCACGCCCCAGACATCACCGGCGGTGGGGAACAGGAAAACGCTGGCCGAGCGGTACAGCGAGGGAAGAACGTTCTGCTCCGCATGTCCATGAAAGCTGGCGTCGAGGTCTGCAGCCATTTCGTCGGCGGCGGCGCGCAGCATCCCTTCCTGTTCGCCGCTGCCGACGAACAGGATGCGCGTGCGGCGTCCGAGCCGGCGCCCGACGCCGGCTGCCACCTGCAGGGCGAACAGCGGATTCTTGTCTTCTACCAGGCGGCCGCAGAAGATCAGGTCGAATTCCTTGTGTTCCGGCTCCGGTGTACGCAGATAGGCATTGTTGTCCACGCACAGGCAGGACTGGAACCAGTGCTGCAGCGGCACGCCGTAGGTCTGGTAGAGGCGGCGGCCGCCAAGGCTGGCGGACACGAACGCCTTGGAGCGCGCATACACCAGCTTTCGCACCCAGCGATGGCGAAACGAGAGCGACTGCTCCGATATGTCGGTGCCGTCGGTCATCGGCACATGCGGTATCCCGCGCAACTGCGCATAAGCGAATGCGTACAGGTGGGTCGGGTTGAATCCGGTGGTGACGATCACATCCGGGTTCAGCCGGCGCAGCGCCGTTACCACATCCGGGTTGTTATGGATGAAATTGCTGCCCCGGCTGACGAAGCGTTCGCGCAGGAAGGTATGCGGAAACTGCAGCGGCGGCAGTTCCCATTGCCGGTTCGGCTCGCGCCTGGTGCAGAATATCGCCTGGAATTCCACTCCCGGCATCCGGGTGATCCTTTCGAAGATCGGAATCCGGAACGGCGGAGGGTGATTCGTAATGAGGGCAATTCGTGTCATCGGAGTACTCTGGAACGTTGAGCTGTCAGTGTGCATGCAGCACCGCAGGGCCGGGTTGCGATACCTCGCGTTTCCTGTCGGTCAGTTTCTCGCGAATATGCCGCGGGAAGTTTTCGAGCGAATTGGAAATCGAATCCGTCCACTCTGCAACCACACATTCCCAGGGCAGACGCAAGCCGCCGCGATCGACGGCCATCACGCCTGGAGGTGGCGGAAAGCAGACTATCCCGCTGCAATTCGGCACGGTTTTTACCATATGCTTCTTTCGGGAAGGGCCGGGCACTTGACGCACTCCGATAGTCCGTTTTGGACCGATCGGAAGGCGACGGAAGGTGGCTCCGGTTCAGGACTGGGTTCTCCGCCAGCGAAGCAAGCCGTCCAGCCGCCCCAAGGCCGTTGCATAACCCAGCCTAAGTTCGGACCCGAACGATCCCTTTAACAAAGGGCGCAACAGCGGCGCGACAAGGCCGCGGACGATGATCCATCGGGGCAGCCGATGCTTCGCATACAGAGCCCCGGTGCCACGGGCCCGGCGACGCACGGCCAGTCTTGCCTGGCGGTCTGCGCGCAGAATTTCCGGCCCCGCCGCGTGGTGAACTTCAGCCTCCGGTTCGTAGGCAAACAATTCATTGGCACGCAAGGCGCGCAGCACGAAATCCGTTTCTTCGCCGGCGCCATACCACTGGCCGACACCAAAGCGATCGTCAAAGTTTCCGACTTTTTGAAACAAGCTCCGCTCGCAGAACAAGGTGATGGAGCTCACGGCCACATCGCGAAAGGCGCGAGCGCGCTCCCAGGATAGAATTGCCGGCCGCAATGGCTGCTCGTCTTGTTCCACCCAGCGCAGGATGATGCCGGCAGGTTTGTCGGGCGCCTGAAACCGGCGCGCCAGATGTTCCAGCGCATGGGCGTCATACCAGCAGTCGTCGTCCGGAAAGCCGACGAGAATGCCCTGTGCAGTCTGGATGCCGGCGTTGCGTGCCGCCGCAAGATTGGGAGGATGGTGCCGGACGTGACGAATTTCGAGCCCTTGGGCGCGCGCGCGGCCGAGATGGGAAAGCAGCCGGTCATCGGCATTCTGGTCGACCATCACGATTTCGAAATCCCGGAATGTCTGCGCGGCGAGCGACGTGAACAGCCGATCGAGCTCCGCGGTGCGGCCGACAGTGGCGAGGATGAGTGAGATGAGAGGCGGTTTCATGTGCTTGCTCCTGTAAGAATGGCGCGCCGCCGCCGTACCAGGTAGCGCGCGTAATGCTGGGCGCGTTTGAGCGGGTTGGGCCCGGCATGCGCGAGCCGCACTTGCATGTCTTCGGCGAGAGCGGCCAGCCGGGTTTTGCTGGAACTGGACAGGCTGCCTTCATGCTCGCGAAAGACGGCCAGCGGATCATCGAGCTGTATCGGCTCGCCGAATTTCGCCAGGCGCAACCAGAGGTCGTAATCCATCGCGTATTTCAGGCCGGTATCGAAGCCGCGCGCGCGTTGCATCCAGCTGCGCCGGACAAAGGTGGCGGGATGGGGGATGTAGTTGCCGCGCAGGAGGCTGTCGTAGCTATATCGTGGTGCGACATAGTCGTCGGCATGCAGGTCGCCGCCGCGCAAGGTAGTGGTGCGGCCAAACAGCCAGCCGCGCCCGCTCGCGGACAGTTGCGCAGCAACCGTGGACAGTACTTCGGGATGCAGATAGTAATCGTCCGAATGCAGATAGGCGACGACATCCCCGGTGGCCGCTTGCAGACCGGCGTTCATTGCGCTGCTGACGCCGCCCCGTATGTTTTCGAGCAAGCGATAGGGCCGGTCGAGCGCCCGGATCTGCTCCAGGGTGCCGTCGTCGGAACCGCCGTCGACGAAGATGTATTCGATGTGCGGATAGCGCTGGGCCAGCACCGATGCGATCGAATCGCGCAGGTAGCGTGCGCTGTTCCAGGTACAGGTGATGATCGAAAAAGTCAGGGGCATGTCAACGTCTTCAACAAGGATTGCGTCCCGGGGGCGAGCGATAGATGCGCAGCAGTTTCTTGACGGCGTGATCAACGCTGCCCAGCGTATCGGGAGGAGTAGTGAAGCTGGCTCCGGGTTCGAAAGAAAGCAAATCCCTTACCAGCATCCGCATGTCGGCATGCAGTCGCAATTGGCCAGGCGAAGCGGCGTACGGTGCAATTTCGGGAGTGGCGCCGCGCGCCAGCGCGAATGTCGGTTTGCCGAGCAACAAGGCTTCCAGGGTGGTCGAGCCGAACGGTTCTTCCCATACCGACGGGACAATGATTGCATCCGCAGAAGCGGCCAGTCGCAATGTCGTCTCGGGCGTGCACCATCCGCGGAACTCGATCTGTCGATCGCCGAATTCGGCACGCAACCTGGCTTCGTCCGGGCCGTCGCCGGCAATCGTGATCTGCATATCCGAGCGCAGCCGGGGCGCGATTTCACGCAAAAAATGCTCGACCCCTTTCTCCGGGTAGAGCTTGGCCGCGATAAAAAGCCGGAGCTGTCCGTCCAGGGGCCGGGCTTGCGAAAATTCCCGCGCCTTCCTGATTCGGGAGGTATCGACAAAATGATGGACAGTCGTTCCCCACGAGCCAGGCCCGAGCACGCGAGAGAAATGATTGCGCAGCATGTCTGACACGAACACCGTTTTGTGCCGGTGAAAACCATCCGCCACTTCCTGCCGGAAGCGGATCACGGCCGCAGCCGACACTGCCCGCTGCAAGCGATTCGGATTCATGGTCCGGCAGCTTGCGCAATCGGCGGGATTGGTCGAATTGCAGATCTGGCCGTCGTGGAATCTGGTTTGGGTCAGGCATTCGCTGCCGTGATCGTGCCGCGTCTGCACGAAGTTGACATGCTCGGGAAGAAAACTCGCCAGGTTGGGGACATGCCCGTGGTAATGGATGACTTCATAATGCGGTGCGTAGCGCAGGATGGTTCGGGCGAAACGCCGTGCCAGCCAGGTGCGTTTTTGAGGAAGGTACATGCCGAGCGAGATTTCCTTCCAGCCCGAAAGATGCCCGTTCAGCTCTCCGAAAAAGCGCCCGCCAAACTGTCCTTCCTCTCCAGCTACCTCGATCGGATGCTGGTCGCCGCCTAACAGATCGACATGATGTCCGGCGCGCACCAGCGCGGCAGCCAGGGTGAGGACATGCTTTGCAAGCCCGCCCATGTTCGGATATGGAATGTCTTCGCTGACCAGGAGAATGCGCATGCCGGCCTCAGGAGCGGAAACGCCGTGCGACGGCCAGCATCGCCGTTCGTTCTTCGATGTTGACGATGAACACGAGGCCCGCGACGGCGAGTGTCAGCGCGCCCGCGGAGGCAATCGCCAGCGTTCCGACCAGTCCGCCGGAAAGCAGCCACTTGACCGGAAGCAGCGAGCCAATGACAACGAGGCCGACCAGCAGGCTGCGCCCGAAGCCGCTGCGCAGCGATTCGCCGATGGAAACCGGAACGGTGCGCCCGTGCACGAACAGCAGGAAAATGGTGCAGATGATCAGGGATGAGATCAGGTGGCCGGCCGCTGCCCCCATCATGCCGCCGAATTTCGTGCCGAGATAAACCATCGCGATGCCCAGCACGCCATTGGCAAGCGCGAAGCGGCCGGTAATGCGGGGATGGCCGAGCGCGTCGTTGATCATGGACGGGATATTTGTCAGCGAATCGATCAGCAATGCCGCGGTCATGATCACCAGGACCGGATATCCCTGTGCGACAAACGACTCGCCGACCCAGCGCCGCAGGAATTCGTCGCCCATGAGTACGATCAGTCCGAGGGCTGCCAGGTTGATGTAGGTGACGTAGCGCATCACGCTGAGATACACGGGAGTCAGTTCGTCGAGGCGTCCCGATGCGGCCAGCGCGGAGGCACGCGGATAGATCACGCGCGAGAGCCGATAGGTCAGGCCCAGGATGCGTCCTGCAAGGTTGACCGGAACCGTGTAGAAAGTGAGCGCGACCGGCCCGGCCACGGCGCCGACGATCAGCTTGTCCGCATGCTGGTGCATGGTCGAGGCGACTCTGCTCAGGTAGGCATAGGCGCTGAAGGAAGTCATTGACGAGCGCACTTCCCGGCGCGGCCAGCGGAACCCCAGGCCCAGCTTGAACGACCTGATCAACCACAGCAGATAGAAAATGTTGAGAACCGATACGAGAACCCGGGAAGCCGTGACGCCGACGATGCCCCAGCCTGCGACTGCGGCGCCGGCCGAGGCGACATTGAACAGGATGCCGAACAGCGCTTCACTTTGTGCGGAGCGGTCATAGCGTTGCAGGGCCTGCGGTACCACCAGCAGATAATGTTCGAGTTGAGACATCGCGAATCCGACTGCCCCGACCTGCAGGGCTATGATCGTGTCGCCGCGGATTTCGCCGGAAACATGGAAAAAGTGCTCGACCACAAGGTCCGCGCAAAAGAACACGGCAACCGCCCCGGTCAGGCCGAGAGCACCATAGAACAGCAAGCCGAACCAGAACGTTTCGGAAAATCGCAGGCGGTCGCCCGCTGCATGATCTCCGGCCAGGTACTTGATTGCACCTTCGGTCAGATTGACATCGAACACCGAAAAGTAGCCGATTACCGCGCCCACCAGGGTGACGACGCCGTAGCCTTCGGTGCCGAGGGCGTGGATCATCAGCGGCACGGTCGCCAGCGCGACCGCCATCGGCAGCGCGGAGCCGCCCAGGTTCCAGAGCGAGTTACGCAACAGCATAGCGGGTCTGCACCTTGTGGTTTTCCAATCCGACCGCGACGAAGGGGAGCGCGAGCGTAAAGCCGAACAGCAGCATGGTGCGGAACTCGATAATCGGAGTGCCGATCAGCAGCGTCGGTATCCAGAACAGCAGGCCTCCGAATCCGGCATCTGCCAGGAGCTGCCGGATTCCGGTGACGTTTTTGCGGTTCCGGAAGTAGTAGGAGGTAAAGGCCATCAGGAGTAGGGAAAACATCACCATCCCGACCACGCCCGTCTTCATGACCAGGTGGCCGAATCCGCTATGAATGAAGTCGAACACACCCATGTGATACGACAAGCGGACCGGATCGCCGGTAAACGTTCCCCAGGTGCCGAGGCCGAACAGCCAGTTGTCACCGACGCTCTTGGCAGCCGCGTACAACTCGTAAAAACGGCTTTGCGACACGCTCTGTTCGGGGTTGACGTCGAACATCAGCGCGGAAAGTATGCCTTTGCTGGCGCCATGGCCGGCATACTGCAGCCGGTCCTGGAAGAACACTGTCGCAATCCCCACCAGGACGCCGACGGCAATCACGCCGAACTGGATTCTCTTGCGCGGCGGCAGCCGCAGCACCAGCAGCATGAACATGAACGCCAGCCCCAGCAGCGCCGAGCGGCGGAACGACAAGGCAACCGCGGCCAGTTCGAGCGCTAGCAGGCCCCACAAAAATACCCTCTTGAAGAAAGACAGCCGTACCTGCGAGGATCCCAGCAGCCATGCTGCGCAGAACGCCGCGATGCTTGCCACGAAATTGTCTCCGATGTCGAAGAAGAAGATCTTCGTGTCGAACCCATCCAGATTTCGATAGGGGTTGGCGCTGTCGCCGCCAAGCCAGATGTAGCGCACCAGTCCGAACATACCCCGTATCAGCGCCAGCAGCAGGATCACGTAAAGCAGTCGCTCCGAATCGTTGGCGTTGCGGAACGCCATCACCACGAGGTACATGAAGACCAGCATGTTGATGACGTTCAAGATGCCGCGCGGCCCCAGGATCACGTCAAGATCGATGCCGACCATCATGCCGATGACGAGATGCGAGAAAAGCAGGAACGCGAAGGCGACCAGGTACTTTGCCATGGGCGCGGCAAGGCGTGTGCCGTATGGATTCGCCAACTGCTTGATATAGGCGCCGGCCCCGGCTATCAGCAGGATCAGGTTCAGCAGGGAAAAATAGAAGATGCCGACTCCGCGCGAATAGATGTTGTGATCCGCCTTGAGCTCCCCCCAGGCCGACTCGGAGAACATGAAAATGACCGTCAGGAAGCCGAGCACCACCAGCTTCGGCGCTTTCAGCACGAAGCCGAACACGATCGGAATAACGATCAACCAGGCCAGGAACGAGCCTAGGGTTTCGCCGGAGGTAAGAGGTGGAGTCATGGTGTGCAGGTAGGAAAAAAGGCTGCGTCAATATGCGGAGCCCGTTTGCAGGCGGATGTTCACGCAGCGGATTTCCGCTGCGCCGGCGGGTGCCGCAATATGCCGGTTGACGGAGGGCGTTCCGCGCGCCGTGCAAGGCGCTCCGGCCGCCGCCGGCTCCGGGTGTCCGGAGTCAGCGCGACCGGAATGTCTATGCCAGTGTTTCCTTGTAGCGTTCATAGGTTTCCTTGATGCCTTCACCCAGCCGCACCCCGGGCCGCCAGCCCAGCGAAAACAGCCGGGAACTGTCCATCAGCTTGCGCGGTGCGCCGTCCGGTTTGCTCGGGTCGAACTCCAGGCGGCCTTCGAAACCGACCGCCTTTCGTATCACCTCGGCAACCTCACGTATTGTGGCGTCCTCGCCGGTGCCCACATTGATATGGGACAACTGGGGCGAGGTGTGCTTTTCATACGTCGCAAGGTCCAGTCCCATTACGTGCAGGCAAGCTTCCGCCATGTCGTCGACGTACAGGAATTCACGACGTGGCGTGCCGCTGCCCCAGATCACAACCTTGTCCGTGCCGTTTTGCTTTGCTTCGTGGAAACGACGGATCAACGCCGGGATGACGTGACTGTTTTCCGGGTGGTAGTTGTCGCCGGGGCCGTACAGATTGGTCGGCATGACGCTGCGGAAATCGGCGCCGTATTGGCGCTGGTAGCTTTCGCACATCTTGATGCCGGCGATCTTCGCGATCGCATAGGGTTCGTTGGTAGGCTCCAGCGGGCCGGTCATCAAATACGCTTCCTTGATCGGCTGTTCGGCGAGGCGCGGATAGATGCACGACGAGCCGAGGAACAGCAGCTTTCGCACGCCATGGCGCCAGGCTTCGTGGATCACGTTGGACTGGATCATCAGATTGCGATGAATGAAATCGGCCGGGTAGGTGTTGTTGGCGTGGATGCCGCCCACTTGGGCGGCGGCCAGGTAGACTTCGTCGATCTGCTCCGACGCGAAGAAATCGCGCACCTGCGCCTGTTCGGTCAGATCCAGCTCCGCGTGCGTGCG
>Ga0079986_1014949_pt1 | contig 9756 bp, 9 predicted proteins | sample Hof3ISUMetaT_FD_73496 | JGI IMG/M metagenome (GOLD analysis project Ga0079986, IMG submission 73496) | Enriched soil aggregate microbial communities from Iowa State university to study microbial drivers of carbon cycling -... | ecosystem: Environmental > Terrestrial > Soil > Agricultural land... | reverse complement strand
GTCGTGCACCGTAAGGATATGCGGACGACGAATTGACTCCGAGCGAAATGCCAACATTTCGCGACTCGCCTTTAGTCCTTCCCGCCCCGTCCGTAACAACAATCGCCAATGAAACTGTCCTTTGAAAATATCAGTAAGCATTTTTCCAGTCTGCAAGTAGTCAACAACTTCTCGCGCGAAGTGAAGAGTGGCGAATTGGTGGCCCTGGTCGGCCCCTCCGGCTGCGGCAAGTCGACCTTGCTGCATATCGCCGCCGGCCTCGAGATGCCGAGCAGCGGCCGCATGCTGGCCAATGGCCAGCCAGTGCAAGGGCCGGACCCGGAGCGCACCTTGATGTTTCAGGAAAATGCCCTGTATCCATGGCAAACCCTGCTGCAAAACGTCGCCATGGCGCTGGAATTCCAGAAAATTGCGCGCCCCGAGGCGCAGCGCCAGGCGCGCGAATGGCTGGCCAAGGTCAACCTGCAGGGCTTCGAGAGCTATTACCCGCATCAGGTGTCGGGCGGCATGCGGCAGCGTGCGGCATTGGCGCGCGCGTTCATTTCCAATCCCAAGGTCTTGCTGCTGGATGAACCGTTCGGCGCGCTCGACGCGCTGACCCGCATGACCTTGCAGGATGCGTTGCGCACCCTGATCCGGGAAACGCAGCCAACCGTCCTGCTGGTGACGCACGATGTCGATGAGGCACTGTTCCTGGCCGACCGTATCCTGGTGTTCAGTGCACGGCCGGCCACGGTGCTCAAGGAATTCAATCTGCAGCATCACGAAAAAACCCACGACTTGTCGGAGTTTGCAGCGATGCGGCGCGAGATTCTAGGACTGCTGGGCATCCGCGCAGAACAAGACGACATTGTAAAAACTCTAGAGGGAGCAGAAGCATGAAACTCGTATCGAAATTGTCACGATTGTTGATCCCGGCATTGGCAGTATTCGCCATCGCCAGCCAGGCGGTTGCAGCCGAGAAGCTCAAGGTAGGCTACCTGCGGGTAATGGATGACGCGCAAGCAATCGCAGCCTACGAAGGCGGTTTCTACAAAAAACACGGGCTGGATGTCGAACTGGTGGAATTCAAGTCCGGCACCGACCTGATCAAGGCCATCGTCGGCGGCCAGCTCGATACCGGCGTGCTCGGATTCACCAATGCGGTCGCTTGGGCTTCCAAAGGCGCCGACCTGAAAGTGGTGGGCGGAGCACAGCACGGCTATCACGCCATCGTCGTGCGTGACGATACCGGCATCAAGAATGTCGCAGGCTTGAAAGGCCGCACCCTCGCCTCGCAGGCGGAAGGGAGCACCGCCGATACCGTGCTGAAAGGCGTGGTGCTGAAGAACGCCGGCCTGAAACCCGACGACCTGACCATCATGGGCGTCAGCCCGCAAGTGGCGGTGCAGTCGCTGGTGGGCAAGCGCGTCGATGCCGCCTTCCTGTTCGAGCCGCAGGCACGGATTGCGCAACTAATCGCGCCAGTCAAGCAGATCTATGAAATCGGCGAAGTCTGGCCTTTCCCTTGCATGGTCGTCATCACGTCGGGCGAGACGCTGAAAAAGAGAAAAGACGCGGTATGGAAATCACTCGACGCGCAGCGTGAAGCGATCGAGTTGCTGCAGAAAAATCCGGAGGCAGCATCGAAACTGATCGCCGGCTATTTCATTTCCGAACCAACCCTTAAAACCCTGAAACACGGCGACCTGCCTCGCGAAGACGTGATCCGCGACGCCATCAAGAGCCAGACCTTCAGCGCCGTGCTGACCGCCAAGGAACAAGCCCGGATGCAGGAAATCGCCGATATCCTGCAGGCGCAGGGTTCGCTGAAAACTCGCGATGGCACGCCGTTTGACGTGAAAGGCATTGTTGATCTGAGCTGGCAGACGGACCGCAAGCTGTGACTGGCGTGACGCCGCCGATTGCGGTGGCATTGCCGGTCGGACGGCCGTTATAATCCGGCTTGACACCCGCATGAACTCGATGGCCGGCACTCGCCGGCCATCTTATTTTGATATTTGATGAGCACACAATTACACCTGTCCGGCTATCGCAAACGACTTGCCATGTTTCTGGCAATCCTGTTCATTCTACTGTGCTGGCAAATAGCGGCCTGGATCCTGCCGGACTTCCTGATGCCCGGCGTACCCACGGTCCTGGCGCGCCTCTGGGACGACGTCCGCTCCACTGAATTTCGCCTGACATTGTGGAACAGCCTGATGCGGCTGGCAGGCGGCTACAGTGCGGCGCTATTGTTTGGCATCGGCTTCGGCCTGATCGGTGCCATCTTGTTCTTCTTCCGTGAAGTGCTGAAGTCGGCGATCATCATCTTGCAGTCGATTCCGTCCATCGCCTGGGTGCCCCTGTTCCTGATCCTGATGGGTTTCGGCAGCCTGCCCATCATCGTCGTCATCGCCCTCGCCGCTTTTTTCCCGGCCGCGCTGTCCGTGATGAATGCCACCGAAAGCGTGCAGCAAGTCCACGTTTCGGCCGCGCGCGTCATGGGCGCCTCACGCTGGGACATGCTGAAAAGGGTGTATCTGCCAGCGGTGATGCCGGAATTGATCACCGGTGCCCAACTGGCGTTCGGCAATGCATGGCGCGCTTTGATTTCAGCCGAAATGCTGATCGGCTTCGGCAAGGGGCTGGGGCGTTCGCTGGCCTACGCCGGTGAAACCGCCGACATGATCGGCGTCATGGCGAACATCGTGACGATTGCAATCCTGGCAGTGCTGATCGATCAACTGATCCTGGAAAATCTGAAGCATCGCTTGCTACGATATCAGTACGTTTGATCATGAAACGACCGTTTTTTTCAGAACCATCGGCGCTACCCTGTCTCGTGGTACTGGCTACCCTGGCTACCCTGGCTGCCACCTGCGCAACCGCAATCGCCGACAGCAGCCTGGCGACGCGCGCCAAACAGCATGGAAGCTTGACGGTAGGTGTTGATTTTCCGTCCGCCCCCTATATTGCCGGCACCAAATTCCGCACCCCGGAGGGAATCGACCAAGAGCTCGCGCTCGACCTCGCGCGCCGCCTGCAAGTGCCGCTGACGACGCGTCGCGCCACCCCCGCCCAGCGTGGCGCATTGCTGGGTAGCGGCGCAGTGGACGTGCTGCTGGTGGCCTTGCCTGATAACGATCCGCTGTATCGCTCGGCGATGGTCGTGCCAACCGGCTATGCGGCCGGACCGATGGCGATCATGCGTACGGATACCACCATCAAATCCTGGTCCCAGCTGAAAGGACGCGTCGTCTGCGTTTCCGAAGGCAGCCTGCACGCCGGCACTGCCGCGACCGAATATGGTGCCATCGAGCAGCGCTACCGAGCGCCTGCCGATGCCTTGCTGGCCATGCGCATCGGCGAGTGCGACGCCGCGGTCCATGACAGCAGGATGCTGGAAGAACTGATCAAGCTGCCGGAATGGAAGAAGTTTTCTGCCCGCCTGCCGACTGGCCGGCGCCAGTCGCTGGCGCTGGTGGCTCCGCGCGGCGATCTCCAGACTGCACGTTTTTTGAAACAGGTGATCGAAGAATGGCGCAGCGGCAAATACTTCAGCCAGATCCAGGCAAAGTCGGTGCGCAACATTGCCTTTGAAGTGTATTTGGACCAGAACGTCCCGGACTGTCACTAGCGCTAGCCTGCTGATAAAATTCCAGCTTTGGCGCACAGCGCAGTATTCGTAGCAAAGCGCTTTACCCTTGTTTCATACCGTAGGCAGTATTTTTTATACGGCACATGACACCAGCGGAAATTGCTGATTTTTTGCTATACTCCCTATAAGTCGGAGTTTTATGAGTGTCGACCAGGCATCCTGGCGACACCCTGTCGTCAATAATTTTTCCAATCGCTTCACTGAAGGATCCCGATGCCCCATGCCAACGCCTCTGCCGGCAGCCTGTTCATGGTCGTGGCGCCTTCCGGCGCCGGCAAATCCACCTTGGTCAATGCCCTGCTGGCACAGGACCCTTCCATCAAGTTGTCGATTTCGTACACGACGCGCACACCGCGCGCCGGCGAACAGGATGGCCGCGAATACCATTTCACCTCGGTCGAGGATTTTCTGGCGCGCCGCCAGCGCGGGGAATTCCTCGAATCGGCCGAGGTGCACGACAACTATTATGGTACTTCGCGTCTGCAGATTGCCGATCGAATGGAAGCCGGAACCGATATACTTTTGGAGATCGATTGGCAAGGGGCGCGCCAGGTGAAAAAGCAGTTTCCGGACGCGGTCGGCATTTTCATCCTGCCGCCCTCGATCGCAGCCCTGGAAGAGCGGCTGCAAAAGCGCGGCCAGGACGAACCGCAAGTCATCACGCGCCGCATTCTGGCTGCCGGCGGAGAAATCGCCCATGCGCCTGAGTTTGAATATGTTATTATTAATCAAGAGTTTGCCACCGCTTTATCAAGATTGACTGCAATTATCCAGGCCACCCGTTGCAGGTTTTCACAGCAAGCAGCGCGCCACGCCTCTTTGTTTGCCCAATTGGGCATTCATGCAAAATCCAGCTAACCCGAATTCAGGAAAACATATGGCTCGCATCACCATCGAAGATTGTCTCAAGCAAATCCCCAATCGCTTTCAACTGACCTTGGCAGCCACCTACCGCGCACGCCAGCTGCTGCAAGGCCACACTCCCAAAGTCGACGCCAAGGACAAGCCGACTGTTATCGCACTGCGTGAAATCGCTGCCGGTAAAGTCGGAATCGAAATGCTGAAAAAGGTCCCTGCATAGGGGCACATCAGCGCCGCGCCGCCGCCGATATCGTCTCAGCATGATCGTGACTTCCACGGATTCAACCCAGTCGGCGGCGAGCGGCACGCCAGCGCGACGGCGTTCACGCAAAACCAAATCCGCAGACCCCGCGAGCGTCACCGCAGGCGCCGGTGCGCCAACGCGGGTGGCGTCGGTCGCCCAGCTGAGTGCCAAGCTGGTCGAATACCTGACGCCGGACGAATTAAAGCAGGTCAAGCAGGCCTATCGCTTCTCCGATGAAAAGCACTTGGGACAGATGCGGGTTTCCGGCGAACCGTACATCTCGCACCCAATCGCAGTAGCCGAAATCTGCGCCGACTGGAAACTCGACGCCCAGGCCATCATGGCCGCACTGCTGCATGACGTGATGGAAGATCAGGATGTCCAGAAGGACGAATTGATCGAACGTTTTGGAGCCCAGGTGGCGACACTGGTGGATGGCTTGTCCAAACTCGACAAGCTGGAATTTCAGAGCCAGGTGGAAGTCCAGGCAGAAAATTTCCGCAAGATGCTGCTGGCCATGGCGCGCGACGTGCGCGTGATCTTGGTCAAGCTGGCCGACCGTCTGCACAATATGCGTACGCTGGGTGCGATGGCGGCGGAGAAAAGACGGCGGATTGCGCGTGAAACGATGGAAGTCTATGTGCCGATAGCGCATCGACTGGGCCTGAACAACATCTATCGCGAATTGCAGGATCTGGCTTTCGCGCATCTGTATCCGCTGCGCTATAAAACCCTGACCAAGGCGGTGAAGGCAGCGCGCGGCAACCGGCGGGAAGTGGTGAGCAAGATCCTGGACGCGGTCAACAGCACGCTGGCTGCTGCCAGCATCGAGTCGCAAGTGTATGGCCGGGAAAAGACGCTGTACGGAATTTACCGCAAGATGCGCAATAAGCACCTGTCCTTCTCCCAGGTCCTCGACGTCTATGGCTTTCGCGTGGTAGTCGACAGTTTTGCCAATTGCTATGTCGCGCTTGGCACCTTGCATGCGATGTATAAGCCGATGCCCGGCAAGTTCAAGGATTACATCGCCATCCCCAAGCTGAATGGCTACCAGTCGCTGCACACGACACTGATCGGCCCCTACGGTACGCCGGTCGAATTCCAGATTCGCACGCAGGACATGCATCGGGTAGCGGAATCCGGAGTTGCCGCGCACTGGTTATACAAGAACGAGGACGGTAGCCTGACCGATCTGCAGCAACGCACCCACGCCTGGTTGCAGTCACTGCTCGACATCCAGAAGCAAACCGGGGATTCGGCGGAGTTTCTGGAGCACGTGAAGGTCGACCTGTTTCCGGATTCGGTGTACGTCTTCACACCCAAGTCGGAAATTATCGCCCTGCCGCGCGGCGCCACCGCGCTCGACTTTGCCTACAGCATCCATACCGACGTCGGCGACCAGACCATCGCGGCCAAGATCAACCACGAGCAATCCGCGCTGCGCACCGAACTGCGCAATGGCGACATCGTCGAAATCATCACATCGCCGACCTCACGGCCAACCCCGACCTGGCTTTCCTTCGTGCGCACCGGCAAGGCGCGCTCCGCCATCCGGCATCACTTGCGCACAGTGAACCTGAGCGAGTCGCTCGACCTCGGCAAACGGCTGCTGGCACAGGCACTGGTTGCCCTCAACCTGAGCCCTACACTGGCGCTCGATCTGGTGGACAAGCTGCTGAAGGAATCGAGTGCCAAGTCCCTTGATGAGCTGTATACCGACATCGGCATTGGCAAACGCATGGCAGCACTGGTGGCACGGCATATCCACGGCATGGTCGACACCGAATTGCCTGCACCGGAAGCCACGACGACGGGCGGCCCGCTGCCGGCGAAGCTCGATCCAGTCGTGATTGACGGCAGCGAAGGCACGTCGGTGCAACTGGCGCCATGCTGCCAGCCGATCCCGGGCGACAAGATCATTGGGCAGTTGAAACGTGACCAGGGGCTGATCGTCCATACCGAGGACTGTTATCTGGCCAAGCGCCAGCGCACCAAGGAGCCGGAGCGCTGGATTGAAGTCGCCTGGGCTCAGAACCTGAACCGGCGCTTTGACTGCCGGCTCAAGATTCTGGTCAGGAATGAAAAAGGAATCCTGGCTCGGGTTGCGGTCGAAATCGGCGAATCGGACGCCGACATCACCTACGTCAGCATGGACGACGACAAGGATCCGATGATGACGCAAATCATCTTCACGATTCAGGTCGAAAACCGGATTCATCTGGCACGCCTGATTCGCAACGTGCGCAGCATCAGCGCCGTTGCCCGGATTTTGCGCGACCGCGGCTAGGACGGCCTTACGCCACGTGCGTGTGCTGACGCAGCCGACGCAAGGCAAGCCAGACGCTGGCTGCAATCAGCGGAATTAACATACCGGTGGCGATGTCCGGATTGATCGGCCACCCGGCCGCCTTGGCCGCCTTGCCAGCGTAACTGAACAATCCCACCAGGTAATAGGAAATCGCCGCCACCGACAAGCCTTCCACTGCCTGCTGCAGGCGTATCTGCTGCGCCGCGCGCGCATTGAGTGATTGCAGAATCTTGCGATTCTGCTGCTCCTGCACGATGCCAACCCGAGTACGCAACAGATCGTTGGTATGGGCAATCCGTTTTGCCAAGGCTTCCTGGCGCTGCGCGATCGCTGCGCAGGTATTCATGGCCGGCGCCAAGCGCCGGTCCATGAATTCGCCGATAGTCGGCACTCCTTCGATGCGGATTTCATGCAGCTCCTCGATGCGCGCACGCACCAGCCGGAAATACGCCTGCGACGCCGCAAAGCGATAGCTGCTGTCGAGCGACAATTTCTCGATTCGCGCGGCCAGGCCGGTAATATGGCGCAACAACGCCTGTTCGTCGTCGGCATTCTCCGGCGCACCGGCAATCGCCTGATCGGCATCCACCATGGCTGCAGTCAAGCGCGCCAACTCGCCTTCGATCGCGTTCAGCACTGGCGTCGATTGCTGCGCGAGCGGCAAGCCAAGCAAGGCCATCATGCGGTAGGTTTCAATTTCCAGGATACGCTGTACCAGGCGCGCCGCCTGCTGTTCGTGCAAGCCGACGTCGCGCACCACGAAGCGGTTGAAACCATCGGCATGAATCCGGAAATCGGTCCAGATCTGCCCCCCTTGCGCCATTCTTCCGGCAGCCAGCGCGTTACCCTCGAATACCTGCAGCAATTCTGCATTTGGCGTATCGATCGCCGCAGCATGCTGGTCCAGCACCAGGTGGGCTGCCACCATGACCTTGCCTTGCAGCGCTTGCAGCCATTGTTGCGGCAAATGCGCAACCGGAACTTGCGCAAACGCGGCATCGATCGACAGCGGCTGTACGTGCGCCTGTGCAAACGTGTAGGTGGCGAATTCAGTGTGACATTCCCATTTCAGCCGGAAGCGCCCGAAATCATGGAAAAAATACTTTGCGTCGCCACTCGGAGCGGCCACGCCAAAATGCGCGCACAGCGCACTCAAAAACCCATGCTGGCCATTGCTGTTGTTAGACGCCGGATCGGCGCCATTGCTGGCATAGACTGCGAAATGCGTGACGCTTTCCGACGCCGTCAGACGCAGCGGTGGACGAGAGTGCACTTCGGCTGCCAGCGGCACCCGCAGGAGATGATTCAGGCTTGAATAGACAATCGGCATGGGCGAGGAACACGTTATTGCTATTAAGATGACTTGCCATCCGCTTCCCATCTGCTGGCAAGCTGCCCGCTGCCGTTGTGGACCTGTAAATCAGTCACAACCAGCGCCTGGATCGCAGGACGTCACGGAACACCAAAGGCAGGATCAAAAAAGACGGTCGGTTAGTGTAGCAAACTAACCTGCAGCAGGATATTCCACCGCTAGAATTTCCAGCTCATCCATGCCAATAGGTGTCCGCAATGCGACAACGTCGCCCTCCCGTGCCTTGGTCAGGGCGCGCGCCACTGGCGAAATCCAGCTGATTTTGCCATTCAGCGGGTCCAGCTCGTCAATCCCGACGATGGTGACTCTGTGCTGCTCTCCAGCCTGATTGACATAGGTGACGGTGGCGCCAAAAAAAACCTGATCACCGCCATGATGGGCGCTTGGGTCAACTACCTCGGCCAGATCCAGACGTTTGGTCAAGAACCGGATGCGCCGGTCGATTTCGCGCAGACGGCGCTTGCCGTAGATGTAGTCGCCATTTTCCGAGCGGTCGCCGTTGGAGGCTGCCCAATGCACGATGCGTACGACCTCCGGCCGCTCGACGTCGATCAAGCGCAGCAATTCATCCTTGATGCGCTGATAACCGGCCGGCGTGATGTAATTTTTGGTGCCTGGAGGAATTGCCGGTAATGCCGCTTCCAGTTCGTCGTCCGCGTCATCGCTCTCTTTTACGAATGCCTTGTTCATGGCACTCATTGTAGCTCCGAACCAGCAGCCGGACTGCAACCTGGCAGCGCCCGTTGGAACTGCTAGCCTGCGGCGCGCGAAATGGCATCGCTCCACTCAAACGCCGCCAATTCTAGCTGGTACAAATCTTCGATCGACAACCCCAGCTTGTGCAGCATCGGCACCAGCAACGGTCCGGCTTCTTCGATTCGTTCTATGTATTCGACCAGTTTCAGCATGTCGCCATATAAGCCATTGCGTCGAAGCAATGCATCGCTAACGGTATCGGCCACTGAAATCTGCTCCAGGATTTTTTCCATGGGCGAATCGAACAGGGTATCCATAAGCGACATGATGCCGACCGTAAAAGCTATGTCGGCCGCGTGGCGCTGACCAGGATAAATTTTTTCGGCAATCAGCTCCAGCAGCTTGCCGCGCGTCGTCGCCAGTATCAGCAATGGCGACATAAAGCCTCGACCCTTCCCGCGGTCGGCGTATAGAAGTATCTGCAGCCAGCGCTGCAATTGCCGTCGCCCCAGTAAAATCAGCGCCTGCCCGAGCGAGTCGATCCGCTGCGGCAGACCGAACGCCGGCGTATTGACTAGCCGCAGCAAGGTCAGCCCAAGCGATACGTCCTGCTTGATGCAGGTTTCGATTTCCCG
>Ga0079986_1020155_pt1 | contig 9912 bp, 9 predicted proteins | sample Hof3ISUMetaT_FD_73496 | JGI IMG/M metagenome (GOLD analysis project Ga0079986, IMG submission 73496) | Enriched soil aggregate microbial communities from Iowa State university to study microbial drivers of carbon cycling -... | ecosystem: Environmental > Terrestrial > Soil > Agricultural land... | reverse complement strand
TCGGCGTGGGTCGGCTACGAACAGTTCATCCCGATGATGAAGGATTGCTCGCCCATGCTGCTCGACCTGGGTGAAAACGACCCCGGGATTTTCGTCACTCAATCGGTCCACAAACAGCAGGCCGGCTTCTCCCAGGCTTCGCAGATCCACAAGAAAGACCGCCACATCAAGGGCCAGCCGCGCTACTGCAATCACGCGCGACTGAACAATGCGTTCATGGCCCAGGCCTCCACCAGCCCGTTCTACCCGCTGTTCGCCTCGCTCGACGTCAATGCGCGCATCCACGCCGGCCGCAGTGGCTTGCGCCTGTGGGAAGACTGCGTCAAGTTCGGCATCAACGCGCGCAAGCTGATCCTGGAAGCCTGCACCCTGGTGCGCCCCTTCGTACCGGAAACCATCGACGGGCGCCCCTGGCAGGACCACCCCACCGACGCCATCGCCAGCGACCTGCGCTTCTTCGAATTTCACCCCAAGGATCGCTGGCACGCCTTTGCCGGCTATGCCGACAAGCAATACTTCATCGACCCCTGCAAGCTGCTGTTCACCACACCCGGCATCGACCCGGTCGACGGCAGTTATACCGACTTTGGCATCCATGCCGGCATCCTGGCCAACTTCCTGCGCCAGAACGGCATCGTCCCGGAGAAGTGCGACCTCAACTCGATTCTGTTCCTGCTCACGCCCGCCGAAGACTGGGCGAAGATGAGCCATCTGGCCGCGCAACTGGCTCGCTTCGAACAATTCCTCGGCGATGACGCGCCCATGAGCCGAGTGTTGCCGGCCATCCATGCCAAGCATGAAAGTCGCTACCGCAACTACACGATCCGTCAGCTCTGCCAGGAAATGCACGACCTCTACCGCAGCCATAACGTGCAGCAACTGCAGAAGGACATGTTCCGCAAGGAGCACTTCCCGAAAAAAGCCATGAACCCGCAACAGGCGCAGATCGAATTCATCCGCGGCAATGTCGAGCTCGTTCCTCTGAGCGATGCCGAGGGCCGTATCGCGGCCGAAGGCGCACTGCCCTACCCACCCGGTGTGCTGTGCGTGGTGCCGGGCGAAGTCTGGGGTGGCGCGGTGCTGAAGTATTTCCTGGCGCTGGAAGAAGGCATCAACGCGATGCCCGGGTTCACCCCGGAACTGCAAGGCGTGTACCTGAAAGAACAAGGTGGCCGCGTTCGCGCTCATGGGTATGTGCTCAAGACCTGATCCCCGCCCCATTCACGGTTCAGCGTTTCCCCGACTTACAAGGTTGATGTGATCACGCAGTAAGGCTTGCCCCCTACCTGGCGATGGAACGGGCAGTACATCCTCAGGCCGAGGGTCAACACTTTGAGCAGGGCAAGGAGTCTACGATGGCTGATTCAAGCAAGAAAATGGGCCTGATGGGGCTCACCACCCTGGTGACGGTCAACATGATGGGGTCAGGCATCATCATGCTGCCCACCAACATGGCCCAACTCGGTGCCGTCTCGCTGTTGTCGTGGATTTTCACGGCGATCGGCTCCATGGCCATTGCCTACTGCTTCGCCCAATGCGGGGTGTTCTGCTCGCGTTCCGGTGGCTTGTCCGCCTACACCGAAGAAGCCCATGCGAAGTCGGGGTTCTTTCTCTGCTCGTACCTGTATTTCCTGTCCCTGGCGATTGCCAACGTCGCCGTCGCGATCTCGGCGGTGGGCTACATGAGCGCCTTCCTGCCCTGGCTCGGCAGCGGTGCCATCCCGCTGTTCGTCGGCACGGTCGCGCTGATCTGGATCACCATCATCGCCAACTTCGGTGGTCCGAACATCACTGGCAAGATCGGTGCTTTCACCGTGTGGGGCGTGATCATTCCGGTGGCGGGCCTGAGTATCATCGGCTGGTTCTGGTTCGACGCCAAACTGTTGGAAGCCGCCTGGAACCCCAACAACCTGGCCATCTCCGAAGCCATCGGCAAGGCCATCCCCCTGACCCTGTGGGCATTCCTGGGCATGGAATCGGCGGCCCAGGCCACCGATGCGGTGGAAGACCCCAAGCGCAACGTACCGCTGGCCTGCCTGTTCGGCACCCTGGGTGCCGCCACGGTCTATGTGCTGTCGACCACCGTCATCCAGGGCATCATTCCCAACGCCGAACTGGCCAATTCCTCGGCGCCATTCGCGCTGGTCTACGCCAAGATGTTCAACCCATTGGTGGGTAACATCGTCATGGCCCTGGCGATCATGGCGTGCGTGGGCTCGCTGCTGGGCTGGCAATTCACGCTGGCACAAACGGCGAAGATGACCGCCGACCAGAACCTGTTCCTCAAGCTGTTCAGCAAGGTCAACGCCAGCAACGCACCGGTGATCGGCATGATCGTCTGCGGCGTGCTGCAGACGATCATGGCCGTGTCGACCATCTCGCCCGATGCGGCTGCACAATTCAGCAAACTGGTGAGCCTGGCGGCAGTGACCAACCTGATCCCTTACATCACGGCGCTGACCGGCCTGCTGGTGATCATGCACAAAGCCCAGGTGGGGCCCGCAGTGTACTCACGCAACCTGGTGGTGCTGCTGGTTGCGGTGGCCTACTCGTTGTATGCGCTGTATGCCTGCGGCAAGGATGCGGTATTGGGCGGCACGCTGGTGCTCGCCTTCGGTTACCTGCTCTATGGCTTCCTCGCCAAGCGTTTCGTCGAGGTGCCATCCGCCGTCCAGGCCAGGACCGGCAATATTTAGGCATGGCAAACAGGACTGCTCAGACATCCGTACACGGGGACCTCGGACATGAACCTACCCTTTGCAAAGAACACCCGCCTGCTGCTCGCTTTGCTGCTCACCGCACTGCCGATGGTGGCCAGTGCCAATACCCTGGAACGCATACGCACCAGCAATGCCTTTACCCTCGGCTACGTGCCGGACCTGGCGCCGTTCAGCGTCCAGGAAGGCGACAAGGCCAGCGGCTATGCCATCGACCTGTGCCTGAAGATCGCCGACAAGCTCAAGACCGAACTCGACCTGCCCAACCTGCAGGTGCGTTATCAGCCTGTCACGTCTGCCGAAGAGACCAGTGCGGTGAAACTGGGCAAGGTCGACATCCTCTGCACCCCCACCCCGCCTACCCTCGAACGGCGCAAGACCATCAGTTACTCGATACCGGTATACACCGCCGGCCTCTCGGTGCTGGTGCGCAAGGATGCCGCCGAACCGCTGCTCAACGCGCTCAACGGCAAGGAAGCCATCCCCGGCCCGACCTGGCGGGCGACAATCAACCGCGGCCTGGCCAACCAGACCTTTGCCACCATCGAGGGCGGTGTAGTCGAAGACTGGATTCGCGAACAGATGCGCATGCTCGGCGTGATCGCTTCGCTGGTGACGGTGGCCAATACCGAAGAAGGTGCCGAGATGGTCGCCACGCGCAAGGCCGACGCCTTCTTCTCCGAGCGCATGCTGCTGAAAAACCAGGTGGCCAAAGGCGGCTCCAACAATGACCTGATGGTCCTCGACCGCATCTTCGAGTTCGCCCCGGTGGCCATGATCGTCGAGCGCGGTGACGAAGACTTCCGCCTGCTGGTCGATATGGCACTGAGCGAGGCCTATCGATCCGGGGCCATTGAACAGGAGTACGACAAGTATCTGGGCGGGATCAACGAGACGATGAAAAAGCTGTTCAAAGTGTATGCACTGCCTTGAATCACTGTAGGAGCGAGCATGCTCGCGAAGAACGTCAACGATAACGCGGGAAGCCTGACACCCAACGGTGCTCTCAGGTTTCTCGCGAGCATGCTCGCTCCTACATTAAGTTAGAACGCCAGTTTGTAGCCGATCAATACCAGCATCGTCGCCAGGCAAGGGCGCAGCAGTTCATCGGAGATGCGTCCGGTCAGGTGGCTGCCCAGGTAAATACCGGGCAACGAACCGACCAGCAGATAGCCGAGCACGTGCCAGTCCATGTTGCCCATGCTCGCATGGCCGAGGCCGGCGACCAGGGTCAGGGGCACGGCATGGGCGATTTCCGTGCCGACCAGGCGGCGGGTCGGCAGCAACGGATAGAGGATGAACAATGCTACGGTGCCCAGCGCGCCCGCGCCAATGGAGGTCAACGCAACCATGGTGCCCAGCACCAGCCCGGTGATCACGGTCAGCACATTCAGGCGCGTACCGCTGGGCTTGTAGTTGCCACCGGCACGCTTGTGGGCGAAGTCGAGCAGACGCTTCTTGAACAGGATCGCCAACGCCGTGGCGAACAGGACAAAGCCCAAGGCCTGCTTGATGATCGCGTTCATCGCGTCGGGCGCTTCGTTCAGACTGCTCAGGAACCACAAGGTCAACGCCACCGCCGGCACGCTGCCCAGGGTCAACCAACCGGTGATCGACCAGTCGATATTGTTGTTCTTCCTGTGGACCAGCACGCCACTGGACTTGGTGATGGCCGCGTACAGCAAATCGGTACCGACCGCGGTGGCCGGGTTGATGCCGAACCACAGCAGGATGGGCGTCATCAATGAACCGCCACCCACGCCGGTCATGCCGACGATAAAGCCGACCACCAGCCCGGCCACGACCAACCCGATATTCAACAGATCCATTGACACATCCACAAAAACTGCAGGAAATAACTGGCCCGCAGCATAGCGACATTTCTTATAACCAGTTATATCGATGCGATCTATCTTTATGCTCAGATCGCATGCCGCAGGTCATTGCACCGGCAGGAAATTCAGGAATAGCAGGCTCTGGGCATAATTCAGGCCGATGCGCCGGTAGCGCTCGTCGAGCATCTGGGTCAAAAGGTCCAGCCGCGCGACGATCTTGCCGAACTCCACGGCAAAACTCAGGTTGCTGCCCTCTTCCGAGATTTCGTTGGAGAACAGCATGGGTTGGCCGTCCTTGTTCTGCCGCTGGCTGAGGATCCAGGTGGCGATTTCAATGTTGCGCGCGGCGTTGCTGACGAACGTCGGGTTGATCGCGTCCGTCATGTAGAACTCCAGGCGATTGCCGTGGGCGGTGACCAGCATGCTGCCGATGGCGTAGATGAACGCGCCGACCCGATCGCCGAGAAACTCCGGGCTCATGGCGAACCGCAGCGCCGCCAGGTCCTTCTTGCCCCCAAGCGTGGGCAACGGCTGTTGCTGCTCAATGGCCATGCGCACCTGTTTGCCGGCGGTACGGGCATCGAGGAAGCCGGATTTTTTCAACTCCTCGGGGTTGCGCAGGTACAGCTTGCTCATCAGCAGGTAGAGGCTATCGAGGTTGTCGCGCATGGTCAGCGTGGCCATCCGGTCGACACTGGTTTGCAGGAACTCCTGGGGCTTGCCATCGCGTATCTGGGTGAACAGGTCGTTGCCTGGTTGATGGCTGCAACCGCTCACCAGGAACAGCGACAGGCCGGCCAGCAGCAGGCGATAGCGGCGGATTGAGCGGGCGGTGTGGGGTGAAACTCGAGCCATGGGCGATGAACTTGGGCATGGGCCGACGGGGGGATCGCCGTTGGCTGGCAATGGATAGAGCCGCAAGTTGCGCAAAAGTGCGGCGGCGAGCGTCGTCAATCGATCACCGGCAATCTTGCAATGGCGGCGAGTCCTGTAGGAGCGAGCATGCTCGCGATGAACCTGAGAGCGCCGTGGGGTGTCAGGCTTCCCAGGTCATCGTTGACGTCCATCGCGACGGTGCGACGATTCGACATGCTCGCTCCTACAGCCACCCGGATGGAACCCGAGGGACTATCCTGATGCCAACAGAAATAATGACCAGAAGGAGCCAAGCATGCGCACCCAGCAACTGGCCGGCACCCCAGTGCCCGTGATCGGCCAGGGCACCTGGCAAATGGGCGAGGACACCAGCCGCCATCAAGAGGAAGTTGCCGCCCTGCGGCTGGGCATCGAACTGGGCATGACCCTGATCGATACCGCCGAAATGTACGCCGAAGGCGGAGCCGAGCGGGTGGTGGCCGACGCCATTGCCGGCCAGCGCGACAAGATCTTCCTCGTCAGCAAGGTCTACCCGCACAACGCCAGCCGCCAGGGTATTCCCCAGGCATGCGAGCGCAGCCTGCGTCGGCTGAAGACCGATACCATCGACCTGTACTTGCTGCACTGGCCTGGGCAGTACCCCCTGGAAGAAACGGTGGAAGCCTTCGAACGCCTGCGCGAAGCCGGAAAGATAGGCCGTTGGGGGGTGTCCAACTTTGATCTGGACGACCTGCGGGAACTCCCGACAAAGGCCTGCGCCACCAACCAGGTACTCTACAACCTGGAGGAACGTGGCATAGAATTTGATCTGTTGCCCTGGTGCAGGGAGCAGCGCATGCCGGTGATGGCCTACTGCCCGATCGGCCAGGCAGGGAACATGCTGGCCAATGCTACGCTCAAACAAGTAGCTGCCCGCCACAATGCCACGCCTGCCCAGGTCTCGCTGGCATGGCTGCTACGCCAGGACGGCGTGATCGCCATCCCCAAGGCCGTCCGCCCCGAACACGTGAAGCTCAATGCGCAAGCGGCGCAAATGAAGCTGGAGGCAGGGGATCTGGAGGCGCTGGACCAAGCGTTTCAGGCGCCCAAACGCAAGCAGCGGTTGGCCATGGTCTAAGCCATCGCGGTGACAGAGGGCTTCGACATGAGAAGCACCGATCAACCGGACGTCTTTAACCTGGAACGCTTTATCCAGGCGCAGAATCCGGTGTTCGACCGGGTTCAGGCCGAACTGGACGCCGGCCACAAGCGTAGCCACTGGATGTGGTTCATCTTTCCGCAATTTGCCGGGCTGGGCGACAGCGACATGTCGCGCCGCTTCGCGATCCGCTCTCGACAAGAAGCACAGGCCTATCTCGACCACCCTCTGCTGGGTGCCCGGCTCAAAACCTGTACCCAGCAAGTGCTGGACATCGAACAGCGTTCGGTGGCAGCGATTTTCGGCCACCCCGACGACCTGAAATTTCGCTCATCGATGACCTTGTTCGCCCAGGTCGCGGCCGCAGACAGTCTGTTTCATCAAGCCTTGAACCAGTACTTTCACGGCATTGTGGATGACTGGACCTTGTCGTTGATGGACTCAAAACAAGCCCAGTTGCCCCCCCACCAGGGTTGAGAAATCATCATCGACGAAGGGCAGGATGGCGTCCGCCACCGGTTGCAGTTGCCGGGTGATGTAGTGGTCGTAATCGATGGGTGCACTGCGGATCTCCAGCGGCTCGGGGCCGGCCGTGGTGATCACGTAGCTGATCCAGCCGCCATTCTGGTACTGCCGCGGGCGGCCCTGGCGGTCGTTGAAATCGTCGGCCATCCGCGCCGCGCGCACATGGGGTGGAACGTTGCGCTGGTAGTCGTCAAGCGTGCGGCGCAGACGCTTGCGGTAAACCAGGCGATCGTCGAATTCTCCGGCCAGGGTCTTGCGCACGTACTCGCGCACGTAGTGCTGATAAGGCTTGCGCTGGAAGATCAGCGAATACAACTCCTGCTGGAATTGCCGTGCCAGCAGCGACCAGTCGGTGCGCACGGTTTCCAGGCCCTTGTAGACCATTTCGTCCCGACCATCGGCGCGCGTGACCAACCCCGCGTAACGCTTCTTGCTGCCCTCCTCCGCGCCGCGAATGGTCGGCATCAGGAAGCGTTTGTAGTGGGTTTCGAATTGCAATTCCAGCACGCTCTGCAGGCCATACTCTTCACGCACGTGTTCGCGCCACCACTGGTTGACGTGATCGACCAGCGCGCGGCCGATCTGCGCGGCTTCCTGCTGGCCGTGGGCACGCCGCAACCAGACAAAGGTCGAGTCGGTGTCGCCGTAGATCACCGTATGGCCCTGGGCTTCGATCAACGCTCGGGTGCGCAGCATGATTTCGTGGCCACGCAAGGTAATGGAGGACGCCAGCCGGGTGTCGAAGAAGCGGCAACCACTGGAACCCAGCACACCGTAGAACGCGTTCATGATGATCTTCAGCGCCTGGGACAGCGGCGCGTTGTGCTCGCGCTTGGCCGTCTCCCGGCCTTCGGCGACCCGGGCGACAATCGCGGGCAGGCAATGCCGGGTGCGGGAAAACCGTGCCCCGCGAAAACCGGGCACTGAATCCTGGTCATCGGGGTGCCTGAGCCCTTCGATCAGGCCCACCGGGTCGATGAGGAAGGTGCGGATGATCGACGGATAAAGGCTTTTGTAGTCGAAGACCAGCACCGACTCGTACAGCCCCGGTCGCGAGTCCATGACAAAACCGCCGGGGCTGGCTTGCGCCGGTTTGCTGCCCAGGTTGGGCGCCACGAAGCCCTGGCGGTGCATCAGCGGCATGTAGAGATGGGTGAAGGCCGCCACCGAGCCGCCCATGCGATCGGCTGGCAAACCGGTGACACTGGCCCGTTCCAGCAGGAACTTGAGCAGCTCGGTCTTGGCGAAAATCCGCGTGACCAGTTCGCAGTCCTTTAGGTTGTACTTGGCCAGCGCCGGTTTGTCCTCGGCGAACATGCGATTGATTTCATCCATGCGCTGGTACGGGTTATCGATCGCCTTGCCTTCGCCCAGCAGGGTTTGCGCGACGTTTTCAAGACTGAACGAGGGGAAGCTCCAGGTCGCCGAGCGCAAGGATTCGATGCCATCGATGATCAGCCGACCGGCGGCGGATGCAAAGTAGTGGTTGCCGCTGCCGTGTTCGCGCCATTGCATTTCCTCGCCGCCGCGCCCCAGTTTCAGCGGCACCGCCAGGCGCCGGGCATGTTCATGCAGCACCCGCAGGTCGAACTGCACGACGTTCCAGCCAATGATGGCGTCGGGGTCATGGCGGGCGAACCATTCATTGAGCTTTTTCAACAGCTGGGTTCGCGACTCGCAGTATTCGAGCTGGAAATCCACCGCGCTGTGGTCGCCATTGGGCGGGCCGAGCATATAGACCTGACGCTCGCCGCAGCCTTCCAGGGCAATGGAATACAACTCGGCCCGGGCGGTGGTCTCGATGTCCAGGGACACCAGCTTCAGGCAGGGGCGGTAGTCGGGGTCGGCTTTCATCTGCGCATCGAGCAGCAGGCCATCGGCATCCGGTGTGCCACCAAAGCGGACCGGCGCGGTGATGAACCGCTCCATCATGTAGCGCTCGGGCGGGCGCACATCGGCCTCGTATACCTCGACGCCCGCCCTGCGCAGCGCGGTTTCCAGGCGCATCAGTTGGCCGTGCTGGCGGCAATACAGGCCGAGCACCGGGCGATGTTCGAAGTCCTGCAGGGCCAGGGGCTTGAGCTCGACGTTTTTTTCGTCACGCAACAGCGCCTCGGCCTGCTCGCGTTGATCGGCCGGGATGAACGCCACCGACGGCTGATGAGGCAGGCGGATGCGCCGGGGACCATTGTCGGTCGCCAGCCAGAACTCAACTTCGGTGCCCGCCGGGGTATCGCGCCAATGCCGGGTCAGGACGAAGCCCTGGGGTAAATCCACCACTGCAGACCTCAACGCTGATTCAGAGGGAGATTCTACCCGTCATCGACGGCGATAGCGCGTAGCTTTCTGGCCGACACCAACCCTGTGGGAGCGAGCCTGCTCGCGATAGCGGACTGACATTCACCCTGTATGTCGACTGACACGACGCCTTCGCGAGCAGGCTCGCTCCCACAGTTTTTTGCCAATCTGGAAATATGAGGGTTCCCGAAGAAAAACCGCCGAATGACGTTTTTTGTGTGCTATCTGCCGCTTTTGCCCTTGCCCTGAACGCCTGGGTCTACGATTCTTCAAGGACAACGACAACACCCGGAAAGCCGCCATGAAAACCGTCGCGCAACTGCTCAAGATGAAAGATCAGAAAAACCAGGAAGTGCACCAGATCAAACCTGATCACATGGTGCTCGAAGCGCTGATGAAAATGGCCGAAAAAAACGTCGGTGCCTTGCTGGTGGTGGACAACGACGAGGTGCTGGGCATCATCAGTGAACGCGACTATGCGCGCAAACTGGTGCTGCACGGCCGCTCCTCCGTGGGCACGCCG
>Ga0079986_1023220_pt1 | contig 10001 bp, 9 predicted proteins | sample Hof3ISUMetaT_FD_73496 | JGI IMG/M metagenome (GOLD analysis project Ga0079986, IMG submission 73496) | Enriched soil aggregate microbial communities from Iowa State university to study microbial drivers of carbon cycling -... | ecosystem: Environmental > Terrestrial > Soil > Agricultural land... | reverse complement strand
GGCTTGCCTTTAAAGCAGAGCGCAAGTGATCCGCCTATCAGTCCGACTCCGAAGATGGCGATTTTCGTCATATTTGTCCCCGATCCTGTCATTCTGGTTAAACGGTTATTCCTTGTAAAACTTCCTCCAGCACCGCAACAAACTTCTCATTCTGTTCATTGCTGCCTACGGTTACCCGAAGCATCGTAGGAAAGCCCAACTGATGGCCTCCTCTAACGATTATGCCTCTGCGCAGCAATTCGCCGAATACAGCATCTGCAGGCTTACCTGTGTCGACCATAATAAAGTTTCCGTATGCGGGATATGCTTTTAGACCAAGTCTTGTAAACTGCTCGTTTAAATAAGCCAATCCATCTGCATTCGCTTGTCGGCAACGTTCAATGAAAGCTTGATCAGAGAGCGCAGCGCTTGCTGCAGCTTGTGCGAATCGCGAAGTATTAAAAGGCTCACGCACTTGATTAATACTGCGAATGATGTCAGGATGTCCGATACCATAACCGATACGCAGCGATGCTAGTCCATAAATCTTGGAGAAGGTACGCAATAACACTAGATTTGGGTAAGACTCGAGTATGGCTAGTCCATTAAGAAAATCCGTGGACGTATTGTATTCGATATAAGCTTCGTCCAGTACGACTAATACTTCCGTACCAATATGCTGCAGGAAAGTTTCGACCTCGGCATGCGTAACCATCGTGCCAGTCGGATTATTGGGATTGCATATCCATACGATCTTTGTCTTCTCAGTTACTTCGTCAAGCATCGCTTGCAAATCATGCTTTCCATCCTTCAGCGGCACCTCGATGGATATTGCTCCTTCGATTTCGGAGTTATGCTTATATTGCGGAAATGTGTGACTTGCCATCACAGTTTCATCGCCTTTTGACAGAAAAGCGCGAGCCAGCATCAAAATCACTTCATCCGATCCTGCTCCCAAAATAAGTTGATTCGGCTTCACGCCTAAATGCTTCGCAAGAGCAGACGTTAAATCCTGCGCAGCGCCGTCGGGATACAGACTTGTATGGGACAATTCCGCTTGGATGGCTGCTTTCGCTTGTTCGGAACAACCGAACGGATTTTCATTGGATGCAAGCTTGATCACATCCGTTAATCCGAATTCACGCTTCACTTCTTCAATCGGTTTGCCTGGCTGATAGACAGGTAAATGGACGATATTCGATTTAGGCTTGACCATAGGTATCACTCCAGTTCGTATCTATTGATGCGACTCATATTCTAACTGATTGTCGGTATGGATACCAGTTTTAATTGCTGCGACGCAGTTCAAAGAGTCTGTCTGACGACAGACTCCGCGATTGACTTAGCGCTTCAATGCCGCTACAAACTGGCCAATCTCTGCAAGGGCCGCTTCCTTACCCTCAGAGCTTTGCAGCAGATGCAGAACTTCTTCCACCTTACGAATAATCGCACTGCCGACAATGACGCCGTCAGCACGTTCTGCGAAAGTACGATATTGCTCATTGTTCGATATCCCGAAACCTACGGCAATTGGCAGCTCGGTCGATTCCCGAACCGTCTCGAGGAAGCGGTCGATTCCTTCATAAAACTGTGACCGTTCTCCAGTTACACCTAGTGAAGAAACACAATAAATAAACCCTTTTGCACGGGAAACTATTTTTCTAATCCGTTCATTCGAAGTAGGAGCAACCAGTGGAATGAGATGAATATCGTATTCGATGGCTAGCTTACGCACCTCCTCGTCCTCTTCAAAGGGCAAGTCAGGTATAATCGTACCGCTAATATCATTCTCTGCTAGCAATTCGAAATACCTTCTCAAGCCAAGCTGCAAAACAGGATTATAATAAGTAAATAAGATAAACGGCATCTGAACGCCTGCTTCTCTAGCTTGTAAGGCTGTCTTCATACAATCCATGATCGTCACCTTCTGCGCAAGCGCACGCTGAGAAGCACGCTGAATGACTGGACCATCGGCGAGTGGATCCGAATACGGAACACCTAGCTCTACGATATCCGCACCGCTTTGTTCCAATTGCTTGATGATGTCAACTGAGGTTTGCAAATCCGGATCGCCGATCGTCAGGAAGGGAATAAAAGCGGTGCCCTCCGCTTGTTGAATAGAATGAAACACTTCATCAATGCGATTCATTGGATTTCACCCCCAAATATCCCATGATCGATTCAACATCTTTGTCCCCGCGTCCAGACAAGCTGACGATAATGATTTGATCCTTGTCCATAGTAGGGGCGAGTTTCATCGTCTGAGCGATTGCATGCGCGCTTTCCAATGCGGGGATGATTCCTTCCTTGCGACTCAAAAATTGTAAAGCATCTAGCGCTTCCTGATCCGTAATCGGGAAATATTCCGCACGTTTTGCATCCTTTAAATACGCATGTTCAGGACCGATCCCCGGATAATCAAGCCCAGCTGAAATTGAATGGGCAGGCAGCACCTGTCCGTAAGCATCCTGCAGCAAGTAGCTGAACGAGCCCTGAAACACGCCTCGTGAGCCTTTTGTCATCGTTGCGGCATGCTCGTCCGTATCGATTCCTCTGCCCGCCGCTTCCGCACCGATCAACTGCACATTCGTATCGTCAACGAACGGATAGAACATACCCGCTGCATTGCTCCCGCCGCCCACACAGGCAACGATAGCGTCAGGAAGTCGTCCTTCCGCTTCCAATATCTGTGCCTTGGACTCATCGCCAATTACCCGCTGAAAATCACGAACCATCATCGGATATGGATGGGGACCGGTAACCGAACCTAGTATATAGTAGGTATCGTGAACATTACTGACCCAATAACGGAGTGTTTCATTACAAGCGTCCTTCAATGTCCTCGTTCCCGAGGTAACCGGAACCACTTCCGTTCCAAGCAGATTCATTCGGAATACATTGAGCTTCTGGCGAATCGTATCCTCCTCGCCCATGAAAACCTTGCATTCCAAATCGAGTAGAGCAGCAACCGTTGCACTAGCGACTCCGTGTTGACCTGCCCCGGTCTCTGCAATGACCTTCGTCTTCCCCATTCGTTTAGCAAGAACCGCTTGTCCAATCGCGTTGTTGATCTTGTGTGCTCCGGTGTGGTTTAAATCCTCACGTTTCAAATAGATTTTGGCGCCGCCAAGCGCTTTTGTCAGACGCTCTGCATAATAAAGCGGAGTAGGTCTACCAGAATATTGCTGCTGCAAATACTGAATTTCCTCCATAAAGGAAGGGTCCTGTGAATGCTTTTTATATGCTTCTTCCAGTTCAATCAAGGCGTTCATTAATGTTTCAGGTACATATTTACCGCCAAATATACCAAATCGGCCATGCTGGTCAGGAACTTGGCTGATCAATTGAATTCACCCTTTCGATAAAAGCTGCAATTTTTAATAAATCCTTTTCTCCATTGGTTTCAACACCGCTTGAGACATCAACCACATCTGGCCGGTATCGTTCGATCAAATCGGTCACATTGTCTGCTGTTAATCCTCCAGCAACAAGCACCGGCATTCCGATTCGTTTCGCCCAGTCCATATATGTCGGAATCCGTTCCCATTCGAATGTAGTCCCGGTACCGCCTCCAGCTGTGTCCAGCATGATGGCATCCGCAATACCACGATAAAGATCAAGCTGGTCACAGATCGCCTGCTCGCTATGCTGGTCCGTTACCGTAAAGACTTTGTAGAGGAGTGTATTCTGGATTCGCTGCTTGACCGCCATGCAAAAATCCGGTGACTCCTCACCATGCAGTTGGATCACATCCAGCTTTGCTGTTTTTGCTGCATGCTCCAACTGCTCTAATGTGGGATTGACAAACACGCCAGCTGCCAATGCTTTGCTTCCGCTGAGACGGACTGCCGCAATCATCTCACCGGCTTCCTCCGGCGTCACCTTCCGTTTGCTCTTTGCAAATACAAATCCAATAAGATCGGGATTTAGCTGCCCAACCTGCTCAGCAACAGCAACCGATTTTATCCCGCAAATTTTCACTTTGCATGATCTAGCGATAAATTCCATACTCATAACTTCTCACCTCATCGTTATCGACGGCACGTTCCATCATGCTCCTAGCAATTCGTGTACCGCCTGCTCAATTGAAGCTTGCCGCATAAAGTGCTCACCGATGAGAACCGCATTCGCACCAACCCCAGATAAGTATGCAATTTCAGATGGTTTGGAGATCCCGCTCTCGCTCACCTTCAGTACGTGCGAAGGGATCCGGTTGATCAAATCCTCCGTCGTACGCAAGTCGGTGACGAAAGTGTTCAAGTTTCGATTGTTTATTCCAATCAGGGTCGCATCAAGCTCCAGAACGCGCTCAAGTTCTTCACGATCATGCACCTCTGTGAGAACATCCAAACCCAAATCGTGAGCTTCCTTCATAAAGTCTCTCATTTGTTCTGTGGTCAGAATGGCCGCAATCAGCAGAATCGCATCGGCTCCTATCGCTCTAGCTTCATAAATTTGACTGACGTCTATAATGAAATCTTTGCGTAATATTGGAAGCTTAACTGCTTGTCGAACTTGTTCCAAATACGTATTCGAGCCTTGAAAATAATCCATATCGGTAAGCACGGATAGGCAGTCTGCCCCAGCACGCTCGTAAGCTTCTGCGATATGCACCGGATGAAAGTCGGAACGAATAAGTCCTTTGGACGGCGATGCTTTCTTCACTTCGGCAATAAGGCCCATCGTGGAGCTATTTGCCGATCTTAACGCCCGCTCAAATCCGCACGGTGACGGCTTAGCCGCGGCCGCCTTCTCTAACGCACGAATGCCCACGCTTTCTTTTAGATGTGCGACTTCCTTCTGCTTTGTGACGACAATTCGATCAAGATACATGGCTCAAATCTCCCGTATATTGTACTAAGTACTCCAGCTTCTCCGCTGCTCTTCCACTATCAATCGTTTCTGCTGCAAGCCTCACACCTTCCTGCAGCGATTGACACATACTCGATACATAAAAGCACGCACCTGCATTTGCCAGCACAATATCGCGGTATGCACCACGTTCTCCACTCAATATGCGACGAATAATTTTTGCATTATCCTGTGCATCTCCGCCCATAACCTCTGACAAATCATACGTTTTTAGTCCCAGTTCCTCGGGTGTAACATCGAAAGTCCGAATTTCACCGTTATTCAATTCCGTAATTTGAGTTGGCGCTGATATACTGATTTCATCCAATCCATCGTAACTAGCTACAACTAGTCCACGCTTTAAGTTTAATTCCTTTAGCACGTGAGCTACGATTTCGGTCTTACTGCGATCATATATTCCGAGAAGTTGGCGGTCGGCGCCTGCCGGGTTCGTCAACGGTCCAAGCAGGTTGAATACGGTGCGCACACCTAGCTCACGCCGCGGCCCAGCAGCATACTTCATCGAATAATGATAAGCCTGCGCAAACATAAAGCATATTCCAACATGAAGCAAGCATTGCGCGGCTTGCACACTATTTAGTTCGATATTAACGCCAAGCGCCTCTAATACGTCTGCACTCCCACTTTTGCTTGACATTGCCCGGTTGCCATGTTTGGCAGTGCGAATTCCTCCAGCTGAGGCAACAATCGCGGAAGCGGTTGAGATATTGAACGTATGCGCGCCATCTCCTCCTGTTCCGCAAGTATCTAGTAAATGCATCCGCTCCGTTTCTACTCGATGCGATTTACTGCGCATTGACTCGGCAAAGCCGGTAATCTCGTCAATCGTTTCACCCTTCATCCGCAATGCGGTTACCAAGCTGCCGATCTGTGCCGGAGTGGCGGTTCCTTCCATGATCTCATCCATCACATCTCTTGCCTCTTGGCGCTGTAAGCTGACTCCGCTGATCGTTTTCGCAATGGCTTGCTGAATCGAATATGGTTGGCTCATCTTTATGACCCCCTGACCAAATAATAATCTCGGTTTATTTCATTACTTGCGTCTGTTTGATCGGGCCGAAAGATTGCCTCGGCCATCCGAATTGCTTTCAGCATCCCTTTTGCTTTGTTGACCGTTTCCATATATTCATTCTCCGGCACCGAATCGTAAACAATTCCTGCACCTGCTTGAACATAAGCTTTACCATTTTTGAATATAATCGTGCGAATCGTAATGCAAGTATTCAAATTTCCGGAGAAGCCCAAATATCCGATCGCACCGGCATAAGCGCCTCGCGCTTCCTTCTCCAGTTCTGCAATAATTTCCATCGCCCTCAGCTTTGGCGCGCCGGATACAGTTCCTGCAGGTAAACAAGAGATAAAAGCATCGTAAAAATCGCAGTCTTCGCGTAGTTTTCCCGAGACATTAGACACGATGTGCATCACATGCGAGTAACGTTCGATTTCCATGAAAGAATCACAGCTGACCGATCCGAATTCGGCTACTCGGCCAATATCGTTGCGGCCGAGATCAACTAACATCAGATGCTCAGCTTTCTCTTTCTCATCGGCTAAGAGTTCTTTCTCCAGAGCCAAGTCTTGCTCTGGCGTCTCTCCGCGAGGTCTTGTTCCAGCGATCGGGCGCGTTTCCACTTTATCGCCGTCAACCTTAACAAGCATTTCGGGAGATGTGCCCACAATCACTTCATCGTCGAATTTCAAATAATACATATAAGGAGAAGGATTCATCGTTCGTAGCACGCGATATACCTGCAACGGTGATATGTCCGTTTCGATATGAAACCGCTGGGACAATACAACTTGGAAAATGTCCCCCGCACTTATATATTCTTTCGCTTTCAACACATTTTCGATATATTGCTCTTTCGTCATGTTAGAGTTTAATTCGCCCATAGCCACATCAGCCGGAATATGGCCGGAAACAGTGGAATCGAGTGGAAGCGGCTTGCGCAGCCGATCGACGGTCGATTCGATTTTCCGGCACACTGCTTCATAGGCGGCTGCGATATCCGCATCCTCTGCTCCAGGCTCAATATGAACATTCGCAATCACTTTCATCTGCTGCTTGAAATGATCGAATACAATCACTTGATCACAGAACATAAAGTGAACATCGTCCATCTGTAAATCGTCATTCTTATGCGCGGGAAGTCGTTCATAATATTGAAGCAAATCATAGCCAAAGAAACCGATCGCCCCGCCGGTAAAAGGCGGAAGATCACTGATAGACGGACTTCGATAAGAACCGAGTACAGCTTTCACTAGCGCAATTGGTTTCTCATCATATGATTCATGCTTGCCGTCCTTTTCAATCTCAATCATGCCATTCTTACCGCGGATCACGAGGAATGGGTCAGTTCCGATGAACGAATATCGCCCCCATTTTGCACCACCCTCAACACTTTCCAATAAAAATGCTTTTGATTCTTGATAGAAATGGCGAAACACGCGGATTGGGGTTTCCGTATCTGCCATTAACGTTCGCGCCACCGGAATCAAATTATAAGATTCCGATAACCGAATCACTTCCTCCAGCTCTGGATTGTACATCGAATATCCCCTCCTAAAAATAAAAATCCTCTACATCTTCGTAGAGGAGGAGTTGGTTGAAGACAGATTATACAAGTGAAGAAATACATAAAAACCAGAAACAAGATAAACTTCCTCTTGACTGTCTGTTCGTATCTCTGATCACTTCACTCTGCTCGGCTCAACTCATCTAAACTCTACTCAGCTCAGCGATGACGAATACTTATATTCGCATCCCATCACAACTTATTTTAATATACAACACACTATAACAAATCGTCAACTTGACGTATCATTGCGGCTTTAGATCAGGGCGTAATGCCTTTGCACGATTCAGGTACACATGGCGTATTTCACGCTGGTGCTTATCCGTGTTCACATGAACCATCAAGCGAATACATTTCTCCAGACTGTCCTTCACATTGATTTCTAATGAGCACATGAGGGGAACAAGCTCCCAACCTGGCATCTGACGAATCGCTCTCGCCGGGAATATCGCGTCTAAATCCTGAGTAACCGTCACTAACACACTGCAAATATCCTCTGGCTCTATGCCATTGTCCACCACAATCTGATTCAACATTTCGATTGTAGCCTGTAGAATTTCCTCTGCCTCATTGTGATCGACTGTGGTGGCTCCGCGAACGCCTCTTACTGTCATAGGTTAAGCCTCCTGTTTCAACTCTTCGACAATTTCTCTTACCCAATCCGTAGGAACACCCTTGCGGATTTCGACGGCGCCGATATCCGTTGGCAATACAAATAGAGTAGTGCCCTCTTTAAATTTCTTATCATGCGCCATTGCGCTCATGATCTCGTCAACATCATAATGCTGCGGCAATCGAGTCGGCAAACCGAACTTATTCAATAAGCGTTTGGTTTCTTCGTAGATGAAAGAAGGTCGTCCATAACGCATCGCAAGTCTCGCCGATCCCACCATCCCGATAGATATCGCCTCGCCGTGCAGCATCTCATCATAACCAGCCACCGCCTCAATAGCATGACCGATTGTATGTCCTAAATTCAAGATGGCCCTTAGGTCATTCTCCCGTTCATCTTTGGATACAACCATGGATTTTATTTGACATCCTACGTAAAGGGCATGCTGCACGGCCTCGGAATCCAGCGCAAGCAGTTTATCCGCATTATGATCGTACCAGCGGACGAACTCCGCATCCCATATTAATCCATGTTTCACCATCTCGGAATAGCCTGCACGAATTTCCCGCTCCGGCAATGTTCGAAGCATGGATATATCGAATAACACCATCTCCGGTTGATGAAAGGCGCCAATAATATTTTTGGCAAAAGGGTGATTGACTGCCACTTTACCGCCTACGCTGGAATCATGTGCGAGGATCGTCGTTGGGATTTGAACAAATTTGATACCGCGCATGTAGCTGGCTGCCACAAACCCGGCTAGATCGCCGACAACCCCACCTCCAAGTGCAATTACGGCAGAATTTCGATCTAATCCAGCCTTCAGCGCTTCCCCGATCACCCGTTCCATTACGGCTAGCGATTTCGACTTCTCACCTGATGGTACAATCGACTCGTGGACATGGTAACCAGCTCTCTCAAGTAAGTCCTTCACTCGCGCCAGATGAAATTGCGCCACTCGATCATCGCTAACGATCAATAATGGGGCGCGCTGTGAAATCCCTTTCTCCATGAACCAGTCGCCAATTCGTTCCAGCACACCTTCGCCGATATGGATCGGATAAGTACGTTCTCCCAGTTCAACCTGTAGCGTTCTCATCTTAATAACGACCCATCTGATCTAAATAGTTGTTATAATTCGCCCGTATCTCCTCTATTGAGTCTCCGCCGAATTTCTCAAGAAATGCTACTGCAACCTCCCAAGCTACCACATTCTCAAGCACGACACTCGCAGCAGGCACTGCGCAAGCATCTGAACGCTCAACCTGTGCGGAGAAAGGTTCCTTCGTATCGATATCGACGCTTTTCAGAGGTTTATACAAGGTTGGAATGGGCTTCATTACACCGCGGACGACAATCGGCATACCATTCGTCATCCCGCCTTCAAATCCACCTAGCCGATTAGAGGCTCTGTAAAACCCGCGCTCCTGTTCATACATGATCTCATCATGCACCTCAGAGCCAGGCTTGCTCGCTGCTTCAAAACCAATGCCGATCTCAACGCCTTTAAAGGCATTAATAGATACAACAGCTTGCGCGATTCGTCCGTCTAGCTTACGATCCCATTGCACATAACTGCCTAAACCTACCGGAACACCCTCTACGATACATTCCACAATTCCGCCGATGGAATCACCGTCATTTTTTATCTGGTCGATATGGGCGATCATTTTTGCTTCTGCTTCTTTATCGACAACACGTACAGGCGATTCCTCTGTAATGCGAATCAGATCATCGATCGGAAGATCATGACGCTTCGCTTCTACATGGCCTATGCGGATAACTTGCCCGGCTACCTTGATCCCAAACTCAGCAAGCAATAATCGTGCAACTGCACCACATGCAACACGAGCTGCTGTTTCTCTGGCACTTGATCTTTCTAACACATTGCGCAAGTCAGTCAAGTTATATTTCAATCCACCGTTCAAGTCCGCATGACCGGGCCGTGGACGATGAACACG
>Ga0079986_1150791_pt1 | contig 10050 bp, 7 predicted proteins | sample Hof3ISUMetaT_FD_73496 | JGI IMG/M metagenome (GOLD analysis project Ga0079986, IMG submission 73496) | Enriched soil aggregate microbial communities from Iowa State university to study microbial drivers of carbon cycling -... | ecosystem: Environmental > Terrestrial > Soil > Agricultural land... | reverse complement strand
TCCTTTTTGAATAATTATTTTTTTATATATACTATGGCATGCTGCTCATCAAGCTTCTTTTAGTATTCTTTTGCAATATTAATAGGCTTTATTCACGGCAACTCGCTCGGTTATCCCATCATTCGTTAGATAAATATGCACGCCATGATCTTGGTCATCAATGAATGAGGAGACGAATCTGCTTTCATCCTTCTTCATTGGCACGAGAAGTGTTACAAGCCGATGGCTCTTCGCTGATTTCGTAGCAGCAGACAAGTACCATTCTCCCTCTAATCCTACTAGCTCTGTTGGATCCACGTCGAGGAACACATCACTTTGATTCATTGCAACCTCTCCGGATGAGCAGTATATGAATTGTCCCAGCATATCTGCCTTCTCTCCCTGAACCTTGAAGGATTGCTTGCTAAGCTGCATCTCATGACGTGTATGCAGTTGCCACGTCACACTGCCTACTTGAGTCAGATCAACATGGTCAACAATGACGAAGTAGCTATTATCAAAAAAGTATATTTCACGTTCGAATCGTTTCAGATAAGGAACCTCATGCTGATAAGCTGCGGTAGCATCGCCACGGACGTAGCTGATCCGATCGCGGTGCCAAGCTTCCAGAATGCGTCCGGCAGCCTCCAAATTTTTCACTTTATCTCGACCACCATATTGACCTTTATTGTCGATCAATATGCTATTCGTCGAAATCGTTTGTCGGCGCCAGTTCAGATGCATGGTGCTGCCGAAGGCGATATAATAACCGCTCGTCATCGCTAACGGCTCACCATATGCATGAAGCACGAATGAGTTTTGATCGCTATGGCTATGACTCATCGAGCCATAACGGCTGCTTTTCGTAAGCAGCATTATATGTTCATCTGGATTCGTCATCTCATGGTGCATGGCGACCCAATCGATGTCTTTAAACCATTTGAGCGGCTCCACATTTGCCGGCTCTACTGCTTGAACGGTCGGATAGTCGAATAAGTAACACATTTCATCGAATCTAAAATCCCACCAGCCATAGTTGTAAAACTTTTGATCTGCTTGCTCAACCGTCTCCTTACGGCTGATTTGTTCATAATACCACTGATACTCGCCCTTGCCTGTAACTCCTGCGAACTGTCGCATCAAGTAAGCTGTCTTCAAGCTTGGCGGATCTCCTAATGTCGATTGATCTCCGAAGCTTGCTCGTACGGTATCCGGACTGTAGCAATATAACGGAAACTCTCCTGTCCGCTGAAAAAAAGGCCGCTTGTAAAAATCAATGGCTGTATATTTTTTCACTAAATTCATTGCTTCTGTAGCATAGGCCATGCCCGTTGTCCAGTACATCGGCCCCTCAGCCCAGCCGCCATCCGCGCCGCCCCATGGAGAATATATGCATGCGTAATACTCTAGTGTATAGTCCAACCATTCACTCACTTTAGGTTCATCGAATAATAGTGCGATACAGCAAGGTACGAGTACAGATGACAAGGAACGAACAGAGTGACTATCATAGGGTACGTGGTGAATTTTGGATCGCTCGATAACATGGATAGCTACTTGTTCTGTTCTTATTAGCAAAATGTTACGTACCTGAGCGCGCTGATCCTCGGATAACTCATTGTACAGCCAATCATAGCCCCATGCTAATGCACCTGCAATCCGAAACGCGGCTTCGTCATTATAATCGCGAGATGTCGTTCCCGAAGTATCCCAAGCACATAAATGTATTAACCATTCCTTGGCACGAGCCAGGATGGTCTGATCTTCCAATATGACGCCTGCCATACTCAAATGACGAACAGCATACAAAGATTTTTGGCAATCCATGTACATTTTGCGCCACAGCTTAGCAACTCTTTGATTATTCGGATATCTTGCTGGTTCAGCAATCAGCTCATGCTCGATCCAAGGCTGTACAGAATGTTCGAAAAAGTTTTGCCACCCATATGCATTGGCATCCTGCTGAATCGCTTGGCGAAATTGTACAATTTGCTCTTGGTTCAACCATAGACGCGGATGTGCAGCATTACTCTTAGAGTAACGGACATCCTTGGCTGGAAGGGGCGTCTCTGGCAGGCTCTCTGGCATCGTAAACGAACGCACCCTGCTCCATTCACCCGCCTCGTTATGAGTAAGCAATGCATAACGCCAATAGTAAGTACCAGGCGCAAAAGCATGGTCAGGTGTATAAAAGTTATATGCCAATGGACGAACGGTCGTCGTCAGCTCATGCTCAAATTGCTCCGAGCTTGAATATTGCAGAATGTATTGGTCATCTTCTGGTGCGGCAGCCATCCATGTAAATCTAGGCGGATTCTCAATAAATTGATTCGCAGCTGCAGGTTCGTATTGCACGGTTAATGGCCCGCTTGTAGGTTGAAAAAGCTTTTTATTCACGATGCTTACGCCTCCCTTTCGGACTGTATACGCTCGACGCTAATGTATCGCGGGCTTATCTCATGAACATACCGCCGTTAATTTCGATCGTTTCGCCAGTAAGATAGGAGGATAGATTGCTAGCAAGGAACAATACAGAGCCTGCAACATCGTCTGGAATTCCACCCCGTCCTAGAGGAATACCTTGAATGGTTGCTTTTTGAGCGGCTTCAGGTGTAAATGTGGAATGGAACGCCGTATCGACAATAAAGCCAGGCGATACCGCATTGACATTAATGCCGTGTCCCGCGACATCCTTTGCGAGTCCTTTCGTGAACGTCATGAGAGCTGCTTTGCTTGCAGCATAGATCGTTGCTCCAGGTCCGCCGCCATTATGTGCAGCGATGGAGGTCATATTAATAATTCTTCCTCCTTGCTTCGCTTTCATCCCTGGGAGCACTGCTTTACTCATAAATACAGCACTCTTAAAATTAACGTCCATTACTTTCGTATAATGTTCATCTGTCATCTCTTCATTCGATACTCGTTGCACAAGATGCCCCGCATTATTAATAAGAATATCTATCGTATCTCCGAAGGTTTCCTCCACTGCCGCAACCAAAGCTTCTATTTGATCAAGCTTCGTCACGTCTGCCTGAAATGCGGCAGCTTCACCACCAGCTTGCATAATCTCTGCTACAGCAGCTTCCGTTGCCTCTTTACTGCTTAAATAGTTCAAGGCTACCTTAGCACCATTGTTTGCCAGCGCTATTGCAACTGCTCGGCCGATACCGCCGCTCGCACCTGTTACTAAAGCTACCTTACCAGACAAGATCATGTTCATTTCGTTGTTTCTCCTCTCATACTGAAGTTTTATTTGTTCTTTCTTTATTGCCCATAGTAGATTCTATTGGCATTGTCATAATGACCCTTGTACCTTTTAACCATTGGCTTTCGATTTGAATACCGTATTCATCACCGAATACCATCTGAATTCTGCGATGCACATTCATCATGCCGATGCCGCTTCGACGGTATGCTAAAGTTTTCGATTCTCCCTCGACTAAGCGATTTAGCTTCAGACGGTTTCTTAGGCTAGCCAATGTTTCTTCCGTCATCCCCATCCCATTATCTTCAACGATGACCAGCAAGCGATGCTCGTCATATTTGGCATCGATACGAATATAATGATGCTCCTCTATGCCATCGGGAAAAGCATGTTGAAAAATGTTCTCAACAATGGGCTGCAAAGTAAGTCGTACGATTTTATTGAGCAGCAGCTCAGGCGGGATGACGACATCGATCTCGAATTCTCTGCCGATGCGATGCTTGAAAATTATCATAAAATTGCGCACATGATTAAGCTCATTCGCAATCGTTATTTCTTCCAGCTTCGTCTGAATGGAATACCTAAGCATAAAAGCCATTGCTTCGACCATTTCCGAAATTTCATTCGAATCTTGTACGATGGCATAGCAGTTAATCGTTTCTAAAGTGTTGTATAGAAAATGCGGATTGATTTGCAGCTGTAACGCTTGAAATTCCGCTTGTTGTCGTTCGAATTCAATCTCTTGAAGCTGCAGCTGAGTTTTCTGATTTTGCAGCTCTGCGTCATATACTCTGCGAATCATCTCAGACAGTCTGCTTACCATTACGTTATAGCTATGAATGAGTCCGCCGATCTCATCATTTCTCGGCTTCGCATCAATACTCGTCCAATTCCCTTTCTCCGTTTCCCGCATTCCAACATTCAGCTTGCGAATCGGATGGACGATCGATTGACCAAATCGGACTGCAATGAATAAAGCAATCACTAAAGTAATTAATCCTACGAGGATCGTCGTAGAACGAATATTTGCGATTGGAGATCGAAGATCATCCAAAGGCATCGCAATCGCCAAACTCCAGTCCGAATAATCTGACTTCCGAGAGACAATCATCATCTTCTGACCATCTACAAGCTCAATAAACCGATGTTCCGCATGTTGGGTAATTCGCTGAGGGATGTAGGATTGCAGTACATTGTGAGCTTGCTTATGCTCGGGAGCATAGATGGTTTCCCCATCACGATCCAATATGAAGAAGAAGCCATGCTCGCCTAAATCGACTTGGTTCCAGATGCTGGTCAGCTTCCGCTTATCCATTTCAACCGCAAGTACGCCTTTTACCTTATAAGAGGTATACCCTCTGATTTTGCGTGCTAAAGTAATCACTTTTTCACTGTCTTGCTTAAGGAGGCTCGTATTCAATATGACAATTTCGCCTTGATCTGGCGTTTTCTCGATTAGCTCTTCAAGACGCTTCGTTGGATTGACAGACATCGCCGAGAAGCTCTGGTTCTGATCGAAGATCGATCGGCCATGATAGCCTAGAATATAGATCATGTGGATTTCTGTCGGGTACGTTATAAATACCTTCTGGAAAACCTCTTTACGAATGGTGCTCGAAAAACGGTAGTATTCATAGCTGTCCTTTGGATTCATATCCAAAAACTTCTTCACAGATTGCTGCGATAATATCGAATTGCTTACACGTTCAACCATTTGCAAATGGTTGTCGGTTTGCTTTGTTGCATTATTGATGACCGTCGTCATATATTTTTCAACTTGCTCGTCAATCGCTTCAGATGATTCCAAATACGAGAAGATGCCGACCATAGATAGCGAAAATAAGATCACGATAAAGAAGTATACATATATTTGCCGTGCAAGACTTTTTCTCATTAATCGATTCCGAGCAGCTCACGATACTCGGATGGCGTATATCCGGTAAATCGCTTGAATGTTTTGGTGAAGTGAGGATGATCGGCATATCCTACATCGTAAGAAATATCTGTAATTTTGTAATGAGGTAAAGCCAGTAAACGTTTCGCCTTCTCCATTCTGCGCTTAATCCGATAATGAACGAAGGTCTCATCCGTCATTTGCTTAAAGAGCTGACTGAAGTATGAAGGGTTCAAGCCCAACTTATCTGCAACCTCATTCAATGAAAGCTCTTTCGAAAGATTGCGCTCCATATATGCCTTCGCTTCCTCCACCGGCTCCTTCATATTTCCTTTGCGCTTGTGCTTAATGATTTGCATCAGCTGCATAACCCTATCAATGAACTTTGTGAAGCAGTCTTGATTACTATGTGCTTCCAATGCGATCGCCTGCAGCTCAAAAGTATAAATATCGCGTTGATTCAGCCGGTGAATCAGCTGATCTACGATATGATTCAGCATTTGTTCCATCTTAAATAGCTCGAACTTGCCGGCATAATAGTCTTTCATTTCCTGCACGGTTTGAAGTATCGCCTCATCTTGAAGGTGCCAGACCGCTTCTTCTAATCGAGTAAGCCATTGATCGACCATCACGATCGGCACATAATGGACATGCTCATTTTTGCGGGCAGTTTGGATCAGCTTCTGTACAACCTCGAACACATGCTTTTTCGCCACTGGCTTGAGGATATATTCCTTCACGCCATAGGACATGCACTTGCGAGCATACTCAAAATCTCCATAACCCGAAATCACTACGGTTTCGATGCTTTCATACTGCTCATGTAATTGTCGACATAGCTCTAAGCCATCCATTCTGGGCATACGAATATCTGTAAATATAAAGTCTGGACGCTGCTGAGTTATTTTCTCTAATGCTTCTATTCCATTCGATGCTGTTTCAGCATAGGTAATAGATGGATCTGCTTGCTGGATCAGCTTCTCGAGACCTTTGCGGATCATCGGTTCATCATCAACAACGAGAATTCGGTAAATAGAAGCCACCCCCCAATATAAGAAGTCCTCCCATCTCTAAACTAGAGATGGGAGACTTACTTATAATGCCATCATAAAACATCCTCAATGAATATCAAGCATTAATCGAAAACGTTGTCATTGTTGTTATATCGTTCAGTTGCTTCCTTAATGACCTCGTTGCCGCCTTTGGACAAGTATTCTTCCAGCACAGCTTCATAGTTGTCGATCGGTTCTCTGCCGTAAACCATGAGCAGTACGTGCTCTAGAATGAGCGGAGGCAATTCATCGGATTTCGGATTCAAGTCCGGATATTTCGTGAAGGCATCCAGGCGTGGATCGAATTCAATGCCTCTGCGTCCTTCTTTGGCCAATACATTATCGAACGTATCGATCATTTGCCGTCCTAACTCAGAAAGGGAAGATATGCGTTTGTTATAGGTTGTATCCTGGACCATCCACAGCCAGTAGTTGAGGTACCGCATTTTATCCGTTCCCTCAGTATCTGTCGGCATTTCGAACACGGGCTCATTATTTACGATCTGATAATCCTCGCCTTTGATACCGTAGCTGAAGAACAGTTGCGCTTCCTCACTAACCATCCAGTTGAAGAATTTCACAATATCCGCTGCTTTGTCCTTCGCATTCACATTAATGAAGAACGAACGCGGGACCGGAGTATAGTGAGCATAGCCTCCACCGCCATCCGGACCTACTGGCGATGGGATCAAGACCACCTTCGCTCCAGGAGCATTCTCCATCAGCTGGGCGCCCCAGATCGGCAGCTCGTTCGCATTCATCGACCACATACCGGCTTTGCCGCCCGTAATGAGATTACGGAAATCCGTGCTTTCGATAGTTGCGAACTCTTGGCTTATCAGTCCTTCTTGAAGCATCGTTTTGTACACTTGAATCGCTTGTTTCATATTGTCTACATCGAAGAAGTTAGGCTTGACTTGACCGTCCGGGTACAATTTGAATTGGTTACTAGTGCCGAACACGTCATACGAACCAAAGAACGTATCTGCATATTTGAAGTTTTGCCGTCCGGCAAATGGGTGCTCCACGCCAATTGCTTTGAAGGCTCGCAGCACGTCCAATGTTTCTTCCACCGTTGTCGGAATCGGCTTGTTCACCTTCTCCAACAAGTCTGTACGAATCCATGTCGCTCGGCGGGAAGGGTTGGACAACACTTCCGGAATACCATAGATGTTACCTGTCTTGGAGTCTGTCATACGCTTCCATGCTGCTTCTGGAATGAACGCCAGCAAGTCCTTGCCGTGCTCCTCAAGCAAGTCATTCAGCGGAAGGAATACTCCATTCTCTACTGCGCCCGCCAGTTCGGCCCCACTTAATCCGCCGCTTCCTTGCACGACGTCTGGTATATCATTCGTTGCGAACATTTGGATCATCTTCTCTTGGTATTCGTTATGCGGGATTAAGCGAATATCAAGGTCAGCATGGGTCATCCTCTCAAGCTCAAGAACGTATTTGTCCTTATTAATATCAGTATGATTCTGAACATAGGCTACGTTCAATGTCCGCATCGATATAGAGAACTTTACAGGATCTTTTGGTTTGTCATCTGGTTTGTTATCTGGTTTGTTCTCATTCGAGGCACTGGCATTATCGCTTGTGTTATTTTTCGCCGGAGGTGTCGCATCTTTGCTGCTACAGCCAATTAAGGTGACGATCGCAAGTGCGATCACCAAGGCACGGAACAATCTCATTTTCATGCATTCCCCTCTTTTCTTAATTTGTGTTGTTTGTATTCACGTTAGCGCTTACAAACTTAGCTTCAGTATATTTTCAACTGTCGAAAGGAACAATGGGATGAATTCGGATGCGTTTGTCTTTTTTTTAGTTTCATTATCAATTACGATTTAATCGATCCAATGAGCATTCCCTGTATAAAGTACCGTTGAAGAAATGGATAAATCGAAATAATCGGCACCGTTGCAACGAGGATGACGGCCATTTGTACCCCTTGTACCGATTGAGAGGTGACATCGAACACCATGTTGCCGGTATCCACCAAATCATCGTTGATCAGCAGCTCACGAAGCTTAACTTGCAAAGGATACTTTTTGCGATCATTGATGTAATACAACGCATCCATATATTTGTTCCAGTTGGTAACGGAATAGAATATGCCTACGGTTGCTAATGCAGGCTTCGACAGCGGCAATACAATGCTCCACAGCGTTCTCGTTTCACTGCAGCCATCGATTCGCGAGGAATCAATCAGCTCCCCGGGAATTTGCGCGAAGAATGAACGAAGGACGATGAGATTGAAAGCGCTGATCGCAGTGGGAAGCATAAGCGCCCATAACGTATTCACAAGCTTGAGCTCTCTCATCAGAATAAATTGAGGGATTAACGGCGCGCTGAAGATCATCGTCATCAAGACGAACAGCAATACCCCCTTGCGGCCCACGTACTCATTCCTAGATAAAGGATAAGCTAATGAAGCTGTTGCAGCCAAGTTAATAAACGTTCCCAACACGGTTATATAGATCGATACGCTGAATGCTCTCCAGATGGAAGCGTCTGCGAACACATAACGATAATATGCAGTTGTAAATTCGACCGGCCAGAATAATACGTCACCCTTGGCAATCGCGCCCGCACTGCTGAACGATTGCGCAATAACATTCAGGAATGGCAACAGCATACAGCTGGCGAGTAAGGACAGGAATATATAGTTACTGTAAATAAAAGCTTTTCTACTGATACTGTCTCGTCTAACCATCGCTGCCCCTCCCTCTAATACAGTGACTCGCCGGTTGCTTTTTTACTTAATGTATTAGCCATCATGAGCAGCAGCAAGCCTACGACCGATTTGAATAAGCCGATTGCGGTCGCATAACTGTATTGCATCTGCCTCAAGCCGGCTTTGTATATATACGTGTCTAGTATTTCACTATTTCGGATATTCAATGGATTCTGGAATACGAATACGCGCTCAAAACCATAATCAAGGAAATCTCCGATTTTCAGCAGGAACAAGATCGTAATGACGGGTAACAAAGATGGGAATGTAATGTTCACCGTCTGTCTCCATCTGCCCGCTCCATCCATCTCCGCAGCTTCATACAGCTCTGGATTCACCCCTGCCAGCGCGGCCAGGTAAATAATCGTGCCCCAGCCAATGTCGCGCCATAAGCCCGAGCCTACAAGAATGGTACGAATATACGACTGTTCACCTAGAAAATAAATGGGCTTCACGCCGAACCATCCCAGCACCACGTTCGCGACGCCAGAGGATGGAGACAATATGCCGATGAAGATACCGCTTACAATAACCCACGACAGGAAGTGCGGCGCATAGATGATCGTTTGAACGACTTTCTTGTAGACGGCCTTTCTTACTTCGTTAAGCAATAAAGCTAGGACTATAGGTGCTGTGAAAGCAAACAAGATATCATATAAGCCTAATAAAATTGTGTTCTTCAAAATATTCGCAAAATCGTAATGGCTGAACATCCACTTGAAATGCTCCAAGCCTACCCACGGACTGCCTCGCAAGCCTTTGAACAAATTGTAGTTCTGGAAGGCAATGACGGTGCCGAACAACGGGATATACTTGAATATGACGAAAAATAAAATGCCCGGTATCGACAGCAAATACAGCGCCTTATATTTCCACATAAACCCGAGTAATCTACGCCGATCTGATCGTAGAGCAATGGGTCGTTCCACAGCAGTTTCGCTGATCTTGCTAGACATGCTGGCTCACCTCTTGCTTCTTAAATTAGCCGGGGCATTGTCATCAAGCGGAATCTCATTAAACTCAATTGAAATAAATCGCGGCTCTCGATCAATAATTCGTGACAGCTCTCTCGTAAATACTTCCACGATTTCTTCCTTCTGTTCCTTCGTGCGGCCTTCATACATCCGAATCGTAATTTCTGGCACCCGCTCCGCCTCCTCTAGTTCAATCCATTCTAGAATGTTTT
>Ga0079986_1018012_pt1 | contig 10104 bp, 8 predicted proteins | sample Hof3ISUMetaT_FD_73496 | JGI IMG/M metagenome (GOLD analysis project Ga0079986, IMG submission 73496) | Enriched soil aggregate microbial communities from Iowa State university to study microbial drivers of carbon cycling -... | ecosystem: Environmental > Terrestrial > Soil > Agricultural land... | reverse complement strand
TTTTTTCGCCGCCGATATGCGTCAGGCCATGAAGCTGGTTCGTGATGAGCTGGGCGCTGATGCCGCCATCATTGGCAACCGCCGCATCGCCGGGGGTGTCGAGCTGATGGCTGCCCTGGATTACAAGCTGTCGGCGCTGGCCCCGCGCGTGCCGAACATGGAACTCGAGGACGAGCTGCGCAAGACTCAATCACGCATCGTCACCGCCCAGGCCGAATTGAGCCTGCGCAGCGAAGGCGAAAGCGACAGCGACAAGACCAATCGCCAGTTGTTTGCCGGCTTGCCGCTGACGGCTGCCGAGCCGCTGATCGAACCGACCCTGGCCGAGCCACGCCGTCCCGCGCCGGCACCTGCCCCGGCAGCCGCTGTCGATACGCGGGTCTTCGACTCGATGCGTTCGGAACTCAACAGCCTGCGCGAACTGATGGAAGTGCAACTCGGTTCCCTGGCCTGGAACCAGCTGCAGGGCAGCCGTCCGGACCAGGCGAACCTGTGGCGTCGCCTGCAGCGCATTGGCCTGTCCGGCCCGCTGTCACGGGACTTGCTGGCGCTGGTCAGTGAAATTGACGAACCCCGTCAGGCCTGGCGCATGTTGCTGGCGCACCTGGCGCGGATGATCGCCACGCCGGAGATCGAGCCGCTGGAAGAGGGCGGCGTGATTGCCATGGTCGGTCCGGCCGGCATGGGCAAGACCACCACCCTGGCCAAGCTGGCGGCGCGCTACGTGCTCAAGTACGGCGCGCAGAACATCGCACTGGTAAGCATGGACAGCTTCCGCATTGGTGCCCAGGAGCAACTCAAGACCCTCGGGCGCATTCTCAATGTATCGGTGACCCACGTCGATCCGGGCCAGTCGTTGGTCCAGGCACTGGATCCCTTGTTGCGCAAGCGCGTGGTACTGATCGACACCGCCGGCCTGCAAGCCAGCGACCCGGCCCTGCGCATGCAGCTGGAAAGCCTGGCCGGTCGAGGCATCAAGTCAAAAAATTATCTGGTTCTGGCAACCACCAGCCAGAAACAGGTTCTAACGGCCGCGTATCACAGTTACAAGCGTTGCGGGCTCGCTGGCTGCATCCTGACTAAACTGGATGAAACGGCAAGCCTGGGTGAAGTGTTGAGTCTGGCCATCAGCCATGAATTGCCGGTGGCCTACCTGACCGATGGCCCGCGGATTCCAGATGATCTGCATCTGCCGCGTCGTCATCAACTGGTCAGTCGGGCCGTCAGCGTGCAAATGCAGGAAGAACCCAGCGAAGAGGCCATGGCTGACATGTTCGCTGATATCTACCACAGTCCGACCAAGCAGGTTGGCTGAGGTAACAATGAATAGTTTTTGTACCTACATCGATGGCCTGCCATGCATTGTTCCGGTTGTGAACGCGCAGCCAGTTATGTGGCCCCGTCTATGCAGAACAAGGTAAAGAAATAACATGGGCAGCATGCATCCTGTACAGGTGATCGCGGTGACCGGCGGCAAAGGTGGCGTCGGCAAAACTAACGTGTCAGTGAACTTGTCCCTGGCTTTGGCTGAGCTTGGCCGGCGCGTCATGCTGCTGGACGCCGACCTGGGCCTGGCGAACGTCGACGTTCTGCTGGGGCTGACACCCAAACGTACCCTGGCCGACGTGATCGAAGGCCGCTGTGAGCTGCGCGACGTGCTGTTGCAGGGGCCTGGCGGCATCCGCATCGTTCCGGCGGCGTCCGGCACCCAGAGCATGGTCCATTTGAGCCCGGCCCAACACGCCGGCCTGATCCAGGCCTTCAGCGACATCGGCGACAATCTCGACGTGCTGGTGATCGACACCGCCGCGGGCATTGGCGACTCGGTGGTCAGCTTCGTGCGCGCGGCCCAGGAAGTGTTGCTGGTGGTCTGCGACGAGCCGACCTCGATCACTGACGCCTATGCGTTGATCAAATTGCTCAACCGCGATTACGGCATGAACCGTTTCCGCGTGCTGGCCAACATGGCACAGAGCCCGCAGGAAGGGCGCAACCTGTTCGCCAAGCTGACCAAGGTCACGGACCGCTTCCTCGATGTCGCCCTGCAATACGTCGGCGCCGTGCCTTACGACGAAAGCGTGCGCAAGGCCGTGCAGAAACAGCGGGCCGTCTATGAGGCCTTCCCGCGCTCCAAGTGCTCGCTGGCATTCAAGGCGATCGCGCAGAAGGTCGATACCTGGCCGCTGCCCGCCAACCCGCGTGGTCACCTGGAGTTTTTCGTCGAGCGCCTCGTGCAACAAACGGCAGGACCCGTGCTATGACCGCCAGCGGTTACAACCTCTACAAGGCATCGGCGCGTGATGCGCAGTACGAGCTGATCGAGCGTTACGCGCCGCTGGTTAAACGCATTGCCTATCACTTGCTGGCGCGACTGCCGGCCAGTGTCCAGGTCGAAGACCTGATCCAGGCGGGGATGATCGGCCTGCTGGAAGTCTCGACCAAATACGATGCCAGCAAAGGCGCGAGTTTCGAGACCTACGCGGGCATCCGTATTCGCGGGGCCATGCTCGATGAAGTGCGCAAGGGCGACTGGGCGCCTCGTTCGGTCCACCGCAACACGCGGATGGTCAGCGACGCCATCCGCTCGATTGAAGCTAAAACCGGCCGTGACGCTAAAGATCATGAAGTTGCGGCCGAACTCCAATTGAGTCTTGACGATTACTACGGGATTTTGAATGACACCCTGGGCAGCCGCCTGTTCAGTTTCGACGACCTGTTGCAGGACGGCGAACACGAAGGGCTGCACGAGGACGGCGCCAGTGCGCATCTGGAACCGTCTCGCGACCTGGAGGATGAACGCTTCCAGGCGGCGCTGGCGGACGCGATTGCCAATTTGCCGGAGCGTGAGCGCCTGGTGTTGGCGCTGTACTACGACGAAGAATTGAATCTCAAGGAAATCGGCGAGGTCCTGGGGGTCAGCGAATCCCGGGTCAGCCAGTTGCACAGCCAGTGCGCGGCCCGCTTGCGGGGGCGTCTGGGAGAGTGGCGAGCGCGTTGAAGGCAGTGTGGGGGCACTGCGACGCGGCGGGTGGGGTGATGAACCGCGCCGGTCTCGATCCGTTGTACTCCAGACAGTCATCGAGTGTTTTGCCAGATTGATTGAAATGGCGCGTCCAGGTGCTGGGCGCGTTTTAGTCTGCTTGGAGGTCGAATTGGACAAGAACATGAAAATCCTCATCGTTGATGACTTCTCAACGATGCGGCGGATCATAAAAAACCTGTTGCGTGACCTTGGGTTCACCAACACGGTCGAGGCCGACGATGGCACTACCGCCATTCCGGTACTCAACAGCGGGAGCATCGACTTTCTGGTGACGGACTGGAACATGCCTGGCATGACCGGTATCGATCTGCTGCGCCACGTGCGCGCCGATGAAAGGCTCAAGCACCTGCCAGTGCTGATGGTGACTGCCGAAGCCAAGCGCGAGCAGATCATCGAAGCGGCCCAGGCCGGCGTTAACGGCTATGTGGTCAAACCCTTCACGGCCCAGGCGTTGAAAGAAAAAATCGAGAAGATTTTCGAACGCATCGGTTGAACTGCGCCACGGGGGAGCTATGGGGCATAACGAATCATCCCAGGGCGATTTTGAATCGACCCTGAAAAAACACGCCGTCGAATTGGTCGCGAGCCTTGAAAAGGGCAGGTTCGGCGATGCTGTGCAATTGATCCATGAGCTCAACCAGACCCGTGACCGTGGGCTGTATCAGGAAGTGGGCAAGCTCACCCGCGAGCTGCATAGCGCGATCGTCAATTTCCAGATTGACCCGCACATGCCGCAAGCCGAGGAAGTGTCACAGATCACCGACGCCACCGAGCGCCTGGGGTATGTGGTCAAGCTGACCGAAGCCGCCGCCAATCGCACCATGGACCTGGTGGAAAACGCCACGCCGCTGGTCAACAGCCTGGCTGACGAAGCCCAGGGCTTGAGTGCCGACTGGGGACGGTTCATGCGGCGCGAAGTTGGGGCCGAGGAGTTCCGTGAGCTGGCCCGGCGCGTCGACGGCTTCCTGGCGCGCAGCAGCGCAGACAACCGCGCCGTGTCGAGCAACCTCAACGACATTCTGCTCGCCCAGGACTACCAGGACCTCACCGGCCAGGTGATCAAGCGCGTGACCCAACTGGTCACCGAAGTAGAAAGCAACCTGCTCAAGCTCGTGCTGATGGCCAGTCAGGTGGACCGCTTCGCGGGCATCGAACATGACCGTGCGGCCATGCTTGCAGAAAAAGATCCACAAAAACATCTCTCCAAGGGTGAAGGTCCGCAGATTCATGCCGATAAAAGGGAAGACGTTGTGTCCGGTCAGGACGATGTGGACGATTTGCTATCCAGCCTGGGTTTTTGACATTCAGGTTTTTTGGGTTTTTAGACCTGTAGGAGCACCCCCTTAATGAGCTTCGGCGCCGATGAAGAGATCCTTCAGGATTTCCTGGTTGAGGCCGGCGAGATTCTAGAGCAACTGTCCGAGCAACTGGTCGAGCTGGAAAGCCGCCCGGATGATGCGGACTTGCTCAATGCAATTTTTCGCGGTTTTCACACTGTAAAAGGGGGCGCTGGCTTCCTCCAGCTCAACGAGCTGGTGGAGTGCTGCCACATCGCCGAGAACGTGTTCGACATCCTGCGCAAGGGCGAACGTCGCGTCGACTCGGAATTGATGGACGTGGTCCTCGAAGCGCTGGATGCAGTGAACGGCATGTTCAGCGAAGTGCGTGAACGCAGCCCGATCACGCCCGCCACACCTGAGCTGCTGGCGGCACTGGCGCGTCTGGCCGAGCCGCAATCGGCTGACGAGGTGGCTGCTGAACCTGTTGGCGCCGTAGGCGAAGCCCCTGTGGTTGAAGCCGATACAGGCGATATTACCGATAACGAATTCGAACAACTGCTCGACTCGCTGAACGCCGTCAAGGCCCAGGCCGAGGCACCGGCGGTGGCTCCAGCACCGGTGGGCGATGTGCCCGCCAGCGACGAAATCACCGATGCCGAGTTCGAGTCGTTGCTCGACCAACTGCACGGCAAGGGCAAGTTCGCCGTCGATGCGGTGGCCCCGGCACCCGCGGCGCCGGCAGAGCCGTCGCCTGCGAAAGAGGCTGGCGATAGCTCCGACATCACCGACGAAGAATTCGAAGCCTTGCTCGATCAACTGCACGGCAAGGGCAACTTTGCGGTGGAGGCGCTGGAGTCGGCGATCGCATCGGTGCCTGCACCCGCAGCGCCGGCTGCAGCGGCGGCCGGCAGTGATCTGATCAGCGATCATGAGTTCGAGGCACTGCTCGACGAATTGCACGGCAAAGGCAAGTTCAGCGAAGTCGGCACCGCGACGGCGGCGAGCGGCTCGAACACCCAGGTAACGGCATCGACCGCCAGTGTTGTCGCACCCAAGCCCGTGGCCAAGGCGCCGGAACCGAAAGCCGAAGCGCCAGCACCCGTTGCCGCCGCGGTACCGGCTGCCGCCCGTGCCCCGGCCGCGCCGCCAGCGGAAAAGCCGGCCAGCGAAGCCGAGACCACCGTACGGGTCGATACCGCGCGACTCGACGAGATCATGAACATGGTCGGCGAGTTGGTATTGGTGCGTAACCGCCTGGTGCGCCTGGGTGCCAACAGCGCCGACGAAGCCATGTCCAAGGCCGTGTCGAACCTCGACGTGGTCACGGCCGACCTGCAGACCGCGGTCATGAAGACCCGGATGCAACCGATCAAGAAAGTCTTCGGGCGCTTCCCGCGCCTGGTTCGCGACCTGGCGCGCCAACTCAAGAAAGAGATCAACCTGGAACTGGTCGGCGAAGACACCGACCTCGACAAGAACCTGGTCGAAGCCCTGGCCGACCCGTTGGTCCACTTGGTGCGCAACGCGGTCGACCACGGCATCGAGTCGCCGCAAGAGCGCGAGGCGTCGGGCAAGGCCCGGGGCGGCAAGGTGATCCTGGCGGCCGAGCAGGAAGGCGATCACATCCTGTTGTCGATCTCCGACGACGGCAAGGGCATGGACCCGAATGTCCTGCGTGCCATTGCGGTGAAACGCGGTGTGATGGACAAGGACGCGGCCGATCGCCTGAGCGATACCGAGTGCTACAACCTGATCTTCGCCCCGGGCTTCTCGACCAAGACCGAGATCTCCGACGTGTCGGGTCGCGGCGTGGGCATGGACGTGGTGAAAACCAAGATCTCCCAGCTCAACGGTTCGATCAACATCTACTCGGCCAAGGGCCAGGGATCGAAGATCGTCATCAAGGTGCCGCTGACCCTGGCGATCATGCCGACCCTGATGGTCATGCTCGGCAACCAGGCGTTTGCCTTCCCGCTGGTGAACGTCAACGAGATCTTCCACCTCGACCTGTCGCGCACCAACGTGGTGGACGGCCAGGAAGTGGTGATCGTGCGGGACAAGGCACTGCCGTTGTTCTACCTCAAGCGCTGGCTGGTCAGCTCCGCCGCTCACGAAGAGCAGCGTGAAGGCCACGTGGTGATCCTTTCGGTGGGCACCCAGCGGATCGGCTTCGTCGTCGACCAGCTGGTGGGCCAGGAAGAAGTGGTCATCAAGCCGTTGGGCAAAATGCTCCAGGGAACCCCGGGCATGTCGGGCGCCACCATTACCGGTGACGGCCGCATCGCGTTGATTCTCGATGTTCCGAGCATGCTCAAGCGTTACGCCGCACGGCGTATTTGATTCTGGCGGGGCGGGGCGACTGATGCCCCGCTGCGTCTAATGGAGTGTTTATGGCAGTCAAGGTCCTGGTGGTGGACGATTCGGGTTTTTTCCGCCGCCGCGTCTCGGAAATTCTTTCCGCGGATCCGAATATCCAGGTCGTCGGCACGGCGACCAACGGCAAAGAGGCGATTGATCAGGCGTTGGCCCTCAAGCCGGACGTGATCACCATGGACTACGAGATGCCGATGATGGATGGCATCACTGCGGTACGGCACATCATGCAGCGCTGCCCGACCCCGGTCCTGATGTTTTCCTCGCTGACCCATGAAGGCGCCCGGGTTACCCTGGACGCCCTGGACGCCGGCGCGGTGGACTTCCTGCCGAAGAACTTCGAAGACATCTCGCGCAACCCCGAGAAGGTCAAGCAACTGCTGTGCGAGAAGATCCTGAGCATCTCGCGCAGCAATCGTCGTGTCGGTGCCTACGCTGCCCCGGCACCTGTCGCTGCGCCGGCCCCGACGCCAGCGCCAGCGCCTGCGAGCACCGCCAGCTACGCCAGCAGCGTGCCTGTGCGTCCGACCCCGGCTCCGATCCCGACCCGCGCACCTGCGCCCGCTCCATCATCGCCTGCGCCGAAACGCAAAGCCTACAAACTGGTCGCCATCGGCACGTCCACCGGCGGCCCGGTTGCCCTGCAGCGGGTGTTGACCCAGCTGCCAGCCAACTTCCCGGCCCCCATCGTGCTGGTCCAGCACATGCCGGCGGCCTTCACCAAGGCCTTCGCCGAACGCCTGGACAAGCTCTGCCGGATCAGCGTCAAGGAAGCCGAGGACGGCGATCTGCTGCGCCCGGGCCTGGCGTTGCTGGCGCCAGGTGGCAAGCAGATGATGGTCGACGGCCGGGGCGCGGTGAAAATCCTCCCGGGTGACGAGCGCTTGAATTACAAACCGTGCGTGGACATCACCTTCGGTTCGGCGGCCAAGTCGTATGGCGACAAAGTTCTGGCGGTGGTACTGACCGGCATGGGCGCCGATGGTCGCGAAGGCGCGCGCCTGCTCAAACAGAGCGGCAGTTCGATCTGGGCCCAGGATGAAGCCAGCTGCGTGATCTACGGCATGCCCATGGCCATCGTCAAGGCCGAGCTGGCCGACGCGGTGTATGCACTGGACGACATCGGCCGGCACATCGTCGAGGCCTGTGTCTGATGGACGTTTTAAGTCTCATCGGCATCATCATGGCGTTCGTCGCCATCATTGGCGGCAACTACCTCGAAGGCGGACATATCGGTGCGCTGGCCAACGGCCCCGCGGCGTTGATCGTGCTGGGCGGGACCATTGGCGCGGCGTTGCTGCAATCGCCCATGAGCGCCTTCAAGCGTGCCATGCAGATCCTGGCGTGGATCCTGTTTCCGCCGCGGGTCGACCTGGCCGGTGGCATCGATCGCGTCGTCAACTGGAGCCTGACCGCCCGCAAGGAAGGCCTGCTCGGGCTCGAAGGGGTGGCCGATGCCGAACCCGACAATTATTCGCGCAAAGGCCTGCAACTGCTGGTCGATGGCGCCGAGCCGGAGGCGATCCGCAGCATTCTCGAGGTGGATTTCTATACCCAGGAAAGTCGCGACATCGAAGCCGCCAAGGTCTTCGAAAGCATGGGCGGTTATGCGCCGACCATCGGTATCATCGGTGCGGTGATGGGCCTGATTCATGTCATGGGCAACCTGGGGGATCCGTCCCAGTTGGGCAATGGCATCGCCGTGGCCTTCGTCGCCACCATCTATGGCGTGGCCAGTGCCAACCTGGTGTTGCTGCCGATTGCCGCCAAGCTCAAGTCCATCGCGTTGCGTCAGTCGCGTTATCGCGAAATGTTGCTGGAAGGAATCCTGTCGATCGCCGAAGGTGAAAACCCGCGCTCTATCGAGTTGAAGCTCCAGGGCTTCATGGATTGATGGGGGTAATGGACTATGGCTCGTCGTCGTCAACATGATGAACATGTAAACCATGAGCGTTGGCTGGTTTCCTACGCCGACTTCATCACGCTGCTGTTCGCATTCTTCGTCGTGATGTACTCGATCTCCTCGATCAACGAAGGCAAGTACAAAGTCATTTCCGAGGCGCTGATCGGGGTCTTTACCGATACCGATCGCGCGCTCAGGCCGATCCCCATCGGTGAAGAGCGACCGAAGACCGTGACTCCCGCCAAGCCGTTGGTCAAGGACAGTGACCAGGTCGATGCCGGTGTCTCGGGAGCCAGCGATCCGCTCAAAAGCATCGCCGACGACATCAGTGCGGCCTTCGGCGACCTGATCAGTTCCAGGCAGATGACCGTGCGTGGCAACGAACTGTGGGTCGAGATCGAACTCAATTCCAGCCTGCTGTTCGGCAGCGGCGACGCCATGCCCAGCGACATTGCCTTCAACATCATCGACAAGGTCGCGGCGATCCTGAAACCGTTCGACAACCCGATTCACGTCGAGGGGTTCACCGACGATCAACCGATCCGCACCGCGCAGTATCCCACCAACTGGGAACTGTCTTCGGCGCGCTCGGCCAGCATCGTACGCATGCTGGCGATGCAGGGGGTCAATCCCGGTCGCCTGGCATCGGTGGGGTATGGCGAGTTCCAGCCGGTGGCCAATAACGCCACGGCCGAGGGCCGGGCGCGTAACCGTCGCGTGGTGCTGGTAGTGTCGCGCAATCTGGACGTGCGGCGCAGCCTCACGGCGACCGGAGCGGCCAATGCACAACCGGATGCCGCCTTGAAGCGTGCTGGCACACAAACTGCACCGACCAAGGTCATGTCGCCGGTACGAGAGAACGCCGTCAATTCTCCGTCGCCCGCATTAACACGTTGAGCTAATTCTCGGTCGATCCGTTCGCCCGGGAGGAACAATCGAATGAGAGTCTGGGCAGTCGCCAATCAAAAGGGTGGTGTCGGTAAAACCACTTCCTCCATCGCTTTAGCCGGGTTACTGGCCGAGGCGGGCAAGCGCGTGGTCGTGGTCGATCTCGACCCCCACGGCTCGATGACCAGCTATTTCGGCTACGACCCCGACAGCCTGGAACACAGCAGCTACGACCTGTTCCTGCACAAAGGCAGCGTACCCCAGGGCTTGCCTGGCCAGTTGTTGCTGCCCACCAGTCACGAATCCATTTCCCTGCTGCCATCGAGCACGGCGCTGGCCACCCTTGAGCGCCAGTCGCCGGGCCAGAGCGGCCTGGGCCTGGTGATTGCCAAGAGCCTGGCGCAGTTGTGGCAGGACTTCGATTACGCGGTGATCGACAGCCCGCCGTTGCTCGGCGTGCTGATGGTCAATGCCTTGGCGGCGAGCCAGCAACTGGTGATTCCGGTGCAGACCGAACACCTGGCGGTCAAAGGCCTGGAGCGCATGGTCAACACCCTGGCGATGATCAACCGTTCGCGCAAGCAAGCCTTGCCGTTCACCATCGTGCCGACCCTGTT
>Ga0079986_1017381_pt1 | contig 10228 bp, 8 predicted proteins | sample Hof3ISUMetaT_FD_73496 | JGI IMG/M metagenome (GOLD analysis project Ga0079986, IMG submission 73496) | Enriched soil aggregate microbial communities from Iowa State university to study microbial drivers of carbon cycling -... | ecosystem: Environmental > Terrestrial > Soil > Agricultural land... | reverse complement strand
ATTCTGCATCGAGTTGGGTGAGGAGCCGCGTCGCGCCAAAATGCGCGCCACGCAGCTGCAGCGCTGGATACACCAGTTCGGAGCCAGCGAGTTCGAGGCAATGACGGACCTGGCGAAGTCGTTTCGGGAGAAGCTGGCAGAGCATGCCCATATCGTCGCGCCCGCCATCATCAGCGACCATCTATCGGCCGACGGCACCCGCAAGTGGCTGCTGGACGTCGGCAAGGGCAACGCGGTCGAGGCGGTCTTCATTCCGGAAGAAACCCGCGGCACCTTGTGCATTTCGACCCAGGCCGGCTGTGCGGTCAATTGTCGCTTCTGCTCGACCGGCAAGCAGGGTTTCAGCCGCAACCTGACGGTCGGCGAAATCATTGGCCAGCTGTGGTTGGCGGAATTTACCCTGCGCCGTAGCAAGGGCATCGAGGCCGGACCCAAGGGTGAGCGTCAGATTACCAACGTGGTGTTGATGGGAATGGGCGAGCCGCTGCTCAACTTCCATCCGGTCGTGGCTGCATTGAAGCTGATGCTGGACGACAATGCCTATGGCCTGTCGCGCCGCCGCGTGACCTTGTCGACCAGCGGCGTGGTACCGATGATCGATAAGCTGGCGCAGGAATGTCCGGTGGCGCTGGCGGTGTCGTTGCATGCATCGAACGATGCACTGCGCGACAGCCTGGTGCCGCTCAATAAAAAATATCCATTGGCGGAGCTGTTGGATGCCTGCCGCCGTTACCTGCCGCATGCACCGCGTGACTTCATCACGTTTGAATACTGCATGCTGGATGGCGTCAATGACAGCGACGCTCATGCACGCGAGCTGCTGGCCTTGGTGCAAGGCGGTATCCAGCATGTGCCGTGCAAATTCAACCTGATTCCGTTCAATCCCTTTCCCGAGTCCGGGCTGGTCCGTTCCGGCAACCAGCGCATCAAGGCCTTCGCCCAAATCCTGATGGATGCGGGCATCGTGACCACCATCCGCAAGACGCGCGGCGATGATATCGACGCTGCCTGCGGCCAACTGGCGGGTGAGGTACAGGATCGCACCAAGGTGCAGGAGCGCATGCAGAAAATGGCTGAATATCAGAAAAAATATGGCAAGGACTTCGGCCGCGTGGTGGAGATATCCTCGTGAGGCGCCGTCTGCCTCACTTGCCACTGGCGGCTGTACTGGTGCTCATCGGCATACTCGGTGGCTGTGCCGCGGGTCAGGGCGGCATGGGAGGTGCGGGTTCGCAGGCGGAATTGCGCACCAGTTCCGACCAGACCGAGGCGCAGAAGCGGGCTCATATTCGGATGCAACTGGCAATCGGTTATTACGGCCAGCACCAGCTGGAAGTGGCGCTGGATGAAATCAAGCAGGCGCTCAACGCCGACCCGTCCTTTGCCGACGCCTACAACCTGCGTGGACTGATCTACATGGAAATGGGCGAGACGCGCCTGGCCGAAGATAATTTGCTGCATGCGCTCAAGCTGCAGCCGCGCAATCCGGACTTGTCCAATAACTATGGCTGGTTCCTGTGCCAGAACGGGCGCGAGCGGGCGGCGTTGCCGTACTTTGAAGCGGCGTTGGCCAACAGATCGTACCAGTCGCCGGCCAAGGCGCTGAACAATGCCGGCGTGTGCAGCCTGAAGCTGAACGATGCCGCTGCCGCCGAGCGCTATTTTTTGCAGGCGTTTCAGCACGAACCGGGCAATTCGGCGGTCAACGTCAATCTCGCCAAGGTGTATTACAAGCAGCAGGACGATGAACGGGCGCGGTTTTATATCGATCGCGCGCTGAAAACCGGGCAATTAAGCGCAGAAATTCTCTGGGTCGGGATCAAGCTGGAGCGCAGGCAAGGCCAAAAGAGTGCCGAGGCCAGTCTGGTAACGCAGTTGCGGCGGCGCTTCCCGGAGTCTATGGAGTACGCAAGCTACCTGCGTGGAGCATTTGATGAGTGAGCAGGCAAACGATGCGTCTACGCTCGAGGATTTGACGCAGCCGGGCGGCGCACCGCTGGGCGCGCCTCTTTTGCCCGGGCGGCAACTGGCAGTTGCGCGTCAGTCCCAGGGCTGGTCGGTTGAGCAGGTTGCGGCGCAACTGAAACTGGCACCGCGCCAGATCGAGGCGATCGAAGCGGACCGGCTGGAAGAGTTGCCCAGCATGACGGTTGCGCGCGGCTTTATTGGAACCTATGCCCGCTTGCTGAAAATCGATTCGGCACCGCTACTGGCTGCGGTAGCGGCCGACCTGCGTTCGCCGATCGAATCCATCCGCAGGCAAGGGCATTTGGCGGCGCCGTTTTCCGCAACGCGGCTGCCGTCAATGCACTCGCGCGCGGCGCCAAACCGGAAAGGCGCGAAGCTTCTAGCGCTGGGACTGGCATTGGTCGTGCTGATTTGGGGAATGCAACAAGCCGATTGGCGGGCCGCTGTGCCGCCAGCTTTGCTGGCTGCCGTTGGCTGGCAGCCGCCGGCCCAGGATGCGGTTGCAGGAGCCGCGGCGGTGGAGGCCGTGGCGGCCGGTAACGATCTCGCGATGCCGAGCGCGATCAATCCGCTGGCAACGCCGAACGTCATACAGGCCGTGGACAGCGGGACAGCTAGTGCGCAGGCAGCGCCGCCGCCGGTATCCACGGCCGTGGTTGAGTCGCCGATGGTTGCCGCACCTTCGATGGCGAGCAAAAATGATTTGCTGAGTCTGGTGCTACGCCAGGATTCCTGGATCGAGATCAAGCGCGCCGACAGCAGTGTCCTGGTGTCGCGCCTGGCAAGGGCAGGTACCACTGAAACGTTCGAAATAGCCGAGCCGGTATCACTGGTGGTCGGTAATGCGGCTGGTGTCGATGCTACCCTGCGCAACGTCCCGCTGGACTTGAAATCAGGGGCATCGACCAATGTGGCCCGTATTAACTTGAAGTAAAGCCAAGCATGTCATCCGTCACTCTTCCGATTTCCTCAGGACCGGCTGCACGCCGTCAAAGCCGCCGCGTCAGCGTTTGCTATCGCAAGCAGGAAGTGTGGGTGGGCGGCGCAGCACCGGTGGTGATCCAGTCGATGACCAATACCGATACTGCGGACGTCATAGCGACCGCGATCCAGGTCAAGGAGCTGGCTCGCGCCGGCTCAGAACTGGTGCGCATTACCGTCAATAATGCCGAGTCGGCGGCAGCCGTGCCCGCGATTCGGGATCATCTCGATCGCATGGGAATCGATGTGCCTCTGGTCGGTGATTTCCATTACAACGGTCATACGCTGCTGCGCGAGTTTCCGGAGTGCGCGCAAGCTTTGTCGAAATACCGAATCAATCCGGGTAATGTCGGTCATGGTGCCAAGCGGGACAGCCAGTTCGCGCAAATGATCGCGGTTGCATGCAAGTATGACAAACCGGTGCGCATTGGCGTGAATTGGGGCAGTCTTGACCAGGCCTTGCTGGCGCGTACGATGGATGAAAATGCGCGGCGCGCCCAACCATGGGATGCGCAGGCAGTGATGTATGAGGCGCTGATCACGTCGGCCATCGAAAATGCGCGGCGCGCCGAAGAACTGGGCTTGCCGGGTGATCGCATCATCTTGTCGTGCAAGGTGTCTGGCGTGCAGGACCTGATTGCGGTGTACCGCGAATTGGCGCGACGTTGCGACTATCCGCTACACCTCGGGCTGACCGAGGCCGGCATGGGCAGCAAGGGCATTGTTGCTTCCACCGCGGCGTTGTCGGTCTTGCTGCAGGAAGGCATCGGGGACACGATCCGGATCTCGCTGACGCCGGAGCCGGGCGGTGACCGTACCAAGGAAGTGGTGGTGGCCCAGGAAATCCTCCAAACCCTGGGGCTGCGGAAATTCACGCCGATGGTAATCGCCTGTCCTGGTTGCGGACGTACCACCTCCACCGTCTTTCAAGAGCTGGCGAACAAAATCCAGACCTATTTACGCGAACAGATGCCGCTCTGGAAGGAACAGTATCCGGGTGTGGAAAACATGAATGTGGCGGTAATGGGCTGTATCGTCAACGGCCCGGGCGAATCAAAGCATGCCCATATTGGCATCAGTTTGCCAGGTACTGGCGAATCGCCGGCAGCGCCGGTATTTGTCGACGGCGAAAAGAAACTGACGTTGCGCGGTGAACATATTGCTGAGGAATTTCAGGATATCGTTCTGGCCTATGTCAAACCCCATTACGGTAGAAACCTGGCCGCCTGAGCTTTTCCTCTTTCGGCGCAAGAATCGAAATGCGCCCCATCAACTCTCTGAAAACGATGTCGGAAAGTAAAAAAACAGAAAAAATCGTCGGTGTGAAAGGGATGAACGACATCCTGCCGACAGACGCGCCCCTGTGGGAGCTGTTTGAGAATACCGTGCAAACGATCTTGAAAAGCTATGGCTTCCAGCAGATTCGTACTCCGATCCTGGAATCCACCGCCTTGTTCGCGCGCGGCCTGGGTGCGGTGACCGATATCGTCGAAAAGGAAATGTATTCGTTTACCGATTCGATGAACGGCGATCAGCTTACCTTGCGCCCGGAAAGCACTGCTTCTGTCGTGCGTGCCGTGCTCGAGCACAATCTGACCTATGACGGTCCGAAACGCCTCTGGTATGCGGGTCCGATGTTTCGCCACGAACGGCCGCAGCGCGGCCGCTACCGGCAATTCCATCAGGTTGGCGCGGAAGCGCTCGGCTTCGGCGGCCCGGACATCGACGCCGAACTGATCATGCTGTGCCAGCGCTTGTGGGACGACCTCGGACTGCGGGATATCCGGCTCGAATTGAATTCGATCGGTGACGTCGCTGACCGCAATCGACATCGGGCGGACCTGATCGCCTATTTCGAGCAGCACGGCGATGTGCTGGATGCCGATGCCAAGCGACGCTTGCATGCCAATCCGCTGCGCATCCTCGATAGCAAGAATCCGGCAATGCAGGACATGATCAATGCGGCGCCGCGCTTGCTGGATTATCTGGATGCCGAGTCGAAGGCGCATTTCGAAGGGGTGCAGAAAATCCTGCGTCACAACAATATCCCGTTCACGATCAATCCGCGTCTTGTGCGTGGTATGGATTACTACAACCGAACGGTATTCGAATGGGTCACCGATCAACTGGGGGCGCAGGGCACAGTCTGCGGCGGCGGTCGCTATGATCCGCTGGTCGAGATGTTCGGCGGCAAGCCGACGCCGGCCTGCGGCTTTGCCATGGGTGTGGAGCGCTTGCTGGAGTTGATGCGCGCCAGCGGCGAACCGCTGGCACCCAATCAGTGCGATGTCTATCTGGTGCACCAGGGCGAGGCGGCGCAATTGCAGGCGTTCGTGCTGGGCGAACGATTGCGTGATGCCGGTCTGGATGTTGTGCTACATTGCGCGGCGGCCAACGCCAGCGGTAGCCTCAAGTCGCAGATGAAAAGGGCGAACGCCAGCGGCGCGGCCTACGCGATCATTGTCGGTGACGATGAAATCGCCGCCGGCACAGCTGCCATCAAGGCCTTGCGTGACAGCGACGGCGATAGCCAGCAAGTCGCGGTCGCGTTCGATGCTGTGGCTGACTATCTGGTCGATCAAATAGTCGGTGATACGCACGGCCACGAACACATTCACTATCATCCTTAAATTTATCCGCCATGGCATACGATCTCGAAGAACAGGAACAACTTGCAACCCTCAAGGCATGGTGGAACCAGTACGGCAATCTGGTGACGTGGCTGCTGATTATCGCGCTCGGAAGCTACGCTGCATGGTCCGGGTGGAACTGGTACCAGGCAAACCAGTCAGGGCAGGCCGCGCAACTCTATGAAGAACTGCAAAAGGCAGTCGCCGCCAAGGACAATGCCAAGGTCCAGCGAGCTGCCAGCGACATGGAAGATAAATATGGTCGTACTGCGTATGCACAGATGGCGGCGCTGACGGCGGCCAAGGTGGCGTTTGATGCTAACGACCTGAAAACTGCCAGTGCCCAGTTGCAATGGGCGGCTGACAAGGCGCGCGATGAAGAATACAAGGCGCTGGCGAGGATCCGGCTGGCTGCAATCTACCTGGATGAAAAGGCCTACGACGAAGCTATGAAAGTTTTGTCCGGGACTTTCCCGCCGGCATTTGACGGCGAAGTTGCCGATCGCAAGGGCGATATCCTGGTTGCGCAAAACAAACTGGAAGAGGCGCGTACCGCTTACCAGCTGGCCTTGGAAAAAATGGATGCCAAAAACCCGGGGCGGCAATTGGTGCAGTTGAAGCTGGATGCGATCGGTGGCGCGCCGGCGCAGAGCGCTGGTTAACCGCAGATCAGACAGAATTAAAAGGCATAAGGGGAAAAAATGCATATTGCAGCCAAGCTCGTGGCAGCGGCAGCGCTAGTCTTATTGGGTGGATGTTCGACGCTGTCATCGCTGAATCCGTTTGCGCGCAAGGCGCCGCCGCTGAATCCGCCAGCCGCTCTGGTGGATTTCAAGCCGTCGCTGGCACTCGGCACCGCGTGGTCCGTTTCGATCGGGAGTGCCGGTCCTTACTTGTTTTCGCCGGCGGTAGCCAACCATAGCGTGTTCGCCGCCGCGGCCGACGGCTCTCTGATACGGGTCGATGCCGCCAGCGGTGGCACCCAGTGGCGCATCAATGCCGGCAGTCGGCTGACGGCGGGCGTTGGCACGGATGGTAATACCGTGGCTGTCGCTGCGGAAAAGGGCATGCTGCTGGTTTTCGACGGTGATGGCAAGCTACGCTGGAAGGCGCAGGCCAGCAGTGAAATTCTATCGGCACCGGCAGTCGGCCAGGGATTGGTGATCGTGCGCAGCCTGGATAACCACATCGTTGCATATGATGCCGATAGCGGCGCCCGTCGTTGGGCCGTACAGCGCGCAATGCCGCCGCTGACGCTGCGCACCGCGCCCGGGATGGTGATCAGCGGAGAGACCGTGTTCGTGGCTTTGCCCGGCGGCAGATTGTCGGCATTGGCGCTTGGTAATGGCGGTCCGCGTTGGGAGGTTGCAGTCGGCGATCCGCGCGGTACCACTGAGTTGGAGCGTATCGCTGATACTTCGGGCAGTCCGGTGCTACTCGAGCGCGAGGTGTGCGCGGTGGCGTACCAGGGAAGCATCGGTTGTTTTGATGCCAATACCGGAGCAGCGCGCTGGATCAAGCAATTTTCCAGTTATGTGGGGGTGGCGGTCGATCAGCGCTTGGTTTTTGCGGCCGATGAACGCGGTGCTGTCACGGCATTCTCACGTCAGAGCGGGGCTAGCGTCTGGCGCAATGACAAGCTGGCTTTCCGCCGATTGTCGACTCCGGTTGCGTTCGGGCGTGCCGTTGCAGTTGGCGACTATCAGGGTTATATCCACTTCCTGTCACGTGAGGATGGCGCGCTGATTGGCCGCGTCGGTACCGATGGCAGCCCGGTTCAGACCGGACCGGTCGACGCTGGCGGCAAGCTGGTTTTCCAGACCCAGGCCGGAACCGTGGTTGCCCTGACCACTGAATAGAACAAATTTGATGAAACCGGTTATTGCCCTTGTAGGTCGTCCCAACGTTGGTAAATCGACGCTGTTTAATCGCTTGACCCGTTCGCGTGACGCCCTGGTGGCAGATCTGCCTGGTTTGACCCGTGATCGCCACTACGGTCATGGACGGATCGGCGAGCGACCGTTTCTGGTGATCGACACCGGCGGTTTCGAGCCGGTCGCGAAAGACGGCATTCTGCATGAAATGGCCAAACAGACCAAACAGGCTGTGGCGGAAGCCGACGTCGTGGTTTTTATCGTCGATGGCCGCCAGGGCTTGACGCCGCATGACAAGACCATCACCGATTTTTTACGTAAGGCCGGACGTCCAGTGATGTTGGTCATCAATAAATCGGAGGGAATGAAATATACGACGGTGGCGGCTGATTTTTACGAACTGGGACTGGGCGACCCCTATGTAATCTCCGCTGCGCATGGCGATGGCGTGATGGATTTGGTGGACGAGACGCTGGATCTGGTGCTGGCAGGTGCGCAAGCCGTTGTTGACGAGCCTGTTTCGGCAGCGGGACAGGGCGTCAAAATCGCCATCGTCGGCCGTCCAAACGTGGGTAAATCGACGCTGGTCAATACGCTGCTTGGGGAAGAACGGGTGATCGCCTTTGATATGCCGGGAACCACCCGGGATTCCATCGAAATTTCGTTCGAGCGCGGCGCCCAACAATATACCCTGATCGATACCGCCGGTATTCGCCGTCGCGGCAAGGTATTCGAGGCTATCGAAAAATTTTCGGTGGTGAAGACGCTGCAATCCATCTCTGAAGCCAATGTCGTGATCTTGTTGCTTGATGCCCAGCAAGATATTTCCGAGCAGGATGCGCATATCGCCGGCTTTATTCTGGAAACTGGCAGGGCGCTGGTGGTGGCGGTGAACAAGTGGGATGGATTGACCAGTGTCGAGCGTGATGAAATCAAGATCTACCTGGAGCGCAAGCTCGACTTCTTGGGTTTCGCCAAATTCCATTTTATTTCCGCACTGAAAGGGACCGGTATCGGTCCGTTGATGAAATCTGTGGATGCTGCTTATGCCGCCGCCATGGCTGACCTGACGACTCCTAAGCTCACTAGGGCGTTGATCGAGGCAGTGGAGCGCCAGGAGCCGCGACGCAAGGGATCGATCCGACCCAAGCTGCGTTACGCGCATCAGGGCGGCAAGAATCCGCCGATTGTGGTGATCCATGGCAATGCGCTGGAAGCAATTGACGAGAATTACAAGCGCTATCTGGAAAAACATTTCCGGGAAGTTTTTTCGCTGATCGGCACGCCGATGCGTATCGAATTCCGAACTGGGAAAAACCCCTACGCACGGCCGCCGAAATAGCCTGTCGTTCGCGGCCAATCTCGAAATGGATTAAAGTCGTGAGATACACTCCTTGCGAGGGACTTGAAATTTCATGGGTCGCCTCCAATTCCTGAATACAACAACACAGTGGAGCTGCCATGAGCAACAAAGGGCAATTGTTACAAGACCCCTTCCTAAACGCCTTACGAAAAGAACACGTTCCGGTTTCGATCTATCTCGTGAACGGGATCAAACTGCAGGGTCATATTGAATCCTTCGACCAGTACGTAGTCCTGTTGCGAAATACGGTGACACAGATGGTTTACAAACATGCCATTTCAACCGTTGTGCCGGCGCGCGCCGTCAATCTGAACGTTGAAGCCGAGTCCGACTGATGTCGACCAGAACCTCGTCTTGACAGCCACCGGTAGTATGCGCGCAGCCTTGGTCGGCATTGATTTCGGTAACACCGATTTCAGGGCCGCCCTGGACGAATTGGCTTTACTGGCCAAATCCGCTGGCGCGGCGCCCATTGTTACGGTGTCCGGTAAGCGGGCGACCCCGGATACCGCATTGTTTGTCGGTTCCGGCAAGGCTCACGAAATTGCGCAACTGGTGGTCGAGCATCAACTCGATATCGTGATTTTCAATCATGCGTTGACGCCGGCACAGCAGCGCAACCTGGAAGGCGTGATACAGACAAGGGTAGTGGATCGCACCAGCCTGATTCTGGATATTTTCGCCCAACGGGCGAAAAGTCACGAAGGCAAAATCCAAGTTGAGCTCGCGCAACTGCAGCATCTGGCGACCCGCCTGATTCGTGGTTGGACGCACCTGGAGCGGCAAAAAGGTGGTATCGGTTTGCGTGGCCCTGGTGAAACGCAGCTGGAAACAGATCGGCGGTTGCTCGGAATTCGAGTCAAGGCACTGCGATCCCGGCTGGACAAACTGCGCCGTCAGCATGCAACCCAGCGCCGCGCACGCGAGCGCAACGCCACCTTTTCGCTCTCGCTGGTCGGGTATACCAACGCCGGGAAATCGACCCTGTTTAATGCGCTCACGAAGAGCGGAGTGTATGCCGCCGACCAGCTATTTGCGACGCTGGATACCACCTCGCGTCGTGTTTACCTTGGTGAAGCCGGCAATGTGGTGGTGTCGGATACCGTCGGATTTATACGGGAGCTGCCGCACCAGTTGGTGGCAGCGTTTGGCGCCACACTGGCCGAGACCGCGCACGCCGATTTGCTGCTGCACGTGGTGGATGCCGCCAGCCCGGCCCGACTGGAACAAGTGGCGCAGGTCAATGCGGTCTTGAAGGAAATCGGCGCTGATCAAGTGCCGCAAATCCTTGTATGGAACAAGATTGATGCGACTGACCTTGCACCGGCGGCCGAGCGTGACGAGTATGATAAAATCCGGCGTATTTTTATCAGCGCTCAAACAGGGGCCGGTTTGGATTTGCTGCGTCAGGC
>Ga0079986_1012202_pt1 | contig 10254 bp, 8 predicted proteins | sample Hof3ISUMetaT_FD_73496 | JGI IMG/M metagenome (GOLD analysis project Ga0079986, IMG submission 73496) | Enriched soil aggregate microbial communities from Iowa State university to study microbial drivers of carbon cycling -... | ecosystem: Environmental > Terrestrial > Soil > Agricultural land... | reverse complement strand
ACCGAAATCAAAACCTTCGCCGCGCTGGGCAGCGGTGTCATCGGCAGCGGTTGGGTGTCCCGCGCCCTCGCCCATGGCCTGGACGTGGTGGCCTGGGACCCGGCGCCCGGCGCCGAGGCCGCCTTGCGCCAACGCGTCGCCAATGCCTGGGGCGCCCTTGAGAAACAAGGCCTGGCGCCCGGTGCTTCACAGGATCGCCTGCGCTTTGTGGCGACCATCGAGGAATGCGTGCGCGACGCCGATTTCATCCAGGAAAGCGCTCCCGAGCGCCTGGAACTGAAACTGGAGTTGCACAGCAAGATCAGCGCCGCGGCCAAGCCCAATGCCTTGATCGGCTCCAGCACCTCCGGCCTGTTGCCAAGCGAGTTCTACGAGAGTTCGACCCACCCGGAACGCTGCGTGGTCGGGCACCCGTTCAACCCGGTTTACCTGTTGCCACTGGTGGAAGTGGTGGGCGGCAAAAACACCGCCCCAGAAGCCGTGCAAGCGGCGATGACCGTCTACGAATCCCTCGGCATGCGCCCGCTGCACGTGCGCAAGGAAGTACCGGGATTCATCGCCGACCGTTTGCTCGAAGCGCTGTGGCGCGAGGCGCTGCATCTGGTCAACGATGGTGTGGCGACAACCGGTGAAATCGACGACGCGATCCGTTTTGGCGCGGGTCTGCGCTGGTCGTTCATGGGCACGTTCCTGACCTACACCCTGGCCGGTGGTGACGCCGGCATGCGTCACTTCATGGCACAGTTCGGCCCGGCCTTGCAGTTGCCCTGGACCTACCTGCCGGCGCCGGAACTGACGGAAAAACTGATCGACGATGTGGTGGACGGCACCAGCGATCAGTTGGGCAAACACAGCATTTCGGCGCTGGAGCGCTATCGTGATGACTGCCTGCTGGCGGTACTGGAAGCGGTGAAGACCACCAAAGAGAAACATGGGATGGCGTTCAGCGAATAAACCTTAAATTATGAGGCCAGTAGTACCGACCTCTTCGCGAGCAAGCCCGCTCCCACATTGGAATGCATTCACCCTGTGGGAGCGGGCTTGCTCGCGAATGCGGTAGTCCAGGTATCTAATCACTCGGATCAGTCACTATGCCCACCCTCACTACCTATCAAACCCGCATCATCCCCGATTGGGTCGACTACAACGGCCACCTGCGCGACGCCTTCTACCTGCTGATTTTCAGCTACGCCACCGACGCCCTGATGGATCGCCTGGGGCTCGACAGCGACAACCGCGAAGCCAGCGGCAACTCACTGTTCACCCTGGAACTGCACCTCAACTATCTGCACGAAGTGAAGCTCGACGCCGAGGTCGAGGTGCACACACAGATCATCGGACACGACGCCAAGCGCCTGCACCTCTATCACAGCCTGCATCTGGTGGGCGACGACAAGGAGCTGGCGGGCAACGAACAAATGCTGTTGCACGTCGACCTCGCCGGACCACGCTCCACGCCATTCAGCGAACAGACCCTGGACCGCCTGCAAGCCATGGTCGCCGAACAGCGCGACCTGCCCGCCCCCGCCTGCATCGGCCGAGTGATCGCATTGCCGGCAAGAAAATAACAAGGAGATCGCATGAACACCGCCGCCGCTTTTGCCGACTTCCGTACTTATCCGCTGATCAGCGCGCTGACAAGCGTGCAGGCCATGGCCGATCGTATCCTGGTGAAGTGGGCCGACAACCGCGTCAGCCCCTTCCACCACCCATGGCTGCGGGACAATTGCCCGTGTCCGCAATGCGTCTACACGGTGACGCGCGAACAGGTGCTGGAAATCGTCGATGTGCCAGACAACCTGGTGCCTGTCCAAACCAGTGTCGACCCTGATGGTTGCCTGAACGTGCAATGGCAGGATGGCCACCTCAGCCGCTTCGACCCTGGCTGGCTGCGGGCCCACGCCTATGACGACGAGTCCCGCGCCGAGCGTCTGGCAAGCAAGCCCAAGGCCAGGCTTTGGCACAGTGATTTGCAGTTGCCGGTGTTCGAGTATCAAGCACTGATGAACGACAACCAGGTGCTATTGCAATGGCTGCTGGCCGTGCGTGACACCGGCCTGACCCAGGTCCGTGGCGTACCCACCGAGCCTGGCTCGCTGAAGCTCGTCGCCCAGCGCATTTCCTTCATCCGCGAGAGCAATTTCGGCGTGCTGTTCAATGTGCAATCCAAGGCCGACGCCGACAGCAACGCCTACACCGCTTTCAACTTGCCGCTGCACAGCGACCTGCCGACGCGCGAGTTGCAACCGGGGCTGCAGTTCCTGCATTGCCTGGTCAACGATGCCGAGGGTGGCGAGAGTATTTTCGTCGACGGTTTTGCCATCGCCGAGGCGTTACGCCAGGAAGACCCCGAGGCGTTCCGTAGCCTGTGCGAAATCCCCGTGGAATTCCGCAATAAAGACCGCCACAGCGACTATCGTTGCCTGGCGCCGATCATCGCCCTGGATACCTTGGGGCGGGTGTCGGAAATCCGCATGGCGAACTTTCTGCGAGGGCCATTCGATGCATCGGTGGAGCAGATGCCCAGGCTCTATCACGCCTATCGCCGCTTCATTGCGATGACTCGCGAGCCTCGATTCAGGCTGATGCAAAGACTCAACCCTGGCGAACTCTGGTGCTTCGACAACCGCCGCACCCTGCACGCGCGCAACGCCTTCGATCCTGCCACTGGAGCACGGCATTTCCAGGGTTGTTATGTGGATCGGGATGAGTTGTTGTCACGCATTTTGGTGCTACAGCGTTAGACCGCGTCATCGTTCTTCGCGAGCAAGCCCGCTCCCACATTGGATTGATGGAACTCGGTCAAATGTGGGAGCGGGCTTGCTCGCGAAGGCGTCATTCCAGACACCCGATATTTTCCAAAAAAAAGCCCCGATCAAGCCGTGACAGGATCGAGGCAGAGGGTACTGTTGAGGAGCTGCCGTGGGAGGGTGACCAAACCCTCGTGAAGCGAGCTGAGTCCAGTGTGCCGACTATCAGCGCAGGTAAATAGCCCGAAAACGACCTGTTCATAGCCAATGCTGCCATTACGACAAATCGCCCTTGCCGCCACTGCGTGCCACTACCAGAATCGACCCACGACATCATTCCCAGAAGAAGGATTTGCGTCATGATGCACGCCGATTTGATAGACCAGGAAGACCTGTTGGGCCAACTCAAGTCATTGGGTTTTCAAGTGCCGAGCGGCGCCACCGCCGAGCAGGCTTGCGAGTGCGCCGTAAGGGGCCTGGACGATACTCGGGCCTATGAACTTCGCAAGATGGTCAAGGAGATGTACACCAGCAGCGCGACGATCCTGCCGGCTGTGCGCCAGGCCATCGACAGGCAATTGCTGCCAGCCCTGGCCCAATACCAACAGAACCACGTCGCCCGATAAAACGCCTTCGCGAGCAAGCCCGCTCCCACATTTGGAATGCATTTCAATGTGGGAGCGGGCTTGCTCGCGAAGAAGGCGCCTCGCTCTAGAGCCTTACGCTGGCGAACGTCGACTCATTACGCGCCTGACTCAGCGCCGACAACGGCCCGGACAACGGCGAAAGGACCAAGGCCTGCGGCAGCGGCATCATCGCCACTTGCTGCGTGGTGTTGGACCCTACGCGCTCGTCGCGCGGCGGAATGCCGAAGTATTCGCGGTAGCACTTGGAGAAGTGCGGCGTGGACACGAAGCCACAGACCGACGCCACTTCGATGATCGACATCGGCGTTTGCTTGAGCAGTTGCCGAGCGCGGATCAGGCGCAGTTTCAGGTAGTACCGCGAAGGCGAGCAATGCAGGTACTTCTGGAACAGCCGCTCCAGCTGACGACGGGACACGGCGACGTACACCGCCAGTTCGTCGAGGTCGATCGGCTCTTCGAGGTTGGCTTCCATCAGCGCGACGATTTCCTGCAACTTCGGCTGGTTGGTGCCGAGCATGTGCTTGAGCGGCACGCGCTGGTGATCCTGTTCGTTGCGGATACGCTCGTAGACGAACATCTCCGAGATCGCAGCCGACAGTTCACGACCGTGATCGCGGCTGATCAGGTGCAGCATCATGTCCAGCGGCGCGGTGCCGCCGGAGCTGGTGAAACGGTTACGGTCGAGGGTGAACAGGCGAGTACTCATGGCCACCCGCGGAAACGCTTCCTGCATCGCCGCCAGGCATTCCCAGTGCACGCTGCAATCGAAACCGTCGAGCAGGCCGGCGCACGCCAGGGCCCAGCTGCCGGTGCACACCGCCCCCAGGCGGCGGGACTGCCGCGCCTGGCTCTGCAACCATGACACGTGTTCGCGGGTAACCGTGCGTTGAATACCGATACCGCCGCAGACAATCACGGTGTCCATTGGCGGGGCTTTGTGCATGGAGGCGTCGGGGGTGATTTGCAGACCGTCACTGGCCCAGACTTGCCCGCCATCGACGGTGAGGGTGGTCCAACGATACAGCTCGCGACCGGACAGCTGGTTGGCCATGCGCAGTGGTTCGACTGCGGATGCCAGGGAAATCAGCGTGAAATTGTCCAGTAACAAAAAGCCGATGGATTGTGGCGCACGGTTCTGGGGTTGGGCCCCGGAGTTGAACGTCGTCATCGCGGTATCTCCTCACACAAAGCGGGTGATGGCCTCAGGCGGAGGCTCTTGTTATTGCCATCGTTCTCGCGTGGGAGACGGGCTTTGTAATGACAGAGCAAATGCCATGCCTAAATTTGAATGCGCGTTCAATAACTCCTAAAAACGACGTCGGAATGTGTCTATATATGACGCGCAGGGAGTAAGGGTTATAAGTGCCATCAATGGCCGCAAGCGCTCTGCCCCGTTGCGTGTGAGCAAATCGGTAGCACTTGTGGGAACAGGGCTACAGAGCGTTCCGCCAGAGTGTCACCGCAGGCACGGGTGACGAATGGTCAGGGACGGGAGCGGTCCTGATTTTGAGGTCAGGTACTTATCTGTAAACGACGCGCCAAAAAGTGGCGCGTTTTAAATCGGGTGTTCAATCAGCGCGCAGTTTTGACTGGTCTGACGCCTTCGCGAGCAGGCTCGCTCCCACAGGGGGAACGCATTTCAATGTGGGAGCGAGCCTGCTCGCGAATGGAGGCGACTCGGTATCAGCACTCCACCGCGCTGACAGCCAACCCACCCCGCGACGTCTCTTTATACTTGTCATGCATATCGGCACCAGTATCGCGCATGGTGCGAATCACCCGGTCCAGGGAGATAAAGTGCTGGCCATCGCCGCGCAATGCCATCTGCGCCGCATTGATCGCCTTCACCGCGGCAATCGCGTTGCGCTCGATGCACGGCACCTGCACCAGGCCACCCACCGGGTCGCAGGTGAGCCCCAGGTTGTGCTCCAGGCCGATTTCCGCCGCGTTGCACAGTTGTTCCGGTGTGGCGCCCAAAATTTCTGCCAGGCCCGCAGCCGCCATGGCGCAGGCCGAGCCGACTTCGCCCTGGCAACCGACTTCGGCACCGGAGATCGAGGCGTTCTTCTTGCACAGAATCCCGACCGACGCCGCGCCGAGCATGTAGTCGACGACATTGGCGTCGGTCACGTCCTCGCTGAACTTCATGAAGTAGTGCAGCACCGCCGGGATGATCCCGGCCGCGCCATTGGTCGGTGCCGTGACCATGCGCCCGCCAGCGGCGTTCTCTTCATTGACCGCCAGGGCGAACAGGTTGACCCACTCCATGGCGCTCAGCGTCGAGCCGATCACGTTGGGCTTGTTCAGCTCCTGCAAGCTGCGATGCAATTTCGCCGCGCGACGGCGCACGTTCAGGCCGCCTGGCAGGATGCCCTCGTGCTTGAGGCCTTGCTCGACGCAATCCTGCATGGCGCGCCACAGGTGCATCAGGCCACTGCGGATTTCCTCTTCGCTGCGCCACACCTTCTCGTTGGCCATCATCAGTTCGGCCACGCGCAGGTTGTGCTTTTTACACAACTCCAGCAGCTCGGCGGCGCTGGAAAAATCGTACGGCAGTTCGGTGCGATCCATGTCGACCACCCCGCTGCTGGCTTGTGCCTCATCGACGACAAAACCGCCACCCACCGAATAGTAGGTGTCGCGATGCAACTCGCCGTCATCGCCCTCGACAATCAGGGTCATGGCATTGGGATGGAATGGCAGGTTTTCGTCGATCAGGCGCATGTCCCGAGCCCAGATGAACGGCACCGGCAGGCGGCCATCGAGCAGCAGCGTGTCGGTTTCGCGCAGGGTGGCGATGCGGATGCCGATTTGCGACGGATCGATCGCGTCCGGCCACTCCCCCATCAACCCCATGATCACTGCATTGTCGCTGCCGTGGCCGATGCCGGTGGCCGACAGCGAACCATAAAGCTGCACTTCGACACGCCGAACCTGCTCAAGCTGCCCGCGTTCGCGCAAGCCCTGCACGAACAGCGCCGCGGCCCGCATAGGCCCCACGGTGTGTGAACTGGAAGGGCCAATGCCGATTTTGAACAGGTCGAAAACACTGATAGCCATTACTGCCGGACTCCTGGATGTGCCAACCCCAGGCGCAAAAGCGCCCGGTGACGGAGCTGCTACGCTCAAGCTGCAATCCGTCGTGATGGCCGCATCATCCGGCTTTTATCCTGTCGTTCGACGTCTCACACCGACGCACTCATGTCCACGAACGCCGCGTGTCTTTCACGTCGTGTTTTCGCCGTTTTTTTGCGACGCAGACGGACAAAAGAGGCTGAAAAAAGCTGTAAACGACGTCACCGACACTGGATGCGACCATCCCTGTACTGGTTACGACGCACCCTGTAGGCGTCAGATTTTCACTGGTACATGATCGTATCGACTCGATTGCAAGGCGCCGTGGTAGAGATGTCTCCAGAACGCCATCCAACCGCAACCTATAAGTGCGGTGGTTCCAGTCGGAAACACTGCCAAAAAAAACACCAAGGAGTCCATCCATGAAAGGTTCCCCGTCGTTGTTGTTGGCCGCCCTGCTTAGTCTGCCGGTTCTGGCCCAAGCCGCTGAACCGGCCCAGTGCAGCACCGTAAACTTCTCCGATGTTGGCTGGACCGACATCACCGCAACGACCGCCACCACCAGCGTCGTGCTCAACGCCCTCGGCTACAAGACCAAGACCACCATGATTTCCGTGCCCGTGACCTACAAGTCCCTGGCCGACGGCAAGAACATGGACGTGTTCCTGGGTAACTGGATGCCCACCATGGAAAACGACATCAAGGCCTACCGCGATGCCGGCACCGTGGATACCGTGCGCACCAACCTCAAGGGCGCCAAATACACCCTCGCCGTGCCACAAGCGCTGTACGACAAGGGGCTGCATGATTTCGCCGACATCGCCAAGTTCAAGAAGGAACTGGACGGCAAGATCTATGGCATCGAGCCCGGCAACGACGGCAACCGCCTGATCCAGAGCATGATCGACAAGAACGCCTTCGGCCTCAAGGACGCAGGCTTCAAGATCGTCGAATCCAGCGAAGCGGGGATGCTCTCCCAGGTCGACCGCGCACAGAAACGCGACACCGCCGTGGTCTTCCTCGGCTGGGCGCCGCACCCGATGAACAAGCGCTTCAAGATTCAATACCTGACCGGCGGGGACGATTTCTTTGGCCCGGATTTCGGTGCTGCCACCGTGGCGACCAACACCCGCAAGGGTTACGTCGAGGAGTGCAGCAACGTGGGCCAACTGCTGAAAAACCTGGAGTTCACTGTCGACATGGAGAGCGAACTGATGGGCAACATCCTGGACGACAAGATGAAGCCTGACGCGGCCGCCAAGGCCTGGCTGAAAAAGAATCCACAGGTGCTCGATACCTGGCTCGCTGGCGTGACCACCATTGACGGTAAACCAGGCCTGGAGGCCGTGAAAGCCAAACTCGCGCCTTGAATCGGGGAGCATCGCTTATGCCGGGCGGCTCACGCCGTCCGGGCTGTTAATTTCCTTGCATGCGGACGTTCACTACCATGCTGATTGATCAGAAAATCCCTTTAGGCCAGCACATCGCGAGCTTTGTCGAATGGTTGACGCAACACGGCGCCAACACCTTCGACGCCATTGCCGTGACGCTGGAAACGATGATCCACGGCGTGACTTTCGCGCTGACCTGGTTCAACCCGCTGGCACTGATCGGCCTCATCGCCCTCCTGGCCCACTTCATCCAGCGCAAATGGGGGCTGACCGCTTTCGTCATCGCCTCCTTTCTGCTGATCCTCAACCTGGGGTACTGGCAGGAAACCATGGAGACCCTGGCCCAGGTGCTGTTTGCCACCCTGGTCTGCGTGGTCATCGGCGTGCCACTGGGCATCGTCGCGGCGCACAAGCCGATGTTCTACACTTTTATGCGTCCGGTACTCGATCTGATGCAGACCGTACCGACCTTCGTTTACCTCATTCCTACCCTGACCCTCTTCGGGCTGGGTGTGGTGCCAGGCCTGATCTCCACGGTGGTATTCGCCATCGCCGCACCGATCCGCCTGACCTACCTGGGCATCCGCGATGTCCCGCAAGAACTGATGGACGCCGGCAAGGCCTTCGGCTGCTCGCGTCGCCAGCTGCTGACACGGATCGAACTGCCCCACGCCATGCCGAGCATCGCGGCCGGCATCACCCAGTGCATCATGCTATCGCTGTCGATGGTGGTGATCGCGGCACTGGTGGGCGCCGACGGATTGGGTAAACCGGTGGTCAACGCACTGAACACTGCTGATATCGCCCTGGGCTTCGAAGCGGGCCTGGCGATCGTACTGCTGGCGATCATGCTCGACCGTATCTGCAAACAACCCGACGCTAAAGTAGGGGGTGACGCATGAGCATTATTCGCTTCGAAGACGTCGACGTAATCTTCACCAAGGATCCACGCGAAGCACTGAAACTTCTCGATCAAGGCTTGACCCGCAGCGAGATCCTGAAAAAGACCGGGCAAATCGTTGGCGTTGAAAAGGCCAGCCTGGATATCGAAAAAGGTGAAATCTGCGTGCTGATGGGCCTGTCCGGCTCCGGCAAGTCCAGCCTGCTGCGTTGCATCAACGGTCTCAACACCGTCAGCCGTGGCAAGCTGTTCGTCGAACACGAAGGCAAGCAGATCAACATCGCGTCCTGCTCCGCGGCCGAGCTGAAAATGATGCGCACCAAGCGCATTGCGATGGTGTTCCAGAAGTTCGCCCTGATGCCTTGGCTGACGGTGCGCGAGAACATCAGCTTCGGCCTGGAAATGCAGGGCCGTCCGGAGAAGGAACGCAGGAAGCTGGTCGATGAAAAACTCGAGCTGGTGGGCCTGACCCAATGGCGCAACAAGAAACCCGATGAGCTGTCCGGTGGCATGCAGCAGCGTGTGGGCCTGGCCCGTGCGCTGGCGATGGACGCCGACATCCTGCTGATGGACGAACCGTTCTCGGCGCTTGACCCGCTGATCCGCCAGGGCCTGCAGGACGAACTGCTGGAACTGCAACGCAAGCTGAGCAAGACCATCGTGTTCGTCAGCCACGACCTTGATGAGGCCCTGAAGCTCGGCAGCCGTATCGCGATCATGAAAGACGGTCGGATCATCCAGTACAGCAAGCCTGAAGAAATCGTCCTCAACCCTGCGGACGACTACGTGCGCACCTTCGTCGCCCACACCAACCCGCTGAACGTGCTGTGCGGACGCAGCCTGATGCGCACCCTGGACAACTGCAAGCGCATCAACGGTTCAGTGTGCCTGGACCCGGGTGGCGATTCGTGGCTGGACCTGGCTGAAGGCAACACCATCAAGGGCGCGCGCCAGAACGGTGCGAGCCTGGACCTGCAGAACTGGATTCCAGGACAGGCGGTCGAAGGCCTGGGTCGTCGGCCGACGCTGGTGGATTCCAACATCGGCATGCGCGACGCACTGCAGATTCGTTATCAGACCGGCAACAAACTGGTGTTGCACGACAACAACAAAGTGGTCGGGATTCTCGGCGACAGCGAGCTGTACCACGCGCTGCTCGGCAAGAACCTGGGCTAAGGCCACACACGCAAAAACGCCGCGATCTCTCGCGGCGTTTTTGTTGGTGTTGATGGTTCCCACGTGCAGCAAAGGAATGCAGCCCGGGACGCTCCGCGGCCCATGGGTGCCAGACCGGAAATCGGCGCCGGGGCTGGAACGCAGAGCGTCCCTTGAGGCATTCCCACGCAGAGCGTGGGAACGATCAGCGTGGGAACAGAGTGATTGCAAGGATTCTCGGCGACAGCGAGCTGTACCACGCGCTGCTCGGCAAGAACCTGGGCTAAGGCCACACACGCAAAAACGCCGCGATCTCTCGCGGCGTTTTTGTTGGT
>Ga0079986_1022539_pt1 | contig 10257 bp, 9 predicted proteins | sample Hof3ISUMetaT_FD_73496 | JGI IMG/M metagenome (GOLD analysis project Ga0079986, IMG submission 73496) | Enriched soil aggregate microbial communities from Iowa State university to study microbial drivers of carbon cycling -... | ecosystem: Environmental > Terrestrial > Soil > Agricultural land... | reverse complement strand
ACCAGCAGCACGTCAAGCTCAAGCATGCCGCGGCGGCTGTGCCAGTAGAGGCGATTCAGTTCAACATCTTCGACCATGGAGCGCTCCTCAAATAGGCCGCAAGTATACAGCGCCGCGCCTCATCGAACAGTCGGCTTTGGTCGGGCACCGACGATCCTTTGTGAACTACCCATTTCAAGGGCAGGCCCTTATCATGTCCGCCAGACTCTTTACCCTGCGATGACCCATGGCCGATTCTGCTTTTTTCTGCACGCTGTCTCATGAAGGTGTCCTGGCGGTCCGCGGCGCGGACGCCGGCAAGTTCCTGCAAGGCCAACTGACCTGCAACCTCAATTACCTGAGCGACACCCGGGCCAGCCTCGGCGCGCGCTGCACGCAGAAAGGCCGGATGCAATCGAGCTTCCGCATCCTGCTTGAAGGTGATGGCGTACTCCTGGCCATGGCCAGTGAGTTGCTCGAACCGCAATTGGCGGACCTGAAGAAATACGCGGTGTTTTCCAAGTCCAAACTGACCGATGAAAGCGCGGCCTGGGTTCGTTTCGGCATCGAGCATGGCGATGGCGCCTTGAAAAACCTCGGCCTTGAATTGCCGGCGGACACCGACAGCGTCGTGCGCCATGCCGGCCTGATCGCGGTTCGCGTCTCGCCCGAACGCGCCGAGCTTTGGGTGGCCGCTGATCAAGCCGATGACATCAAGGCCAGGTTGTCCGCCCTGCTGGGTGAAGGCGATCTGAATCAATGGCTACTGGGCCAGGTCCGTGCCGGGATCGGCCAGGTGATGCCCGGCACCCGTGAGTTGTTCATCCCGCAGATGCTCAATCTGCAAGCCGTCGGTGGCGTGAGTTTCAAGAAAGGCTGCTACACCGGCCAGGAAATCGTCGCGCGCATGCAGTACCTGGGCAAACTCAAGCGCCGCCTGTATCGCCTGCAACTGGAAGCCGGCGAACTCCCGGAACCCGGTACCCAGCTGTTCGCCCCGAGTCACGGCAGCGCTATCGGCGAAGTGGTGCTGGCCGCCAATGCCGCCAGCCACGTCGAACTGTTGGCCGTGTTGCAGGCCGAAGCGGCTGAAGGCGGCGACATTCACCTGGGCGCACTCGATGGCCCGGCCCTGCAACTGCTTGACCTGCCGTATGAACTGGACCGCGATCGCGAAATCCAGCGTTAACCGCCGTACTTTTTTGCAACACCTAGAGAAGCGTAATGAGTGAGCTGGCGGAAAAGGTCCAACAGGATTTGGTTGAGGCCATCGATAACGATGACCTGGTTCTGCCAACGTTACCGGAAGTGGCCATGCAGATTCGCAAGGCCGCCGAAGACCCGGAAATCAGTATCAGCAGCTTGAGCAAAGTGATTGGTCGCGACACCGCGCTGTCGGCGCGCCTGATCAAGGTGGTCAATAGCCCGCTGCTGCGCGCGGCTCAGGAAGTCACTGACTTGCACACGGCGATCACGCGCCTGGGCATCAACTACAGCAGCAACCTGGCCATCGGCCTGGTCATGGAGCAGATTTTCCATGCCCGCTCCGGGGTCGTGGAACAGAAAATGCGCGATGTCTGGCGCAAAAGCCTGGAGATTGCCGGGGTCAGCTATGCGCTGTGCCGCAATTACACCCAGCTCAAACCCGATCAGGCGGCCCTGGGCGGGCTGGTGCACCAGATCGGGGTCTTGCCGATCCTGACGTACGCCGAAGATCACTATGAACTGCTGGCCGATCCGGTCAGCCTCAATCATGTGATCGAGCGCATTCATCCGTTGATCGGCGACAAACTGCTGCGGGTCTGGGAGTTTCCGGAGCCGCTGGTGCAGGTGCCGCGGCGCTACCTGGACTTCAAGCGCCAGTCGGCGAAGATCGATTATGTCGATCTGGTTCAGGTGGCCAGCCTGTACTGCCACAAGGACACCGACCATCCGCTGTCGCGTATCGACCCTCTCGGCGTACCGGCCTTCGTCAAACTGGGGATCGATCCGGACGACAAGGCGATGTGCGCCGATCTGGAAGAAACGCGGTTGATGTTTTATTGATCAAAGACCGTGTCGCCTCATTCGCGAGCAAGCCCGCACCCACATGGGATCTATGCAGCACCAAAAATCCATGTGGGAGCGGGCTTGCTCGCGAAGGGGACAGACCAGACACCATCAATCCCCAGCCATAAAACTCACCCGCACCTTCAACCCCGCCTTCTCCCCATCATGCAGGCTGATCTGCGCCAGGTGCGCCCGGCAAATTTCACCAACAATCGCCAACCCCAAGCCTGAACCGGCCACTTGCTGATTGCGCCGGTAAAAGCGCTCGAACACTCGATCACGCTCATCCAGGGGAATCCCCGGGCCATCGTCCTCGACCTCCAGCACCGCCGGGGCCAGGACCCGCAAAATGACGTTGCCGCCCGGTGGCGTGTGGGCCAGGGCGTTGTCCACCAGATTGCTCAACAGCTCATTCAACAGGGTCGGTTCACCGCGTAACCACACCGGCTCGTCAGCTTCCAGTGCCAGGGCCACGCCGCGCTTATGGGCCAGTGGCGCCATGGCCATGCCCAGTTCACGCGCCAATTGACTGAGGTCGAGCAATTGCGCGCCGCCTTCGGCAATCGCCCGGGCGCCGTTTTCCACCCGGGCCAGCGAGAGCAACTGATTGGCCAGATGGGTCAGGCGATCGGTGCCCTGGGCGGCGGTTTCCAGCGTGCTGCGCCAGGTTTGCGGCTCGTTCGAGCGCAAGCCCAGTTCCAGCCTGGCCTTGAGTGCCGCCAACGGCGTGCGCAGTTCATGGGCAGCGTCGGCAATGAATTGCGCCTGCTTCTCGAACTGCCCGCGCAGGCGTTCGGTGAAATGATTGAGCGCACGCACCAGCGGCCACAACTCGCGTTGCACTTCCACCAGGGGCAACGGCCGCAGGTCATCCGGTTGGCGCTCCTCCACGGCGGTGCGCAAACGCTCCAGCGGACGCAGCGCCGCACTGACCGCAAACCACACCATCATCAAGGCCCCGACAGCCAGCATGCCCAGGCGCAGCAGGGTATCGCCAGCCAGGCTGCGGGCCATGCTGACGCGGGCCTCATCGGTCTCCGCCACGCGGATCTCCGCCATGCCGTTCATGTTTGGCTCGCTGACCGCCTTGAGCAGACTGACCACGCGCACGTTCTGTCCCCGATAAGTCGCGTTGTAAAAACGCGCCAGCGCCGGGTAGTCATCGGTGCGCGGTGTACCGGGCGGTGGTGGCGGCAGGTTTTCATAACCGGAGATCAGCTTCTGGTTGATGTCGTTGACCAGATAGAAAATCCGCCCGGCACTGTCGTAGGCGAACGTGTCGAGGGCCACGTAAGGCACGTCCAGGCTGAGGCTGCCATCACGCTCGGACAGGCCGGCGGCGATGGTCCGCGCCGAGGCCAGCAACGTTCGGTCATAGGCCGTGTCGGCCGCTTCTCGACCGTTCCAGTAAGCACTCAAGCCACTGGCCAGCATCAATACCACCAGCAACAGCGCCAGGTTCCACAACAACCGCCAGCGCAGGCTGCTGGCCTTATGCATCACGGCTTTCCAGCAAATAGCCAAGACCGCGGAAAGTCACGATGGCCACCGGGTGGCCATCGAGCTTCTTGCGCAAGCGGTGTACGTAGATTTCGATGGCGTCGGGGCTGGCCTCCTCGTCCAGGCCGAACACCTGCGACGCCAGTTGCTCCTTGCTCATCACCCGGCCGGGACGGGCGATCAGGGCTTCGAGAACCGCCTGCTCGCGGGAGGTCAGGGTCAGCAGCTCCTCACCGAGGGTAAAGCGCCGGGTCTCCAGGTCGTAGGCCAGCACGCCACAACGCTGCAGGCGTTCGCCACCCAACACACTGCGGCGCAACAAGGCCTTGACCCGGGCTTCGAGTTCGGTGAGCTCGAAAGGCTTGGCCAGGTAGTCGTCGGCGCCCAGGTTCAGGCCATGGACCCGGTCCTTGACGTCGCTGCGGGCGGTCAGCATCAGCACCGGCAGGTTCTTGCCCCGGGCACGCAGGCGCGCCAGCACCTCGAAACCATCCATGCGCGGCAGGCCGACGTCGAGAATCGCCATCGCGTATTCCTCGCTGCCCAGCGCCAGGTCGGCCGCCACGCCGTCGTGCAGCACATCCACGGTCAAGCCGGTGCTCTTGAGCGCCTGGGCGACGCTTTCGGCGAGCTGCAGATGGTCTTCGACGAGCAGGACACGCATGGATCATTACCTCGTTCAGGGATGGTCGACACCACTCTTTGGCGCGGAGTTTACAGCGGCATCCGCCGCTGTGAAGCCTGAAAAACCGTGAAAGCCCGATGAAAGGTTAGCGAAAGGTTGGACCGTTAGAGTCGATCTACGGATGGTTTATCTCGCAGCCATCGATCGTGCTTTGAAATGTAGCTCCCGAAAAACGCCTCGATGCGTTTTCGCCAATAAGAACAATAACGAGGTACGTCGCCATGCTGTCCACCCAGTTCCACATTTGCCCGCCGCGCCCCTTTTTTCGCACCCCCTCGCCTACGCTTGCCGGCGCCGTCAACGGCTGCGCGAAGCGAAACCGCTGCCTCTGAAACATCCCAAAAAACAACAACTCCTGTGGAGACAACAATGAATCGATCACTGCGCCGTTTCGCCCTCGCCGCCAGCGTCATGCTGTTCGCCGGCCCACTGATGGCCGAGCCCAAACGCCCGGAATGCATCGCCCCGGCCTCGCCCGGCGGCGGTTTCGACCTGACCTGCAAACTGGCGCAAAGCGCGCTGGTCAACGAAAAGCTGCTGACCAAGCCAATGCGCGTGACCTACATGCCCGGCGGTGTCGGCGCGGTGGCCTACAACGCCGTGGTCGCCCAGCGCCCGGCGGATGCCGGCACGCTGGTGGCCTGGTCCAGCGGTTCGCTGCTCAACCTGGCCCAGGGCAAGTTCGGTCGCTTCGATGAAACCAACGTGCGCTGGCTGGCCGCCGTCGGCACCAGCTACGGCGCCATCGCGGTGAAGAGCGATTCGCCCTACAAGACCCTGGACGATCTGGTCCAGGCGCTGAAGAAAGATCCGAGCAAAGTGGTGATCGGTTCCGGCGGCACCGTCGGCAGCCAGGACTGGATGCAGACCGCCCTGATTGCCAAGGCCGCCGGGATCAACCCGCGTGACCTGCGTTACGTCGCCCTCGAAGGCGGCGGTGAAATCGCCACGGCCCTGCTCGGCGGCCACATCCAGGTTGGCAGCACCGATATCTCCGACTCCATGCCGCACATCCAGAGCGGCGACATGCGCCTGCTGGCGGTGTTCTCCGAGAAGCGCCTGGACGAGCCGGAAATGAAAGACATCCCGACCGCCAAGGAACAAGGCTACGACATCGTCTGGCCGGTGGTGCGCGGCTTCTACCTGGGGCCGAAAGTCAGCGATGAAGACTACGCCTGGTGGAAGGACTCCTTCGACAAACTGCTGGCCTCACCCGAGTTCGCCAAGCTGCGCGATCAGCGTGAACTGTTCCCGTTCGCCATGACCGGCCCGGATCTGGACACCTACGTGAAGAAGCAGGTAGCGGACTACAAAGTGCTGGCCAAAGAGTTCGGCCTGATCCAGTGATCGTCTCTGTCTAGCGGTCACGGCGGGCTGGCCCCGCCGTGACCCAGGAGTTCTCCCATGCTCTTACAACGCATTTTTGCTTCGGTGCTGTTGCTGGCCTGTCTCGGCCTGGCGCTGATGGCCTGGCCGTATCAAGCGGCCTTTTCCTACGAACCGGTGGGGCCTCGAGCCTTTCCGTTGCTGATGCTGGGCCTGATGGGCTCGGCACTGTTGTACATGGTGTTTCGTCCCGCACCGATCAAGCACAGTGATGACGAGCCGCCGCTGGATCGCGAAACCTTGACCAAGATCGCCATCTGTGTGGCGCTGCTGCTGGTGTTCGCCGGCACCTTCGAACCGCTTGGCTTCATCGTTGCCAGCATCCTGATCGGTGTGCCGATGGCGCGCCTGTATGGCGGCCGCTGGCTGCCCAGCGTCGTGATCATCAGCCTGATGGCCGTCGGCCTTTACCTGCTGTTCGACAAGTTGATGGACGTTCCGTTGCCCTTGGGCGTGCTCGACGTTCTGGAGAACTGATATGGATACTCTTGGCTATTTGGGTCAGGGCTTCGGCGTCGCGCTGAGCCCCTACAACCTGGTGACCGCCCTCTGCGGCACCCTGATCGGTACGGTGGTCGGCCTGTTGCCGGGCCTGGGGCCGATCAATGGCGTGGCATTGCTGATCCCCATCGCATTCGCCCTCGGCCTGCCGCCGGAATCGGCGCTGATCCTGCTGGCGGCCGTGTACCTGGGTTGCGAATATGGCGGCCGGATCAGCTCGATTCTGCTGAACATTCCAGGTGAAGCGTCCACCGTGATGACCACCCTCGACGGTTATCCGATGGCCCGCAAAGGCCTGGCCGGCGTGGCGCTGTCGCTGTCGGCGTGGAGTTCATTCATCGGTGCCTTCATCGCCACCTGCGGCATGGTGCTGTTTGCCCCGCTGCTGGCGAAATGGGCGATCGCCTTCGGGCCGGCGGAATACTTCGTGCTGATGGTGTTTGCGATCGTTTGCCTGGGCGGCATGGCCGGTGACCGACCGTTGAAAACCTTTATTGCAGCATTGATCGGACTGTTCCTGTCGACGGTCGGCATCGACGCCAACAGTGGCGTGTACCGTTTCACCGGGGACAATATCCACCTGACTGACGGCATTCAGTTCGTGGTGCTGGTGCTGGGCCTGTTCTCCATCAGTGAGATCCTCCTGTTGCTGGAGAAAACCCATCACGGCCAGGAAGCGGTGAAAGCCACCGGGCGCATGATGTTCAACTTCAAGGAAGCGGCGTCGGTGTTCGTGGTGAACCTTCGTTGCGGCGTCCTGGGTTTCATCATGGGCGTGTTGCCGGGCGCCGGTGCAACCCTGGCCAGCGCGGTGGCCTACATGACCGAAAAACGCATGGCAGGCGCCAAGGGCACGTTCGGCCAAGGCGACATGCGCGGCCTCGCGGCGCCGGAAACCGCGATCGGTGGTGCCGCCTGCGGTGCGCTGGTGCCGATGCTGACCCTCGGCGTCCCGGGCTCGGGCACCACGGCGGTGATGATCGGCGCCCTGTCGCTGTACAACATTACCCCGGGCCCCCTGCTGTTCCAGCAGCAACCGGACATCGTCTGGGGCCTGATCGCCTCGCTGTTTATCGCCAACATCATGCTGGTGATCCTCAACATCCCGATGATCCGCATTTTCACGCGCATCCTCGCCGTGCCGAACTGGGCGCTGGTGCCGGTGATCGCAATCATTACCGGGATCGGCGTCTATGCGGTGCACGCCACCACCTTTGACCTGTTTCTGATGATCGGCATCGGCATTTTCGGCTACATTCTGCGCAAGCTGGACTTCCCGCTGTCGCCCGTGCTGCTGGGGTTCATCCTCGGAGGCCTGATGGAGCAGAACCTGCGCCGCGCCCTGTCGATTTCCAACGGTGCGCTGGACATCCTCTGGTCGAGCCCGATCACCTTCGGTTGCTGGGTCCTGACGGCGATCATGCTGTTGATGCCGATCCTGCGGATCTGGCGCAAACGTTCGGCTGCGCAGCGCGCCATCGCCGATGTCTGATCGAACACCGTTCAAAGCCTGGTGGGGTACGCCGCTGGTCGGCCTGCTGGGCGGTTTCCTCGCCAGTCAGGTCGGCTGGCCTTTGCCGTGGATGGTCGGCTCGTTGCTGGCGATCATCCTGGTGCGCTGCCTGACCCCCTGGCAATTGGCGGAGATCCCTGGCGGCCGCAAGTGCGGCCAGTGGATCGTCGGCATCGGTATCGGCCTGCATTTCACCCCGGTGGTGATGGAGCAGGTGCTGAGTCATTTCGGGCTGATCTTCTTCGGTGCGTTGGTCACCAGCCTCTCGGCGGTGGTCGGCGTCTGGCTGATGCGCCGCACCGGGGAAGATCGCGCCACGGCCTTTTTTTCCAGTATGCCGGGCGGTTCCGGGGAGATGGTCAACCTTGGCGCGCGCAATGGCGCGGTGCTCAGTCGGGTGGCGGCGGGACAGAGTTTACGGGTGCTGGTGGTGGTGCTTTGCGTACCGGCAGCGTTCAAATACCTGATGGGGGACGGCGCACCTATGTCCCACGCTGGCAGCATCGATTGGCGCTGGCTGGCGCTATTGTTTCCGGCGGGGGCGATGGCGGCGTGGATCTGGGAACGCATGCGCCAACCCAATCCCTGGCTGTTCGGCCCCTTGCTGGTCAGCGCGGCAGTGAGCATCGGTTGGGACCTGCATATCGGCTTGCCCAATGGCGGCAGCCAGATTGGCCAATGGCTGATTGGCAGCGGCCTGGGGTGTCACTTCAATCGGCAGTTTTTCCGGCGCGCGCCGTCGTTCATGGGGCGGACGTTGATCGCGACGGTGCTGACCATGCTGATCGCCACGGCGGCTGCGCTGGGACTGAGTGCGCTGACCCACCTGGATTTGCGCTCGCTGACCCTGGGCATGATGCCCGGCGGCATTGCCGAGATGAGCCTGACGGCCGAAACCTTGCAACTGTCTGTGCCGCTGGTGACGGCGATGCAGGTGATGCGATTGTTGTTCGTGTTGTTTCTGGCGGAGCCGTTGTTCAGGTATTGGAACCGTCAGTCTGAGTCAACCTGACAGACCGAGTCGACTCATTCGCGAGCAAGCCCGCTCCCACAATTGATCGCATTCCACAGGGATAACACGGAACAAATGTGGGAGCGGGCTTGCTCGCGAAGGGGCCCGACCATTCAACGCATCAAATTGGTGGCAAGCGCCACTCGATCGGCGTCTCGCCATTCTGCTCCAAAAACTTGTTGGTCCGGCTGAAATGCCCGCACCCGAGGAAGCCTCGATAGGCCGACAGCGGTGACGGGTGCACCGAGGTCAGCACCAGGTGCTTGGTGGCATCGATCAGCTTCTGCTTGCTCTGGGCATGGGCGCCCCACAGCATGAACACCAGATGCGGCTGCTGCTGGCTCACCACTTCGATAATCCGGTCGGTGAAAAACTGCCAGCCCTTGTCCTTGTGCGCATTGGCGTTGGCACGCTCCACGGTCATGGTGGTGTTGAGCATCAACACGCCCTGCTCGGCCCAGCTTTGCAGATAGCCGTGGCTGGGGATGTCGATGTTCAGGTCGCGTTTCAACTCTTTGTAGATATTGACCAGCGACGGCGGCGCCGGCACGCCCGGTTGCACCGAAAAGCACAGGCCATGGGCCTGCCCCGGACCGTGATAGGGGTCCTGGCCGAGAATGACCACCTTGACCTTGTCCAGCGGCGTGGAATTGAGCGCGTTGAAGATCATCGGGCCCGGCGGATAGATTTCCTTGCCCGCCGCCCGCTCGTCCTGGAGGAATTTTCGCAACTCTGCCATGTAGGGTTGGTCGAATTCGGCACGCAGTGCCTCCTTCCAGCTCGGTTCGAGTTTGATACGGTCGTCAGCAGTCATGGTTACATCCGGCAAAAACAATGGGGCGCACCCTAGGAAAGCCCGTCACGCTTGTCAATTGATCTGACGCCGATCCGGCACTTTCCCACATAGCGATCATACTTATCCCTCAAATTCCCGAGCGAGGTCACGATGAATCTGCACTTCGAAGAACTCACCGGCACTGACGGCGCACGCATCGGCATTGCCACCCTGGATGCCGAAAAATCGTTGAACGCCCTGTCCCTGCCGATGATCAACGCCCTGCGCGACAGGCTCGACGCCTGGGCCAAGGAACCGCAAATCGTTTGCGTCCTGCTGCGCGGCAATGGCATCAAGGCCTTCTGCGCCGGTGGCGAAGTGCGCAGCCTGGTCGAGGCCTGCCGGGCCCATCCGGGTGAAGTGCCGACGCTGGCCGCGCACTTTTTCAACTCCGAATATCGCCTGGACTTCAGCCTGCACACTTATCCCAAACCGTTGTTCTGCTGGGGCCACGGCTACGTGCTCGGCGGTGGCATGGGCCTGTTGCAGGGGGCAAGCATTCGTATTGTCACGCCGAGCAGTCGACTGGCGATGCCGGAGATCAGTATCGGCCTGTATCCGGACGTGGGCGCCAGTTGGTTCCTGTCTCGTCTGCCGGGCAAGCTCGGCTTGTTCCTCGGCCTGACCGGCGCCCACATGAACGGTCGCGACGCGATCGATCTGGACCTGGCCGACCGTTTCCTGCTCGACGAGCAGCAGGAAGAGCTGATCGAAGGCCTGCTGCAGTTGAACTGGCAAGAACAGACACCGATGCAGCTCAACAGCCTGCTCAAGGCCTTGCAGCAGAAGGCCGTCTC
>Ga0079986_1016244_pt1 | contig 10266 bp, 10 predicted proteins | sample Hof3ISUMetaT_FD_73496 | JGI IMG/M metagenome (GOLD analysis project Ga0079986, IMG submission 73496) | Enriched soil aggregate microbial communities from Iowa State university to study microbial drivers of carbon cycling -... | ecosystem: Environmental > Terrestrial > Soil > Agricultural land... | reverse complement strand
ATCCCCTGTGGGAGCGAGCCTGCTCGCGAAGGCGGCAGCACATTGATCGTTCCCACACTCTGCGTGGGAATGCCGCCAGGGACGCTCTGCGTTCCACTGACGACGCATTGATTGAGCCATGCGCAACGGTGATGCGAAGCGTCACAGGAAGCTATGTGAGATTTATTGTCGGAGTGCATATCCATTGGGTGTACCTGGATCCCCTGTGAGAGCCTGCTCGCGATGATTGAGTGTCAGACGGCATCGATGTTGCCTTTCACACCGCTATTGCGAGCAGGCTCGCTCCCATAGGGTTGTTGTATCGTTTGACTGTTCGCGATCCCCGTCAAAAACCGCTATCTTCGCCGCCATTCGAAATGAGGCGAGCATGGGCTATCTACTTTTTGTAACGCTGATCCAGGCGTTTTCCTTCAGTCTGATCGGCGAGTACCTGGCCGGTCATGTCGACAGCTACTTCGCGGTGCTGATACGCGTGTTGCTGGCCGGGCTGGTGTTTATCCCGCTGACCCGCTGGCGCTCGGTGGAGCCGGCGTTCATGCGCGGCATGTTGCTGATTGGCGCCCTGCAATTCGGTGTGACGTACGTCTGCCTGTACCTGAGCTTTCGCGTGCTGACGGTGCCGGAAGTGCTGCTGTTCACCATCCTCACGCCGCTGCACGTGACCCTGATCGAAGACGCATTAAACCGTCGCTTCAACCCCTGGGCCCTGGTCGCGGCACTGGTGGCGGTGGCGGGGGCCGCGGTGATTCGCTTTGACCGGATCAACCCGGACTTCTTCATGGGTTTCCTCCTGCTGCAACTGGCCAACTTCACCTACGCCGCCGGGCAAGTACTGTACAAACACCTGGTCGCGCGCCATCCGAGCGACTTGCCGCATTACCGGCGCTTTGGCTATTTCTACCTGGGCGCATTGGCGGTGGCGTTGCCGGCGTTCCTGCTGTTCGGCAAACAGAACTTCCTGCCTGAAGCACCGCTGCAATGGGCAGTGCTGTTGTTCCTCGGCCTGGTCTCGACCGCGTTGGGGCTGTACTGGTGGAACAAGGGCGCGTGCCTGGTGAATGGCGGGACCCTGGCGGTGATGAACAACCTGCATGTGCCGGTGGGGTTGCTGATCAATCTGCTTATCTGGAATCAGCATGAAGAACTGGGACGATTGTTGCTCGGTGGTTCGGTGATCTTGATGGCGGTGTGGATCAGCCGGTTGGGTGTACGCCAACCTGCTATCGCGCACTGATCCGTCGGCTTGCGCAAACGGCCGTCTATCATTCTAGCGTGCGCCCTTAAATTGACGGCCTGCAAATACAGAGCGTCGTTGTTTTTTATTTTTTTCCGCCGAGCGTAGGTGAGACAAGAAAATGGCCAAAGCTGCCGATGTGGTTGTGCAATGCCTGGAAAGTGAAGGCGTCGAGTATGTATTCGGCATTCCCGGCGAGGAAAACCTTGACCTGCTTGAATCCCTACGCAAGTCGACGATCAAGCTTGTGCTCACGCGTCACGAGCAATCTGCCGGCTTCATGGCCGCCACCTACGGCCGCCTCACGGGAAAGACTGGCGTCAGTCTTTCCACCCTCGGCCCTGGTGCAACGAATCTGGTGACTGCCAGCGCGTACGCCTATCTGGGCGGCATGCCCATGATGATGATTACGGGTCAGAAGCCGATCAAGAAGTCCAAGCAAGGCCGTTTTCAGATCATTGATGTGTGCGGCATGATGGCGCCGATCACCAAGTACACCCACCAGTTCGCCTCGGCAGACAACATCCCGGCGCGGATGCGTGAAGCGTTTCGTCTCGCTGAAGAGGAGAAGCCCGGAGCCGTCCATCTGGAACTGCCGGAAGATATCGCCGCTGAGCAAACCGATAGCATGCCGATGCCGCGGAGCCTGCATCGCCGTCCATTGGCCGAGCACAAGGCTGTCGAGGCTGCTGTCGAGAAGTTGCAGAACGCTCGCAGTCCGATCCTGGTGATTGGCGCAGGTGCCAACCGCAAAATGACCGCCAAGGTTTTGAAGCAACTGATCGACGATACCGGCATTCCCTTTATCACCACCCAGATGGGCAAGGGCGTGGTTGATGAGCGCCACCCGCGCTTCCTGGGCAATGCTGCGTTGTCGTCGGGAGACTTCGTGCACCGCGCTGTCGAAGCTGCCGACCTGATTGTCAACATCGGCCACGATGTGATCGAAAAGCCGCCATTCTTCATGGTGCGTGGCGGCACCGAAGTCATCCACATCAACTTCCGCTCTGCTGAAGTCGATGCCGTGTATTTCCCGCAGATTGAAGTCATTGGCGATATCGCCAACGCCGTCTGGCAGATCGGCGAAGCGCTGAACGATACCAGCCATTGGGATTTCACACGGCTGATGGCGATTCGTGATGCGAACGAAGCCCAGATCATCGAAGGGGCGGACGACAACAGGTTCCCGGTCTACCCACAGCGCCTGGTTGCCGACATTCGTCGCGTCTTGCCGTCTGAAGGCATCGTTGCCCTGGACAATGGCATCTACAAGATCTGGTTTGCCCGCAACTACAAGGCGCACAAACCCAACACCGTGCTGCTGGACAACGCGCTGGCGACCATGGGGGCAGGGCTGCCTTCGGCCATGGCCGCGCATTTGGTGTACCCGGATCGTCCGGTGATCTCCGTGTGTGGGGACGGCGGCTTCATGATGAACAGCCAGGAGTTGGAGACAGCGGTTCGCCTGAACATGAATTTGACCGTGGTGATCCTGCGGGACGACGGCTACGGCATGATCCGCTGGAAGCAGGCGAACATGGGCTTTACCGATTTCGGCCTGGATTACGGTAACCCGGACTTTGTTAAATACGCCGAGGCCTATGGCGCCAATGGCCACCGCGTGGAGAGCGCCGAGGGTTTCCTGCCGCTGCTGGAACACTGTGTGAAGACTCCCGGTGTGCATGTGATCGACTGTCCTGTCGATTACAGCGAAAACGACCGCATCCTGAACATGGAGTTGCGCCAGCGTAGCGCGGCCATTTGATTTCGTAGCGAGATTTGTTGACGAGCTCGTATACCTGATCGCGAGCCTCGGTGAGCGCAGGCTGAAGCATTGAAGTCCTGGTAGGTTCAAGTACAAAAGGGCCCTTCGAGGGCCCTTTTGCTGTATGCGTCTTCTGGATTTCAGTATCCAATCAAGCCTGGCGCGCTGCCATTGCCGAGTAGCTGTTCATCAGGTTGCGGTAGTTCGGGATGCGGTGGGACAGCAGATTGCCCAGGCCTTCAATGTCGTTGCGCCAGTCACCCTGAAATTCGCAAGCGACCGAGAACCAGTTCATCATTTGCGCCCCGGCCTGGGTCATACGGTTCCAGGCTGCTTGTTGTACGGTGGTGTTGAAGGTGCCGGAAGTATCCGTGACTACGAACACTTCAAGCCCTTTGCGTTGCTACATGATGTGTTTTTCCGCTTCCGGAATATGGCTGGCACCCAGCACCGCCGGCAAAAGCCCGGCCCGCAAATCCCCGCCACTCGGCTGCTGATAAAGGCTCAAGCCAAACTCCGGCAACACCGCCAGCAGGTAATCGAAAATATCCCCCTGGATCCGCTCGTAGTCGGCCCACGCGGTGGTGCGGGTAAAGCAGTAGATCTCCAGCGGGATACCCTGCGCGGTGGTCTGCATCTGTCGGACCATGCAGGTCATGTTCGGCTGAATCTCCGGGTGGCTCTTGAGATACGCCAGTGCATAGGCGCGAAACGTGCCGATATTGGTCATGCGCCGGCGATTGGCCGACATCGCCGCGACATTGCCCTGGGCTTCGTTCCAGGCCTTGAGTTCGGCCTGCTTGCGGCTAATGTAGTCCGTCAGCAGATGCACCTGGGACAGCTTCTGCTCCTCGTCATCGCGAATGAACCGTACGCCGCTGGCATCGATGAACAGGCTGCGCTTGATCCGCCGGCCGCCGGACTGTTGCATGCCGCGCCAGTTCTTGAAGGATTCGGACATCAGGCGCCAGGTCGGGATCGACACGATGGTCTTCTCGAAATTCTGCACCTTGACGGTATGCAGCGTGATGTCCACGACATCGCCATCGGCGCCGACCTGTGGCATCTCGATCCAGTCGCCGACCCGCAGCATGTCGTTGCTGGTCAGCTGTACGCTGGCGACGAACGACAGCAGGGTGTCCTTGTAGACCAACAGGATCACCGCCGACATGGCGCCCAGGCCCGACAGCAGTAAAAGCGGCGAACGGTCGATCAGGGTGGCGACGATGATGATCGCGCCGAACACGTACAACACCATTTTCGCCAACTGCACATAGCCTTTGATCGAGCGCGTGCGGGCGTGTTCGGTGCGGGCGTAGATGTCCAGCAGGGCATTGAGCAGGGCGGTGATCGACAGCAGCATGAACAGAATGGTGAACGCCAGCGCCACGTTGCCGAGGAATACGGTCGCGGTTTTACTCAACGCCGGTACCAGGTGCAGGCCGAACTGGATCACCAGCGACGGAACGATCTGCGCCAGTCGCTGGAATACCTTGTTGTGACGCAAGTCGTTGACCCAGTGCAGCGCTGGCTGACGGCCAAGTATTTTGCTGGCATGCAGGATCAGGTAGCGCGCCACTCGTCCGAGGGCCAGCGCAATGAGCAACAACACCATCAGTGCCAGGCTGGCATGCACGAGGGGGTGCTGGTCAAGGGCACCCCAAAGGTCTTGGGCATCGAGCCAGAGCTGTTTGATATCCATGGGCAAAAACGATTCTTCTGTGGGACACGAGGGGTGATTAGAGCATTTAAGACGCTTTGGAAGACCTTCGGCGACAAATCGGGCAATAAAAAAACCACTGTTTACCGCCATTTGTATAAAGAAACTCGGCCTGAGCGCTCGAAACCGGTACCCTATGCAGCTGTTTTTTTGCATTTCTTCGAGGTAGCACCCGTGTTTTCCGAATTCGCCTTGCACGAACGCCTGCTCAAAGCCGTGGCCGAGCTGAAATTTGTCGAGCCAACGCCTGTGCAAGCAGCGGCCATTCCGCTGGCGCTCCAAGGGCGTGACCTGCGGGTGACAGCGCAAACCGGTAGCGGCAAGACCGCTGCGTTCGTTTTGCCGATCCTCAACCGCTTGATCGGCCCGGCCAAGATCCGTGTCAGCATCAAGACCCTGATCCTGCTGCCAACCCGCGAGCTGGCCCAGCAAACCTTGAAAGAAGTCGAGCGCTTCGCGCAGTTCACCTTCATCAAGTCCGGCCTGATCACCGGCGGTGAAGACTTCAAGGTCCAGGCCGCCATGCTGCGCAAGGTGCCGGACATCCTGATCGGTACTCCGGGGCGGATGATCGAACAACTCAACGCCGGCAACCTTGACCTCAAGGAAGTCGAAGTGCTGGTACTCGACGAAGCGGACCGCATGCTCGACATGGGTTTCGCCGAAGACGTGCAGCGTCTGGTGGACGAGTGCACCAATCGCCAGCAGACCATGCTGTTCTCCGCCACCACCGGGGGTTCGGGCCTGCGCGAGATGGTCGCCAAGGTCCTCAACAATCCTGAGCACCTGCAACTCAATGCGGTCAGCCAGCTGAACGAAACGACCCGCCAGCAAATCATCACCGCTGACCACAACCAGCACAAAGAACAGATCGTCAACTGGCTGCTGGCCAACGAGACCTATCAAAAGGCAATCGTCTTCACCAACACCCGGGCCATGGCCGACCGCATCTACGGCCGCCTTGTCGCCCAGGAATACAAGGCGTTCGTGCTGCACGGCGACAAGGACCAGAAGGATCGCAAACTGGCGATCGACCGTCTGAAGCAGGGCGGGGTGAAAATCCTGGTGGCCACCGACGTTGCCGCCCGCGGCCTGGACGTGGACGGCCTGGACCTGGTGATCAACTTCGACATGCCGCGCAGTGGCGACGAGTACGTGCACCGCATTGGCCGTACCGGGCGTGCCGGCAACGATGGCCTGGCCATCTCGCTGATCTGCCACGGCGACTGGAACCTGATGTCGAGCATCGAGCGCTACCTCAAGCAGAGCTTCGAGCGACGCACCATCAAGGAAGTGAAGGGCACTTACGGCGGACCGAAAAAGGTCAAGGCCTCCGGCAAGGCCGTCGGCGTGAAGAAGAAAAAGACCGACGCCAAGGGCGACAAGAAAAAAGTCGCCGCCAAGACCCCGACCAAGCGCAAGAGCGTCAACCGCCCCAAGAGCGACTCGCTGGTGAGCAAGGACGGCATGGCCCCGCTCAAGCGCCGCAAGCCGGAGGCGCCGGCTGCTGAATAAGCGCCGTAGCCAACCCGGTAAAAATCAAAAGATCGTCCCAGCGCGGCCGATCTTTTGATCTTGTCTTCAGCTCTCGGCTTTCTTCTCGGCCGTTCCGAGCTCCTTCAAACGCTGATCGATCAACTGGCACTTGTCCGGCAGATCCTTGGAGGCCGTACCCAGGTCCATCTTCTGCAGCTCATCGTTGATTTCCTTGGCCTTGGCCGGATCCTGTTCGGTGAGCTTGGTGACTTCCTTGGCCAGCTGTTCGCGCTTGAGGGTAGCTTCCTCAGGCGTGCAGGCCCAGACGGGCAGGGCGCAGGCCAGGGTGGTGGCGAGGGTGAGTTTCAGCAGGATTTTCATCTGTCAGGCCTCAGTTCCGGTTAAGGCGGGTTAACCGGTTGAGGGCCGCAGTAGGGAAAAAGTTCACCGCCATCCCTGTGGATCCGAACGCGCCCCGGTGTCGAGGTCTATCCGCCATGGCAGCAGCGCTTCGGCGCGTTGTCCTCATACCGGTCATGGTGCCTTACCCAATCCATGATTTCGTCTTCGTTGCGTCCCTTGGGCATCAGGTCGAGGTAGTTGTAAGCACCCACCAGCAGATCCAGCCCTCGGGCGTAAGTCGAGTAGGTGTGGAAAATCTCGCCGGCTTCGTTGCGATAAAACACGCTGAGTCCGGGCAGTTCTTCTTCTGAACCGTCGGTTTTTTCGTAGTTGTAGGTGGCCTTGCCAGCGGCGACATCTTCGGGCCGGGCCGTCACGCCAAAGTCATAGTTGAAATCGCAGCCTTCGGACGACACCCAGTCGAATTGCCAACCCATGCGCCGTTTGAAAGCCTGGAACTGGGCAAATGGTGCATGGGACACCGCCACCACCGCAACGTCGTGGTGCGCCAGGTGCTGGTTGGCCCCGTCGATGTGGTCGGACAGGAAGGAGCAGCCTGGACAGCCTTCATCCCAACCTTCGGCGAACATGAAATGGTAAATGACCAATTGGCTGCGGCCACCGAACAGGTCGGCCAGCTTCAGTTCGCCATCAGGTCCCTGGAAGTGATAGTCCTTGTCGATTTTCACCCAGGGCAGGGCACGCCGTTGCGCGCTGAGTTTATCCCGCTCCCGGGTGAACGCTTTTTCACGGGCCAGGTGTTGCTTGCGGGCAACAAGCCATTCTTCCCGCGATACGACGGGATGGTTTTGAATGTTCATGGTGTTTTCTCCTGCAGGGGGGCTGGGAGTTGACCTACACAGCCTAGTCGTTTGGCCTGCCCGCCATTCGACATACCGCCGGTCGGTCGCCAGAAACGCTCCGTATGAACGGCTGCCCGCAACGCCGGTCACACCCTATGAAGGCCCTCACTCTCACGGGCACCGGAGGTTGAATCAGGATGACGACTTATAACTGGGATTTGATTGAGCGCTTGCTGCATGAAGTGCAAAAAGGTGACCCGAGCTTCACGCCCCGTCCCTATGCTGAACAGTACGCGGCAGAGAAAGCGACAGAAGGCGCGCAGGTTGAAAACCTGGACCACTTGAAAGCGGTTGCCGGGGAGTACGAAAAGCTGCTGTTGCAGCGTGGTTATATCGAACCTCGGCCCGAAGAGCAGGGCGGCACCGGTTCGAATTACCTTTTGACGCCTCGCGGCGCGAGCCTCTTGAGCCTGATCGACAGCAGCATTCCCGGCAATGATCATCCGCGCCAGGTGCTGGATGACCAGGAAGATGCACTGGACGAACTGACGTTCGATGAAGTGGCGTCGAAAGCGCAGATTGCTTGATAGGGCGTGAGTAACGACAAGATCGCAGGCTTCGGCAGCCCCCTACAGAATCACCCGATCCATGTGGTGTCTGGCGAAGGCTTCGATTGGTTGATCGTTAACCCTGTTTCGCAGCTTTCAGGCACTTCAGATCACTGAAGTCCTTCTTCACGCCCTCGATCTTTTTTACCAAGCGCTCACGCTGGGCCGGTGTGCTTTGCGCCATCAGATCCACAAACAGTGCCCGCGCCTGGGCCTCTGTCTGGGCAAAGGCCTGGCGGTAGGCCGGTGTCCACAGGCTCTCGCGGTTGACCAGGAGCGTCTCGATGCGCTGCGGGAACTGTGGCATCTGGCGCTGCGCCACTGCGGCACTGAACTGCTTTTGCCAGTGGATGCGGTTGGCAAGCCATTGGGTGTTCTGCTCGCCCAGGGCACTCGACCAGGCCATGACTCTCTGCTGCTGTGCGGCGCTGAGTGGCCCAAGCCATTCATTCAGGCGTTTCTCCATGCGCGCGCCACGCTGCTTGACCTGTTGCTCCAACGAGGGTTTGAGGTATCGCTCCTGACGCTTGCGCTGGTCCTCGGCGAAGGCCTGGTTCATTTCCGCCACCTGTTTGTCATCCAGGCCCTGCAGTAATTCGACGGCGGATGGCGTGATCTCCCGGGCCGTCTCGGCAATCGCTGCTTCGGCTTCCTCGGTGCGAGCCTGCAGCGCAGTATCGGTAACCTGGTTCGTGGCGATCATGGTCTGCAAGCGGTCCAGCCAGTCGAGATACCCCGGCATTTGCGTGGTGCAATGCCAGCTCAGGTGTTCCTTGAGGCGTTCGTCGAGCCAGCTTTTCTGCTCGCCGTTCATGGCCAGGTAATCGCTGAGCGTCCACGGGACGATCACGTCGAGGTTGCGATAGGCCAGGCCCATGCGGCTGCATGCGCCGAGGGCAAGGGTGAACATGAGCACGAAGGCGATGGGTTTGATCCAGCGAGACTTAATCCAGTGATACATGGGCGAATCCTTGCGAAAGCCTGGCTTTGCGCAGCTGTCTCTCATCTGAACGCAGAATGAACCCGGCAGTTCAGCCCATCAGTAAAACGCGCGTTCGGCCTTGAGTGTGAGCAGTGCGTCGCACTGGCTGTTCTGCCCGGTATAGGCTGAACAATAGCTGCCGCTCAGGCTGGAGTCGCTGTAGATCAGGTCGAGATCGATGCCCATGAACGGTCGGGACAGCTTCACCGACCAATCGGTGAAGCTGGCGACATAACCGCCGTCCACCGCGACCGGTGTGTTCAACTGATGGGTCGTGTATTTCATGCTTACGCCGATACCGAACGGCTGGTTGCCGCGCAAATCGGCAAACAGCGTGCTGTTCTGTTTATCCGGGTCGCTGCTCAGGGCGGCGCCGAAACGGCTGCCCAGCAGGGTCAGGCCACCGAACACTTCCTGACTGTCGAGGGTGTCCACTTCGGGATAGCTGTAGTGGATAACGCCTACTTCGTAGCCCAGCACCTGGTCAAAGGGTTGCTTGAAGCCCGCGTAGGAGTCGATTTCGAGGTTTTTACCCGGGCTGATGCCCATGCTCGGCGACCATTGGCCAACATAGAAACCGCTGTCATGGGTCAAGTCCAGACCGCCATGGAACGAACCGACGGCCGATGGCTTGACGAGGCCCTGGGCCATGCTGCGGCTGGGGCTGGTCCCGAGCTTGAGGTCAAAATCGCCCAGCTCGCGTTGAAAGATTTGCCCCTGTACCCCGGAGCACGCCAACAGGCCGCCGAGCAGCAAGGGTATAAAAGAGGGTATGCGCATGCGTCACTCCGTGAGCAGCGAGCGCAGGCTAGAGCCTGCTGAAACGCTTGATCCAGACGCGTGCAAGGATACCGACGAATGACAGGCAGCGTGACCCGTTCGTCGATTTCTACAAGATGGAGGTTCAGCGAGGGTGCTGCGAGGCGAGGGTGTCACAAGGTTCCAGTCCAAGCGCTTCGAAGCTCAAAGCGCCTAGGGACCAGGTGCAGCGCCGGGTATTACTTCTTGCCCAGGGTGATCTGCTTGGAGGGGCCGAAAGTCTGGCCGCTGACGCCTTTGGCAATTTGCTGGATTTCACCACCGGATTTGAGAAACGCAGCGATCTGGCTGTTGATTGACTCGCTGGTTTCGACGGCTGGAGCTGGCTTTGCTTTGCTGTTGGATGCTTTTACGCGCATGGCGGCCATTAACCTGTAGAAAATTAACTTGGCCAGGCATCGTACAGGATTAACTTCATATTTCCTTGGCAAATATCCGCTGGCGGACATTGGGCGGG
>Ga0079986_1012634_pt1 | contig 10491 bp, 5 predicted proteins | sample Hof3ISUMetaT_FD_73496 | JGI IMG/M metagenome (GOLD analysis project Ga0079986, IMG submission 73496) | Enriched soil aggregate microbial communities from Iowa State university to study microbial drivers of carbon cycling -... | ecosystem: Environmental > Terrestrial > Soil > Agricultural land... | reverse complement strand
GGCCCAGCGCGGCCACTTCGGTTTCGGCATGCCAGTGATCTACCACAGCCACTCGCCAAAACCGGCGGTCGAACAGCGTTTCAATGCGCAATACCGCAGCCTGGACGAACTGTTGCAGCAGGCGGACTTCATCTGCCTGACCCTGCCACTGACCGCTGAAACCGAGCGGCTGATCGGCACCGCGGAATTTGCCCTGATGCGCCCGCAAAGCATTTTCATCAACATTTCCCGGGGCAAGGTGGTGGATGAAGCGGCGTTGATCGAGGCGATGCGTACGGGGCAGATTCGCGCGGCGGGGCTGGATGTGTTCGAGCGTGAGCCGCTGAACCACGACTCGCCGTTGTTGCAGATGGACAACGTGGTGGCGACACCGCACATGGGGTCGGCGACCCATGAGACACGGGAGGCGATGGCCAGGTGCGCGGTGGATAATCTGTTGGCGGCGTTGGCGGGTGAGCGCCCGGCTAATTTGGTGAATGTGCGGGCGTGGAGGGCCTGAGAAATTTGTTGGCAGTCAGGCCGCCTTCGCGGGCAAGCCCGCTCCCACAGTGTCCGGTGGTGATCACAAAATCCCTGTCCACCTCAGATCCTGTGGGAGCGGGCTTGCCCGCGAAGGGGCCGGTCCGCACGACACAAGTCCCTCAGGCCCGCAGCGCTTCCAGAAGGTCCATCGCACACAGCGCAATCCGCTGACAGGCATCCGCCAGTTTGCGCTGATCCACCACCAGTCCAATGCGGATATGCCCTGCAGCACTCGGCCCAAAAGCTTCACCGGCCAGCACCGACACCCCATACCCCTCCAGCAACCGCTCGGCGAAATGCTGGGCGGACAACCCGGTCTGGCGCACGTCGACCATCACGAACATCCCGCCATCCGGGCGAATGGCGCGGATACCCGGGCATTGGTTCAGGCGCGTACACACGAGGTCGCGGCGCTGACGATATTCTTCGCGCATCAGCGCCACCTCCGGCAGATCTGCATCCAGGGCCAGTTGCGCCGCCTTCTGCACGAACTCCGGAATGCCGAACAGCATGCTCAGCGAGAGATGCTCCAGATGGTCGTTCAAGGTTTTCGGTCCGATCACCCAACCCACTCGCCAGCCGCTCATGGCGTGGGACTTGGACAGGCTGTCGATGGTTGCGGTGCGCTCGGCCATGCCCGGCAGACTGGCCGGGCTGATATGTTCGCCCTCGTACAGCAGATCACCGTAGACCTCGTCGCTGATCAGCCACAGGTCGTGACGCACGCACAGCAAGGCGAGCTCCTGCCAGATCATCAGCGACAAACTGGCGCCGGTGGGGTTGTTCGGGCTGTTGAGCAACAGCGCCCGGGTCTTGGGAGTGATGCGGGCCGCCACATCCGCCGGATCGACCCGAAAACCGTTCTCCGGACGCACCGCCACCGGCACCACCGTCGCCCCACAGGCGCCAAACACGCCTTCATACGTCACGTACATCGGCTCGGCGACGATCACTTCGTCGCCCGGATCGAGCAGGCACTGCGCGACCGAGTACACCGCGCATTGCGCGCCGGGCATCACGATCACATGGTCGGCATCCACCACCTGACCACTTCGACGCCGATGACGGTGGGCGATGCTGTCACGCAAAGCCCGAGTGCCACGCACCTGCGAGTAGTGGGTATCGCCGGCCAGCAAGCTGTCGATAGCGGCCTGGACGATGGGTCTGGGTGTATCGAAATCCGGGTCGCCGACCGACAACAGCAGTACGTCGACACCCTGTTCGCGCATTTGCAACGCGCGGTTATGAATCTGCCAGGCCGCGGCGCCTTCACCGGCGATGCGTTGGGTCAAGCCTGAATAGCGCATGTATTTCTCCAATCGCGCGAGTTCCTGAGTCAACCCTATCTCAAATCGCGCCACGCGCCAGTACCGCTTTGAAATCGACGGACGGATTAGGCGACAGAAATTCAGCGATATCTCCTACAGACCTGGATTCCTTTGCTGACAGCTCGTTCCTCGGAGTCCGATTAAAGTCAACCACCTGTAATTTGTGACAGGTTCCAAGAGGGGTGATTCGCGCTATAAGGAAACCGAGCCTCCAGCCCTGAAACCAGGTGTCTGAAGGACGGCCGCGCGAACCATGCCTTCAAGATGTAGGAAGATTCCGCCGAGCCCACGCCGTCAATGATGATGAATGGGAGATTCAATTATGCACCGCTCCACGAACGTTTCTGTTGGGTCATCGCCCGCCCAAGTCAATTTGCTACAACAAGACGCTCAACCGCTACCGGCAATCACGCTCACAGCCAGGGAAAAGGAAATTTTGAAGTGGGGACTGGCGGGCAAATCGTCCTGGGAGATCGCGCAGATCTGCAGCTGCACCGAAGCAGGTGTGAACTATCATTTTTGCAATATACGCAAAAAATTTGGCGTGAGATCGCGCTGGACCGCCATGATCAAGGCGCTGGAACAGGGTTTGATTCAGTCGCCTTGAACCGGTGTCTTTTCAGCGGCCAGCGATTCACGCGCCCACTGTCGAGACCTGACATGACCCTGCAACACACTCTTCCATCTCCATGCTCTTACCTCTCCCGCGCTATTGCCTGTGACGACCCAGTGATGTCGCACAGGCACCCGGGCAATACGCCTCTTCGAATCATCCTTGCCGACGACCACCCCGTGGTACTGATGGGGGCGGAAATGGCGCTCGGCAATGTGTTCTCGATCGTTGCCCGGGCGCACGACGCCGATGAGCTGATCAATCTTCTACAGCACACTCCCTGCGATCTGCTGATCAGTGACTACTCGATGCCCTCCGGGCGTTTTCCCGATGGCCTGGCGTTGATGAGCTTCGTGAAACGCCACTTCCACCGGGTGCCGCTGATGGTGATGACCATGTTGCACAACCCTTCGTTGCTGCAAGCCTTGCTCAACCTTGGCGTGTGCGGGCTGTTCGACAAGCGCAGCCCTCTGGAAAATCTGAAACGTGCGGTGCACACAGTGACCATGGGCGGCCTGCACCTGTGCCCCTCGTTTGCCGGGATCCTCGATGCTCAGATGTTGCCCCCTCCCAGCGCGGGCACGCCGACGGTAAAACTGTCAGAAAGGGAACTGGAAGTGGTGCGGCTGTTCGTCCAGGGGCTGTCCGGTCGACAGATCGCCGCGCGGCTGAACCGCAGTGAAAAAACCATCAGCCGTCAGAAACGCACCGCCATGGACAAGTTGGGACTTGGCCATGACGGTGGGTTGGTGGAGTTTGCGCGAGTGAATGGATTGGTATGCGCGGGGGCAATTTAGTCCCGGACAGGGGCGCTCCCGCTGTAACGCGCACAGGCGCCCCTATTAGTCACTGGAGCCGAACTACCATCTGTTTCCGTCTTTTCTATCGCGCTCTCTGATGGCGTCCATCTTCTCCTTTGCAAGCCTTGCTTGTTCCTCTTTCGTCAATTTTTTGGGTCGGGTTTGAACTGGCGGTTGAGGTTTTGGTGGAGCCGATTTTACCTTGACGACAGGTGGGGGAGCCTGCATTTCCGGTGTTCCGCCGGTAGATGGACCTGCTACCGGAGAACGAACTTCCCCGCTCGGTGCAGAATGTCTCGAAGTTCTGGAGCCCTGGCTGCTGGCGGCCAATTGCGCCCTTGGTAGCTGGAACGTCGTGTTGCGTGGAGATACGTTTTCCACCATGCGGTAACTCGACGGTGCCGGGACACTCGACGCAGAGTTCCCGCTGGCCTTCACGGGATTGGCTGTCACTCTGCTCGCTACAGCAGCGGTGCCTTGTTGGACCACATCAGGTGTGAGCGTTCTATTCGATATGCCCGAAAATTGGCCTGCGACTTCCTCTAATGCCTCTCTAATAAAGCTCTTCACATGTCCAGTTTCATCCTTGAACCTGATGGGGTCGCCTGCACAATAAGCGTACCAATTCAATCCACCTAGACCAAATGGGCTCCAGCTGTCCGGACTATGAAAGTGCATCAACACCGGATTGAAGGCTCTATAACCCTTCCCCAGCAAATACCAGCTTGTGGACGCCTCTTTCAATTCCCCGTTATACCCCAGAACTCCCTCCCCCCCGGGACCATGCCCATACGGTGAGTAAGCAACATCCTGGCGAAAACTATCGCCGGCCTCTGACAAAACGCTGTTCTTGTCATCAGTGGCCAGCATCATGACTTTGGGCCAGCACCGTCCAGTTGCTCGGCGAGCACACTCCCAACTGCCCGCAGGATCGAACTGCTAGCCGAACCCTTGACCAGGGTAGCCACGTCGTCGCCCTGGTAGAACCGTCGTTCCTGAGCACCCTCGGAATTTGCCGCGCTCAATGCATCCAGCGCATCGTATTCAAAGGTTCCGGCTGCACCTCCAGACCGTTCACTGACACTGATCAGACGACTCAGGCTGTCATAAGCCAGAGTGCGCCCCAGCTCGTCCTTGATGAGATTGCCGTTTGGATCGTATTCAAAGTCGATCCTGGGTGGATAGTCCGGATCACCAGGGCGTGGAGGAACCAGTTCATTGGTGAGCCCGGTCAACTGGCACGGATCGCTCGGGTTGTCATACTCGTAGTAGATCGAATGACTGCCTCCGGCAAAGTTTGTCTGCAAAAAGGTGATGTTGTCCTTGTCATCGAAACCGAAAGTCTGGTCCTGGATGATTTTCCCGTAAGGATCTACAGGGCATTGATCGCCAACGCAGGTGTAATACACCAATCGTCCCCGGGGGTCATATTCGTAGGTTTCAGCACGCAAGGTCTGCGAACCGTCTTCCAGCTCCCGGCGGGTCAGACGGTCGACCTCATCATAGTGCTGGCTCAGCGTCTGGGTATCCCCGTTACCGAAGTCGAATGTGCGCTTGGTCTCGCGACTGAAGTCGTCGTATTCAACATGAGTCACCAGCGACTGCTCGCCATCGATTGTGCTGATACTTGAAACGCGCGCCAGGTTGTCATACCCGAAAGTTGCAACCGTACTTCCCAGCCGTGTCTCCGTCAGCTGCGCCTTGGCGTTGTAGATATACGTCTGAGTCTGTCCAAGCACATCGCGATATTTGAGCAACCGCGACTGCCGACTGTACTCGTAATGCATCTCGTACGGTTGTTCATCACCTGTTTTACTGCGCAGCTCGCTCTTCAGCTCGCCGGTGCTGTAATAGCGACGCTCGAGTACGTGCGTGACGTCGTTTTCATCCACCTCCTCGGTCATGAGCAAGCGCGCGTTGTGCTCGTCGTATACATAGCGGGCAGTACCTTCGTGCGCAATGCGTCGCTCAGGGTCTTCGCCCAACTCCGGCCGGTAGATGTATTTGGTTTCCACGCCACTGGGCCGCAGCACGCTCTTGGGTTGTGTTTGCCCCTTATCAAAAAAATATTCGGTGATCCGCCCACCCGTAGTCGATTTGACCATCAGGCCCCGGCCATTAAACTCCTGCGTCCCCAGCACTGCTTCATTGACAGAAATAGTTACTGGCAAATCCTCACTGCTATGAGGCGCGTATTCACGGGTGACTTCAGTGAAATCCGGTAGCACCGTCTTGACCATACGGTCGAACACATCATAGGTGTAAGTCGTCTTGTTCCGCGCAGCGTCGAGTTCCTCGACGGCCCTGCCGATGCCGTCATACTCTTTGACTTCCTCGCTGTAAGGTTGGGCACCAGGCGCCGCCGGATCAACTCCACTCAGGTAACGTTTAACACTAACGGGTTTTTCAAACAGATTGTTGGTGGTGACGGTTTTGCCCGTTACATCCTTACCGGCAACTTCCAGCCATTGTGTGGTGGTAAGGCGCACCGGATCGGTATGTTCGTGCTCTTCAACTCCGTCCGGCCGGATCACACAGCGCTGCGCTCCCCAGTTGTCGTATTGGAAGCGGCTCTCAAGGGGAACATTTTTCGCGCCTTCCCAGTCCATCAGCGTTTCAGTGACAAGCTTTCCGCGGTTGTCGAACATCGCTTCGTAGGTCGGGCGAGGTGGATCAGCACGGTTGAATCCAAGCGCATCGGCGTCATGCCGGGCCTCTTTGATCGCCCGATTCAAGCCGTCTACCCAGGTCGTGGTGGTCACACCCTTGACGTCGCAAGCGGTCTGCGATGCCTGCTGACCCACCGCATTGGTCAGTGTATAGGTATAGCTGCGACTGGCCTCATAGGGGGTACCCGGGGCCACCGTCTCTTTAATGACACGACTCAGCCGGTCATACTTGTACGCGATCTGCACATTATTGTCGTCATGGCTGAGCAGTGGCTGCCCATTGAGCATCGAATGCATGACAGTAACGACTTTTATCTCACCATCGAACCCGGTCAGGGTGTTCTCCGATTGCAAAACCTCCTCTGCGTCTCGAGGATTACGAGTCTTGCTGTACACATATCGGGTGGAGGTGGACTTGCCGTTCAGCGTGACCGTTTCCTGCAGCTTTCTTCCGTGCTCGAACGGGTTGTCGGGCTGATTGATGTACTGGTGTGAGGTGAGTTGTTGCTGTTTACCATCGCCCTCCGTCACCAGCGATTCGTCACGGATTGCCAGCCAGGGGCCATTGCCCGTCAAGCCCAACTGCGCGCTGTAGCGATTGAAAGTTGTCAGCGTTGGAGCATCGCCGAACCGCGAGGCAGCCGGCGTGACTGTGGTGCTTTTGAGATTGCGCACAAAGCCCTGGGGGTCGGGCGGGCAAAGGACAGCGCCTTGTTCGTCCAGTTCGCCAGTACTGGCATACCATTCCTGGGTTTGCGTCACGCCACTAGGGAGTTTCTGGCTAAGTTGATTGCCCCAATCGTCGTACGTGGTGCTGGTAGTCTCCTCATGCCGAGGCACGGTGGCCCCAAGATAATGCCAGGTCTGGGTAACGGATTCAGGTAACTGGCAGTAGGGCTTCTGGTCGGCAAAGTCCAGATCTGGATCGAAGTAATACTTCGATTCTGTTTTGTGCACAGTGCCATCTTCCTGCGGCTCGCTGCTGTATTGCGTGGTTTCTTCCAGTATCAGCAGATGTGCACGGTTGAAGACGCGGTGGGTTTTGCGTATCGCTTGATCAATGTCGGCATCCCAGAGAATTTCGTTGGTTTCATAGGTGTAACCGCGGGCCACCCCATCCTTGTTGAGGTTGTCCAGTCCGTCATCGCTCCAGGACACGCCACTGCCATAGCCCAGGAAGTTGGCACCGCTGGTATCGTACTCGTAATGGGTTTCAATAGCCGGTTGCTGAAACCCCGGTGCGCTCACGTGCTTTTCAACCCGCGGCACTTTGCGATCGCCCAGGCCCGGCAGCGAATGAGACACGCCGGAATAGGTAACTTTTTCATGACCGCCGGTGGGGGTCCACACCTGCTCCAGGCACGAGAGGCCGTCTTTGGGGACATACTCAAAACGCCAGGACGCCTGATCGTCGGTGGGCAAGACCAGACTTTTGGTCAGTCCGCCCAGGATGTTCAGCACAAACCGGGCTTCGAACGCAGTGCCCGGATGCAAGGTTAACTCCAACAGGGTGTCTCTGCGAACCACGCTGAGCAACTGGCTGCCATCGGCATTGGCAATGCTGCCAAGCAGCGGATCGGTGCCAAAGGATTCATATTCCAGGGTTACATGATGGCTTTGCGCGGAGCGCATTTGCACCGGCAGCGCCAGGCCGCCCTGGCGCACCTGTAGAATCTCCACCAGGCCGGACTTATGCTCGACACGATAGGCCGGTTTACCGTCATGCATTTGCTCATGAAAATGAAAAGAGTCGAGTTTCTTTTCCGGTATGACCGGAAGTTCGCCGCCTAATAACACTTTGAAACTCTCCCCGGTGTACAGGGATAACATGCCGGTCGCCGGATCGAACTGTGACAATTGCAGGTTCCAGCCTCGGCCAAAACCACTGTCTCGATTATTCAAAGGGTTGAAGAAAAGTTGCAATGGAACCACAGGGCCGCAAAGATAATTGGCCTTGAGTTCCGGCAACGAAATGGCATGGGTAAACTGACCTGTGCGTGGATCGACTTGACTGAGGAAAAAGCTCATGAAGTTGAAGGCATTGGAATGCAGTGAAGTATTTGAAGACATCGTACTCACCCTTAAAGGTTGAAGCTCATTACACGGCGCAACGGTTAGCTGCGCCGTGGCATATCACAGGTCAGGCCTGAATTTTGAGGTTGTTGCGATCATTTCCGTCGAATCCGATTCCAACGGGATGCCGATTGCCATAGGCATCGTAAACAATCGCTTTCAGTGAAGTATCGAACTGTCGCTTTGCAACGGGATCAAAATTCCAATACTCACGACGTTCCAAGCTGAACAACACTTGACCCGCCCTCGTAGGTTGGCTCGGATGCACTGTCGGCGCCGGCCGCACACCGGGTACACGGCGATACAAAACTGGATCGAAGTGCAATCTCGTCCGACCCTCAGCATCTATGTCACCATGTTTTGCGTAGCCCGTAATACTGTGTACATCTTCCAGCGAGGAATTACTCTCCCACTTGACCATGCTTGAATTACCTACAAACTCGATATCTCTGATCTGCGTCTGAACGCCCTGGATCACCAGCTTCAAATACCAATAATCCAGCGTCGACAAATCTTCATCATCGGCCTGACCTTCGACTCGAGTCGGAACCTTCGCGCCCTGGCCTTCATCGAAAGTAAACGCCACTTGGCCCACCACCCCGCCGACTGGCGGTTTTACAGCGGTAAGACGAATAACCTTCCCGTCAGCCTCACCATCGCTGGGTCTAGGGTTGGAATAGAAGTATTCACCGTTGTCACTGCGAAGACGTGCGGATATCCTCAGGTCCTCAACAGAATGACATTGAACATAAAACGTCTTGGGCTTCACATCCCTCGGTGCAACGGCATGACCTTCAGAGTCCAGTGCGCCTGCGGAGGGAAACTTGTCGTATCGCTTATCCTCGTCCAGGGTGTAATGCCACTTTTCTCCTTCCGCAACCCCCGCCTTGCCCACCAGCGGTAACGGGTGCTTCTGATCGGCCGATACCAGACAAATACTCTCGTATTCGGAAGGCGACAAATCTATTGTACTACCACTCGGCTTTACTCTAACCGTAACCTTGGCCTGCTGCAGTCCATTGGCGTAAACCTTGTACCCGCTGGGGTCAACTTCGAAGTCAAACACATCCAGGCTGGTCCATTCGGACTGACGTGCGTGTTCGGATAAATGAATAACGCTATACCCGATAATATCGTCAACAACCTCTTCCAGCGTTACCTTCACCACCGCATAGGGCGAAGATAGACTTGATGGTGCAGTATATATTCCAGTTGCCGGATCAATACTCCCCCCTCCATAAACGATCTCCCACTTTTGCATTTCAGGGGTGCCAGGTGCTCTCAACAGCGTGGTGCCTTTCGGCCGCAATCCTGGGTGAATTGCGGGTTCGACGTTCAATCCAAAATAACCTTGGCGCAAAAGGACCGTGGCGATGGTTTTTTCACCACTGCTGGTATCCTCGACTTGAAATTGTGCGACTTGCAAAGCGCCATCAGGCAAATCGGCTTGTGGGGGCGTGTAGGTGGCCAATGCACCGTCGGGCACCAGGGTCCCGGGCCCTGATAGAGGTGTCCACACCAATGGCCCTTCCCCCAGAGTAGTGGCCGTGAATTTCACCTCCTTGCGGTCACTCATGTCGATCAGGTTAATCCCGGGCGTGACCACCACACCACTCAAGGCCACGGTCACCATGGCCGACGCAGTGACTTCCAGCCCGGTGTCGGGATCAATGTAGGAAGCCGTCACCACGTTGCGCACTGCAGTACTCTGGAGCGAGGGAGCATCGGGGGCGGTGTATTCGCCGTCCACGATGGACCCGACGGTTGAAGGCGTTCCATCGAGACCGCGAACGGACCACTTGACATTATCGGCTTTGAAACCGAGCTGGCGGATGGTGAACTTTAGCTTCGTCCCGGCTTGCATCATCGGTAACAATGGGTCCAGGGTGAAGGTGGTTTCCTTCGGATCGATATGGCCGACAAGCAATAGATCGCCGGGAAATCTGGCAGTCGTCAGGTGCAAAACGTGCTGCTCGGGGAACAGCAGGTTGCTGATCGCCAGGACGCTCACTTCTGTCAATTCCAGGTCCGCGAATACGTCGAACGCTTTTTTCAGTGGCGCCACAACTTGTTCTTCGAAACCTTCTCTCCAAATGTAAGGCAAAGCACCCCCTACATCGTCATACTCGGTAAAATCTAGCGGGCATTCAACAGACTCCGCATTGAATTTTATACTAACCTTGTTGGTTGCAGGATCAACGGATGGTGTTAACCGCAAAACGACTGATGGGGAGGGGTACAAATTGAACGGCTTGTTTACGGTCGGAGGAATATTGAACGGATTGTACATTTTTAAATTCATGTTATGAACTTGCCGACCACCCCATTCGAGCAGGTAATCTCCGTCCCGGCTAGACGCCACTTTTAGCGCCTGACCTGGAGACGCGACCTTAAATTCAAGGCGACGGGGACCAATGTTGGTTAGCCAATACTCATTCATGTTATTTTGATATTCAAGGTACACGGAGGGAAGTTCCATACCTCCC
>Ga0079986_1000162_pt1 | contig 10536 bp, 9 predicted proteins | sample Hof3ISUMetaT_FD_73496 | JGI IMG/M metagenome (GOLD analysis project Ga0079986, IMG submission 73496) | Enriched soil aggregate microbial communities from Iowa State university to study microbial drivers of carbon cycling -... | ecosystem: Environmental > Terrestrial > Soil > Agricultural land... | reverse complement strand
GCTGGTGCTCGTGCTAAACGGCGACGCGATCAGAGCGCTTCGAAAATTCCCGCCGCGCCCATGCCGGTGCCGATGCACATGGTCACCATGCCGTACTTCTGCTTGCGCCGGCGCAGGCCGTGCACCAGGGTCGCGACGCGCACCGCGCCGGTGGCGCCGAGCGGATGGCCGAGCGCGATCGCGCCGCCCAGCGGGTTGACCTTGGCCGGGTCGAGCTCGAGATCCTTCATCACGGCCAGGGCCTGGGCGGCGAAGGCTTCGTTGAGTTCGATCCAGTCGAGCTGGTCGCGGCCGATGCCAGTGCGCTTCAAGGCCAGCGGGATGGCTTCCTTGGGGCCAATGCCCATCACCTCCGGCGGCACGCCGGCGACGGCGAAGCCGACGAAGCGGGCCAGCGGCTGCAGGTTGTATTGCTTGATGGCCTTTTCACTGGCGATCAGCACGGCGCCGGCGCCATCGGACATCTGGCTGGAGTTGCCGGCGGTGACGCTGCCGCCGAGCTGGCCGTTCTTGAAGACCGGCTTCAGCTTGCCCAGCACTTCGGGCGTGCTGCCCGGCCGCGGGCCTTCGTCCTGGCTGATGACGCGGTTGTCGGTCCGGATCGTGCCGGTGGCGATATCGGGGTAATGATCGTCGAGCCGGAACGGGGTGATCTCGTCCTTGAACTCGCCGGCAGCCTGCGCGGCCAGGGCACGCTCGTGGCTGCGCGCGGCAAAGGCATCCTGTTCCTCGCGGCTGACTTTCCACTGCTTGGCGACGTTCTCGGCGGTGATGCCCATGCCGTAGGCGATGCCGATGTGCTCGTTGTCGAAGATGGACGGGTTCATGGCCACCTTGTGCCCCATCATCGGCACCATGCTCATGCTCTCGGTGCCGCCGGCGAGCATCAGGTCGGCTTCGCCCAGGCGGATAGCATCGGCGGCATAGGCCACGGCCTGCAGGCCGGACGAGCAGAAGCGGTTGATGGTGACGCCGGGGATGGTGTGCGGCAGCCCAGCCAGCAGCAGGCCGATGCGCGCCACGTTCATGCCTTGCTCGGCCTCGGGCATGGCGCAGCCGATCACCACGTCGCCGATCGCGTGCGGGTCGATGCCCGGTGCCTGCGCCATCACGGCGCGGATCACGTGGGCGAGCATGTCGTCCGGGCGGGTGTGGCGAAACACGCCGCGCGGCGCCTTGCCGACCGGCGTGCGGGTGGTGGCGACGATGTAGGCGTCCTGGATTTGCTTGGTCATCTTGGTCTCCGATGCCCTTCGCGCGTGGCGCGGTTGGGCGGATATGTCGTGGCTTGCGGGAAAACCCATCCCCACCCTGGCCCTCCCTTTGAAGGGGAGGGAGCCAAGGTGGCGCGCGCTCAGTTGCGGAGCGGTTTGCCGGTGCTCATGGTGTGGGCGATGCGGGCCTGGGTCTTCTCGGTTTTTGCCAGCTCCACGAAATGCTTGCGCTCCAGCGCCAGCAGCCAGGCTTCGTCCACCTGCGAGCCGCGCTCGATGGCGCCGCCGCATAGCGTGTCGGCGATGCGGCTGGCGATCGCCACGTCGTGCTCGGAGGCGAAGTAGCCCGCCTGCAGATTGACCAGCGAGGCGCGGAACGTGGCCGTGCCGGTGTCGCCGGCGACCGGAATCGCGCGGGCGGGCAGGGGCGGGCGCCAGCCGCTTTCGGCCAGCGCCGCGGCGACCGTCTTGGCCACATGGAGCAACTCGAAAGTGTTGAATACCACCACGTCGCTCTCCCGCAGCAGGCCCATCTGCTTGGCCTCCAGCGCGCTGCCCGCGACCTTGGCCATCGCCACGGTCTCGAACACGTGCTTGAGCGACTCGAACGGGTCGGCCGGGTTGGCGCGGGCCGCGCGCACGGCCAGTTCCTTCAGGCCGCCGCCGGCCGGCAGCAGGCCTACACCCGCCTCGACCAGGCCGATGTAGCTCTCCAGCGCGGCCACGGTGCGCGCCGAATGCATCTGGAATTCGCAGCCGCCGCCCAGGCACAGGCCGCGCACGGCCGCAACCACCGGCACCAGCGCATGCTTGATGCGCATGCTGGTGCGCTGGAAGTTGGCGACCATCGACTCGAAGGCATCGAGCTTGCCGTCCTTCAGCAAGCCCAGCGCACCCTTCAGGTCGGCGCCGGCGGAGAACGGTTCGCCGGTCTGCCAGATCACCATGGCTTTCAGCTTCTCTTCGGCCACGCCGATGGCGTGCTGGATGCCGTCGAGCACGTGGTCGTTGACCGTGTTCATCTTGGTCTTGAACGAGAGGATGCCGACGCCGTCGTCGCCCAGCGTCCACAGGCGCACGCCCTCGTTCTCCCACACGGTGGTGCCTCGGTCGAAGCTCTCGCCGAGGATCGGGTCGGGGAACAGCTGGCGCGCGTAGACCGCGTGGGTGGAGCGTGGCTTGTCGGCTTTCGCCGCGGCCGAATACGAGCCGGCCTTCCCGTGCACGCCGCTGCGCCCGTCGGTGACCCAGGCGGGCAGCGGGGCGTTGCTCATCGCCTTGCCGGCCTTGATGTCTTCTTCAATCCAGCCGGCGACCTGCTGCCAGCCGGCGGCTTGCCAGGTCTCGAACGGACCGAGCTTCCAGCCGTAGCCCCAGCGGATGGCGAAGTCGACGTCACGCGCGGTGTCGGCAATGTCGGCCAGGTGATAGGCCGTGTAATGGAACAGGTCGCGGAAGATCGCCCACAGGAACTGGGCCTGCGGGTCGTTTGACGCGCGCAGCTTGGCGAACTTCTCGGCCGGGTCCTTGATGGCGAGGATGGCGGCGACTTCATCCGATGCCTTCTGCGTGGACGGCACGTAGTCGCGTTTGGCCGGATCGAGGACAAGGATGTCCTTGCCGACCTTCTTGTAGAAGCCGGCGCCGGCCTTCTGGCCCAGCGCGCCCTTGTCGATCAGCGCCTGCAGCACCGCCGGTGTCTTGAAGTACTGGTGCCACGGATCATCGGCCAGCGTGTCCCCCATGGTCTTGATCACGTGCGCCATGGTGTCCAGGCCGACCACGTCGGCGGTGCGGTAGGTGGCGCTCTTGGGGCGGCCGATGGCAGGTCCGGTCAGCGCATCGACCGTGTCGAAGCCGAGCTTGAACTGCTCGGTGTGATGCATCGTGGCGAGCATCGAGAACACGCCGATGCGGTTGCCGATGAAATTCGGCGTGTCCTTGGCGATGACCACGCCCTTGCCGACCGTCGTGGCGAGGAAGGCTTCCAGGCCCTCGACCACGCTGGCATCAGTGAGCTGCGTCGGGATCAGCTCGACCAGGTGCATGTAACGCGGCGGGTTGAAGAAGTGCACGCCGCAGAAACGGTGGCGCATTTCTTCCGGCAGCGCCGCGGCCAGGGTGTTGATGGACAGGCCCGAGGTGTTGGAGGCGATGACCGCGGTCTTCGACAGATGCGAGGCGACCTTCTTGTAGAGGTCGAGCTTCCAGTCCATCCGCTCGGCGATCGCTTCGATCACCAGGTCGACGTCCTGCAACTGCTCGAGATCCTCGTCGTAATTGGCCGGGATGATGGCCGCGGCGAGCTGCTTGTCGGCCAGCGGCGCGGGTGAAAGCTTGGCCAGGTTGGCGATGGCCTTGAGCGCGATACCGCTCTTTGGGCCCTCTTTCGCGGGCAGGTCGAACAGCAGCGTCTGGACGCCGGCATTGGTCAGGTGCGCGGCGATCTGTGCGCCCATGACGCCGGCGCCCAGCACGGCGGCCTTGCGGATGCGTAGGGTTGCGGGCATTGGCTTGTCTCCAGGGATGCGAACTGCGAAATGGTTGAGGTCGGGCAGCCAACCGCGGCTGGCCATTAAAGTTGGGTCAGGGCTGACTGAGGCCTCGGGCGGCGAAGCGGATCAAGTGCTGGACGGTCTGCTCGCGATGGGCCGCCTCGCTTACGTCGCCCTTGCGCTGGATCATGCCGAAGCCGGACATGGCGTGGGTCAGCGCGCCGGTGACCAGGTCCACGCGCCAGTACAGTTCCTCGCGGCTCAACGTCGGCAGCAGGCGCGCGAACTCGGCGGTGAACTGGCGCATCACGTGGCCATAGTTTTCCGACAGGAACTGGCGCAGCCGGTCATCGTGTTCGGCGAACGCGCGCGCGAGCACGCGCATGAACAACGAGCCGCTGCCGTCGCTGGAAAGCGCCAGCGCGGGACGGATGAAGGCATCGAGCACGTCTTCCAGGGTGGTATCGGGCAAGCCGGCGACCTTCGACAGCGCGTCCAGCCGGTGCGCGTTCAACGTGTCGAGGCGGCGGTGGAACACCTCTTCGACCAGCTTGTCCTTGGAACCGAAGTGGTAGTTGACGGCGGCCAGGTTGACCCCGGCGGCGGCCGTCAACTGGCGCAACGACGCGCCATCGAACCCACGCTGGGCGAACAGCAGTTCGGCCGCGGTGAGGATGCGTTCCTTGGTCGAGGCAGAGCTGTTCACGGCTAAGGTCTCGCTGGTCGGCAAAAATCAAACGATCGTTTGAGGATACGCGTGGCGCTTCCGGGCCGTCAAACCTGGCGGGATTTCATGCCCAGACTGCTTGCGATCAGGCTAGAATCTGTCAAACTTTCGTGAGCTAAATCCGCATTTCGCGTCGGATTTGGCCTTACATTCGTCGGCAAGTTCGCCGACAGCCCATTCAGATACCAGTTTTCCGGAGCAGACCCGACATGGCGCTGGAGCGCACCCTTTCCATCATCAAGCCCGATGCCGTCGCCAAGAACGTGATCGGCCAGATCTATGCCCGTTTCGAGCAGGCCGGCCTGAAGGTCGTCGCAGCGAAGATGAAACAGTTGTCGCGCAAGGAGGCCGAGGGCTTCTATGCCGTGCACCGCGAGCGGCCGTTCTACAAGGCGCTGGTCGAGTTCATGATCTCCGGCCCGGTGATGATCCAGGTGCTGCAGGGCGAGAACGCCGTGCTGAAGCATCGCGAACTGATGGGCGCGACGAATCCGAAGGAAGCCGCGCCGGGCACGATCCGCGCCGACTTCGCCGATTCGATCGACGCCAACGCGGTGCACGGCTCCGATGCCGCCGAAACCGCCAAGGTCGAGATCGCCTATTTCTTCCCCGAGACGGAAATTATTCCGCGCTGAGACAGGTTGTGAATCAGGTTGTAGCCACCTCCACTGACCCCAAAGCCGCAAGCGACAAGGTCAACCTGCTCGACTTCGATCGCCAGGGCCTGCGTGATTTCTTCGCGCAGCTCGGCGAGAAGCCGTATCGCGCCGAGCAGGTGATGAAGTGGATCTACCACCGCCTGGAAGACGACTTCGGCAAGATGACCGACGTGGGCAAGGCGCTGCGCGCCAAGCTCGAGGAAAGCTGCTACGTCGGTCCGCCGCGCACGGTGTTCGATCGCGCGGCCGCCGACGGCACGCACAAGTGGCTGCTGGGCATGGACAGCGGCAACGCGGTCGAGACGGTGTACATCCCCGAGCCGACCCGTGGCACCCTGTGCGTGTCCTCTCAGATCGGCTGCGCGCTCAACTGCCAGTTCTGCTCCACCGGTGCACAGGGCTTCAACCGCAACCTTTCCACCGCCGAGGTGATTGGCCAGGTCTGGGTGGCGGCGCGCCACCTGGGAAACGTCACCCATCAGAGCCGTCGCATCACCAACGTGGTGATGATGGGCATGGGCGAGCCGCTGCTGAACTTCGACAACGTGGTCAAGGCGATGAGCCTGATGCGCGACGACCTGGGCTTCGGCCTGGCCTCCAAGCGCGTGACGCTGTCCACCGCGGGCGTGGTGCCGATGATCGACAAGCTGTCCGAGGCGATCGACGTTTCCCTGGCGGTCTCGCTGCACGCGGCCAACGACGAGCTGCGCACCGCGCTGGTGCCGCTCAACAAGCGCTATCCGATCGCCGAGCTGATGGGCGCCTGCCAGCGCTGGATCGCGCGCAAGCCGCGCACCTCGATCACCTTCGAATACACGTTGATGAAGGGCATCAACGACCAGCCCGAGCACGCCCGCCAGCTGATCAAGCTGATGCGCACCGTGCCCACCTGCAAGGTCAATCTGATCCCGTTCAACCCGTTCGTCGGCACGCGCTTCGAGCGCTCCGAGCCTGCCGCGATCCATGCGTTCCAGACGCAGTTGCTCAACGCCAACATTCTGACCATGCTGCGTCGTACCCGCGGCGACGACATCGACGCGGCCTGCGGCCAGCTGAAGGGTCAGGTGCTGGATCGCACGCGGCGGCACGCCGAGTTCCGCAAGCGGCTCGAACAGGCATCCATGGAACAGGGGGCGGCACATGCGTCTTGAAAGCTGGACAGGGGCAGCGCTGGCGCTGATGCTGGCTGGATGCGTCACCACGAGCCCGGACAACGGGGACCTCGGCAGCAAGCTGCCGCATACCAGCAAGGGCCAGGATGCCCGGGACGCCGCGCGCATCCACACCCAGCTCGGCCAGCAATACCTCGCCGACGGCGACCTGCAGACCGCGATGGAAAAGCTCACCCGCGCGCTGCAGTTCGACGACAACTACGCGCCCGCGCATACCGTCATGGCCGTGCTCGATGAGCGCATCAACCGTCCCGAGCAGGCCGAGCAGCATTATCGCCGTGCGGTGCAGCTGGAGCCGGGCAAGGGCGGCCCGAACAACAACCTCGGTACCTTCCTTTGCCGGGTCGGCAAGGGCGCCGAGGCCATCGGTTATTTCGAGAAGGCGCTCAAGGATCCGTTCTACCCCACGCCGGACGTGGCGCTTACCAATGAAGGCATCTGCCAGTTGCGCATGAACGACCATGTCGGCGGCGAGGCGAGCCTGCGCAAGGCGCTGGAGGCCAATCCGCAGAACGGCGAGGCCTTGCTGCAACTGGCCAATGCGCTTTATCTGAACAATGATGCCTTCCGTGCGCGCGCCTTCATCCAGCGTTTCGACGCACTGGGCCAGCCCAGCGCCGCCGCGTTGAAGCTCGGCCACGACATCGAAACCCGATTGGGCAACACGGACGCTGCCCAGACCTACCGCAGGCGACTTCTGGCCCAGTTCCCGGATTCGGAACCGGCCCGTGCCCTCGACGCACCCGCTAGCCCATGACATTCCAGCAGCCCAGTCCCGGCCATCGCGCGATTGATCTGTTCGCCGTCGCGGCGATCACGGATAGCCCGTCGAACAACCCACCGGCCAGCTTCGGCACCCGCCTGCGCATGGCGCGCGAAGCCCGTGGCCTGGACATCGAGGCCTGCGCACACGCTCTGCGGCTGCCGGCCCGCGTGTTGCGCCAGCTGGAGAACGACCAGCGCGAAGGCATCGATTATGCCGTGTATCTGGCCGGCTATATCAGCAAGTACGCGCGCCACCTGGGACTGGACGAGGCCCTCATCGAGGCGGAACTGGCCGGACTCAAGCGTGCCGTGCCGGTGCTGGTGGCCACCGGTGGCATGTCGCACTCGCGCTACCTGCTCGAACGCTATGCCACCGCCGCCACCTATGTCGTGCTCACCGCGGTAATCGTGGTGCCGATGATCTGGCTGGGTGTGCGCGGCACGCTGGATCGCGACCTGAGCCACCTGTCGCCCTTGGACGCCAGCCCGGTCGCCCAGCACGAGGTTTCGGGCGATGCCGCCACTCGCACCACCACCCATGCCGCGCCGCCCGCCGCTGCACGGGCCCCGGCGGCGACGCCGAACGAACAGCCGCTGATGGCCTCGATGGCACCGTTCCCGGGGCTGGACGGCGGCAGCCTCACCGCCGGCAAGCCGGCGCTCGCGAGCTCGGTGGCAGCGCCTGTCGTCGCGACTGACGGACACAGCCTTACGCTCGCGCTGAATGCGGCAAGCTGGGTCGAAGTCGTGGCCGCCGATGGCTCGCGACTGGAATACGGCCTGCTGCCGGCCGGCAGCCAGAAGACCTGGAACAGCGCGCAGCCGCTGGAAGTGCGCATCGGCAACGTTGCCGGCGCACGGGTCGCCATCGATGGACGGCCGCTGTCGCTGGATGCCTACCGGCGGGCCAACGTCGCGCACTTCCGCGTGCAGGACGGCCGGCCAGCGCCCGGCGGCGGCTGATCTGCACGGTCGCCGGCGGCCCGCGGCAGCGGTGCATCGGTTATGCTTGCCCACTGGCCGCACGCACGCGTGCGGTCATCGCTTTTTTTCCAATTCACCCTTTGCCAGCGCCGCGCGACCCACGTCGACGCGGCGTGCGCGCTATCGATGGACTTTGGCATGGCTTTGAACGACTACGACGATTTCGAGCAGAGCGAACGCGTACAGCAATGGCTGCGCCAGAACGGCGTGTCCATTGTGGTGGGCATCATCATGGGCCTGGTCGCGATCTTCGGCTGGCAGCAGTGGCGCAACCATCAGGCGACCAGCCAGATGGAAGCCGCGACGCTGTACCAGCAGTTGCAGAACGCGCTGGTGTCCGGCAATGGCGCGCAGGTCGACCGGCTCGCCGCCCAGTTGCAGAAGGATTACGCCAGCTCGTCCTACGCGGTATTTGCTGCCAGCGAACGTGCGCAGCGCCAGGTCGAGGCAGGCGAGCTGGACAAGGCCCTAGCCTCGCTGCAGTGGGCGCGCGAGCACGTGGGCAACGGTCCGCTCAAGCCGCTGGTCGAACTGCGCGTGGCCAAGGTGCAACTGGCCGCGGGCAAGGCCACCGACGCACTTGCCACGCTCGATGCAGGCACTCTCAAGGGATACGAGGCGCTGCGTCAGGAACTACGCGGCGATGCGCTGGTCAAGCTTGATCGCGCCGATGACGCGCGCAAGGCCTATCAGGCCGCCATGGCCGCGATGGGTGCCGATGCACCGCAACGCGGGGCCTTGCAACTGAAACTCGACGATCTGGCCGTGGCCGGGAAGCAGGGTGCATGAAATTCGTGGGCATGAAGGGTGCGATGGTGTTGGCGCTGGTCGGGCTGTTCGCGCTGGCCGGTTGCCATAACGCCAAGAAGGAGAACGTGCAGCCGCCGACGCCGCTGGCGGAGAATTTCAAGCCCACCGTGCAGGTTACCCGGGTGTGGCGCGAAACCGTCGGCGAAGGCGCCGGCGACACCGGCGTGCGCCTGCGCCCGACCGTCGTCGATGGCGTGCTTTACGCCGACAGCGCCGACGGCAAGCTGGTTGCGCTGGACGCGGCGACCGGCAAGACGATCTGGTCGAAAAGCTCGCGCACCCAGGGCTGGTTCGGCTGGGGCGACAGCAAGCGCAAGGACGCCTTCTACGCCGGTGGCCCGTCGGTCAGCGGCGACCTGCTCGCGGTGGGCACTCTCGATGGCCACGTCTACGGCGTCAACGCCAAGGACGGCAGTCCGCGCTGGGAAGCCACGCTCAAGTCCGAGGTATTGGCATCGCCGGTAGTCGTCGGCGAACTGGTGGTGGTGCGCACGGGCGACGGTCGCGTGTATGGGCTGGATGCGGCCACCGGCGAGCGCCGCTGGGTCTACGACCAGAGCAGCGTGCCGCTGCTCAGCCTGCGCGGCAACGGTTCGCTGCTGGTTGCCAACGGGGTCGTGTTCTTCGGCAGCGACGGCGGCAAGCTGGTCGCGTTGCGGCTGGACAATGGCGAGAAGCTGTGGGAGCAGAGCCTGGCCCGCGGCGAGGGACGCACCGAGATCGAACGGCTGGACGACGCCGACGGCTCCATCCTGCTCGATGGTCAGACTCTCTACGGCGCCGCCTACCATGGTGGGCTGCTGGCTATCGATGGACCCAGCGGCCGACCGTTGTGGTCGCACCCGTTTTCCACCTATACCTCGCTGGCTGTCCGCGGCGATGCGCTGTTTGGCGTGGACGACGAATCGCTGGTGTGGGCGTTCGACAAGAACGGCGGCGCCGAAACGTGGAAGAACGACGCACTCAAGTACCGTTGGCTGACCGCGCCCGCGGTGCAGGGCGACTATGTGGTGGTCGGTGACATCGAGGGCTACGTGCACTGGCTGCAGGCCGCCGATGGCGCGCTGGCCGGTCGCGAGCGGCTGTCCAAGAAGGCCATCCGCGCGCAGCCGCTGGTGGTGGGCGACACGGTGTACGTCGAGGACGTCGAGGGCCGCATCGGCGCCTACCGTCTGACCACGCCCTGACTGACGGGAAACATGCCTCCTCATGCTGCCCGTCGTCGCCCTGGTCGGTCGCCCCAACGTTGGTAAATCGACCCTCTTCAACGCTCTGACGCGCAGCCGCGATGCCCTCGTGGCCGACATGCCGGGGGTCACCCGCGATCGCCACTACGGCGTCTGCCACCTGGCCGAACGCCCGTTCGTGGTGGTCGACACCGGCGGCCTGTCCGGCGTCGATGAGGGCATCGACGCCCTCACGGCGCAGCAGGTGCGCATGGCCATCGACGAGGCGCAGGTGCTGGTGTTCGTGGTCGACGCCCGCGACGGCGTGCTGCCACAGGACCAAAGCATCCTCGGCGAGCTGCGCCGCAGCGGCAAGCCTATCCTGCTGGCGGTGAACAAGACCGACGGCCTGGAAGAGCAGGACGCCCTTGGCGAATTCGCCCGTTTCGGTATTGCCGCGATGCTGCCGCTGTCGGCCGCACACAACCGTGGCACCGAGGAGTTGATCGCCGCGGCATTGCCGTTGTTGCCGCCGGACGAGGAC
>Ga0079986_1011708_pt1 | contig 10618 bp, 8 predicted proteins | sample Hof3ISUMetaT_FD_73496 | JGI IMG/M metagenome (GOLD analysis project Ga0079986, IMG submission 73496) | Enriched soil aggregate microbial communities from Iowa State university to study microbial drivers of carbon cycling -... | ecosystem: Environmental > Terrestrial > Soil > Agricultural land... | reverse complement strand
GCTTAGCACTGCCCCCTTGATTCATTGCAACCAACATATCGTTATAACCCGATATATCGATTTGCTCTGTCCTCAGAGCAAAATCATATTTGTATATCGCGAAATACCGATTTAAAGTTCGCCTTATCGCGATATAGCGTTTTACTGATCACGAGCCCCCAAACCATGACCATTGAACTCGACGAAATAATAAAAGCCCTGGCGCACCCGGTACGGCGAGAAATCCTGCACTGGCTCAAGAATCCGGACGTCGAATTTCCAGACCAGTCCCACAGCAATGAGCACGGCGTCTGCGCCGGGCAGATCGATCAACGTTGCGGTTTGTCGCAGTCCACGGTGTCCGCACACCTGGCGACCCTGCAACGCGCCGGCCTGATCAGCAGCCGCAAAGTCGGCCAGTGGCACTTCTTCAAACGCAACGAGGAAACCATCCAGGAATTCCTCAAAGTCTTCAGCAAAGAGCTCTGACCCTCTGGGGCGCTCTCAATTGGCTTTCAAGCAGCGCCGTGAAAACCCATTGAGAGCGCCCCTCACGTCAGTCAGCCAAAAGGAATCAAACATGCCCCTCTCGCTACTCATATTGGCCTTGAGCGCCTTCGCCATCGGCACCACCGAGTTCGTCATCATGGGCCTGCTGCCCGACGTGGCAGCCGACCTTGGTGTGTCGATCCCTGGCGCCGGCTGGCTGGTGACCGGTTACGCCCTGGGCGTGGCCATCGGTGCGCCGTTCATGGCACTGGCCACCGCCCGACTGCCGCGCAAGGCCGCCCTGGTGGCGTTGATGGGCATCTTCATTATCGGCAACCTGCTGTGCGCGATGGCCACTGACTACAACGTGCTGATGTTTGCCCGCGTGGTCACTGCGCTGTGCCACGGTGCTTTCTTCGGTATCGGTTCGGTGGTGGCCGCCGGCCTGGTGCCTGCGAACAAACGCGCGTCGGCCGTGGCCCTGATGTTCACCGGCCTGACCCTGGCCAACGTGCTGGGTGTGCCGCTGGGCACCGCGCTCGGTCAGGAGGCCGGCTGGCGTTCGACCTTCTGGGCCGTGACCGTCATCGGCGTGATCGCGCTGTTCGGCCTGATCCGCTTCCTGCCGGCCAGGCGCGATGAGGAAAAACTCGACATGCGCGCCGAACTGCGTGCCCTCAAAGGCGCCGGTATCTGGCTGTCCCTGAGCATGACCGCACTGTTCGCCGCGTCGGTGTTCACGCTGTTCACCTACGTCGCGCCGCTGCTGGGCGAAGTCACCGGCGTTTCGCCCCGTGGCGTGACCTGGACCCTGATGCTGATCGGCCTGGGCCTGACAGTGGGCAACATCATCGGCGGCAAGCTGGCTGACAAGGGCCTGGCCGCGACACTGATCGGCGTATTCGTCGCCATGGCCGTGGTCTCCACCGTGCTGACCTGGACCAGCATCGCGCTGATCCCGACCGAAATCACCCTGTTCCTCTGGGCCACCGCGTGTTTTGCCGCCGTGCCCGCCCTGCAAGTCAACGTGGTGACCTACGGCAAGGCGGCACCGAACCTGGTCTCGACCCTGAACATCGGCGCCTTCAACGTCGGCAATGCCCTGGGCGCCTGGGTCGGCGGCAGCGTCATCGCCCATGGCTTCGGCCTGACCAGCGTGCCTCTCGCGGCTGCGGCACTGGCGGTACTCGCCCTGCTGGTGACCCTGATTACTTTCCGCCAGGGCGGCACTCCCGAACTGGCCCCTGCTGCTTCCAATTGATCGCTAAACGAGAGCTATTGAAATGACGACTATTTTCGATCCAATCAAACTGGGCGACCTCGAGCTGGCCAACCGCATCATCATGGCCCCGCTGACCCGTTGCCGCGCCGACGAAGGCCGCGTGCCGAACGCACTGATGGCCGAGTATTACGTACAGCGTGCCTCGGCTGGCCTGATCCTCAGCGAGGCCACCTCGGTCACGCCGATGGGCGTCGGCTATCCGGACACCCCGGGCATCTGGTCCAACGACCAGGTACGCGGCTGGACCAACGTCACCAAGGCGATCCACGGCGCCGGGGGCAAGATCTTCCTGCAACTGTGGCACGTGGGTCGTGTGTCGCACCCGTCCTACCTGGGCGGTGAAGCACCGGTCGCACCGAGCGCCATCCAGCCAAAGGGTCACGTCAGCCTGGTTCGCCCCCTGTCCGACTATCCGACCCCGCGTGCCCTGGAAACCGCTGAAATCGCCGACATCGTCGAGGCCTACCGCGTCGGTGCCGAGAACGCCAAGGCGGCCGGCTTCGACGGCGTGGAAATCCACGGCGCCAACGGTTACCTGCTCGACCAGTTCCTGCAAAGCAGCACCAACCAGCGCACCGACCACTATGGCGGCTCCCTGGAAAACCGTGCCCGTCTGTTGCTGGAAGTGACCGATGCCGCGATCGAAGTCTGGGGCGCCGGCCGCGTCGGCGTGCACCTGTCGCCGCGCGCCGACTCCCATGACATGGGCGATGACAACCTCGCCGAAACCTTCACCTACGTCGCTCGCGAACTGGGCAAACGGGGCATCGCGTTCATCTGCTCGCGCGAGAAAGAAGGCGCCGACAGCCTTGGCCCGCAAATCAAGGAAGCCTTCGGCGGCCCGTACATCATCAACGAACGCTTCACCAAGGACAGCGCCAACGCCTGGCTGGCGAGTGGCAAGGCCGATGCGGTCGCCTTCGGCGTGCCGTTCATTGCCAACCCGGACTTGCCGGCGCGCCTGAAGGCGGATGCGCCGCTGAACGAGGCGCGGCCCGAGTTGTTCTACGCCAAGGGCCCGGTGGGCTACATCGACTACCCAACGCTGTAAGCGTCACGTTTCAAATGCATAAGCCCCGCCTCGAAAGAGCCGGGGCTTTTTTTATGCAGAACGTTTGCATGCACTAACCAAGCACTTAACACATCCGGACACCATCCTTTTCTTCCAGCCCCCTCCAGCAATACAGATAATAAACTTTCAACAGCAGAACAATCCTGCATTCAATGTTCAACGCAACATTCAATTCATCGAAAGGAATCGACATGAATAATAGCGACAATACTGACAGTGAAGTTGGCCAACCTTACGACCAACTGTTCGCAACCTTCAGCAATACCTCTATCGGCATGCTTTACCAGCTTCTTCCCAACCTGCTCAGCGAGGAGCACCAGGCGCTGCTGGACGAAATGCTGGGCAACGCCAAGGTTGAAATCATCGATCTGCTGGAGCATGCGCAATACACGCACGCGCTGAATCAAAAAATCGAGCAATGGCGAAATCAGAAACGGGGCACTAAAACGACACGTGTGATTGTCAAAATCATCAATCATACCTCTCATACATTCAACATTACCCAGACCAGTCTGCCGTTGAGCAAGGCAGAGCGCGAATCGTTCCAGATCCCCTGCGAGAAACAAACTGCGTTCAAATCCGAATTCGACTACAACTATGCCTACCCCTGGCCCAAGAACAAAATCATGTTCAATCAGTTTGTAGACTTCTTCGATGACAACATCGGCGTCCGCTTTGACTTAGGCATGATAATGAATACTTCGTTTGGCCTTCTTTCGCCAACACTCAGGCCCAGTGTAAAAAACACCGTCAAGTCGATTGGCTCAACCCCAATCAAGTGTTCGACCAAGACAACCCAGATGGGTGACGCTGCGCCCTTCCACTTCGAGGTAGAAATCACCTTGGGCTGATGCAGCCAACCCGCCAGCTCCACAGCCGTGGCCAGCCTGGGAAACGTCAGGTGAGTACTCACCTCCTGCGGACGGCCCCCCCTTGTACGACACAATATTCCTACAAAATACGAAGCCCGCTACCTTTCAAGCTGGCGAGCGTGCGTATATAAAAGTAGCCCACGGCGAACAGGCGAGCGTTGAACGATCAGCGCTCGCATCCAATTCTGCATTTTGTTTCATTTGCGCAAGCTGGGACTCAAGCGCAGCATGTCCAACCCTGTATCGACCCAACGTTCAGCCTCGCTGTGCAGTGGAAAACTCTCGGGCGCCAGCAGCCATTGGTACAGGATGCCATCGATGTAGGCATGCAGGCTGACGGCCGCGCGAGCCGTATCGAGGTTTTCCGGCAATTGCCCGCGATTCACCGCGTTGCTCAGGGCCAGGCCGATTCGCACATTGCAGTCCAGGCTGGCCGTCACGCGCTGTTGGCGCAGGTCGCACATTTCATCGGTGAACTCGCACTTATGAAACAGAATTTCGTTGATGCGCCGGGTTTTCGGGTCCAGGGCAACTTGATGAAACAAATGAATCAACAGCTTGCGCATGCAGCCCAGGGGGTCGGGTTCGTCCGCGCTTTCGCTGGCCTTGGCCATTTCATCCAGTGGCTCGTGCAGGGTGTCGAGCATGGCCTGCACCAGATCCGCCTTGTTGCTGAAATGCCAGTAGATCGCCCCGCGAGTGACGCCGGCCAGTGTCGCGATATCCGCCAGTGTCGTGCGCGCCACGCCCCTTTCAAAAAAGGCTTTTTCTGCCGCCTCAAGTATCTGGCTGCGGGTTTCTTGAGCTTCCTCTTTGGTACGACGGACCATGGCAGTACAACCTCATCAGGATGCTTCAGCGATGTCTGGATATCAGCTGAATAAAAGCGGGGCGAGTGCTCTTGGGTCTCGTCCCCGAACCTACGATTCGAACCGTTCGATGGCCTTTGTACCGACCTGGGTACATCGCCAAGGTATTTACAAACAGCCATGAATGTAAGTATATTCCTTAGCATGCTACTTATCCACCCGGCCCTCACTTTTTAACCTTCAATCTTTTCTCGTGCGTTTTTTTGCGCGCCTCACCCGAGGATTTTCATGCAATTCAAGTCAGCTGTTACCGCTCTGGTCGCCGCCGTCGCCCTGGCATCACTGCTCAGCGGATGTAAAAAGGAAGAGGCCGCTCCGGCCGCGCCACCGCCCCAGGTCGGCGTTGTCACCCTGCAACCGCAATCCTTCACCCTGACGTCCGAGCTGCCGGGTCGTACCAGCGCGTTCCGCATCGCTGAAGTTCGTCCACAGGTCAACGGCATCATCCTCAAGCGGCTGTTCAAGGAAGGCAGTGACGTCAAGGCCGGTCAACAGCTCTATCAGATCGATCCATCGGTCTACGAAGCGACCCTCAAAAGCGCCGAAGCCAACCTGCGCTCGACCAAGTCGATCTCCGATCGCTACAAACAACTGGTCGACGAACAGGCCGTGAGCCGCCAGGAATACGACACCGCCGTGGCCAACCGCCTGCAATCGGAAGCCGCGCTACAATCGGCGCAGATCAATGTGCGCTACACCAAGGTCTACGCGCCATTGACCGGCCGCATCGGCCGCTCCTCGGTGACCGAAGGCGCCCTGGTCAGCAATGCGCAGGTCGAAGCCATGGCGGTCATCCAGCAACTGGACCCGATCTACGTCGACGTCACCCAGTCCTCGGTCGAGTTGCTGCAACTGCGCCGCGAACTGGAAAGCGGTCGCCTGCAAAAGGCTGGCGACAACGCCGCGAAAGTCAAACTGACCCTGGAAGATGGCAGCCAGTACAAACTCGACGGCAAGCTGGAGTTCTCCGAAGTCTCGGTTGACCAGACCACGGGCTCCGTCACGCTGCGCGCTGTGTTCCCGAACCCCGAGCACACCCTTTTGCCGGGCATGTTCGTACACGCCCAGTTGCAGGCAGGGGTAAACACCGCCGCCATCCTGGCACCACAGCAAGGTGTCACCCGCGACCTCAAAGGCATGCCGACCGCACTGGTCGTAGGTCCCGACAACAAGGTCGAACTGCGTCAGCTCAAGGCTAACCGCACCGTCGGCAACCAATGGCTGATCGAGGATGGCCTGAAGGCCGGCGATCGCCTGATCACCGAAGGCCTGCAATTCGTCAAGCCGGGCATCGAAGTCAAGGCCACCGAGGCCACCAACGTCGGCGCCAAGAACCCGGCCCCCGCCAAGCCAGCTGAGCAGGCTTCCAGCGGCAAAGGGGAGTAATTCATGTCAAAATTCTTCATCGACCGTCCGATTTTCGCCTGGGTAATCGCCCTGGTGATCATGCTGGTCGGGGCACTATCGATCCTCAAGCTGCCGATCAACCAGTACCCGAGCATTGCACCGCCGGCCATCGCCATTTCCGTGACCTACCCGGGCGCTTCTGCGCAGACCGTGCAGGACACCGTGGTCCAGGTGATCGAGCAACAACTCAACGGTATCGACAATTTGCGTTATGTGTCTTCGGAAAGTAACTCCGATGGCACCATGACCATTACCGCGACCTTCGAGCAAGGCACCAACTCCGATACCGCGCAGGTCCAGGTGCAGAACAAGCTGAACCTGGCCACCCCACTGTTGCCGCAGGAAGTGCAGCAGCAAGGTATCCGCGTGACCAAGGCGGTGAAGAACTTCCTGCTGGTGATCGGCGTGGTTTCGCGCGACGGCAGCATGACCAAGGACGACCTGTCCAACTACATCGTCTCCAACATGCAGGACCCCATCTCGCGGACCGCCGGTGTCGGCGACTTCCAGGTATTCGGTTCCCAGTACGCCATGCGCATCTGGCTCGACCCGGCCAAGTTGAACAACTTCAACCTGACCCCGATCGACGTCAAGACCGCCATCGCCGCACAGAACGTCCAGGTCTCGTCCGGCCAGCTCGGTGGCCTGCCCGCCCTGCCCGGCACACAGCTGAACGCGACGATCATCGGCAAGACCCGCCTGCAGACCGCCGAGCAATTCAACCGGATCCTGCTCAAGGTCAACAAGGACGGGTCCCAGGTTCGCCTCAAGGATGTCGCCGAGGTCGGTCTGGGTGGCGAGAACTACAGCATCAACGCCCAGTTCAACGGTGCCCCGGCGTCCGGCCTGGCCGTGAAGCTGGCCACCGGTGCCAACGCCCTGGATACCGCCAAGGCCCTGCGCAAGACCATCGACAACCTCAAGCCGTTCTTCCCCCAAGGCATGGAAGTGGTGTTCCCGTATGACACCACGCCGGTGGTAACGGAATCGATCAAGGGCGTGGTTCACACCCTGGTCGAAGCGGTCGCGCTGGTGTTCCTGGTGATGTTCCTGTTCCTGCAGAACTTCCGTGCCACCATAATCACCACGATGACGGTGCCGGTGGTATTGCTGGGTACGTTCGGCATCCTCGCGGCTGCCGGCTTCAGCATCAACACCCTGACCATGTTCGGCATGGTGCTGGCCATCGGCTTGCTGGTGGACGATGCCATCGTCGTGGTGGAAAACGTCGAACGGGTCATGAGCGAAGAAGGCCTGTCGCCCAAGGAAGCCACCAAGAAATCCATGGGCCAGATCCAGGGCGCACTGGTGGGTATCGCCCTGGTGCTGTCGGCGGTACTGCTGCCGATGGCGTTTTTCAGCGGCTCCACCGGTGTGATCTACAAGCAGTTCTCGATCACCATCGTCTCGGCCATGGCCCTGTCGGTACTGGTTGCACTGATCTTCACCCCGGCGCTCTGCGCCACCATGCTCAAGGCCATTCCCAAAGGCGAGCACCACACCCCCAAACGCGGCTTCTTCGGCTGGTTCAACCGCAACTTCGACCGCGGCGTCAAAAGCTACGAGCGTGGCGTGGGCAGCATACTGACGCACAAGGCGCCGTACCTGCTGGCCTACATCATCATCGTGGTCGGCATGATCTGGCTGTTCACCCGCATTCCAACCGCGTTCCTGCCGGAAGAGGACCAGGGTGTATTGTTCGCCCAGGTACAGACCCCTGCCGGCTCGACGTCCCAGCGCACCCAGGTGGTCGTGGACGAAATGCGTGAATTCCTGCTGCGTCCGGGCAAGGACGGCGGTGAAGGCGATGCGGTGAACTCGGTGTTTACCGTGACCGGCTTCAACTTCGCCGGCCGCGGCCAGAGCTCGGGCATGGCGTTCATCATGTTGCGTCCATGGGAAGATCGTAACGCCGACAACAGCGTGTTCAAGGTTGCAGCCCGCGCCCAACAGCACTTCTTCACCTTCCGTGACGCCATGGTGTTTGCCTTCGCGCCACCGGCGGTACTGGAGTTGGGTAACGCCACCGGTTTCGACGTGTTCCTCCAGGACCGCGCCGGTATCGGTCACGACAAGCTGATGGAAGCACGTAACCAGTTCCTCGGCATGGCCGCGCAAAGCAAGATCCTGACCCAGGTGCGTCCGAACGGCCTGAATGACGAGCCGCAATACCAGCTGGAGATCGACGACGAGAAGGCCAGTGCCCTGGGCATTACCATCGCCGACATCAACAACACCCTGTCGATCGCCCTGGGCAGTAGCTACGTCAACGACTTCATCGACCGTGGTCGCGTGAAGAAGGTGTACGTGCAAGGTCAACCCGGTGCACGCATGAGCCCTGAAGACCTGAAGAAGTGGTACGTGCGCAACAGCGTCGGCACCATGGTTCCGTTCTCGGCGTTCGCCAAGGGTGAATGGATTTACGGATCGCCGAAGCTGGCCCGTTACAACGGCGTGGAAGCGGTGGAAATCCTCGGCGCCCCGGCACCGGGTTACTCCACCGGTGAAGCCATGGCCGAGGTCGAAGCCCTTGCCCAGAAACTACCGGCCGGTGTCGGTATTTCCTGGACCGGTCTGTCCTACGAGGAACGCCTCTCCGGTTCGCAGGCGCCAGCGTTGTACGCCCTGTCGCTGCTGATGGTGTTCCTGTGCCTGGCGGCGCTGTATGAGAGCTGGTCGATTCCGATCGCGGTGATGTTGGTGGTACCGCTGGGGATCATCGGTGCGCTGATGGCCACCAGCCTGCGCGGCCTGTCCAACGACGTGTACTTCCAGGTGGGCTTGTTGACGACCATCGGCCTGGCGGCGAAAAACGCCATCCTGATTGTCGAATTCGCCAAGGAACTGCATGAACAGGGGCGCAGCTTGCGCGAGGCGGCCATCGAAGCCTGCCGCATGCGTCTGCGACCGATCATCATGACCTCACTCGCGTTCGTCCTCGGCGTGGTGCCACTGGCCATTTCCACGGGCGCAGGTTCCGGCAGCCAGCATGCCATCGGCACCGGTGTGATTGGCGGTATGATCACGGCAACCGTTCTGGCGATCTTCTGGGTCCCATTGTTCTTCGTCACCGTGTCGGCCATGGGTCAGCGTAAAAACGTCGACCAGGAAGACGCTACTGAAACTCCTAAAGAGGCTGGCTAATGAGCAAGTCGCTACTCTCCCTGGCAGTCGCCGCCTTCGTGCTCGGTGGCTGCTCGCTGATACCTGACTATCAGCGGCCGGATGCTCCGGTGGCAGGTCAATACCCGCAGGGCCCGGCGTATTCGCCGGCCCAGGCGCCGGCGCAGGCCGCTGCCGAGCAGGGCTGGAGGCAGTTTTTCCATGACCCGGCGCTGCAGCAACTGATCCAGGTATCCCTGGAAAACAACCGCGACCTGCGTGTCGCGGCCCTGAACATCGATGCCTTTGCGGCGCAATACCGCATCTCGCGCGCCGATCTGTTCCCGGCCGTTTCGGCCAACGGTACCGGCAGCCGCCAGCGCTTGCCGGCTGACGCTTCGCAAACAGGTGAAGCCGGGATCAGCAGTTCCTATTCGGCCACGGTCGGCATCAGTGCCTATGAACTGGATATGTTCGGCCGGATTCGCAGCCTGAACGAAGAAGCGCTGCAGCAGTACTTTGCCACCGAAGAAGGCCGTCGCAGCACCCAGATCAGCCTGGTGGCCAGCGTGGCCAATGCCTATCTGACCTGGCAGGCCGACAAGGAACTGCTCAAGCTGACCCAGGACACCCTTGCCGCGTTCGAGGAGAGCTACAAGCTCACCGCCCGCAGCAACGAAGTGGGGGTCGCTTCGGCCCTGGACCTGGCCCAGTCGCGCACCTCGGTGGAAAACGCCCGTGCACAGCTGGCCAAGTACACCCGTCAGGTCGCCCAGGATGAAAACAGCCTGGTGCTGTTGCTCGGCACCGGCATCCCGGCCAACCTGCAAGCGGCCAAGCCGCTGAACGACGATCTGCTGGCCGAAGTACCGCCTGGCCTGCCATCGGACTTGCTGCAGCGTCGTCCGGACATCCTGCAAGCCGAGTACAACCTCAAGGCCGCCAACGCCAACATTGGCGCGGCGCGGGCGGCGTTCTTCCCGAGCATCAGCCTGACGGCCAATGCCGGGACCCTCAGCCCGGATCTGTCCGGCCTGTTCAAGGGAGGTTCGGGCACCTGGCTGTTCCAGCCGCAGATCAACCTGCCGATCTTCAACGCCGGCAGCCTGCGCGCCAGCCTGGATTACTCGAAAATCCAGAAAGACATTGGCGTGGCGAACTACGAGAAGTCCATCCAGACGGCCTTCCAGGAAGTCGCCGACGGCCTGGCCGCGCGCCAGACCTACGTCCAGCAATTGCAGGCACAGCAGGATTTCGTCAACGCCAACCAGGACTACTACCGTCTGGCCGAGCGTCGTTACCGCATCGGTGTCGACAGCAACCTGACCTTCCTCGATGCCCAGCGGCAGTTGTTCAGTGCGCAACAGGCGCTGATCACCGACCGCCTGGCGCAGCTGGTCAGCCAGGTCAACCTGTACAAGGCCCTGGGCGGTGGCTGGAACGAACAGACGGCGAAGAACGAGCCGTTGAAAGAAGAAGCGCCGAAGATGAAGTATTTCTGATAGTGCTGTGAAAACAAGGAGCCCACCTTTTGGTGGGCTTTTTG
>Ga0079986_1023259_pt1 | contig 10773 bp, 8 predicted proteins | sample Hof3ISUMetaT_FD_73496 | JGI IMG/M metagenome (GOLD analysis project Ga0079986, IMG submission 73496) | Enriched soil aggregate microbial communities from Iowa State university to study microbial drivers of carbon cycling -... | ecosystem: Environmental > Terrestrial > Soil > Agricultural land... | reverse complement strand
ACACAAATCAAATGTGGGAGCGGGCTTGCTCGCGAAGACGGCAGTCCTGTCAGCCTACAGGTCAGCCCTTGCCACCCACCGGCACGACACCGCCGGTTTTTCGTCTCTGACACAATCCCCGATTTCCCTCTAATTACCCTCAAGTCCTTTATTTGCCGGGCTTCGCGCCACCAAAAACAACTTGGTCTGCAAATTGCTTATGCCACGTTCGTACAGCATCGGGCGGCAAACGTCCGGCAGGCAGAGGAAAGCGTGTGGACAAGTACCTTTATGTGGCAATGACCGGCGCCAGCCAGAATGCACTGGCGCAAAAGGCCCATGCCAACAACCTGGCGAACATCTCTACCAACGGCTTCCAGAAAGACCTCGAGCAGGCGCGTTCGATGCCGGTGTTCGGTGACAGCTTTCCGGCGCGTGCGTTTGCTTTGTCCGAACGCCCGGCCACCGACTTCTCCCCGGGCTCGCTGGTGGAAACCGGTCGCGACCTCGATGTCGCCGTACAAGGCAACGGCTGGCTGGCGGTGCAGAACCCCGATGGCGGTGAGAGCTACGTGCGCACCGGCAGCCTGGTGGTGGACGCCCTCGGCGTGCTGCGCGCCGGTAACGGCATGCCGGTAATTGGCAATGGCGGCCCCATCGCCGTGCCACCCGAGCAGCAGATCGAAGTGGGCGAGGACGGCACCATCAGCATTCGCGCAATGGGCGAAGGTCCGCGCGTCATGGCCGAAGTCGATCGCATCAAGCTGGTCAACCCGGACATCAAGAACATGACCAAGGGCCTGGACGGTTCGATCCACACCAAGGACGGCCAGCCTGCGCAAGCCGATGCCAACGTCAAGCTGGTGTCCGGTTTCCTCGAGTCCAGCAACGTCAACGCGGTGGACGAGATGACCCAGGTGCTGGCCCTGTCGAAGCAGTTCGAGCTGCACATCAAGATGATGAACACCGCCAAAGAAGACGACCAGGCCATGGCTCGGGTCTTGCAGATCAGCTAATTACCAGAACGTCGCGCCGTAAAACAGGCGCACGAGGAGAATCGAATGCTTCCGGCTCTATGGGTTGCCAAAACCGGCCTGTCCGCCCAGGACACCAACCTGACCACCATTTCCAACAACCTGGCCAACGTGTCGACCACGGGTTTCAAGCGTGACCGCGCCGAGTTCCAGGACTTGCTGTACCAGATCAAGCGTCAGCCAGGCGCCCAGTCGACCCAGGACAGCGAACTGCCGTCGGGTCTGCAACTGGGTACCGGTGTGCGCATTGTCGGCACCCAGAAAAACTTCAACGCCGGCAGCCTGCAGACCACCGAGCAACCGCTGGACATGGCCATCGACGGTCGTGGTTTCTTCCAGATCCTGCAGCCGGACGGCACCACGTCCTACACCCGCGACGGTACCTTTCACCTGGATTCCAACGGCCAGATCGTCAACGCCAGCGGCTTCGCCCTGGAACCGGCGATCGTGATTCCGAACGACGCCCAGACCTTCACCGTGGGCAAGGATGGCACCGTGTCCATCACCGTCGCCGGCAACCCGGCCTCCCAGGTGATCGGCAACCTGCAGACCGCCGACTTCATCAACCCGGCCGGCTTGCAGGCCGTGGGCAACAACCTGTTCCTGGAAACCGCCGCCAGTGGCGCGCCGCAAGTCGGTACGCCGGGCCTGGCCGGTTTCGGCACCACGCTGCAGAACACCCTGGAAACGTCCAACGTCAGCACGGTTGAGGAGATGGTCAACATGATCACCACTCAGCGCGCCTACGAGATGAACTCCAAGGTGATCTCCACCGCCGACCAGATGCTCTCGTTCGTAACGCAGAATCTGTAATCAGTCTATGAGGCGGCCATGAGGTCGCCTGCAACACCGTGAGGTAGGGTCATGAAACGCTTCGTCTCTGTTCTGGCACTGAGTGGGATTACTGCGCTTGCAGGCTGTGTGCCTGTGACGCCCAAGCCCAATGACCCGTACTACGCCCCGGTGTTGCCGCGCACGCCGTTGCCGGCAGCGGCCAACAACGGTTCGATCTACCAGGCCGGTTTCGAACAGAACCTGTACAGCGACCGCAAGGCGTTCCGGGTCGGTGACATCATCACCATCACCCTGAACGAGAAGACCCAGGCCAGCAAGAACGCCAACTCGCAAGTGGCCAAGAACAGCAAGACCGGCATCGGCTTGAGCTCGCTGTTCGGCAGCAGCGCGACCACCAACAACCCGTTCGGCAGCAATGACCTGAGCCTGAGCGCCAGCTACGAAGGTGACCGCGCGACCAAGGGTGACAGCAAGGCCGGGCAGGGCAACAGCCTGACCGGCTCGATCACCGTGACCGTTGCCGACGTGTTGCCCAACGGCATCATCGCCGTGCGTGGCGAAAAATGGCTGACCCTCAACACCGGCGACGAGCTGGTGCGGATCGCCGGCCTGGTACGCGCCGATGACATTGCCACCGACAACACCGTCTCGTCGACCCGTGTCGCCGATGCGCGCATCACCTATTCGGGTACCGGTTCGTTTGCCGATGCGAGTCAGCCAGGCTGGTTCGACCGTTTCTTCCTCAGCCCGCTGTTCCCTTTCTAGGTGGTCACCTTGCATTTGAAAAGCCTTATGGTGGCCGCCTTGTTGATGTCTGCCGCCTTCAACGCCCAAGCCGAGCGCCTGAAGGACATCGCCAGCATTTCCGGCGTGCGCTCCAACCAATTGATCGGCTACGGCCTGGTGGTCGGGCTCAACGGCACCGGCGACCAGACGACGCAAACCCCGTTCACCCTGCAGACCTTCAACAACATGCTCTCGCAGTTCGGCATCAAGGTGCCGCCAGGCTCGGGCAATGTCCAGTTGAAGAACGTCGCGGCGGTCTCGATCAGTGCCGACTTGCCGGCGTTCGCCAAGCCGGGGCAGCAGGTCGACATCACTGTGTCCTCCATCGGTAACTCCAAGAGCCTGCGCGGCGGCACCTTGCTGCTGACGCCGCTCAAGGGTATCGACGGCAACGTCTACGCGGTGGCCCAGGGCAACCTGGTGGTCGGCGGTTTCGATGCCGAGGGCCGCGACGGCTCGAAGATCACGGTCAACGTGCCATCGGCCGGGCGCATCCCGGGCGGTGCCTCGGTCGAGCGAGCGGTGCCGAGCGGTTTCAACCAGGGCAACAGCCTGACCCTGAACCTCAACCGTTCCGACTTCACCACGGCCAAGCGCATCGTCGACAAGATCAACGACATGCTCGGTCCTGGCGTGGCCCAGGCCATCGACGGTGGATCGGTGCGCGTCACCGCGCCGCTGGACCCGAGCCAGCGGGTCGACTATCTGTCTATTTTGGAAAACCTGGAGATCGATCCGGGCCAGGCGGTGGCCAAAGTCATCATCAATTCGCGCACCGGCACCATCGTGATCGGCCAGAACGTCAAGGTTTCCCCGGCCGCCGTCACCCATGGCAGCCTGACCGTGACCATTACCGAAGACCCCATCGTCAGCCAGCCCGGCCCTTTGTCCAATGGCCAGACCGCCGTCGTGCCGCGCTCGCGGGTCAACGCCGAGCAGGAAGCCAAGCCGATGTTCAAGTTCGGCCCGGGCACCACCCTCGACGAAATCGTCCGTGCGGTGAACCAGGTCGGCGCGGCACCGGGCGACCTGATGGCCATTCTTGAAGCACTGAAACAGGCTGGCGCCTTGCAAGCCGACCTGATCGTGATCTGAGGACGGCGACCATGGACATGAACAAGAGCGGTCGGGTCAGCAGCAGCGACTCCGGTGCGTTTTCCGACCTGAACCGGCTGAACCAGCTCAAGGTCGGCGACAAGAACAGCGACGCCAACATGCGCAAGGTGGCACAGGAGTTCGAGTCGCTGTTCCTTGGCGAGATGCTCAAGTCGATGCGCTCGGCCACCGAATCGTTGGGCAAAGACAACCCGATGAACACCGCCGAAGCCAAGCAGTACCAGGAAATGTACGACCAGCAACTGGCGGTATCCATGTCCCGCGAAGGCGGCGGTATCGGCCTGGCGGACGTGCTGATGCGCCAGATGTCGAAGAACAAGCCGCTGGCGCCAGGTGAAGCGGCAACGCTGTCGGCGGCCAAGCAGGAGGCTGCGAAAGCGGCTGCACAGACACCGGTGGCCGCCGGCACGGTGGCCACCAACGGTCCGCTGTCGCGGGTCAATGGCGAGCGTCCATTGTGGGCGTCGCGTTCGGTCAAGGCGCCGACAGGTGAGGGCGCGCATCGCAATGACATGGCGCTGATCAACCAGCGGCGTCTGGCCTTGCCGCCAAAACTGGCCGACCGCCTGCTCGCGGGCCTGGTGCCTTCCGCCGCACCGACCACCGCCACCGCGGTCAACACGGCGCCCTTGCCCGAGCGCGTTGCGAGCACCGGCTCCGGGCCCTTGTACAACGGCGACTGGCTGGCGAATGCAGAAGTCGCCAAGAGCGGGTCCTTGCAGATTCAAGGTCGCGCCATCGCGCAAATCCCCTTGGCGCCCGCGAAAAAAGCCTTCAGCTCCGCCGACGAATTCGTCAACACCATGCTGCCGATGGCCAAGGAAGCGGCCGATCGCATTGGCGTCGATCCGCGCTACCTGGTGGCCCAGGCCGCCCTGGAAACCGGCTGGGGCAAATCAGTCATGCGGGCCCAGGATGGCAGCAGCAGCCACAACCTGTTCGGCATCAAGGCCGGCACCAGTTGGAAGGGCGATTCGGCGCGGGCGATCACCAGCGAATTCAGGAACGGCGAGATGGTCAAGGAGACGGCCGAATTCCGTTCCTACGACTCCTACAAGGACAGCTTCCATGACCTTGTCACGCTGCTGCAAACCAATAATCGCTATCAAGAAGTCGTGAAGTCGGCCGATAACCCCGAACAGTTTGTACGCGAGCTGCAAAAGGCCGGTTACGCAACCGACCCGGCTTACGCCAGCAAGATTTCGCAGATAGCCAGGCAGATGACGAGTTATCAGAACTACGCTGCGGCGGGCGTTTCAACAACGCCTTTATAGACATAAGGGTCTGAACCATGAGTTTGCTCAACATCGGAATGTCGGGTCTGTCCGCTAGCCATGCATCGTTGGTGACTACCGGTAACAACATTTCCAACGTCGATACCGTCGGGTACTCGCGCCAACAAACTGTGCAGGGCACCAAAAGCTCGATTCAGTACGGCAATGTGTTCATCGGCACCGGCACCACGCTGGCCGACGTGCGTCGGGTGTACAACAGCTACCTCGATGCACAGTTGCAGACCACGACCTCGCTCAACAGTGACGCGCAGGCTTACCTGGGGCAGGCCACCCAGGTGGACAAGCTGCTGTCCGACAGCGGCACCGGTGTGACCAAGACCCTGCAGTCGTTTTTCTCGGCCATGCAGACCCTGGCCGGCAGTTCCAACGACAACGCCGCGCGCCAGGCCCTGCTGACCAACGCCCAGGGCTTGAGCAGCCGCTTCAATGCCATCTCCGGGCAATTGAAGCAGCAAGGCACCTACATCAACGATCAGCTGGGTTCGATGGCCGAACAGGTCAACAAGTTGGCGTCGACCGTAGCGGCGTACAACAAGAAGATCAGCGAAATCAGCGGTTCGGGCGGTACGCCCAACGAGCTGCTGGACCAGCGCAACGAAACCCTGCGCCAGCTCAATGAGCTGGTGGGCACTCAGGTCACCGAAACCGACGGTCGCCTGGATATTTACCTGGGCAGCGGCCAGCCGTTGGTGGTGGGCGACACCGTCAACAAGCTGCGCGTGGCCTCCGACCCGTCCGACCCGACCCGTTCGGCGATCATCATGGATCGCAACGGTTCGTCCATCGACATCACCAACGTGGTGAGCGGTGGCGAGATGGGTGGGCTGTTGCGTTATCGCAATGACGTATTGACCCCGGCCATCAATGGCCTGGGGCGAATCGCCATGGTCGTGGCCGATCAGGTCAACAGGCAGTTGGGGCAGGGGCTGGACCAGAGCGGTAACTTCGGCGCAGCGTTGTTCAATGACATCAACAGTGCCGCGGCCATCAGCCAGCGCAGCATCGCCAATGCCAACAACGACCCGGCGTCCGGCAACCTGAACGTTACCATCAAGGACACCGGCAAGCTGGCCGCCAGCGATTACCAGGTGACCTTCACCAGCGCCACCGGCTACAGCGTGCGGCGCTTGTCGGACAATACCGACATGGGCAGTTTCGATCTGGCTACAACACCGCCACCGGTCATCGATGGCTTCAGCCTGAGCCTCAACGCCGGTCCGGTAAACAGTGGCGACAGCTTCAAGATTACCCCGACCCGCAGTTCCGCCGCGGACATGGCCACCGTCATGACCGACGTCAAGCGCCTGGCCACGTCGGCGCCGCTGACCTCTACCAAGGCCCAGGGCAATAGTGGGACGGGTGATGCCAGCCAGCCGACCCTGAAAACCAGCCTGGACATCTATGATCCGACCCAGCGCCTGGAAGTGCAGAGCGCGGTCAAGGCGTCGACGCCGGTGCGTCTGCTGATGACCAGCGCCAGTGCCTATGAAGTGTTCGACGCCAAGGGCGTCAGTATCGGTACCGGCAACATCGTGCCCGGGCAGAACAACGACCTGAGCATTTCGGTGCCTTACACCGATGCCAGCGGCGCTGCCAAGTCCTTCAGTGTCGGCATGACCGTCAGCGGCAGTCCCAAGGCGGGCGACAGCTTCAACATCTCGATGACCGCCGCCGACAGCACCGACAACCGCAACGCCCAGGCGCTGCTGGCCTTGCAGACCAAGGCCACGGTCGGCGCCACCGCGACCAGTCCCGGTGTGAGTTTTACCGAGGCCTATGGCGGCCTGGTCTCGACCGTTGGCTCCTTGACTCGGCAGGGTCAACTCGATGCCACGGCGACCGACACCATCGTCACCGGGGCCCGCAATGCCCGCGACTCGCTGTCGGGCGTCGACCTCGATGAAGAGGCCGGCAACCTGACCAAGTACCAGCAGTACTACACGGCCTCGTCGCAGATCATCAAGACTGCGCAGGAAATATTCAGCACCCTGATCAATGCCCTTTAAGGAACCGTAGAACATGCGAATTTCCACTGCACAGTACTACGCGACCACCGCTGCCAACTATCAGCGCAACCTCAATAACGTGATGAAGACGGCCGAGCAGGCCAGCAGCGGCATCAAGCTGGAGACGGCGGCGGATGACCCGGTCGGTGCGGCCCGTTTGCTGCAGCTTGAGCAGCAAAAGGCCATGCTGGGGCAATACACCACCAACATCAACGCCTTGAACACGGCCCAGGCGCAGGAAGAAAGCGTTCTGGACAGCATCAATACCGTGCTGCAAAAAGTCAGTGAGCTGGCGGTGCGTGCCGGTGGCGCTTCCTTGAACGACGACGATCGCAAGTCCCTCGGCGCGGAGGTTGCCCAGGCCGAGCAGCAACTGCTGAGCTTGATGAACAGCAAGGATGCCAACGGCAAGTACATCTTTTCCGGGGCCAGCAACAACACGCCACCTTTCGCTCGCAACAGCGATGGCACCTACAGTTATCAGGGCGACCAGACCCAGCTGGAGCTCAAGATCGGCGACTCGATGTCCCTGGGCCTGAACGATACCGGTTGGGAAGTATTCCAGCAGGCGATCAACGCCGCGCGCAGTACCACGACCCTGACCGCGCCGGCCGTCGACGACGGGCGCGTGGCCTTGTCGTCAGGCCTGGTCAGCTCGGGGCCGGCCTTCGATGCGAGCTTCCGCGCTGGCGAGCCTTATACCCTGTCGTTCACCAGCAGCACGCAGTTCGTGATCACCGATGCCGCGGGCAACGACGTGACTGCCGAGGCGACGGGCTCTGGCAAGTTCGATCCGAACAACAAGGATGGCAGCGACATCACTTTCCGTGGCGTGAGCTTTGCCCTGGACATCAGCTTCCAGGCATCGGACACGCCCGCTACCGCGGATGCGGTCATCGCCGGCCACAGTTTCAAACTGGAGGCCAAGCCGGACAGTTTCGTCAGCACCCGCGCGCCGGGCAATACGTCGACGGCCCTGGTCACCCAGACCCAGGTCACCGACGCCGCCGCCTACGACAGCTTCTTCCCCGAAGGCGGGGCGGTGCTGAAATTCACCAGCCCGACGACGTTCGAGTTGTACGCCCGACCGTTGACCAGCAGCAGTACACCGGTCACCAGCGGTTCCGTGGCGGGTGGCGTGGCGACAGCGGCCGGCGTCAGCTTTACCCTGAGCGCCACGCCGGCACCGGCGGCCGACGATCAGTTCGATATCTCGGTCAATACCCACCAGACCCAGAACGTGCTCGATACGATCAGCCAGCTGCGCCAGGCACTTGAAACGCCTACGGCCGGCAACCCGGCAGCCCAACGCAACCTGGAAAGCGTGATCGCGTCCTCCATTGCCAACCTGGGCAATGCCAAGAACCAGGTCGACCTGGCTCGCGGTGCCATCGGAGCCCGGGCCAATGTGATGGACATGCAACGCGATCAGAACCAGAGCACCGATTTGCTCAATACCTCCACCCAGTCTTCGATCCGCGAGGCCGATCCGGCTGAAGTGCTGACGCGCCTGACCTTGCAGCAGACCATGCTGCAGGCGGCGCAACTGGCCTTCGCCAAGGTGTCCCAGCTGAGCCTGTTCAACAAGCTTTGAGCCGGTGCTGGGCACTCATGGCCAGCCCTGTACTGTAGGGGGCTGGCTTTTTTTTTGGGCTTTTTTTCGCGATGATCCGCAGCGGCGTGAAGCGCGATCCGGACCACAAAATCAAATAAAGCCGCGAACTCTGAGTGACCCGTCGGTCAAAACGCGCATCTTCACTGTATCCTGTCTGCGGGCGGTGAAGGTGGCGGACAGTTCAAGCGCGTGCTTGAGCCACGACGATGCCCCTCTGGGGCCGGTCCCTGACTGTAGACGCCCTCGATTCAGCGAGCGGCGATGTTCAGCTGTTTATTATTGGGAAGCCATAATGATTGGCATAAAAAATATTGCGAGTTACGTGCCGACAGCCGGGGTTGACAACTACGCCCAGGGTGCAAAGTTCGACAAGGACGAAACCTTCATCCTTGGCAAGATCGGTTCGGCATTTTTGCCGCGCATGGATGCTGACCAGGAAACCTCCGACCTGTGCGTCGAGGCTGCCAAGGCGTTGTTCGCTGCCAGCCCTGAACTCAAGCGTGAAGCCATCGACTGCCTGATCGTCGTCACCCAGAACGGGGACGAAGAAGGGTTGCCGCATACCGCGGCGATCGTTCAGGACAAGCTGGGCTTGCCGACCCACGTCGCCGCGTTCGATATTTCCCTGGGCTGTTCCGGCTACGTGTACGGCATCTATGCGATCAAGGGCTTCATGGAAGCGGCGGGGCTGAAGAACGGCCTGCTGATCACCGCCGATCCGTATTCGAAGATCGTCGACCCCGAAGACCGCAACACCACCATGCTCTTCGGCGATGCCGCCACCGCGACCTGGATGGGCGAGAACGCCGTCTGGCAACTCGGCAAGTCGAAGTTCGGCACCGACGGTTCCGGCGCGCCGCACCTGAAAGTCAGCGATGGCGTGTTCTTCATGAACGGTCGCCAGGTGTTCAACTTCGCCCTGTTGAAAGTCCCGGCGCACTTGCATGAACTGCTGGAAGAATCCAATTTGCAGGCCGGCGATATCGATGCCTTCTGCATTCACCAGGGCAGTGCCGCCATCGTCGATGCCGTGGCACGCCGCTTCGAGGAAGCTGAGCCGGAGAAGTTCGTCAAGGACATGCTCGAAACCGGCAACACGGTGTCATCGAGCATTCCGCTGCTGTTGCAGAACCATGTGTTCGATTCCAAATGGACCCGGGTGGCCATCAGCGGCTTCGGTGTGGGCCTGTCGTGGGGCTCGGCGATTCTCTATCGCGGCTGATCAACCCGCGCGCTGTAAATGAAACGCCCGGCAACGCCAGTTGCCGGGCGTTTTGCGTTTTATTGGCGCCGATTTTCTGGCTCTAACACCTTGAAATCAAAGGGCTGGCACGCTGCCACTAAAAAAATCGAAAAAACCCCTCAAGCAAAGCCTCCACGCGACGATAACTATTACGTAGGTTCTCTAGGCCACACCCGGCGGTTGCCAGGGCCGGAAGCCGCAGTATCCATCCAACGAGGATTTCGTCATGGCTTTAACCGTAAACACCAACATTGCCTCCATTACTACTCAGGCTAACCTGAACAAAGCGGGCGGCGCCCTGGCCACCTCCATGCAGCGCCTGTCCTCCGGCCTGCGTATCAACAGCGCTAAAGACGACGCTGCCGGCCTGCAGATCTCCAACCGCCTGACCAGCCAGATCAACGGCCTGGGTCAAGCGGTCAAGAACGCCAACGATGGCATCTCCATCGCGCAAACCGCTGAAGGCGCCATGCAGGCTTCGACCGACATCCTGCAAAAAATGCGTACCCTGGCCCTGTCCTCGGCCACCGGCTCCCTGAGCGATGCCGACCGCAAGTCGAACAACGACGAATACCAGGCACTGACTTCCGAACTGACCCGTATCTCCCAGACCACCACTTTCGGTGGCCAGAAGCTGCTGGACGGTTCGTACGGTACCAAGGCCATCCAGGTTGGCGCCAACGCCAACGAAACCATCAACCTGTCGCTGGAAAACGTTGCCGCCAACAACATTGGTTCGCAGCAGATCAAGAGCGCCACTTCTGATCCAAAGCTGACCGGTCTGACCGGTGGCGACATCACTGTCACAGGTAACGGCGAGAGCAAGACCTACACCGTAGCTGCCGCTGCCTCGGCCAAAGAAATCGCCAAGGGCCTGAACGGCATCGTTGGTGGTCTGACTGCA
>Ga0079986_1000377_pt1 | contig 10778 bp, 12 predicted proteins | sample Hof3ISUMetaT_FD_73496 | JGI IMG/M metagenome (GOLD analysis project Ga0079986, IMG submission 73496) | Enriched soil aggregate microbial communities from Iowa State university to study microbial drivers of carbon cycling -... | ecosystem: Environmental > Terrestrial > Soil > Agricultural land... | reverse complement strand
CTGCCATGGACGGCTGGCCGCAGTCATCCGCACCGCTGATCGCCGGAGCGGCCGGCGCCCTGGCGGCCGGATCCGGCCGCCAGCCGCCTTGCCGGATCAGGAGGGAAAGAATACTCAGCGCGCGCTGCCCACGTTCTTCCAGCAAGGCGCGCTCCGCGGTGGCGAGATAGGCGGCGCGGCATAGCAGGAACGCTGTGCCCGCGACTGCGGTGACCACCAGCCCCAGCGCCAGGCCGACCATCATTTCCGTGAGCGTGAAGCCATGCGCCGGCAGAAGGCGCAAATGGCCCTGTGCAAGACGTGATCTCATGGTTGTATCCACAGTGCGATGCCGCGCAACGTGGCCGCGGAGTCCCCGGAGCCAACGGCCATCCTGGCAATCGCCAGCTTGCTGGTCAGCGCGCATGGGGGTTGGCCACAGCCCTCGGCGGACGCCGGATCGGGCCGGTTCATCGGGACCATGCCCAGCGCCCCGATCTCCGCGATTTCTCCGGTGGTTCGCATGGCGTGGGCGAGTTGCTCATGGCCGCGCAGCCGTGCCAGTGCCGTGGTCCCCACGCTGGCCAGCGGGATCAGGCCGGCGCTGACGATCAACAGGGCGCAGAGCGACTCGGCCAGGGCATAGCCGCGGCCGTGACGGCAACAGGAATGGAGCGGGCGAAGGCGAGGCTGCATGGCGCGGTGAGGATGGCGGTGAGGCCATCAAGGTACCGCGCTGCACAGCGCCAATCCGTGGGCAAACGTAGTGAAACTGGCAAATTTGGTTGCGGGACGACGCCGTTACGCACCCTCGATATTCAGGAAATCTCTACTCGATATGTGCGGGATGCGGAGCGCCTGTTGATCACGGCGCTCACACTGTCCACGGACGAGTGCGTCGGCGGGATCAGCTCCTACGCTGAACGCTGGCTAGCGCTTGCTGTTTCCTGCCGTTACCTCGGCCAGCACATCGGAAAACTCGGCGACGTCCTCGAAGCTGCGGTACACCGAAGCAAACCGGATATAGGCGATCTTGTCGAGCTTGCGCAGTTCGCGCATGACGAGTTCACCGACCTGGCTGCTCGGAATTTCCTTCTCGCCAAGCGCCAGCAGCTTTTCTTCGATGCGGGTGATGGCTTCGTCGATGGCCTCGGCGGATACCGGGCGCTTGCGCAGCGCCAGGCGCATCGAATCCTTCAGCTTGGCGCGGCTGTAGTCCACGCGCGAGCCGTTCTTCTTGACGATGGCCGGGAAGAACAGTTCGATCCGTTCGTAGGTGGTGAAGCGGCGGTCGCAGGCTTCGCAGCGTCGGCGCCGGCGCACGGCGTCGCCGTCTTCCGACATGCGCGTGTCGAGCACCTGGGTATTGGAATGTCCGCAAAAGGGGCATTTCATGCCTGACCACCTTCAGAGTAAAGCCCCGTCGCCTTGGTATCTTGTCCTTCTGCGGCAACCGGGCGGGTTGGCGAGGCCCGCAAGCGGCACGATGGCGCACCCGCGGGGCTGCCGGCCGCCCTCGCGGGCGGCCTTGCGTCATCAGCCGTAGACCGGGAAACGCTTGGTCAGTGCCGACACCTGCTCGCGCACGCTGGCGATGTTGCCGGCGTCGTGCGGGTTGTCCAGCACGTCGGCGATCAGGTTGCCGACGATGCGCGCTTCTTCTTCCTTGAAGCCACGCGTGGTCATGGCCGGCGAGCCAACGCGGATGCCCGAGGTCACGAACGGCTTTTCCGGATCGTTCGGGATGGCGTTCTTGTTCACGGTCAGGTGCGCTTCGCCCAGGATGCGCTCGGCTTCCTTGCCGGTGATGTTCTTGGCGCGCAGGTCGACCAGCATCACGTGGCTTTCGGTACGGCCCGAGACAATGCGCAGGCCGCGTGCGATCAGCGTTTCGGCCAGCACGGCGGCGTTCTTGACCACCTGTTCCTGGTAGGTCTTGAACTCCGGCGTCAGCGCTTCCTTGAACGCCACGGCCTTGCCGGCGATCACGTGCATCAGCGGACCACCCTGGATGCCCGGGAAGATCGACGAGTTGATGGCCTTCTCATGCTCGGCCTTCATCAGGATCACGCCGCCGCGCGGGCCGCGCAGGCTCTTGTGCGTGGTGGTGGTGACGAAGTCGGCGTGCGGCACCGGGTTCGGGTAGACGCCCGCGGCGATCAGGCCGGCGTAGTGGGCCATGTCGACCATGAAATAGGCACCGATCGACTTGGCAACCTTGCCGATGCGCTCGAAGTCGATGCGCAGCGCGAAGGCCGAGGCGCCCGCGATGATCAGCTTCGGCTTCTTCTCTTGCGCGAGCTTTTCCAGCGCGTCGTAGTCGATGTCCTCCTGCGCGTTCAGGCCGTAGCTGACCACGTTGAACCACTTGCCGCTCATGTTCAGGGCCATGCCGTGGGTCAGGTGACCGCCTTCGGCCAGGCTCATGCCCATGATGGTGTCGCCCGGCTTCAGCACGGCGAAGTACACGCCCTGGTTGGCCTGCGAACCCGAGTTCGGCTGCACGTTGGCGGCTTCGGCGCCGAACAGTTCCTTCACGCGGTCGATGGCGAGCTGCTCGACGATGTCGACGTACTCGCAGCCACCGTAGTAGCGCTTGCCAGGATAGCCCTCGGCGTACTTGTTGGTCAGTTGCGAGCCCTGCGCGGCCATCACGGCCGGCGAGGTGTAGTTTTCTGAGGCGATCAGCTCGATGTGGTCTTCCTGGCGCTGGTTTTCCTTCTGGATAGCGGCAAAGACCTCGGGGTCGATCTGGTCGATCGTATAGCGGCTGCGTTCGAACATGGCGAAACTCGTCTGAAAAAAGGGAATCCGATTACTGCATCGGGTTAGGGCGCGCGGGGAAAGCGATTGGCGGCCGGCACCGGCGGCACCATACGAACCGTCGGCGCAGGGCGCACCCTGCTTCCCATTCGCTGCCCAGGCGAGCGGCAGGCGCTTGAAACTTCACGCCAGAGAACTTGCGCTTCCTCGTGGTAGTGCCCACTGACATCGCCAGTCGCGCAAGATGGAATGGTTGGGCGCAGTGTAGCGTGAGGCGGGGATTTGCCGCAAGCCGCGCCCCATGGCCCGCAACGCCAGGCCCGGCGCGGGCCGCAACTTGCTGTTGCAAACTCGTCCTGCGGGTTAACACCGAAGCTGTCTCGCTGTCCGTTACAATCCCGGCCATGACAAACTTTGCCTGGACCCTGCGGGTGTACTGGGAAGACACCGACGCCGGCGGCGTAGTGTTCTACGCCAACTATCTGAAGTTCTTCGAGCGCGCCCGGACCGAGTGGCTGCGCTCGCTGGGTGTCGAACAGCAGGCGCTGGCCGATGAGGCCGGCGTGGTCTTTATCGTCCGCAGCACGGCAGTGGACTACAATGCGCCCGCCCGGCTCGACGACCGGCTTGAGATCCGCACGCGCATCGAACGTGTAGGGCCGGCCTCGGTGCAGTTCGCGCAAGAGGCCTGGCGCGCCGAGACTTTGCTCGCCAGCGGCCAGATTCGCGTTGGCTGTGTCGATCGAAGCACTTTTCGTCCGTCTCCCATTCCCGCCCCTGTCCTGGCAACCATCAAGACCGCCCGATGAATCCCGTGACCGTCACGCAAGACCTGTCGATCGTTTCGCTGGTGCTGCACGCCAGCCTGCTTGCCCAGGCCGTCATGGCGCTGCTGCTCGTCATGTCGCTGTTCTCCTGGACATATATCTTCCGCAAGCACCTGGCGCTGCGCTCGGCGCGCACGCAGACGGAAGGTTTCGAGCGCGACTTCTGGGCCGGCGGCGACCTGCAGGCACTCTATAACAGTGCGGCGAACAACCGGCACAACACCGGCGCGCTCGAGCGGATCTTCGAATCGGGCATGGGCGAGTTCCTCAAGGCGCGCGAGCGCGGCAATGAAGCGAGCGCGCTGCTCGACGCCGCCCGCCGCGCCATGCGCGCCGCCTACCAGCGCGAGATGGACGTGCTGGAATCGCACCTGCCGTTCCTGGCTTCGGTCGGCTCGGTCAGTCCCTATATCGGCCTGTTCGGCACCGTGTGGGGGATCATGAATGCGTTCCGTGGCCTGTCGAATGTGCAGCAGGCGACGTTGGCATCGGTCGCGCCCGGCATTGCCGAAGCGCTGGTGGCCACGGCGATCGGCCTGTTCGCGGCGATTCCGGCCGTGATCGCCTATAACCGCTACGCCACCGAGATCGATCGGCTGGCAATCCGGTTCGAAAGCTTCATGGAAGAATTCCTGAACATCCTGCAGCGGCAGACCCGCTGACCGACCGAACGACCAGGAGCCCAGCAATGGCAGCCATTCAGCGCCGCGGCGGATCCCGCCGCCGGGCCAGCGCCGAGATCAACGTCGTGCCGTATATCGACGTGATGCTCGTGCTGCTGGTCATCTTCATGGTGGCGGCACCGATCGTCAGCCCCGCCGTCGTCGACCTGCCCACCGTGGCCAATGCCACGCCGCAACAGAAGGCCCCGCCGATTGTCGTGACCGTGCATGAAGACGGTGCGCTGACCGCGCGCGGCAAGGACAATGCCGGCAATTCGTTCGAGCGCAAGCTCGACAAGAACGGCCTGCTCGAATTCGTGCACCAGCGCCAGAACGAGAACCCCGACCAGCCGGTGGTGATTGCCGCCGACCGGGCCGTCAAGTACGAGTCCGTGCTCGATGTCATGTCCGTGCTCAAGGCCGACGGCATCAAGCGTGTCGGCCTGATGGTGAAGTCCAAGTAGAACGCGCCTGCTGCGTGAGATGCCTGTCCGAATGCCGCGCCCCATGACGACCGCCGCCGCCTTTCCTTACCAGCCGGTGAAGGAGCGGGGAACCCTGCGTTCCTTCCTGCTCGCGCTCTTCATGCACCTGCTGCTCGGCATCGTGCTGTACTACGGCGTGCATTGGCAGAGCAGCACCCCGGTCGGCTCCGAAGCGGAGCTCTGGGACGAGATTCCCGCTACCACGGCACCGCCACCCGCGCCGCCCGCCCCGCCGGAGCCGGTAGTCCAGCCGCGCCCGGTGCCGCCGGCGCCCGAGGTGAAGAGCAAGGTCGAGGAAGACGCCGATATCGCGCTCGAACGCCAGAAGCGCCGCGCCGCCGAGCAGGCCGCGCGCGAAGAGGCTGCGCGCAAGGACGCCGCCCGCAAGGAAGCCGAGCGCAAAGAGGCGGAGCGCAAGGAAGCCGAGCGCCAGGAGGCGCAACGCAAGGACGACGCAAGGAAGAAGGCCGCCCGGCAGGAGCAGCAACACCGCGAGCAAGCCGAGCGCGAACGTGAGCGCAAGGAAGCCGATGCCAAGGCAAGGGCGAAGGCTGATGCCGAGGCCAAGGCCAAGGCCGACGCCCAGGCGAAAGCCAGGGCCGAGGCCGATGCCAGGGCCAAAGCCGAGGCAAAGGCCGAGGCCAAGGCAAAAGCGGAAGCAGATGCCAAGGCCAAGGCGGAATCTCAAGCCAAGGCCAAGGCCGACGCGGACGCCAGGGCCAGGCGCGAAGCCGCGGCCAACGCGCAGCGCAAGGGTGAACTGGCACGTCTGCAGGCCATGGCCGGCGGCGGCGCCGGTGGCCAGGGCGGTGGCGGCGTGGGCAGTTCTGCCGGTGCGGGCGCCGGCGGCGGTGGCAAGGCTTCCCCGGGCTATGCCGATCGCGTGCGCCGCAAGGTCAAGCCCAACATCGTGTTCACCGAAGACGTGCCGGGCAACCCGACCGCCGTGGTGTCCGTGCAACTGGCGCCCGATGGCTCGCTGATGTCGGCGCGGCTGAGCAAGTCCAGCGGCAATTCGGGCTGGGACAACGCCGTGCTGCGCGCCGTCGAGCGCTCGGACCCGCTGCCGCGCGACGAGAACGGCAAGGCGCCTGCGAGCTTCACCATCACTTTCCGTCCCAAGGATTAAGTGACGCAGGGGCCATGACTTGCAACATAATGCAACCTTCATTAACCGGTGCCAGTCCCACCGCTACCATGACAGGTTGCCTGAGGCGGCCGGCAGCGTGCGATGCGCGCGCGGAACGGATATGCGCCATGCGCATCGACGCCTGTTCTGCTGTCTGCCTGCCGTGCCCGACGAAACCTGAAATCGACTGAGGAGCAGCATGCGAAAGCTTTGGGCCCCCAACTGGCTGTCCGCGAAGCGGCACCAAGCAAACCAGGCCGCAAACCTAGCGGCGAACCGGCTCATCGGCCGCCACGCGCTGATGGTCTGGCTGGCCGCCGCGCTGGCCATGTCCGCCGGTGCCGCACAAGCACAACTGAACGTAGAGATCTCCGGCGTCGGCTCGAGCCAGTTCCCGGTTGCCACGGCCAATTTCCAGGGCGAGGCGCAGGCCCCGCAGAACCTGACCGCGATCATCCGCAGCGACCTGTCGCGCAGCGGCCGTTTCCGTAATGTCGACCCGGGCGGCGCCACGGTGGCCGAGTCGGCCAACGTCGATCTCGGCAGCTGGAAGAGCCGCGGCGCCGATGCCTTCGTCGCCGGCAGCGTGACCCCGTCCGGCAATGGCCAGTACGAAGTGCGCTTCCGCCTGTATGACACCGTCAAGGGCCAGAGCCTGGGCGGCCTCGCTTACAACGTCAACCAGAGCCAGCTGCGCGTGACGGCTCACAAGATCGCCGACTACATCTACGAGAAGCTGCTGGGCGAGCGCGGCGTGTTTGCCACGCGCCTGTCGTACGTGTCGCGCGTCGGCGGCCGCTACCAGCTGCTGATCTCGGACTCGGACGGCCAGAACTCGCAGGTCGCGCTAACCAGCAACGAGCCGATCATCTCGCCGTCGTGGTCGCCGGATGGCCGTCGCGTGGCTTACGTCTCGTTCGAGAGGAAGAAGCCGGTGGTGTATGTGCACGATCTGTCCACCGGCAAGCGCACCATGGTGTCCGACCAGAAGGGCAACAACAGCGCGCCGTCGTGGTCGCCGGACGGTCAGCGCCTGGCCGTGGCCTTGTCGAAGGACGGCAATACCCAGGTCTACATGATCAATGCCGATGGCTCCGGCCTGCGCCGCCTGACCCGCAGCAGCGCGATCGATACCGAGCCGCAGTTCGCGCCGGACGGCAAGAGCATCTATTTCACCAGTGACCGCGGCGGTGCTCCGCAGATCTATCGCATGCCGGCGGGTGGCGAAGAGGCGGGCGGCGCGCAACGCGTGACCTTCAAGGGCAGCTACAACGTCAGTCCGCGGATTTCGCCGGACGGCAAGTACCTGGCGTACATCACGCGGTCGGGCGGCTTCAAGCTGCAGCTGCAGGACCTGACCAACGGCGACGTCACCTCGCTGACCGATACGTCGAATGACGAAGCGCCGAGCTTTGCCGCCAATGGCAAGTACATCCTTTACGCCACGCGCGTGGGCGGCCGCTCGGTGCTGGCTGCGGTATCCACTGACGGGCGTACCCGGCAGGTTCTGTCTCTCCAGTCCGGCGATGTCCGCGAGCCGTCCTGGGGTCCTTTCATGCAATAACGCAATCACAGGAGTCTCTCGCCATGCCCCAACTGATGACCAAAACCCTTGCCGTTGCCGCCCTGCTGGCCCTGGGTGCCTGCAGCTCCGGCGTGAAGCTGGACGATGCCGCCAATGCCGGCGCCAACAAGGGCACCGGTGCCGATGCCCGCACCGTCCAGCCCGTCGACGTTTCGCGCGACCCGCTGAATGACCCGAACAGCCCGCTGGCCAAGCGCAGCGTGTACTTCGACTTTGACAGCTACAGCGTCAAGCAGGACTACCAGGGCATGCTGGGCGATCACGCCAAGTACCTGGGCGCCAACAAGGGCCGCAAGATCCTGATCCAGGGCAACACCGACGAACGCGGCACCAGCGAGTACAACCTGGCGCTGGGCCAGAAGCGTGCCGAGGCTGTGCGCCGTTCGCTGGCGACCATGGGCGTGCCCGACAACCAGATGGAAGCCGTGAGCCTGGGCAAGGAAAAGCCGAAGGCAACCGGCCACGACGAGGCTGCCTGGGCTGAGAACCGCCGCGCCGACATCAACTACTGATCTGATCCGCGTACAGGCCATCCATGAAAGCACGCGTTTCCACCCTGTTGTGGCTCGCCGCCGTTTCGGGCGCGGCCATGCTGCCCCTTGCGCAGGCCCGTGCCGGCGTGTTCGACGATGACGAGGCGCGCAAGGCGGTCCTCACCCTGCGGGACCAGTTCAACGGTTTCCAGGCGACCGCCACGCAGCGCATCGAGCAGAACAGCCGCACGACGATCGACATCCAGAACCAGCTGGAAGGCCTGCGCCAGGAGGTGGCCCGGCTGCGCGGCCAGAACGAGGTGCTGCAGAACACGGTGGATTCGCTGCAGAAGCAGCAGAAGGACTACTACGCGGACCTGGATGCGCGCCTGAAGAAGTTCGAGCCGCAGCAGGTCACCGTCGAAGGCCGCGAGGGCACGGTGCAGCCGAACGAGAAGCCCGAGTACGACGCCGCGCTCAAGCAGTTCCAGGCCGGCGACTTCAAGAGCGCGGGCAATTCCTTCGCCTCGTTCGTGAAGAAGTATCCGCAGAGCCCGTACCTGCCGCTGGCGCAATACTGGCTCGGCAATTCGCTCTATGCGCAGCGCGACTACAAGGGCTCGACCGCGGTGCTGCAGAACATGCTGCAGGCGAACCCGACGCACCCGAAGGCGCCCGATGCCATGATCGCCATCGCCAACAACCAGCTCGAATCCGGCCAAAAGGCTGCGGCCAGGAAGACGCTGGAACAGGTGGTGTCGAAGTATCCTGGTACCGAAGGAGCGCAGGCCGCCACCAACCGGCTGAAGACGCTGAAGTAAGCCGGCCGGAACCGGACGACGGAGATTGCAGGGCTCGCGGAATGCGGGCCCTTTTCGCTAGTCGCGCTAAAATACCCGATTCGCCTGCAATTCCTTGCGCCGCCGTTGCGGCGCGACTGCCAACCATGACCCAACGCGCCATTGTCCTGCTTTCGGGCGGGCTTGATTCCGCCACCGTTCTCGCCATGGCCAAGGCCCAGGGCTTCGAGACCTATGCGCTGTCGATGCGCTATGGCCAGCGCCATTCGTCCGAACTTGAGGCCGCCAAGCGCGTGGCGAGCACGCTTGGCGCCGTCCGCCATGAAATTGTCGAGCTGGACCTGCGCCGCTTCGGCGGTTCCGCGCTGACCGACGACAAGTTCGACGTGCCGACCGATGGGGAATCGTCCGGTATCCCGATCACTTACGTGCCGGCGCGCAACACCATCATGCTGTCGCTGGCGCTTGGCTGGGCCGAAGCCGTCGGCGGACGCGACCTGTTCTTCGGCGCCAACGCGGTGGATTATTCGGGCTACCCCGATTGCCGCCCCGAGTATGTCGCAGCCTACGAGACGCTGGCCAACCTCGCCACCAAGGCGGGCGTGGAAGGCGACCGGTTCCGCGTGCATGCGCCGATCATCGACATGACCAAGGCCGAGATCATCCAGGCCGGCATCCGCCTGGGCGTGGACTACAGCCTGACGGTGTCGTGCTACCAGGCCGACGACGAAGGCCGTGCCTGCGGCGTCTGCGATTCCTGCCGCATCCGCCGCGCGGGCTTCGAGGCGGCCGGGGTTGCCGACCCGACTCGCTACCAGAACGCCTGAGCGCGCCCCCGCATCCCATTACCGCCCCCGACATGCCCGAGATCGATATCGCCGCGCTTTCGCGCACCGTGCTGCTGAGCACGTTTGCCCTGACCTTCCTGTTCGGCGCCATCCTGCAGCGCACGCATTTCTGCACGATGGGTGCGGTCTCGGACATCGTCAACATGGGCGACTGGAGCCGCATGCGCATGTGGGGGCTGGCCGTCGGCGTGGCCATGATCGGCACCGGCGTGCTGGCCTCGGCCGGGTTGATCGATCCGACCAAGACCATCTATACGGCCAGCAAGCTCAGCTGGCTGTCGGCGCTTGCCGGCGGGCTGATGTTCGGCTTCGGCATGGTGCTGGCCTCGGGCTGCGGCAGCAAGACGCTGGTGCGCATCGGCGCGGGCAACCTCAAGTCGCTGGTGGTGTTCGTCTTCCTGGGGCTCTCGGCCTACATGACGCTGCGCGGCCTGTTCGGCGTAGTGCGCGTCAATACCGTCGATGCCGTCTCGATCACGCTGCCAGCCACGCAGGACCTGCCGTCGCTGCTGTCGCAGGGCACCGGTGCGGCCCGCGGCGCGCTGCAGCTCGGCCTGGGCCTGCTGCTCGGCGGGGCGCTCGTGGCGTGGGCGCTGGCTGCGCGCGGCTTCCGTACGTTCGACAACCTGCTCGGCGGCATCGCGGTGGGCCTGATCATCGTCGGCATGTGGTACGTCTCGGGCCATCTCGGCTACGTGGCGGAAGATCCCAATACGCTGGAGGAATTGTTTGTCGCCACCAACAGCGGCCGCATGGAAAGCCTGAGTTTCGTGGCGCCGTATGCCTACACGCTCGACTGGCTGATGATGTTCAGCGACAAGAGCAAGGTGCTGACCGTCGGCATCGTCAGCGTCTTCGGCGTGATCGCCGGTGCGGCGGTGTATGCGCTGGCCACGCGCACCTTCCGCTGGGAGGGGTTTGGCAACGCGGAAGACGTCGCCAACCACATGATCGGCGGCATCCTGATGGGTGCCGGCGGCGTGACCGCGCTCGGCTGCACGGTGGGGCAGGGGCTGTCGGGGGTATCGACGCTGGCGATCGGCTCGTTCATCGCGCTGGGCGGCATCGTGGCGGGCGCCGTACTGGCGTTCCGTTACCAGATATGGCGCCTTGAGCGCATGGCATTTGCCTGAGATGGCGCCTTACGCTTGACACATCGGGAAGCGTCTCACTATAATCGCGGTTCTGTTTTTTCGGGTCGTTAGCTCAGTCGGTAGAGCAGCGGAC
>Ga0079986_1016210_pt1 | contig 10798 bp, 12 predicted proteins | sample Hof3ISUMetaT_FD_73496 | JGI IMG/M metagenome (GOLD analysis project Ga0079986, IMG submission 73496) | Enriched soil aggregate microbial communities from Iowa State university to study microbial drivers of carbon cycling -... | ecosystem: Environmental > Terrestrial > Soil > Agricultural land... | reverse complement strand
GCGATGCTGTCGCCCAGTTTGACATCGCTCAGGTCGAGCTTGCCGGTTTCGACGTGAACCCGCACATCTCCGCCTTTAGGGGTCAATGCACGAATACTGCCGATGGATTCGATGATGCCGGTAAACATGGAGTCCTCCTCGAGAACAGGGCCAGCGCTGAAACGGTGGCCGAGAATTATACGCTCGCGGCTGGCAAAGGAATGGCAATGACTCGCCAGTCATCGCCCACCGCACGAATTTCAGTAATCTTGAGTTGCGGCGCATCCTTCATTTGCGCAAGCGGCCAATCCAGCAGCGGCCGCGCGCTGGAGCCGAGGAACTTGCCGGCGATGAAGATCTGGAACTCGTCCACCAACCCCTGCTGGGCGAAAGCACCGGCCAGCCGTGGCCCGGCTTCGACCAACACCTCGTTGACGCCACGGTTGGCGAGTTCGACCAGGAGCTGACGCAGATCGACCTGACCGTCATGGCCAGGCACGATCAGGCATTCCGGGCCATTGGCGTATTGCTCTTGCACCGCCACGCAGGTGGCGACCAGCGCCGGGCCGGCCCTGAAGAACGGCGCATCCAGCGGCACCCGCAAACGCCCGTCGACCAACACGCGCAGTGGCGGACGGCTCATGACCAAAGCGGTTTGCCCGGCATCCAGGCCCAACTCATCGGCGCGCACGGTCAAGCGGGCGTTGTCCGCCAGCACGGTGTCGGCACCGGTCAAAACCACGCTGGCCTGGGCGCGCAGGCGTTGCACCGCCGAACGTGCCGCGGGCCCGGTGATCCACTGGCTCTCGCCGCTTTCCATCGCCGTACGACCGTCCAGGCTCATGGCCAACTTGACCCGCACGAAGGGCAAGCCATGTTCCATGCGCTTGAGGAAGCCCTCGTTGAGCTTGCGCGCCTCACCGTCGAGCACACCACTTTCGGTGGCGATGCCCGCTTGCTCCAGTCGCTGCAGGCCACGACCGGCGACTTCCGGGTTCGGGTCCTGCATCGCCGCCACGACTCGCGCCACGCCGGCATTGACCAACGCATCGGCACACGGGGGCGTGCGACCGTGGTGGCTGCAGGGTTCAAGGGTCACGTAAGCGGTGGCACCCCGGGCCAGCTCACCGGCGGCGCGCAAGGCGTGGACTTCGGCGTGGGGTTCACCGGCGCGCTCGTGCCAGCCTTCGCCGACGATCTGCCCGTCGCGCACGATCACGCAGCCGACTCGCGGGTTGGGGTGTGTCGTGTAATGACCTTTGCGCGCCAGTTCCAGTGCACGGGCCATGTAATGGGCGTCGAGGATGGCGAGTTCTGCGGGCGTGGTCATTCTTTCACCGGTTCCCGGGCCAGGCGGTCGATCTCTTCGCGGAACTCATTGAGGTCCTGGAAGCGGCGATACACCGAAGCGAAGCGGATGTAGGCGACTTCGTCGAGCTTTTGCAGCTCGGCCATCACCAGCTCACCGACCACAAGGGACTTGACCTCGCGTTCGCCGGTGGCGCGCAGTTTATGTTTGATGTGCACCAGCGACGACTCGAGGCGCTCGACACTCACCGGGCGCTTTTCCAGCGCACGCTGCATGCCGGCGCGCAGTTTTTCTTCGTCGAACGGCTGGCGACTGCCGTCGGTTTTGATCAGGCGCGGCAACACCAGTTCAGCGGTTTCGAACGTCGTGAACCGTTCGCCGCAGGCCAGGCATTCACGCCGGCGGCGCACCTGTTCGCCCTCGGCGACCAGACGCGAGTCGATGACCTTGGTGTCGTTGGCACCGCAGAAGGGACAGTGCATGGTGGCAGGCAACAAAAAAAGGGAGGGCCATGGTAGCGCATCCGGGTGGCAAGACAAGCCATAGGGTTTGCGGTATACAGACGGGATGATCACTTGATCCATGGATTCCACCCTTCCGGAGCTGCCAATGCCGTTACGACCGCTCGTCTTGCTCAGCCTTTTCAGCCTGTTGGTGGCTTGCAGCAGCGATACCCCCCAGCCACCAACGCCAGGCCCGGCGCCGCAGCAAGCACAGAAGAAAGCCAGGGAGTCGGCCAACCTCGGGCCTTTGCCGGCCTATCAACGTGAATTGAGCGGCACCCTGCAAGGCATCCCGGATGGCGCCGAAGTCGAGCTGGCCCTGCTGGTGATCGACGACAAGGACCGTCCGCAACAATTGCTCGCCAGTTCCAACCTGATCGGCACCAACCAGGCATTGCCGTTTCATCTGCGCTTCAATCCAGAATCGTTCCCGGCCGGTGCCCGCGTTGAACTGCGCGGCCGCGCCAGCCAGTCCGGCCAACTGATCCTGCACCTGCCGTCACAGCGGATCTATCAGCCGACCACCCAGGCACTGGGCCAGCTGCAATTTGTCAAAGCGCCATGAAGACGCCGCTGGACCTGCAACAGGCGTTGGCTGAATTGCTCGGCGATGCGCGACTGGTCGCCTGTGGGCTGCCGGAGACTGATCTGAAGCTGTGGCTGATCGATGGGGACAACATGGACCGCGCCTTCAGCCCGGAAGAGACCCGCCGCATTCTGGATGAGCCGCCGTACTGGAGTTTTTGCTGGGCCAGCGGTCTGGCCGTGGCTCGGTATCTGGCGCAGAACCGGCATTGGGTCGAAGGCAAAAGCGTGCTGGACTTCGGTGCCGGCTCCGGGGTCGCGGGGATTGCCGCGGTCAAGGCCGGGGCGCTGGAAGTGGTGGCCTGCGACCTTGACCCGCTGGCGATTGCCGCCTGTCGGGCGAATGCCGAACTCAACGACGTAGCGCTCACTTACTCGACGGATTTTTTCGCCGAAGACGACCGTTTTGACCTGATCCTGGTGGCGGATGTGCTGTACGACCGGGCGAATTTGCCGCTGCTCGATGAGTTCCTCAGTCGTGGCCGCGAAGCGCTGGTGGCGGATTCACGGGTACGGGATTTTCGTCATCCGCTGTACCGGCGCATTGAAATGCTCGAAGCCATGACCTTGCCGGATCTGTGTGAGCCCGAAGAGTTTCGGCATGTGAGCCTGTACCACGCGCGGCGCGGCTAAGCGCTTCGCGAGCAAGCCCGCTCCCACAGTAGATCAGCGGCGCTCACAAATCCCTTGTGGGAGCGGGCTTGCTCGCGAAGGCGTCCTGCCAGACAACACAGCTCTAAAGGCTGCCCCGCTTCCGGCACACCCACACCAGGCCGTATAGTTGCCCCATTCACGCTTCCAAGAGATCCCCCATGAGTCAGCAAACGCCGTACATCTTCGACGCCACGACTGCCGATTTCGACCAGTCGGTGATCGAGAACTCCTTTCACAAGCCGGTGCTGGTGGATTTCTGGGCCGAATGGTGTGCCCCCTGCAAGGTGCTGATGCCGATGCTGCAGACCATTGCCGAGAGCTATCAGGGTGAGTTGCTGCTGGCCAAGGTCAACTGCGACCTCGAACAGGACATCGTCGCCCGCTTCGGTATTCGCAGTTTGCCGACCGTGGTGCTGTTCAAGGATGGCCAGCCGGTCGATGGTTTTGCCGGTGCACAGCCAGAGTCGGCCGTGCGGGCATTGCTGGAACCCCACGTACAAATGCCGCCACCGGCCGCCGCCGACCCGTTCGAACAGGCCCAGGCCCTGTTCGACGACAGCCGCTTCGCCGATGCCGAAGCCCTGCTCAAAGTGCTGCTGGGCGAAGACAACACCCATGCCAAGGCGCTGATTCTTTACGCCCGCTGCCTCACCGAGCGCGGTGAGTTGGGCGAAGCGCAAACCGTGCTCGACGCGGTCAAGAGCGATGAGCACAAGGCCGCCCTGGCCGGCGCCAAGGCACAGATCAAGTTCCTCGGCCAGGCCAAGGACCTGCCGGATGCCGCCGACCTGAAAGCGCGCCTGGCAAAAAACCCGCAGGACGATGAAGCGGTGTACCAACTGGCCGTGCAACAACTGGCCCGCCAGCAGTACGACGCAGCGCTGGATGGCCTGCTCAAGCTGTTCATCCGCAACCGCGGCTATAGCGAAGGTTTACCGCACAAGACCTTGCTGCAGGTGTTCGAATTGCTGGGTAACGATCATCCGTTGGTGACGACCTATCGCCGCAAGCTCTTTGCCGCGCTGTATTAACAAGCCCCTGTCCTGTAGGAGCGAGCATGCTCGCGATGGACGTAATACCTGGCGCGCTTCTACAGACAGCACGCGTCATCGTTGACGTCCATCGCGAGCATGCTCGCTCCTACAACCAGCGGTAAATCGGCGTATCTTTACCGCTCTCGACCTTCACGTCCGGACTATGACGCAAGCGCACCAACAGGCGCTTGCCCGCCGCCGCACTGCCCGCCAGCCCTTCCAGTTGATCGAGCAAGTCCGGTCCGCTCAATTGCCCGGCCTTGCGCAGCAAATCCCTGGCAACCTGCCACAGCGCATCGCCCTGATTCAGCGGTTTCGCCGCTGGTGCACTGACTTCGGTTTTTTCCACCTGCAGTTGCGCACCCAGCCGCGCCCAATCGGCGTCATCCATCTCCAGCGTCAAATCCACCGGCCAGTCGCCGATGTTTCCGCGAATTCGCAACATGAGTCAGCTCCCGAACATTTCTTCATGCCCATGCTCCCATGGGGCTTGTGCAACGCCAAGCTGACCGTCACAATCCGCGCATCAACGTTATAAGATTACATAACATTTTTTTCATCTTGTCTTTCGGAGACTCGCCATGCGCCGCCTGCTTCTCGCCCTGCCGTTTGCCTTGTTGCCGCTGGCTGTCGCTCATGCCGCCGACGAACATGATCACGACCATGAGCATGGCAGCCTCGGCGCCCACGAGCACGGCGTCGGGCGCCTGAACGCGGCGCTGGACGGCCAGACCCTGGAGCTGGAGCTGGAAAGTCCGGCGATGAATCTGGTGGGGTTCGAGCATGCCGCCACCACTGACGCTGACAAGGCCAAGGTCGCCGCAGTCCGCAGTCAGCTTGAAAAACCCTTGGCGCTGTTCAACCTGCCGACAGCAGCCGGTTGTGGAGTGGCTTCCCAGAAACTGCAAAGCCCCCTCTTCGGTGACAAACCGGACGACGACGATCATGACAAAGATGCCAAGGACGAGCATCACCACGATCACAGCGAAATCCACGCCCACTACCAGTTCACCTGCACTGCACCCGCTGCGCTGAAAACCCTGGACCTGGCGAATGTCTTCAACACATTCCCGGCGACCCAGAAAATTCAGGTACAACTGATCGGCCCGAGCGGGCAGCAAGGGGTTGAAGTGACGGCCAAAGCTGCCCCCCTCACATTCTGAATTCACTTCAAAACCAATGTGGGAGCGGGCTTGCTCGCGAAGGCAGTGTGTCATGCAACATAGATGTCGACTGACACTCCCCCTTCGCGAGCAAGCCCGCTCCCACAGGTTAATTAACATTGATGAAATCGGCGCCATGACCCAAGCACTCATCGAACTGTCCGACCTGGGCTTCAGCTGGCCCGGTCATCCGCCCTTGCTGGATATCCCGGCGTTTCGCCTGGAGCCGGGTGAAACCCTGTTCCTCAAGGGCCCCAGCGGCAGCGGCAAGACCACCCTGCTCGGCCTGCTCGGCGGTGTGCAAAAGCCCGATCGCGGCAGCATTCGCCTGCTCGGCCAGGAGCTGACGGCACTCTCCGCCGGTGCCCGCGATCACTTTCGCGTCGATCACACCGGCTACATCTTCCAGCAGTTCAACTTGCTGCCGTTTCTGTCTGTGCGCGAGAACGTCGAGCTGCCCTGCCACTTCTCGAAACTGCGCGCAGAGCGGGCGAAGCAGCGCCACGGCAGCATCGATCAGGCCGCCGCCACCCTGCTCGCCCATCTGGGTTTGAAAGATGACAACATCCTCGCTCGCCGTGCCGACTCGCTGTCCATCGGCCAGCAACAGCGGGTGGCCGCCGCGCGCGCGTTGATCGGTCAACCGGAACTGGTGATCGCCGATGAGCCGACCTCGGCACTCGACTACGACGCCCGGGAGAACTTCATTCGCCTGTTGTTCGCCGAGTGCCGCGAAGCCGGGTCGAGCCTGCTGTTCGTCAGCCATGACCAGAGCCTGGCGCCGCTGTTCGATCGCCACCTGTCACTGGCCGAACTCAATCGCGCCACCACGTCTGCAGAGGTCTGAGATGTATCTGTTTCGTCTGGCCATGGCCAGCCTGGCCAACCGCCGTTTCACCGCGATCCTCACCGCATTCGCCATTGCCCTGTCGGTGTGCCTGTTGCTGGCCGTGGAGCGGGTACGCACCGAGGCCAAGGCCAGCTTCGCCAGCACCATCAGCGGCACCGACCTGATCGTCGGCGCCCGCTCCGGCTCGGTCAACCTGCTGCTGTACTCGGTATTTCGCATCGGCAACGCCACCAACAACATCCGCTGGGACAGCTTCGAACACTTCGCCAACAACCCGAAAGTGAAGTGGGCAATCCCGATGTCCCTTGGCGACTCCCATCGCGGCTATCGAGTGATGGGCACCACCGAGGCGTACTTCGAACACTACCAGTACGGCCGCCAGCAACACCTGGAACTGGCCGATGGCCGCGCCTTCGCCACCGATCCGTTCGAAGTCGTGCTCGGTGCCGAAGTCGCCGACGCGCTGCACTACAAACTCGGCGACAAGCTGGTGCTGGCCCACGGCGTAGCCGTGATCAGCCTGGTCAAGCATGATGACAAGCCATTCACCGTGGTTGGCATTCTCAAGCGTACCGGTACCCCGGTGGACCGCACGCTGCACATCAGCCTGGGCGGCATGGAAGCCATTCACGTCGATTGGCACAACGGCGTGCCGGCCCGGGGCAACGGGCGGGTCAGCGCTGACCAGGCGCGCAACATGGACCTGACGCCCCAGGCGATCACCGCATTCATGCTCGGGCTCAACAGCAAGATTTCAACGTTCGCCCTGCAGCGCGAGATCAACGAATTCCGCGGCGAGCCGATGCTGGCGATCCTGCCGGGCGTGGCGTTGCAAGAGTTGTGGAGTTTGATGAGCACGGCGGAAAAAGCCTTGTTCGTGGTCTCGCTGTTTGTGGTGTTGACCGGGTTGATCGGCATGCTCACGGCGATCCTCACCAGCCTCAACGAACGTCGACGGGAGATGGCAATCCTGCGTTCGGTGGGCGCTCGGCCGTGGCATGTCGCGACGCTGCTGGTGCTGGGGGCATTTGCCCTGGCACTGGCCGGCGTGGTTGCCGGCGTGGCGCTGCTTTACGTTTGCATCGCGGCGGCCCAGGGTTACGTGCAAGCCAATTACGGCCTGTTTCTGCCGATGGCATGGCCTACCGAATATGAATGGACGCTACTCGGTGGCATCCTGATCGCTGCGCTACTGATGGGCAGCGTGCCCGCCTGGCGCGCCTATCGCCAATCCCTGGCCGATGGCCTGTCGATCCGTTTATGAGGACATTGAAATGCCCCGCGCTGTCTTTGCGCTGTTGATGTTGGTCGCCCTGCCCTTATGGGCGGCCGCGCCGAAAGAACTGACCTGGTCGGAAATGGTCCCGCCGGATGCGGCACCGGAAGTGCCGAACATGACGCCGCTGCATGATCTGTCGAAGATGAGCGATGCACTGGCTGCCGAATCGGCACCGGCTGCGAAGCAGGACATGCCCAATGCCCCGGTGGTCAAGGCCCTCGACGGGCAGAATATTCGCTTGCCCGGCTACATCGTGCCGTTGGAAGTGAGTGAAGAAGGTCGTACCACGGAGTTTCTGCTGGTGCCGTATTTCGGCGCTTGCATCCACGTACCGCCACCGCCGTCGAACCAGATCGTGCATGTCAAAAGCGAAGTCGGCGTGAAGCTCGACGAGTTGTATCAGCCGTACTGGATCGAGGGTGCGATGCAGGTCAAGCCGTCCACCAGCGAGTTGGCCGATGCCGGGTATCAGATGGAGGCGGACAAGATCTACCTGTATGAATTGCCGGAGTGAATCTGGTAGTTAGTCGGTGCCTACAAAATTGTCTTCGCGAGCAAGCCCGCTCCCACATTGGATTTGTGTCGATGCACAGATCCAATGTGGGAGCGGGCTTGCTGGCGAAGGGGCCATCGAAAACACCACAAAAACCAATCCCATCCCCCTTTCATTGAGCTGAGTCAAAAGACCAAATCGTTAGCCGCCTTACCATTGGACATCGAACATTTTTAACGTCCTCTGGAGCCCCCATGAACAAGTCCCTGCTCGGTGCCTCGCTGTTTGCCCTCGCGCTCGCGGCCCCGCTCGCCCACGCTCACGAAAAAGGCGACATCCTCTTGCGTGCAGGCGCGATCACCGTCGATCCCAATACCGACAGTTCCAGCGTCAAGGTCGATCAGGGCCCATTGAGCGGTGCCGACCTGGGCGGCGAGGCGACGCTGAGCAGCGACACACAACTGGGCCTTAACTTCGCCTATATGATCACCGATCACCTTGGCATCGAATTGCTGGCGGCCACGCCGTTCGAGCATGACGTAAAACTCAAGGGCACCGCCCTGAGCGCAGCCAACGGCAAACTCGGCAGTTTTAATCAATTGCCGCCGACCTTGAGCCTGGTGTACTACCCGCTCGACCCCAAGTCAGCGTTCCAGCCCTATGTCGGCGCAGGCGTCAACTACACCTGGATGTATGACGAACACCTGAGCAGCGAAGCGCGCGCCAATGGTTTCAGCAACTTCAAGACCGAAAACTCCTGGGGCGTGGCCTGGCAGGTAGGTGCCGATTACATGCTGACTGACAACATCCTGTTCAACGCGCAAATGCGCTACATCGACATCGACACGCGTGCGACCGTGGAAAACAACGCCGTCGCGCCGGGCACCCGGGCACGGGTGAACGTGGATGCGGATCCGTTTATCTACATGGTCGGCCTGGGTTACAAGTTCTAAGCATTCACGTGGTGGTGATGATCGTTCCCCCGCTCAGCGTGGGATGCAGCCAGGGGCGCTCCGCGTCCCGAGAGCAGACGCAGAGCGTCCATTGAGGCATTCCCACGCAGAGCGTGGGAACGATCTGCAAGCAACAAAAAAGGCGCCTCGACCGGCGCCTTTTTCTATTGGCCCAGCAACCGCGCCAGCCCGACACTCAACGGCGTCGGCTCGGGCGCTCTGAAGCGCTCCAGCATGCGCCGGTTGTTGGCCCGTGAATGACGAATGTCCCCTGAGCGCGCCGGGCCGTAGCTCACCGGTGGCAGCTTGCCGACCACTACCTCAAGGGCTGCAAGCATCTGCTTGAGGCTGGTGGCGTGGTTCCAGCCGACGTTGACCGCGCCGTCTTCGACCTGGGGTTTCTCGATGGCCTGCACCAGCAAATCGACCAGATCCTCGACATAGAGAAAATCCCGTGTCTGTTCACCGTCGCCAAACACGGTGATCGGCAGGCCTTTCTGCGCGCGCTCACTGAAGATACTGATCACTCCGGAGTACGGAGACGACGGGTCCTGGCGGGGGCCGAAGATGTTGAAGAAGCGAAAAACCACCGGTTCCAGCCCATGCTCGCGCCGGTAGAAATCGAAGTATTGCTCGCTCGCCAGCTTGTCCGATGCGTAGGGCGTCAACGGTGCCTTGGGCGTGTCTTCATCGATCGACTCGCCTTCGCCGTTGTTGCCATACACCGCGGCACTGGAGGCGAACAGTACGCGCTTGACGCCCGACTGGCGCATGGCTTCACAGACATTCAATGAGCCGATGAAGTTGCTCTGGTGGGTCTTTACCGGGTCGTCCACCGACGCCTGTACCGATGCCACTGCCGCCAGGTGCGCCACGGCGCTGCAACCGGCCATCGCACGGGCGACCAGGGCGGCGTCGGCAACGTCGCCGACGATCAGCTCGACCTTGGGATTGTCCAGCGCCAGGTTGCTGCGCTTACCGGAAGACAGATCATCGAGAATCCGAACCGAATAGCCCTTTGCGAGCAAGGCATCGGTGAGGTGGGAGCCGATGAAACCGGCGCCCCCGGTAATCAAAACGGGGCGATCAGCCATGACGATAGAACCTGTCCAAAAGACCCGGAAGGGCCGCACGCCAGGCGCGTGGCTTGATTCCGAAGGTGTGCAGAATTTTCTTGCAGGCCAGTACCGCGTGCTGCGGTTCTTCGGCGGCGTCCGGTCGCGCGGCGTGAGCCTGGGCGGTCGGTGCTTCGACAGCCAGCGGATGCAGGGCGCGTGCTTCGGTGAGAATCGCCTGCCCCAGGGCTAGTGGCGTGGTCGCCTCATGCCCGGCGTAGTGGTAGGTACCCCATAGCGGCGCGCCACAGTCCAGTTGCTTGAGCACCGAAATGATGACGCGGGCCGCGTCGTCCACCGGCGTCGGATTGCCCCGGCGGTCGTCGGCCAACAGCAGCTCCTCGGGATGCTCGGCGCGCCCCAGGAAACGCCCGAGGGTACCGTCGGGACTGTCATCGAGCAGCCAGCCGAAACGCAACAGCACGTGTTGCGGGCAGGTGGCACGCACGCTTTGCTCGATCCGCCACAAGGCCTGGCCACGCAGGCCCAGGGGCATCGGCTCGTCTTTTTCGCTATAGGCTGTCGCCCGAGAGCCGTCGAACACGCGATAGCTCGAGGGTTGCAACAGCACGATGTTGTGATGCTGGCACAGTTCGGCCAGGCGCTCGATCGCTCGCTCCTGTCCGGCCAGGCGCTGTTCGCTGACCGTCTCCGCCTGGAACCAGTCGAAGTAGTAGGCGAGGTTGATCAGCGCGTCCGGACGGGTGTCGTCGAGCAGTTGCGTCAGGCTCGCGGCGTCCCAACCGTTTTCTGGCGGGCGGGGGGCGAGGAAGCCGATGTCTTCCTCCGCACCGAGGCGAATCAGCGCCTGCCCAAGGGCATTTCCGCCGCCCAGTAACATAAGGCGCATTCGCATAGAGTCAGCAGGCCCAGTCTGATTG
>Ga0079986_1017158_pt1 | contig 10852 bp, 6 predicted proteins | sample Hof3ISUMetaT_FD_73496 | JGI IMG/M metagenome (GOLD analysis project Ga0079986, IMG submission 73496) | Enriched soil aggregate microbial communities from Iowa State university to study microbial drivers of carbon cycling -... | ecosystem: Environmental > Terrestrial > Soil > Agricultural land... | reverse complement strand
CCGCTCCCACAGGGGATTCTGGCAGGCCCAGAAGTGGGTTAACAGGCGAAGACCGATGATAAAAGCAAAAACAGGCAGGCCAATGGAAGCGTCGCGCAGTCGATCGCAGATCATCGCGCTGTTCATCGCACTGATCATCTTCATCATGTTGTTGTTCGCCAACTTCGCGTACCTCAACACCCAGGCCACCTACGACAAACAGTACATCGGTCACGCCGGTGAGCTGCGCGTGCTGTCCCAACGCATTGCCAAGAACGCCACCGAAGCCGCCGCCGGCAAGGCTGCGGCGTTCAAGTTGCTCAGCGATGCGCGCAACGATTTTGCCCGGCGCTGGAGCTACCTGAAGAAAGGCGACCCCGCCACGGGCCTGCCGCCGGCACCGGCCAGCGTGCGCCCGGAAATGCGCGCCGTGCAACTGGACTGGGAGCGCCTGCTGAAAAACACCGACGCCATCCTGTCCAGCGAACAGACGGTGTTGTCGCTGCACCAGGTCGCCGCGACCCTGGCCGAAACCGTGCCGCAATTGCAGATCGAATACGAAAAAGTGGTGGAAACTCTCCTGCAACGCGGCGCCCCGGCTGCGCAGGTGGCGATGGCCCAGCGTCAATCCCTGCTGGCCGAACGTATCTTGGGGGCGGTCAATACCGTGTTGTCCGGCGACGAGAATTCCCAGCAGGCCGCCGATGCGTTCGGCCGTGATGCGGCGCGATTCGGCCAGGTGCTCAACGGCATGCTCCAGGGCAACGCCTCGCTGCGGGTCAGCCAGGTCGAGGACCGCGACGCGCGCGCACGGCTGATGGAGATATCCGAGCTGTTCGAATTCGTTTCCGGTTCCGTGGACGAAATCCTCGAAACCTCGCCGGAGCTGTTCAAGGTTCGGGAGTCGGCCACCAATATTTTCAGCCTGTCGCAAACCCTGCTCGACGAAGCCTCCCACCTGGCCAGCGGCTTTGAAAACCTCGCCGGGGGACGTGATACCGATACCATCGGCGGCTACGTCCTGGGCCTGGCGGCCTTGATGTCGATCATCCTCATCGGCCTGGTGATGGTGCGCGAAACCAATCGCCAGCTGCGCGAAACCGCCGAGAAGAACGAACGCAACCAGGCTGCAATCATGCGTCTGCTCGATGAAATCGAAGACCTGGCGGACGGTGACCTGACCGTGACGGCCACGGTGACCGAAGATTTCACCGGGACCATCGCCGACTCGATCAACTACTCCGTGGACCAACTGCGCGATCTGGTGGCAACGATCAACCTGACGGCGGGCCAGGTCGCTGCCGCCGTGCAGGAAACCCAGGCCACCGCGATGCACCTGGCGCAGGCCTCGGAACATCAGGCCCAACAGATTTCCGAAGCCTCCACCGCGATCAACGAAATGGCCGAGTCCATCGATCAGGTGTCGGCCAACGCCGCCGAATCCTCGGCGGTGGCCGAGCGTTCGGTGGAAATCGCCAACAAGGGCAATGAGGTGGTGCACAACACCATCCACGGCATGGACAACATCCGCGAACAGATTCAGGACACCGCCAAGCGGATCAAGCGTCTTGGCGAGTCTTCACAGGAAATCGGCGATATAGTCAGCCTGATCGATGACATTGCCGACCAGACCAACATCCTCGCCCTCAACGCGGCAATCCAGGCATCCATGGCCGGTGATGCCGGGCGTGGTTTCGCGGTGGTCGCCGACGAGGTGCAGCGCCTGGCTGAGCGCTCATCGGCCGCGACGCGGCAGATCGAGACCCTGGTGCGGGCGATCCAGGCCGACACCAACGAAGCCGTCATTTCCATGGAACAGACCACTACCGAAGTGGTGCGCGGCGCGCGTCTGGCGCAGGATGCCGGTGTGGCCCTGGAAGAGATCGAAGGGGTGTCCAAGACCCTGGCGGCGCTGATCCAGAGCATTTCCAACGCCGCGCAACAACAGACGACATCTGCCGGTCAGATTTCCCTGACCATGAACGTGATCCAGCAGATCACCACGCAGACCTCGTCCGGCTCTACCGCCACCGCCGAGAGCATCGGCAACCTGGCGAAAATGGCCAGCCAGTTGCGGCGGTCGGTATCCGGTTTCACCTTGCCGGCCACCCAGGCGCAGGTTGCGGACAAGGCTTGAACCGCCCCCGGGCATGGCTATCTTGATTGAATTGGGGATTGGAGTGGTTATGGGTGATCGGCACGACTATGTGGCCCTCGAATGGGTCAAAGGCGAAATTGCCGAAACGCTGAAGCAGGCTCATCACGCGATCGAAACCCAGCTTGATGACCCGCAGGCGACGCACGCCCTGAGCGAATGCCTGGCGTGCATCCATCAGGTTCACGGCAGTCTGCAGATGGTCGAGTTCTACGGCGCGGCCTTGCTCGCCGAGGAAATGGAGCAACTGGTCAGCGCCTTGCAACACAATCGCGTCAATCATCGCGACGAGGCGTTGCACCTCATGCTGCAAGCGTTGGGCCAGTTGCCGATCTACCTGGACCGCGTGCAGGGCGCCCGCCGCGATCTGCCGTTGGTGGTGTTGCCGCTGATCAACGACCTGCGCAGCGCCCGCGGCGAAAGCCTGTTGTCGGAAACCAGCCTGTTCAGTCCGCAGTTGCCAGACCTGCCTCCCCTTGACGAAGCGTCCCTGGCGGGGCTGGAGCCGGCGGAGCTGCCGAATGTGCTGCGCAAGTTGCGGCAGATGCTGCAAATGGCCCTGGTCGGTTTGCTGCGTGAACAGGATGACGACACGCACCTGGAGTACCTGGCCAAGGTTTTCACGCGCCTGGAAGGCTTGTGCGGTTCCGCGCCCCTGAGCCCGCTGTGGCAGGTCGCGTCGGCGCTGGTCGAAGGCATGCGCGCCGGCGTCATTACCAACAGCCCGGCCTTGCGCAGCCTGTTCAAGGAGGCCGACAAAGAGCTCAAGCGTCTGCTCGAACAGGGCATGAGGGCCATCAATCAGCCGCCGCCGCCCGAGTTGCTCAAGAGTTTGCTGTTCTATATTGCCAAGGCCGAACACCCCACCGGGCAGATGCTGACCATGAAAGATCGCTACGCACTGGATGATGCATTGCCTGACAGCGCAATGGTCGACGAAGAACGCGCACGACTGGCCGGCCCCGACCGTGATGCCATGCGTTCGGTGTTGGCGGCGCTGTGCGAAGAGCTGGTACGGGTCAAGGAACGCCTGGACCTGTTCGTGCGCAGCGACCGGCAACACGCCTCGGACCTCGACAGCCTGCTGGCGCCCCTGCGGCAAATCGCCGACACCTTGGCGGTGCTCGGCTTTGGCCAGCCGCGCAAGGTCATCATCGATCAACTGGCGGTGGTGCTGAGCCTGGCCCAGGGCCAGCGCGCACCCGATGACGCGATCCTCATGGACGTGGCCGGGGCCCTGCTTTACGTCGAAGCGACATTGGCCGGCATGGTCGGCACCGTGGAGCCAGAAAGCCAGGAAGACAGTCGCCTGCCCACCACCGACCTGACGCAGATTCACCAGATCGTCATCAAGGAAGCGCGCATCTGCCTGCAGCAGGCCAAGGACATGATCGTCGACTACATCGACGCCGATTGGGACCGACAGCACCTGCAGGCACTGCCGGCCTTGCTGACCCAGGTGCGCGGTGCACTGGCGATGATTCCATTGAGCCGTGCGGCGGGCCTGATCGAAACCTGCAATCATTTCATCCGCGAGCACCTGCTGCTCGATCCGGATCAGCCCGGCTGGCAGGCGCTGGACAGCCTGGCCGACGTCATCACCAGCATCGAGTATTACCTGGAGCGCCTCAGCGACGACCCCGAAGCGCCCGGTGAACATCTGCTCGACGTGGCGCAGAGAAGCCTGGCTTCACTCGGTTTTTTCCCCAGCGAACAACAGGTGCCGGTGCTTGCGGATGTCTTGAGTCCTGACGAAGCACAGACCCTGCTGCAACAGCAGCAACGGGATGCCCCGGCCATCGCCCAGACCCTGGCCGATGTGCTGGCCAACCCGGTCTCGGTCCTGAACCCGCCCGCGCTCGACACCCCGGCCAGCCTGCTGCCGCCGCCGTCGGGCGAAGAGCCGGTTGATGAGGAATTGCGTGAAGTGTTCCTGGAGGAAGCCGATGAAGTACTGGAGATCCTTCGCGAGGATCTGCCACGCTGGTCGGCCAATCCCGCCAACCGCACGGCCCTGAGCGAACTGCGCCGCGCCTTCCATACCCTCAAGGGCAGTGGCCGCATGGTGCGCGCCCTGGTGCTTGGCGAACTGGCCTGGGCCCTGGAAAACCTGCTCAATCGCGTGCTGGAGCAAAGCGTGGCGCCGGGCGCCGCCGTGCAGCAATTGGTCAGCGATGTGCTCGATCTGCTGCCGGAACTGGTCGCTGAATACGCCGCCCATGCCCAGCGTCAGCGTAACGATGTCGACCAACTGGCGGCTCGCGCCCACGCGCTGGCCAAGGGCGAGGCCACGGCAGCGGACGAGGACACCCTGGACGTCGCGGCCCTCGACCCGCTGTTGCTGGAGATCTTCCGCAAGGAAGCCGAAACCCATTTGAGCAGCCTCAACCGCTTTCTCGACCAGGCCGCCGAACACCTGCCGTTGCAAGCCAGCGATGAGCTGCAGCGTGCGTTGCACACCCTCAAGGGCAGTGCGTCGATGGCCGGGGTGGTGCCGATTGCCGAGCTGGCGACGACACTCGACGAACTGGCCCGGGAGTACAAGGCTCACCTGATCGCGCTCGACCTGGACGAAGTCGAAGTGCTGCTGGAGGCCGAAGGTTTGTTCCGTCTTGGCTTGCGCCAGCTCAAGACCGACCCGCTGGGTGAAATTCCCGGCGCCCGGACCCTGATCGAACGTGCCAGGGCGCTGCTCGCCGAGCGCCTGCAAAGCCACTTGAGCACCCCCAGCGCCGGCCTGAGGGTCAAGCGCGACCCGCAGTTGATCAACAACTTCCTGGCCCAGGGCATGGACATCCTGCTCGACGCCGAAAGCCTGTTGCGGCGCTGGCAGCAGCATCCAGGCGAACGCCAGGAGCTCAGTGCCCTGCTCGACGAATTGACCACCCTCGGCGAAGGCGCGCACCTGGCCGACCTGCACCCGGTGGATGCGCTCTGCGAAGCCTTGCTCGACCTCTACGGTGCCGTGGAAGAGAGCAGCCTGGCGGTCAGCGAGGCGTTTTTCCATGAAGCACAAAGCGCCCACGAAGCGCTGATCAACATGCTCGATGAGCTGGCGGCCGGCCAGGAAGTCGGCCCGCGCCCGGAACGGATTAGGGCCTTGCACGGTTTGCTCGATCAGAGCCTGGACCCTTCGGCCATGGGCCTGATCCGCAGTGACGGCAGCCGCACCTTGAGCATCCGCGAGCTGGGCGACGCCACCGCCGAACTCGAGCGCACGCTCCCCCCTGTAGGAGCGAGCACGCTCGCGATGGACGCTAACGATGACGCGCTTTCATTGGATAAACGCGGCGCCTATGAGCCCATCGCGAGCAGGCTCGCTCCTACAGGAGACCGCGCAGCCGAACTGGACGACGACATCGTTTCGATCTTCCTTGAGGAAGCCGAGGATATCCTCGAAAGCGCCAACCATTCCTTGCAACGCTGGGTCAGTGACCCGCATAACCCCGCGCCGCTGTCCTCGTTGCAGCGCGACTTGCACACCCTCAAAGGTGGTGCGCGGATGGCCGAGGTCGAACCGGTCGGCGCCCTGGCCCAGGAACTCGAAAGCCTCTATGAGGGCCTGGCGGACCGCCGTTACACCCACAGCGAAGTGCTGGTGCAGTTGCTGCAACAGAGCCATGACCGCCTGGCGCAATTGCTTGGGCAACTGCAAGACCATCATGCCCTGGGCGACCCCGGGGAACTGATCGAAGCGATTCGCGCGTTCAGGCAAGGTCACGCGAGCAGCGTCGAAGTGCTCGAAACGGCAGCCGGCAACGACACGGCCCACCATGACAGCGAGTTGCTGGACATCTTCCTTGAAGAAGGCTTCGACATCATCGAAAGCTCCGGCGCCGCACTGCTGCGCTGGCAGGCCGAGCCGTCGAACCGCCAGGACATGGAAACCCTGCTGCGCGACCTGCACACCCTCAAGGGCGGTGCGCGCATGGTGGAAATCGCACCGATTGGCGACTTGGCCCATGAGCTGGAGTTTCTCTACGAAGGTTTGACCACCGGCGTCCTGCAGCCCACGGCGGCGATGTTCGAACTGCTGCAGCGCAGCCATGACCGGCTGGCGCAGATGCTCGACGCGGCCCGCGCCGGTGAGCCACTGCCGCCGGCCGACCGGCTGATCGATGCCATCCAGAACTTCAGTCACCCGGTGCTGCCAGAAACTCCGGCGCCACTCACTGTAGCGGCGAAAACCGAGACGCCAGCGCTGCAACCCGATGCCGGGGCGGACATGGTCAAGGTCTCGGCCGAACTGCTCGACGACCTGGTCAACCTGGCCGCGGAAACCTCGATCTTTCGCGGTCGCATCGAACAGCAGGTCAACGACGCGCAGGTCGCCCTCAACGAAATGGAAACCACCATCGAGCGCATGCGCGACCAGTTGCGCAGGCTCGATACCGAAACCCAGGGCAGGATCCTCAGCCGTCAGCAAGTCGATGCCGAGCGCCTGGGTTACGAAGAGTTCGATCCGCTGGAAATGGATCGTCATTCGCAATTGCAGCAACTGTCGCGAGCCCTGTTCGAATCCGCCTCCGACTTGCTTGATCTCAAGGAAACCCTCGACCGCCGCAACCAGGATGCGGAAAACCTGTTGCAACAGCAGGGCCGCATCAACACCGAATTGCAGGAAGGCCTGATGCGCACGCGCATGGTGCCGTTCGAGCGAATGCTGCCGCGCTTGAAGCGCATCGTCCGCCAGGTGGCCAGTGAGCTGGGCAAGGACGTCGAGTTCATCGTCGGCAACGCCGAAGGCGAGATGGATCGCAATGTGCTCGAACGCATGGCGGCGCCGCTGGAGCATATGCTGCGCAACGCCGTCGATCATGGCCTGGAATCCGCCGCGGTGCGTGTGGCGGCGGGCAAGCCGGCGCAAGGGCGGATCACCCTGGATCTGTTGCGCGAAGGCGGCGATATCATTTTCGATATTCGCGATGACGGTGCCGGCGTGCCACTGGAGGCGGTGCGGCGCAAGGCGATCAAGCGCGGTCTGCTTGACCCGGACAGCGTCATCAGCGACCACGACGTGTTGCAGTTCATCCTGCAACCGGGGTTTTCCACCGCCGAGAAAATCACCCAGATCTCCGGGCGTGGGGTCGGCATGGACGTGGTGCACGAAGAAGTGCGGCAACTGGGCGGTACCATGAGTATCGACTCGGTGCCGGGGCAGGGCGTGCATTTTCGCATTCGCCTGCCGTTCACCGTGTCGGTCAACCGAGCGCTGATGGTGCAATGCGGGGAGGATCAATACGCCATTCCGCTGAACACCATCGATGGCATTGTCCGCGTCTTGCCCAACGAGCTGGAGGGGCATTTCCGCCTGGATCCGCCGAGCTATGAATACGCCGGTCAGCTCTATGAATTGTGTTATCTGGGGGAGCTGCTGAAAACCAGCCCACGTCCACGGCTGTTGGGCCAGAGCCTGCCGCTGCCGGTGTTGCTGGTGCAATGCAACGAGCGGCATATTGCGGTGCAGGTCGATGCCATGGCCGGCACGCGCGAGATCGTGGTGAAAAGTCTCGGCCCGCAGTTTGCCGCCGTGCAAGGGGTGTCCGGGGCGACGATTCTGGGGGATGGCCGGGTGGTGCTGATCCTGGACCTGCTGGCGCCGGTTCGCGCCATGCAGGCCCGTGCGCCGCAGCATCCGGTCAGTCACGACGTCGAGGTCGAACCGCAACGGCCGTTGCTGGTGATGGTGGTCGACGACTCGGTCACCGTGCGCAAGGTCACCAGCCGTTTGCTCGAACGCCACGGCATGAACGTGCTGACCGCCAAGGACGGTGTCGACGCCATGCTGCTGCTGGAAGAGCACATCCCGGACCTGATGTTGCTGGACATCGAAATGCCGCGCATGGATGGCTTCGAAGTCGCCACCCAGGTGCGCAGCGATGAGCGTCTGCGGCACCTGCCGATCATCATGATCACCTCCCGCACGGGCCAGAAACACCGCGACCGGGCCATGGCCATCGGCGTCAACGACTATCTGGGCAAGCCGTACCAGGAGTCGGTGCTGCTCGAAAGTATCGCCCTGTGGAGCAAGACCCATGCATGAGCATCGCCACAACCCGCGCGACAGCCAACTCACCGGCCTGCTGCTGCCCCTGGCCGATCGCAACCTGATCCTGCCAAACGTCGCGGTGGCGGAGCTGATCGATTACCAACCCGCCGCCTTCAACCTCGACTCACCGCCCTGGTACCTGGGGCGGGTAGCGTGGCGCGACCGGCAGATTCCATTGCTCAACTTCGAGTCGGCGTGCGGGCAGAAAATCGTCATCGGCGAACGCGCGCGAATCGTCATTCTCAATGCGCTCGGCGGTCGGCCCGAGCTGAAATTCATCGCGATACTGGTCCAGGGGATTCCGCGCTCGTACAAGCTCGACAGTCAGTTGAGCTATGTGGATGTGCCGTTGTGCCCGCTGGAGAAAGCGGCGGTGCAGGTGGCGGACCAGGTGGCCAAGGTGCCGGATTTGTTGGCGCTGGAGGAGTTGTTGGTGAGTGCTGGGCTCGTCTGAAGGGCCCCTTCGCGAGCAAGCCCGCTCCCACATTAGTCCGAGCTCCTCACAAATCCTGTGTTCACCTCGGTCCAATGTGGGAGCGGGCTTGCTCGCGAAGACGGCCTTCAATCCACCGAAAACCTGACTGCTAAACCCTGGCCTGAGCCAACGCCTCATGATGATCCAACGCCCGCTCCACCAGCAAATGCACACCATCTGCCATCCGGCTGAGCGCCAAGGCTACCGACCGGCGTGAGCCTTCCACATCGTCCGCCAGATCGGCCGCAATGGCACTGATGGACAGCAGGTCTTCGGAGGCATTGGCCAGAAGTGCTTCAGTGCCGATGTCAGGAGAGACGGTGAACAGCTGGAATTTTCGGCGTTTGGCCGGTTTTTCGTGAGGGGGCGGGAAGTAATGAGAGAGGGCGCGGTCTGCGGCTTCGCTGAGCTTCTCGGCTTCCAAGGCAGCTTGGAAATCGGGATCGGTTTCCGGGGGATTGGGAGTTACTTTGAACATACTGAATCTCCATTTGACGAGTTTCAGCTGCCCCATTCGGTTCCAAACGAATTAGGGTGGCAGCTGTACGCAGGTTGGAACCCGAGGTAAATGGAGAAAACCCGGTAGACCCGAAGGTCTCCCGCGCACAGCCGCCATAACGGAATGCACACTATGAAGGTGCGCAAGCATACGTTATGAATGGCGCTTTTTCGCCCTTTACACCTCGGGGTTCCAAACCCGGCCGCTGAATTTGCAGCGACGCACAAACGATAAAGATCCGCGCAAAAGCGCACCAGTCAGCGGGTTCCGGCATTTCTGTAGGCAGCGATATCAGGCGTTGTAGCCTTCCACCGTTTCCGCGGACAAATGTTTAAACACAAAACCCGATCGGCTGGCGAAGATGTCCAAAGGTTGAAGATTCCCAAAAAGGGACCTATCGTTCCCTTTTTGGGACTCTTTGGTTGTCACTGTGCAAAACCTTTCCCTCAGCGAAGCCTTGTTCACGACCACCCAGCAAAAAGTGCTGGGCCTATTATTCGGCAAACCCGACCGAAGCTTCTACGCCAACGAGATCGCGCGCTGGGCTCAAGTGGGCAAAGGTAGCCTCATGCGCGAACTGGATCGCTTGCAACGGGCGGGTGTACTGACGATGTCCCGACAGGGCAACCAGACTCACTATCAAGCCAACCCTGATTGCCCGATCTATGCCGAACTTCTGGGAATCACGCGCAAAACCTTCGGTATCGCACAACCTTTGCGCGACGCATTGCAGCCTTTCGCCGATCAGCTCGTTTGGGCGTTTATCTACGGGTCGATCGCCAAGGATCAGGCCAACGCATCCAGTGACATTGATCTCATGCTGATCGGCGAGGGGCTGCACTACAGTGAAGTGATGGAACGGCTCTTGCCCCTGGAAGAGCAACTGGGCCGCTCCCTCAACCCGACGCTCTACACCCCCCAGGACTGGGCCGCAAAAACCAAGGCTGAAAACAGCTTCGTCGTGCGGGTAGCGCAGCAGGACAAGATCAATCTGGTGGGTGAGAACCCTATGGAGTCCAAGGATGGGCAGCAACGAGAGTCTGGAGAATCTGGTACGTAGTGGTGGGTTAAAGGTCGAGCCGCCGGAGCGCAAGGAATGCGACGGCTTGATGCGTTCGGCAACCGCTCGCCTGAAAGATGCGCAGACGATTTCCCTTTCCTTCGCAAGCCGATTCGATCTGGCTTACAACGCTGCTCACGCTATTGCGCTTACCGCTCTGCGGTTGAGTGGATACCGCTCCGACAAGCGCTATCTGGTTTTCCAGTGTCTGGTTCATACCGCCGATGCGAACAAGCTTCAGGTCCGACTTTTCGCTTTGTGCCATGAGCGGCGAAATTTGGCGGAATACGAAGGCTATATGGATGAAGACGAAGCATTGCTGGCGCAGTTGTTGGAAAGTACCGCGCAGCTTTTGATTCAGGTGCAGGAGCAGATGGCTGAGCTGTGATGTTCCTTGGCACAAGACTTTGGAGGCTTTACTGACGCCATCACTGTGCTTGATTGATGCCCCCCACCCAACCCTCCTAAGGTGACCCCACGACAGCGAACCCGTGGAGTGGTCATGACAACAACAATATCCCCCGACTCGCGATGGACGCGGCGGCGCAGCGAGAAGCAGCGGCGTCTTGCGCTGGTGCGAGACCTGGCCGACGGTGTGGTGTTGCCCACCGACAAGATGGTGGCGGCGCTGGAGG
>Ga0079986_1151313_pt1 | contig 10888 bp, 8 predicted proteins | sample Hof3ISUMetaT_FD_73496 | JGI IMG/M metagenome (GOLD analysis project Ga0079986, IMG submission 73496) | Enriched soil aggregate microbial communities from Iowa State university to study microbial drivers of carbon cycling -... | ecosystem: Environmental > Terrestrial > Soil > Agricultural land... | reverse complement strand
CCTCATGTTTGATACATTGGCGACACGTGGGAAACACATCGTGTCCGAATGTCGGCAGTTGCATGCACGCAGAACGGTGGCGCGTCTTAAAATGGCGCTTTTGCCGTCACGCTGGCGTAACTCGTGCCCGAAGCGGCGGCATCTTTTGTTGTCCTGCCCTGCCCGCCAGCGATCCCCGTCCATGTCTTCCCCTGCCGCCCCTGCTGCCATCGATGCGTCTGACCGCATTTTTGGCGATACCTCGTTCCGTCGCTTCTGGTTCGCGCGCCTGTGCACCACCATCGGTTACCAGATCTTCACCGTGGCGGTCGGATGGCAGATGTACGACCTGACGCGCGACGCGTTCATGCTCGGCCTGGTGGGGCTGGTGCAGTTTCTGCCGTCTGTTGTGCTGATCCTGATGTCCGGTCACGCGGCGGACCGCTTCGACCGCCGCCGCATCGTCCGTACCTGCCAGGCGCTTGAAGCGCTGATCGCCGTGGCGATGGCAGTGGCGAGCCTCTCCGGCCGGATCAACCCGGGGCACATCTTCGGGTTCGTCGCGCTGATCGGTGCCACGCGCGCGTTCGAGACGCCGACGCTGCAGGCGCTGCTGCCCAGCGTGGTGACACCGCGCCAGTTGCCGCGCGCCGTGGCGCTGGCCAGTTCGGCGGCGCAGGCCGCCATCATCATCGGCCCGGCCATCGGGGGCTTTGCCTATGTGGCGGGTCCGGGCGTGGTGTATGCGCTGAGCGCGACACTGTTCGCGGTCGCCGCGGTCCTCGTCAGCGGCCTGACGATGCGCCAGCCCATGCAGCGGCTGACCGCACCGGTCAGCGTGAAGACCCTGTTTGCGGGGTTTGCCTATATCCGCAGCCGCCCGGTGCTGCTCGGCGCGATCTCGCTGGACCTGTTCGCGGTGCTGCTCGGCGGCGCGACGGCGCTGCTGCCGATCTATGCGCGCGACATCCTGCATACCGGCCCATGGGGCCTGGGGCTGCTGCGCTCGTCGCCGGCCATCGGCGCGCTGGTCACGGCGCTGTGGCTGTCCCGTCATCCGCTCAATCGCCGCGCGGGCAAGGTGATGTTCGGCGCCGTGGCGGTATTCGGCACGGCCACGCTCGTGTTCGGCGTGTCGCACTGGCTGCCTTTGTCGATGGCCGCGCTGGTCGTGCTCGGCGCGTCGGACATGATCAGCGTGGTGGTGCGCTCGACGCTGGTCCAGCTCGATACGCCCGACGATATGCGCGGGCGCGTCGGCGCCGTCAACTCGGTCTTCATTGGCGCGTCCAATCAATTGGGCGAGTTCGAGTCCGGCGTGACCGCGGCGCTGCTGGGCCCGATCGGCGCGGTGGTCCTGGGCGGCGTAGGCACGCTGCTGGTGGTGGCGCTGTGGATGCGCATGTTCCCGGCACTGACCCACCGCGACCGCCTGCACGACCATCCGGGCTGACGCCGGATGGTGAGCGTACCCGTTTCTGCGTGATTGCATGCCCTGACGCGGGAAACCAATCCCCCTTGTACTGGTCCCCTTAGAAGCAGGACAAATTTGCGCAATCGCGCCCTTTGTCGGGGAATGTCCGACATTCTTACGCGATCAAGGGGCGTATATATGGCTTTGCGGCGGTCTTGGACCGTCGCGCCATGCAGATTTACGCGCGCAGAAACGGGTACGCCCCCAAAGACAGGAGCCGCTTTTGAATAACTGGAGCATCGACGCCGCCAAAATCGAGACTGCCTGGAATTTCCTCGTGCAGTTTTCCCTGCACCAGGGCCTGAACGCCATTGCAGCCCTGCTGATCCTGATCGCCGGCTGGTGGTTGTCCGGCTGCGCGGCCGCGGCCATCCACCGCGCACTCGACCGCACCCACGTCGACGAGACCATACGGCCGCTGCTCGCCAGCGCGATCCAGTGGACGGTTCGCGTGCTGACCATCGTGCTGGTGCTGTCGCAGTTCGGGGTGCAGACCGCGAGCATCATCGCCATGCTCGGTGCCGCCGGCCTTGCGATCGGGCTGGCGCTGCAAGGCACGCTGCAGAACATTGCGGCGGGCATCATGCTGGTGCTGCTGCGGCCGTTTCGCGTCGGGCAGTACATCGACGCGCAGGGTGTGGCGGGCACGGTGCGCGAGACGGGTTTGTTCATGACCGAGCTGACCACGGCCGACGGGGTCTGCCTGCGCGTGCCGAACGGCAAGCTGTGGGGCAGCGCGATCACGAACTACAGCGAGAACCCCTCGCGCCGCATGGACATCGAGACCACCGTGGCGTTCGGCAGCGACATGCACAAGGGGCTCGACGCGCTGCGCAAGCTGCTGTCCGCTGAACCGCGCCTGCTGCCCGAGCCCAAGCCCGAAGCGATGGTGGTCAACTACACGCAGCAAGGCATTACGCTGAACCTGCGCTGCTGGACCTCGAACGAACACTACTGGGCCGTGCGATATGCGTTCTATGAGCGCATCAAGCATGTGCTGGAGGACGCCGGCTGCAAGATCGCCGTGCCCATCCAGGAAGTCCGCATGCCGGACCCGGGCGCGACGCCCGTGACCACGCCGGCCGCGGCCACGCCGGATCCGCGCGCGAACCCGTTGCGCCGCGCGGGCTAGGCGCGCGCCTCTTCATCCGCGAAGAGCGTGCAGGCTCCCGCTTCGGCGTCGCTGACGTTGCGGCGGAAGGTCGCGAACAGGTCGCGGCCCACGCCATGACGATTGGCACTCAGGTCGGGGCGCACGGATTCGCGTGCGTTCCACTCCGCGTCGGGCACCAGCACGGTCAGTACACCGGCGGGCGCGTCGACGCGCACCATGTCGCCGGTTCGCACGCGCCCGATGCCGCCGCCGTTCAGCGCTTCCGGACAGACGTGGATGGCCGCGGGCACCTTGCCCGATGCACCCGACATGCGCCCGTCGGTCACCAGCGCGACATGGAAGCCGCGATCCTGCAGCACCGTCAGCGTCGGCGTGAGCTTGTGCAGTTCGGGCATGCCGCATGACGCCGGCCCTTGCCACGGCAGCACCGCGACGAAGTCACGCTCCAGTTCGCCACGCTTGAACGCGGCAATCACGTCGTCCTGGTGCTCGAACACGATCGCAGGCGCTTCCACCACCTGGTGCTCCGGCTTCACCGCAGAGGTCTTGATCACCGCGCGCCCCAACTTGCCATCGAGCAGCTTGATGCCGCCGTCCGGCAGAAACGGCTGCGCGGCACCGCGCACGATGGTGTCCTCCAGCGTGGCCACCGGCCCGTCGATCCATTCGAGCTTGCCATCGCGCAGCACCGGCTCGCGCGTGTAGGCTTCCAGTCCGCGGCCGACGACCGTATTCACGTCGTCATGAAGCAGGCCCAGTTCGAGCAGCCCGCGGATCACCACGGAGAGCCCGCCCGCAGCCTGGAACTGGTTCACGTCGGCCTTGCCATTCGGATAGACGCGCGCGAGCAGCGGCACCGCTGCCGACAGTTCATCGAAGTCGTCCCACGTCAGCACGATGCCGGCGACGCGCGCCATGGCGATCAGGTGCAGCGTGTGGTTGGTCGAGCCGCCCGTAGCCAGCAGGCCGACGATGCCGTTGACGAAGGCATGCTCGTCCAGCACCTCGGCGACGGGCGTATAGCGTTCGCCGCCATGCACCAGGCGCAGCGCCTGCCGTGCCGATTCGCGCGTGAGCGCTTCGCGCAGCGGCGTGTTCGGGTTGATGAAGGCCGTGCCCGGCAGATGCAGCCCCATCATCTCCATCAGCATCTGGTTGGAGTTTGCCGTGCCGTAGAACGTGCAGGTGCCGGGGCCGTGGTAGGAGCGCGTCTCGGCTTCGAGCAGTTCCTTGCGGCCGATCTTGCCCTCGGCATAGAGTTGGCGCACATGCGCCTTCTCGTCGTTGCTGAGGCCCGTGGTCATCGGGCCGCCCGGCACGAACACCGCGGGCAGGTGGCCGAACGACAGGGCGCCCATCACCAGCCCCGGCACGATCTTGTCGCACACGCCCAGGTACAGCGCGCCATCGAACATCTGGTGCGACAGCGCTACCGCCGTGGCCAGCGCGATCACATCGCGCGAAAACAGCGACAGGTCCATGCCGTCCTGCCCCTGGGTCACGCCGTCGCACATGGCGGGCGTGCCGCCGGCGAACTGCGCGGTGCCGCCGGCCTCGAGCGCGGCTTCCTTGAGCCACTTCGGGAACGCTGCCAGCGGCTGGTGGGCGGACAACATGTCGTTGTACGCGGAGACGATCGCCAGGTTGGGCCGCTCGTCGGCCTTGAGCCGGATCTTGGCTTCGTCCGGCATGGCGGCGATGGCGTGCGCGAGGTTGGTACACGATATCTGGGAGCGCTCGACTTTCTGGCCCGCCATGGCGCGGGTGCGAGCGAGGTAGGCCTGCCGGGAAGGGCCGCTGCGCGAGACGATGCGGGCCGTGACCCGTTCGAGGACTGGGTGACGTGGCATAGGATTCTCCTGCGGGGTTGCTTCCAGCCTAGCGCACTTCGCGCCACGCTGCACGCACAAGAGGCTCGGCCCGGGGTCACGCAGAAACGGGTACGCTTGTGGCGCGCGCGCCTCGCCAAGCGGCGGGTACTCACGTAAACTGCCCGGAACTTATGCGCCGCGGGCAGACACTCAATCCATGAGGCCGCATCGGGCAGGGCCGCGTTCGCAGCGCTCGCAGTGTTCTGACCGCCATCCTTCAAGGAGTCCACGGTGAGCATGCCTGATTTCGACATGGTGCTGTTTGGCGGCACCGGTGACCTGGCGCGGCGCAAGCTGCTGCCATCCCTGTTTGAAGCCCATCACGCCGGGCTGCTGCATCCGCAGGCGCGCATCCTGGCTACGGGAAGCCAGCCGCTCAGCCAGCAGGATTACCTCGATTCGCTGGAGCAGGGCGTGCGCCCGGGGCTGGCCCATGCGCCGCCCGACTCATGGGCCGCGTTCTTGGCCCGCATCTGCTACGTGCAGGCCGACGCACGCGTGCCCGCGCACTTCGACGCGCTCGCCGAGAAGGTGCTGTCGCGCCGTCCTGAAGTCGTGGTGTGCTACCTGGCCACCGCGCCGCACCTGTTCGTGCCGATCTGCGAGCAGCTCGCGCGCACGGGGCTGAACACGCCCAATGTGCGCATCGTGCTGGAAAAGCCGCTGGGGCACGACCTCGAATCGTCGGAAGCGATCAACGCTGCCGTGGCGAAGTTCTTTGCCGAGGACCAGATCTATCGCATCGATCACTACCTGGGCAAGGAGTCGGTGCAGAACCTGATGGCGATCCGCTTCGGCAATGCGCTGTTCGAGCCGCTGTGGCGGCGCGAATGGGTGCAGGACGTGCAGATCACCATTGCCGAGGAGCTCGGCGTCGAAACGCGCGGCGATTTCTACGACCAGACCGGCGCACTGCGCGACATGGTGCAGAACCACCTGCTGCAACTGCTGTGCATGGTGGCCATGGAGCCGCCCGCGAGCCTGTCCGAAGACGCCATCCGCGACGAGAAGATCAAGATCCTCAAGGCGCTCAAGCCGATCACGCCACAGGCGGTGGCCGAGAAGACCGTGCGCGGCCAGTACCGGGCCGGCGCTATCGGCGGCAAGCCGGTGGCAGGCTATCTCGACGAGAAGGGCATTGCCGCCGACAGCCGCACCGAGACCTTCGTCGCCATCAAGGCGGAGATCGCCAACTGGCGCTGGGAAGGCGTGCCGTTCTACCTGCGCACCGGCAAGCGCATGCAGTCGCGCGTGGCCGAGATCGTGATTCATTTCCGCGACGTGCCGCATGCCATCTTTCCGCGCCCGCTGACGCTGTCGCCGCAGAACCGGCTGGTGATCCAGCTGCAGCCGGAAGAGAGCATCCGGCTGTACTTCCTGGTCAAGCAGCCCGGCGACACGCTGGAGCTGACGCCGACCTCGCTCGATCTCGATTTCGCCAACTCGTTCAAGGTGCGCCGCGCCGGTGCCTATGAGCGCCTGCTGCTCGACGTGATTCGCGGCCGGCTGGGCCTGTTCGTGCGGCGTGACGAGCAGGTGCAGGCGTGGCGCTGGGTCGAGCCGATCCTCGACACCTGGCAGGAAAGCAACGTGCCGCCCAAGCCGTATACCGCCGGCACGTGGGGGCCGGCCGCCTCGTCGGCGCTGATGTCGCGCGACGACGCGCTGTGGCACGAGGAAGCCTGACACGGAGATACACATCATGCGCGAGTTCGAACATGCAACGGTGATGGACCAGGCCGAGGCGCTGGCGATCTCCATCGGCCATGCGCTGGACCTGGCGATTCGCGTCAACGGCTGGGCCGTGCTCGCGGTGTCGGGCAGCCGCTCGCCGATCCCCATGTTCGAGCGCTTGCGCTACCGGCCCGTGCGCTGGGAAGCCGTGACCGTCACGCTGGTCGATGAACGCGTGGTGCCGCCGGACGATCCTGACAGCAACGGCCGGCTGGTGCGCGCGCATCTGCTGCGCGAGGCAGCGGCCAGCGCGGCGTTCGTGCCGCTGATCGCCGACGCCGCCGAAGTGGCCGATCCGGAGCGCGCTGTGGCGCGCCTGAACCGGTCGTACCGCCAGCCCGACGTCATCGTCCTCGGCATGGGCGAGGACGGCCACACCGGTTCGCTCTTTCCCGACGCGCCCGAACTGCAGACTGCGCTGAGCGACCCCAGGCCTGGCTACCTCGTCACGCACCCGACCAACGCGCCGCATGTCCGCGTGACGCTGAACATGGCCGCGATACTGGCCGCCGAACGGACGTTCCTGGCCATTGCCGGCGAGGTCAAGGGCAAGGTGCTCGATCGCGCCAGACAAGGGCCGACGCCTGCCTTGCCGGTCAGCATCGTGGTGGCCAACCAGCGTCACGGTTTCGATATTTTCCGCGCATGAGCCATGCCATGACTGCTTCGGCCGTATCTGTCGACGACACCTACCCGCGCCTGCTCGCCGACGTGGGCGGCACCAACGTGCGCTTTGCGCTCGAGACGGCGCCGATGCAGATTGGCGCGGTGACCGCCCTTAAAGTGGCCGACCACGCGTCGCTCGAAGCGGCCATGCGCCACTATCTGGACGGCCTGCGCGCCGCGCGCGCCACGCTGCCGCGTCATGCGGCCATCGGCCTGGCCAATCCGGTCACCGGCGATCAAGTGCGGCTGACCAACCACGACTGGGCTTTCTCGATCGAAGCCACGCGGCAGGCGGTCGGGCTGGAGCGGCTGGTCGCCATCAACGACTTCACTTCGCTTGCACTGGCCTTGCCTTACCTGCGCGCGAGCGATCTCGCGCAGGTGCGGCCCGGCCAGGCCGTGGCCAGCGCGCCGCGCGCACTGGTGGGGCCCGGCACTGGGCTGGGCGTCTCGGGGCTTGTGCCGTCTCCCGCTGGCAGTGCCGTGGCCTTGGCGGGAGAGGGCGGTCATATCGAGCTGATGCCCGTGACCGACGACGAATGGATCGCCTGGCAAGCCGCGCACCATACCTTCGGACGCGTGTCGGCGGAGCGACTTTTGTCGGGCATGGGGTTATCGCATATCCACGCCGCGCTGTCCGCAGAAACGGGTACGCTCCCCGACGCGCCGCTGACGCCGGAGCAGGTCACCACGGGCGCGTTCGAGCGCCATGATCCGCTCTGCGAGCGCACCATGGCGGTATTTTTCGGGCTGCTCGGCTCGGTCGCGGCGGATGTGGCGCTGGTGCTCGGCGCGCTCGGCGGCGTTTACCTTGGCGGCGGCATCCTGCCGCGTTTCGTGCCGGCGCTGCAGGCGTCCACGTTCAACGCGCGCTTCGCCGCCAAGGGCCGCATGCAGGGCTACCTCGACAAGCTGCCGGTATACGTGATTACCGCCAGCTATCCCGCGCTGCCCGGGCTGGCGCGCGCGCTGGCGGATACGCTTCATCCCGGCCAGCCATCGATCGGATAAGACATGCGTGTGTTGCTGGTGGAAGACGATGCCATGATCGGCGACAGCGTAAAGCTCGCGCTGCGCCAGGAAGGGTTTGCCGTGGACTGGGTCCAGGACGGCGAGGCCGGACTTGCCGCCGCCACGCCCGCGGGTGGGTCCGGCGACGCAGCCTGCTATGACCTGATCCTGCTGGACCTCGGGCTGCCGCGCCGGTCGGGCCTGGACGTGCTGCGTGCGCTGCGTGCGCGCGGCGTATCCACGCCGGTGCTGATCCTGACCGCGCGCGACGCGGTGGCGGACCGCGTGGCCGGGCTCAATGCGGGCGCCGACGATTACCTCGTCAAGCCGTTCGACCTGCAGGAACTGGCCGCGCGCATGCATGCGCTGGCACGCCGCGCGGAAGGACGGGCGGAGCCGATCCTCAGCTACGGCACGATTTCGCTCAACGCGGCGACGCGCGAAGTGACGTTGAGCGGCGAGCCCGTGCGGCTGTCCGCGCGCGAATTCTCGTTGCTCTCGGCGCTGATGGCGCGGCCGGGCAAGGTGTGGTCGGTGGCGCAATTGCAGGAGCGCCTGTACGGCTGGGATGACGAGGTCGGCAGCAATACCGTGGAGGTCTATATCCACGCGCTGCGCAAGAAATTCGGCGCCGCGCTGATCCGCAATATCCGGGGCGTGGGCTATGTCGTGCCCCGGCTCGAAGAGGAACCAGGACACTGATGCGCTCGATCCAGCGAACCCTGCTGTGGTGGCTCGCGGCCGGCCTGCTCGCCGGCATTGCCATGGCCACCGTGCTGATCTACGGGCAGGCCCGCCAGGAGGCCAATGCGCTGTTCGACTACCAGATGAAGCAGGTGGCGGCCGCCTTGCCGAGCCAGTTCGCGGACCCGGTGGCGGCGCCGTTCATCATGGAAGGGGGCGCCAGCGCCGACCTCCTGCACGCGGACGAGGACGTGGTCATCCATATCTGGGATGGCTCGGGCCGCAGCCTGTACCTTTCGCACGCGCATCCGGCGTTGCCGGCACGGGCGGAGCTGGGCTTTTCCAATGTCACCACCGGCGAAGGCGAATGGCGGCTCTACAGCATGCAGCTGGGGCCCGCCGTGGTCCAGATCGCGCAGCCCATGAGCGCGCGACGCACGCTGGCCGCGCGCATGGCGCTGCGCACCGTGGCACCGCTGCTGCTCCTGCTGCCGTTGCTGGCCTGGCTGGTATGGATGGCGGTGGGCCGCGGGCTGCGGCCCTTGCGCGAGATCGCCACCGAAGTGCGGGCGCGCGACGCCAGTTCGCTCGCGCCGCTGGCCAAGCGCCCCATGCCCGACGAGATCGCGCCGCTCAGCGCCGCACTCGACCAGCTGCTGGGACGGCTGTCGCACGCGCTCGATACCCAGCGCGCGTTCGTCGCCGATGCCGCGCACGCCCTGCGCACGCCGCTGACGGCATTGCAGCTGCAGGCGCAACTGGTGGAACGCGCCGAAGATCCGCAGGCCCGGCGCGAGGCGGTGGGCAAGCTGCGCCAGGGGCTGGAGCGCCTGACGCATCTGGTGGCGCAGTTGCTGACGCTGGCGCGCCAGGAGCCCGGCGCGGTGACGCTGCCGCATGAGCCGCTGGACCTGCCCAAGCTGGCAGCCGGCGTGGTGGCCGATATGGCGCAGGCCGCGCTCGACCGTGAAATCGACCTCGGCATGGACGCCGACAGCCTGCCGGCAGCCCGCATACGCGGCGATGCCGATGCCCTGCGCATTCTGCTGACCAACCTGATCGACAACGCGCTGGCGTACGTCCCGCGCGGCAGCCGCGTCGACGTGCAGGTGAGGACGTCGCCAGGCGGCCAGGTGGAACTGGTGGTCAGCGATAACGGGCCGGGCATTCCCGCCGCCGAGCGCGGGCGCGTCTTCGACCGCTTCTACCGCTTGCCCGATGCCCCGACCGGCGGCAGCGGACTCGGGCTGGCCATCGTCGCCGAGATCGCGCAGTCGCATGGCGCCAGCCTGGCGCTGGAGGACGCTGCGCCAGGCCTGCGCGTGCGTGTGACGTTCCCGGCCGCCTGAGCCGGCAAGCGGTTCAGACCGCCGTCAGCAGAGGCTCGCCGGCAAAGTGTCGGCGGGCATTCTCGATGAACTGGTCCACCGATGCCTGGATCGCCTCCGGCGACCAGCCGGCCATGTGCGGGGTCAACACCACGTTCGGGCAATCGAGCAAGATCGTTGGCGGTGCCGGCTCCGTTTCGTAAACATCCAGGCCGGCACCGCGCACCGTCCCCGCGCGCAGCGCTTGCGCGAGCGCTGCGGTGTCCACCACGCTGCCGCGGGCGATGTTGACGAGGAAGCCGTCCGGACCCAGTGCGGCCAGCACGCCGGCGTCCACGAGGTGGCGCGTGCCGGTACCGCCTGGCGTTGCGATGACGAGGTAGTCGGCCCACTGCGCCAGCGCGGTGATGCTGTCGAAATACCGGTACGCCGTGTCGGCTCGCGCCGAGCGGTTGTGATAGCCGATTTCCAGGTCGAAGCCTTCGCCGCGCCGCGCGATGCGGCGGCCAATGGTTCCCAGGCCGACGATGCCCATCCGCTTGCCCGAGAAGTTCGGGCTCAGCGGCAGCGTGTCACGCCACTGGCCGGCGCGCGTGGCCAGGTCCAGTTGCGGGACCGCGCGCACCACGGCCAGCAACAGCGCCATGGCGTGATCGGCCACGCAACTGTCATTGGTGCCGGCGCCATTGGCCACGGCGATGCCGCGCGCGCGGGCATGCGTGTGCGCGATGTTTTCATAACCGGCGCCCAGCGCGCTGACGAGTTCCAGCTGCGGCATGGCGTCGATCTCCGCCGCTGTCAGGCCAATCGAGCCGATCGTGAGTACCGCGCGTACCGTGCCCCCATGCGTGGCGACGGCATCGACGCGCGCGGTGGCATCCGGCGCGTAGTGCACCGTGAATCGCTCGCCAAGGCTGGCGAGGTGTTGGGACGACATCGGGTTCAGGACAAGCAGGACGGGCTTCATGACGGAGACTGCGGGAGCGACTGCCGTGGTCACGGCGTAGGGCGCAAGAGGGACGAGGCG
>Ga0079986_1000112_pt1 | contig 10888 bp, 2 predicted proteins | sample Hof3ISUMetaT_FD_73496 | JGI IMG/M metagenome (GOLD analysis project Ga0079986, IMG submission 73496) | Enriched soil aggregate microbial communities from Iowa State university to study microbial drivers of carbon cycling -... | ecosystem: Environmental > Terrestrial > Soil > Agricultural land... | reverse complement strand
GGGTGGTCATGTCGGTGATGTTGGCCACCGCCTCGCTGATGCCCACCAGGGCCTGGTCCGCTTCCAGTACCCGCGCCACGCCTTCTTCGGCCTGGCGATGCCCGGCTTCCATGGTTTGCACCGCAGTGCCCGCGGTTTGCTGGAGCTTGGCGATCAGGGCGTGGATCTGCCCGGTGGATTCGCTGGTGCGTTGGGCCAACTGGCGAACTTCGTCGGCCACCACCGCAAAACCACGCCCCATCTCGCCGGCACGCGCCGCTTCGATGGCCGCGTTCAGCGCCAGCAGGTTGGTCTGGTCGGCGATGCCTTTGATCACATCGACCACGCCGCCGATTTCGTTGCTGTCCTTGGCCAGTTGGGTCACGGTCAGGCCGGTTTCGCCCACCACCACCGACAGGCGCTGGATGGCTTCGCGGGTTTCCCCGGCGATGTCGCGACCGCGGCCGGTCAGGCGGTTGGCCTCCTGGGTGGCGTCGGCGGTGCGCTGCACGTGGCTGGCGACTTCCTGGGTGGTGGCCGCCATCTGGTTGACGGCGGTGGCCACCTGTTCGGTTTCCACGCGCTGGCGTTCCAGGCCGCTGGAGCTGTTGTGCGCCAGGGCGTCGGACTGCTTGGCCTGGTCGGTCAGGTGTTCGGCGGTGTCCTGCAGACGGGTCAGGCAGGTCCTCAGGCGGGCTTCCTGGCTGAGGATCGACATTTCCAGTCGCGCCTGGGCGCCGCGGCTGTCGGTGTACATCTGCGCGATCAGCGGATCGGAGGTGGTCTGCTCGGCCAGGCGCAGCAAGCGCTTGATGCCGCGTTGTTGCCAGCTCAGGCCCAGCAGCCCCAGTGGCACCGACAGGGCGGCCGCCAGGGCGAAGCCCCATTGGGAGTTCAGCGTCGCACCGATCATGAAGCTCAGCTGGCTGACCAGGATGAACGGCAGCCAGTCCTGCAGGACCGGTAACCACTTATCGCTGGCTGGGATCGCCGACTTGCCCTGGTTGATGCGTTGGTAGAGCGCTTCGGCGCGGCGAATCTGTTCGGCAGTGGGCTTGACCCGCACCGACTCGTAACCGATCACCTGGTTGCCTTCGAAGATCGGCGTCACATAGGCGTTAACCCAATAGTGGTCACCGCTCTTGCAGCGATTCTTGACAATGCCCATCCATGGCAAGCCTTGTTTGAGTGTGCCCCACATGTGCGCGAAGACCGCGGCCGGCACGTCGGGGTGACGCACCAGGTTATGCGGTGCCCGGATCAGTTCCTCACGCGAAAACCCGCTGATCTCGACGAAGTCGTCGTTGCAGTAGGTGATCATGCCCTTGGCATCCGTGGTGGAAATCAACCGTTGCTGAGCCGGAAAGGTCCGTTCGCGTTGTGTAATGGGCTGGTTATTACGCATGGCATATTTAATCCGCAAGGCTTTGACAGGGTGTCGGCCCTGCAGCGGTTTTATTGAATTTATTTTTTTGCCGGACGCAAGGCGTGGAACAAGGCGCAGGAATGCGACGACGAGTCGTACTGTAACGGTTTGTAAGGGTTTCCCTCGGGGGGCGCTCAGCGTATGATTTTGCGCCCCCGGCGCTGGCGATTTAGTGGCTCACCCGTGAACGAGCACTGGCGTCGCTGCCGGGTAGAAAAGTACTCCTAATAATAATTACAGAGTCACTACCCAACTGAATTTAGCAAGTTTCCCAATGTTATGTCGGACCCGTGAGGGTGTTCGACGCACCCATCGCACGAAGCGATGGCGGTACCGTTGAGAATATAAAATGGTGGATAAAAGTCATGCGTAAAAAAGTTGCAATAATTGGGGCTTCGTTCCGTTTTCCCGGCTCCACTTCCGCAACTTTTTGGCAGAACCTGCTGGAAGGGCACGACTTCATCACCCAGGTCGACCCGTCCCGCTGGTCCCGCGATGCGTTTTTCCACCCTGACAAGGCCAACCCCGGCACCGCCTACACCCTGGCGGCTGGCACCCTGGGCGACATCTCCACCTTCGATGCCGGTTTCTTCAGCATTTCCCCCCGCGAAGCGGCGATCATGGACCCCCAGCAGCGCCTGTTGCTGGAACTGGGCTGGGAAGTGTTCGAGAACGCCGGGGTAAAACCCTCGAGCGTGCGCGGCAGCAATTGCGGTGTCTACCTGGGCATTGCCAGCACCGACTACGCCTATCGCCTGTCCCATGACCTGTCGCTGGTGGATGCCTCGACGGCCACCGGCAACACCTTCAGCATCGCGGCCAATCGCCTGTCGTACTTTTATGACCTGCATGGCCCGAGCATGGCGGTCGATACCGCGTGCTCCTCGTCGCTGGTGGCGTTCCACCAGGCCTGCCAGGCCATTCAAAGCGGCGATATCGACCAGGCACTGGCCGGCGGTATCAGCCTGCACTTGCACCCATTCGGCTTCCTGATCTTCTCCAAGGCTTCGATGCTGTCGCGCAAAGGGCGCTGCAATGTCTTCGATGAAGCCGGTGACGGTTATGTGCGTTCCGAAGGGGCAGGGTTGTTCTACCTCAAGGATTACGACAAGGCAGTGGCCGATGGCAACCAGATCCTCGCCGTCGTCGCCGGCAGCGCGGTCAATACCGACGGGCGCAAGTCCGGGCTGACCGTGCCCAGCGCCGATGCGCAGGCAGCGTTGATGACCCAGGCCTACGCCAGCGCCGGGATCTCGCCGGCCGACATCGATTACCTGGAAGCCCACGGTACCGGTACACCGGTGGGCGACCCCATCGAAAGCCGGGCCATCGGCCTGGCGCTGGGCCAGGTACGCGGCGCGGACAAGCCGTTGTTGATCGGCTCGGTGAAAAGCAACATCGGTCACCTGGAGGCCGCGTCCGGCGTGGCCGGTTTGATGAAGGCGCTGTACTGCGTCACCGAGCGCCAGGTGCCGGCCACCATCGGCATCAAGAACCTCAACCCGCGTATTCCGTTCGCCGACTTGAACCTCAACGTCGCCACCCGCAACCACGCCCTCAAACCGAGTGGCACGCTGGTGGTGGGGGTCAACTCATTCGGTTTCGGCGGCGCCAACGCCCACGTCATCCTGCAAAGCCACACGCCGGACCCGACACCGCCGGTTGCCCAGACAGGCCCGGTGCCGTTGATGGTCACGGCCAAGGACGGCGCCGGCTTGGCGGCCATGGCTGAAAGCATTGCCCAGCATTTGAGCGATCAGCCGGCAGACAGCCTGTACGACGTCGCCTACCAGGCGATGCTGCGTCGCGACCTGCATCCGCAGCGCGTGGTGGTGTTCGACGCCGATCAACGGCAAAGCGCCCAGGCGCTGCTGGATTTCGCCCTTGACCCGGCCGTCCCGGCCTTGAGCTCGGTGGTCGAAAGCGGTCGCGCGCTGGATCAGGCCAAGGGCCCGGTATTCGTGTACTCCGGCAATGGCTCGCAGTGGCAGGGCATGGGCAAGGCGCTGCTCGCCGATGCGGTGTTCCATGGTGCGGTGACGGAAGTCGATTCGGTGTTCCAGCCGCTGTCGGGCTATTCGCTGATCAATGAACTGGCGGGCGAGTACGGCCAGGAGCGTTACCACCTGACCGAACTGGCCCAGCCGGCGCTGTTCGCCCTGCAGGTGGGCGTGACCCGCATGCTGGAAAGCAAAGGCGTGGTGCCGCAGGTGGTGATGGGCCACAGCGTTGGCGAAGTGGCGGCCGCCTGGGCGTGTGGCGCCCTGAGCCTGGCCGACGCAACCCGCGTGATCTACCATCGCAGTCGCCTGCAAGGGCTGACCGCCGGTTCCGGGCAGATGTCCGCCGTGGGCCTGTCGGGCAGTGACACCGCCAACCTGCTGCTGGAGCTGGGCTTGGATGACGTGGTCGTCGCCGGCGAAAACAGCTTCAAGGGCGCCACCGTGGCCGGTTCCGTGTCAGGGCTCGAGCGTCTGGAGCAGGCGCTGACCGAGCGCCAGGTGTTCGTGCGCCGCCTTGGCCTGGACTACGCCTTCCATTCGCCGGCCATGAACGTCATTGCCGCACAGGTGGTCGAGGCGCTGCGCGACATTGCGCCGCGCGCCAGCCAGATCCCGATGTATTCCACGGTCACCGGTGGCCTGCTCGACGGCGAACGCCTGGATGCCGAGTACTGGTGGCAGAACATCCGTTTCCCGGTGCTGTTCCAGTCCGCCAGCGAGACCCTGTGCGAGCAGGGCTACAACGTCTTCGTCGAGGTCGGTCCGCACCCGATCCTGCGCAGCTATGTCAGCGATGCCCTGGCGGCACGCGAACAACAGGGCGTGGTGATCGCCACGCTCAAGCGCCACGATGACGCGCCGCCAACGGTCACCCGCGCGGTGGCCAAGGTGCTGATCAGTGGCGTCGATACCGACCTGGCGTGCCTGTTCCCGAGCACCGGTCGCTTCGTGCGCCTGCCCAACTACGCCTGGCAGCGCGAGCGTCACTGGCACGGCGACACCCCGGAGTCGGCGCGCACGCTGTACCACGATCGCGTGCATCCACTGCTGGGCCATGCGGTGCCCGGCCACGAGCTGACCTGGGACAATCGCCTGGACACGCAACTGTTCCCGTCCCTGGAAGACCACAAGGTCGGCGACGCCGTGCTGTTCCCCGGCGCCGGTTTCACCGAACTGCTACTGGCGGCCGCGCAGTGCTACCAGCCGGGCGAATTCGTCGACATCGAAGAGCTGGAAATTCACAGCCCGCTGGTGCTGCACGCCGAGTCGAGCAAGCGCGTGCGCGTGCAGATCGACAGCAGCGATGGCACCGTGTCGATCGTGTCGCGCAGCACCTCCCAGGAAGAGCCCTGGGCCCGTCACGTGGTCGCCCGTCTGCCGGGCGAGGCCCGTGGTGTGCTGCTCAACGAGGCGGCGCCAGCGCTGCCAAGCCGCACCGCGGATTTCACCCGCGCCGACCATTTGCAACTGACCTGTGCGGTCGGCCTGAATTACGGCCCGGCCTACCAGGCCATCGAAGCCGGCTGGATTGACGGCGACCAGGTGCTGGCGCAACTGAGCCCGCCGAGCGTGATTGAAGCGGAACTGGCGGCCCTGCACCTGCACCCGGCATTGCTCGACAGCGCGTTCCAGCTGATCACCCAGCTGCTCAGCCGCGATCCGAAAGCGCGCAACGGCCTGGCCTTCATCCCGGTGAAACTGGGGCGCATCAACTTCGCCGCGGGCAGCCTGCCACCGAGCCTGGCCAAGGTGCGCCTGGTGCGTCGCTCGGAGCACTCGCTGCTGGCGGACTTCACCCTGTACGACGTCCAGGGCCGCGCCGTGGTGTGCATCAAGGACGCGCGTTTCCGTGCGGTCAAACTGCACAAGGATCGCAGCGGCGACCTGAAACTGGCGGATTTCGCCGGTATCGCCAAACCGTATCCATCGGCTGCCCGCGCGCTACCGCAACCGGCCTCGTCCTTGCACAGCGCCCTGGCGCAAAGCCTGGCGTCGGTGAGCGATGAGCCGACCCTGGTGCGTTACAGCCAGGAAGTCGATCCACTGCTCGACAGCCTGTGCGGCAGTTTCGTGCTGGAGGCCATCGAGTCCCTCGGCGGCCAGCTCAGCGCAGTGCAACGGGCCACCTGGCAGGCCGAGGCGCAGGGCTTCTCGGGCTACCTCGATCATCTGCTGCAGCAGGCGCTGGACGACGGCAGCCTGATTGCCAACGGCGACAACTGGCAGCTGGCCGATCAGGGCGAGCAACCCAGTGCCCAGGACATCTGGCAGGAACTGTTCCGCAGCTATCCCGAGCACTTCCAGATCATTCACTCGGTAGGCCGTATCGGTATCCACCTGCTGGACCTGCTCAGCGGCGCGGCGCAGATCGATACGCTGCTGCCCCGTGAAACCTCGCCAGCGCAACTGGCCCGGCAGGTGTTGGGCGCCAGTGGCTATCACGCCGTGCTGGAGGCGATCAAACGCCACATCGAACAACGCCTGGCCGTGCTGCCGGCGGGCCAGCGCCTGCGCATCCTCGAGCTGGGCTTCGGCGGTTCGCCTTTCGCCGCGCAACTCTGTGCGCACCTGGACTTCGACCGGGTCGACTACCAGTACAGCGCCGACGACCTGGACCCGGCCAGCCTGCTGCAAGCCGACTTCCCGGACCTGCGCCTGCTCAGCCTGAGCGATACCGCGCCACAGCCGGGCGCACCGGCCGAGGGCTTCGACCTGGTGCTGGTCGCCTCCGACCTGGCGCCGTTGCAGGCCATCAGCGAAGGCCTGCGCCTTGGCGCGGCGCGCTTGTCGGCCGGTGGCCAGCTGATGTTGCTGGCGCAGCACCCGGCCCGCTGGGCGGATTTCGTCTTCGGCGCGCAACCCTCGTGGTGGCTGGCCGGGCAGGGCCAGGGCAGCCTGTCGGTGCAGCAACGCCCGGGCTTCTGGCAACAGGAACTGCGTCGTCACGGCCTGAGCGTGGGCGAGGCGCTGGAATTGAGCCCGGCCATGTCCAGCGGCAGTTACGTGCTGGTGGGCGCGGCCGCAGCGGCAACGCCATTCGAGCCGCAGCCATGGCCGGCCCAGCGCTGGTTGCTGGTGGTCGATGAGCAGGGCGCGGAACAGGCCTTCGCCGGGCAACTGGCCGCCGCCCTGCGCGAGCAAGGGCAAAGCGTTGACTGGCTGGCGCCAGCATCGGCCCAGGACATGGCCGAGCAGTTGCGCGCCTCGTCGGCGCCACAGCACCTGCTGTTGCTCAGCGGGCTGTTCGCAACCCAGGGCCTGGATGACCAGGCGCGGCGCTGCATGCTGGCCGCGGCGCTGACCCAGGCCTGCGAGCAGGCGGGCATCAGCCCCGATTGCTGGCTGCTCACCCGGGGTGCGGCGGTGCAGTTGCTGCCGGCCGCGGCGCAGGTCGCAGGTAGCCTGGCCTCCTTTGCCGATGCGGCGTTGTGGGGCTTTGGTCGCACCCTGGCCAACGAAGCCGTGGGTTGCCGCGTACGCCTGCTGGACCTGGCCGAAGGCGCCGGGGTCGACGCGTTGCTGCCGGCCTTGCTCAATGCCGATGACGAAACCGAACTGGCCATCAGTGCCGAAGGCGATCGTTACGTGGCGCGCCTGCGGGTGCGCCCTGACCTGCTGGATGTGGGCGCCCTGCAACCCGTCGCGACCCAGGTCAGCCTTGGCTTCGAACTGCCGGGCCAGTTGCGCAACCTGCGCTGGGAAGCGCACGAAGCGTTGCTGCCGGCGGGTGACGAGCTGGACATCGAGGTCCAGGCCACCGGCCTCAACTTCCGCGACGTCATGTATGCCCTCGGCCTATTGTCGGACGAAGCCATCGAAAACGGTTTCTCCGGCCCGACCCTGGGTTTTGAGTTCGCCGGTGTCGTGCGTGGCAAAGGCGCGCAGGTCGAAGGTGACTTCCAGCCGGGGGACCGGGTTGTCGGCTTTGGCCCATCGAGCTTCGCCAACCGCCTGGTGACCAATGCCAATGCGGTGGCGCGAATCCCCGAGGGCATGTCCTTCGAGGCGGCGGCGACCATCCCGAGCACCTTCTTCACCGTGTACTACGCGCTGCACCATCTGGCGCGCCTGGAACCGGGCGAGAAAATCCTCATCCACGGTGCAGCGGGTGGTGTCGGTATCGCCGCGATCCAGATCGCCAAATGGTGCGGCGCCGAGATCTACGCCACCGCCGGCAGCGACGAGAAACGCGACTTCCTGCGCTTGCTCGGGGTCGAGCACGTGTTCGATTCGCGCTCGCTGGCGTTTGCCGACCAGATCCTGGCGATCACCGCCGGCCGGGGCGTCGACGTGGTGCTCAACTCGCTGGCGGGCGAGGCGATCAACCGCAACCTGCAAGTGCTCAAGCCATTCGGGCGCTTCCTCGAATTGGGCAAGCGTGACTTCTACCAGAACACCAGGATCGGCCTGCGGCCGTTCCGCAACAACATCAGCTACTTCGGCATCGACGCCGACCAACTGATGAGCGAGCGCCCGGACCTGACCCGCCGCCTGTTCGCCAACATGATGCAGCTGTTCCGCGACGGCATCCTCAGCCCGTTGCCATACCGTGAGTTCGACGCCAACGATGTGGTCGAGTCGTTCCGCTACATGCAGCAGGCGCGGCAAATCGGCAAGATCGTCGTCACCTACCGCACGCCGATCCAGCAGGTGTTCCGTGCGCCGCTGGCACAGCCACCGGCCTTGCAGCTGGCCGCCGAGGGCACCTACCTGGTGACGGGCGGGCTCAGCGGGTTCGGCCTGCGTACCGCGCAATGGCTGGTGGAAAAAGGCGCGCGGCACCTGGCATTGCTGGGCCGTCGCGGCGCCGCCACCGAAGAAGCGCAACCGGCACTGGCGGCCTGGCGCGAGCAGGGCATCGACGTCCAGGCGCTGGCCTGCGACATCACCGACAGCGCCCAACTGCGCAGCGTGCTGGCCAGCATCGAAGCCTCCAAGGCACCGCTGCGTGGCGTGGTGCATGCGGCCACCGTGTTCGAAGACGGGCTGATCCGCAACCTGAGCCAGGCGCAACTGCAACGGGTGCTCGAACCCAAGGCCAAGGGCGCGCAATACCTGCACGAACTGACCGCGCACCTGGCGCTGGACTTCTTCGTGCTGTTCTCCTCGGCGACCACGTTGTTCGGCAACCCGGGGCAGGCCAACTACGTGGCGGCCAACCACTGGCTCGAAGCCTTGGCCCGTCATCGCCTGCTGCAAGGCTTGCCGGCCACGGCGGTGCTGTGGGGGGCAATCGACGACGCCGGCTTCCTCGCGCGCAACCAGGACATCAAGGATGCCCTGCAAAGCCGTATGGGTGGCGCAGCCTTGCAGTCGCAAGCAGCGCTCGACACCCTCGAACGCCTGCTGCTGCAACGGCGCTCCGGGCTGGGTGTGCTGGAGCTCGACTGGAAAGCCCTGTCGCGCTTCCTGCCGGCGGCCGGTTCGCCCAAGTTCAGGGAACTGGCGCGCCTGCACAGTGGCGAGCAGGAGGAGGAGAGCAACGTCGATGACATCCAGCGCCTGTTGGCAGAGATGAACGACCAGGAGCTCAGCGAACTGTTTGCCGAGATGCTCAAGCAGGAAATCAGCGAAATCCTGCGCATACCGACCAGCAAGCTCGACAGCAGCCGACCGCTGCAGGAACTGGGGCTGGACTCGTTGATGAGTGTGGAGCTGGTGGTGGCGGTGGAGGAGCGCTTCGGCATTCGCTTGCCGGTGATGGAGCTGAGCGAAACCTCCAGCATCGCCAAATTGACCGTGCGTATTCTTGAACTGCTGCGCGGCAGCCAGGACGCCGAGGCCGCGCCGGTGACCGAAGACAACACGCGGGCGCTGACACTGGCACGCCATGGCATCGAACTGTCCGAGGCTGAGCTGGCTCAGGTCCGCCAGGGCGCGCGCGACGCTGATTCCCAACTATCCCGTTTGATCAATTGACTATGACCTCTAAAAGTTCACCAGGGCTTGGCACTTCGATGAAAGACAAGCTGATCCAGCAAGCCCTGGAACGGCGCCTGCGGCAGACCGGCGACGGCGCGCCGCCGGCCTCGCTGGCAGACGTGAGCCGCAACGCCCGGTCGGTGCCGGAGCAGTTCTACCGCTTCGATCAGCATCCCGCTTACCAGCAACTGCGGATCATGCATGACAGTGCGGCGCGCTTTGGCCTGGCCAATCCGTTCTTCAAGTTGCATGAAAGCCTGGCCGGTGCCGAAACCACCATCCAGGGCCAGCGCTTCGTCAACTTCGCCAGCTACAACTACCTGGGGTACTCCGGCCATCCGGTGGTGGCCGAGGCGGCCAAGGCGGCCATCGATCACTACGGCACGTCGGTCTCGGCCAGTCGCCTGGTGTCCGGCGACCGGCCGATCCATCGCGAGCTGGAAGCCGAACTGGCCCGGCTGTACGAGGTGGATGACGCGGTGACCTTTGTCAGTGGGCATGCCACCAACGTCACCACCATCGGCTACCTGTTCGGCCCGCGGGACCTGGTGATCCACGACGAACTTATCCACAACAGCGTGCTGCAAGGCATCCAGTTGTCCGGCGCGCGGCGCTTGAGCTTTGCCCACAACGACGTCGACGCCCTCGATCGTCTGCTGGGCGATCAGCGCCAGCATTTCGAGCGGGTGCTGGTGGTGCTCGAAGGCATCTACAGCATGGACGGCGACTACCCGGACCTGCCGCGTTTCGTCGAATTGAAGAACAGGCACAAGGTGTTCCTGATGGTCGACGAGGCTCACTCGCTGGGAGTCATGGGGGCCAACGGCAAGGGCATTCGCGAGCACTTCGGCCTGGCGGGCAAAGACGTCGACATCTGGATGGGCACCCTGAGCAAGACCCTGGCCAGCTGCGGCGGCTACATTGCCGGTGAGTCGGCCCTGGTCGAGCACCTGAAGTTCATGGCGCCGGGTTTTCTCTACAGCGTCGGCATGCCGGCCTCGGTGGCGGCGGCAGCGCTGGCGGCGGTGCGCTGCATGGCCCACGACGCCGAACGCGTGGCGACCTTGCAGGCCCGTGGCCAACAATTCCTCGCCCTGGCCCGTGAAGCGGGGCTGGACACCGGCACCAGCACCGGGCTTGCAGTGATTCCGGTGATCACCGGCAGCTCGCTCAAGGCCACCCAGTTGTCCGGCGCCCTGGCCAAGCGCGGAATCAACGCCCAACCGATCCTGCACCCGGCCGTCCCGGAAAAAGCCGCCCGCGTGCGCTTCTTCGTCTCATGCCAGCACACCCCCGAACAGATCGCCGAAACCGTGGCCATCGTTGCGCAGGAACTGCAGAAGCTATAACGCTGCACCCCTGCGCTCGCGGCTGTACCCGATCTACTGTGGGAGCGAGCCTGCTCGCGAAGGCGTCCTGGCAGCCGACCAATTTCTTTCAGGCGTACATATCCATTCCTGCGGTAACGGCCACTTAGGGTTTCGCTTTTACAGCGAGTCACTTTGAGAAGCGCAAAGTAACCAAACGCTCTTGCCCCTGGCGTTCGGTGCCTCGCTAA
>Ga0079986_1010013_pt1 | contig 10979 bp, 6 predicted proteins | sample Hof3ISUMetaT_FD_73496 | JGI IMG/M metagenome (GOLD analysis project Ga0079986, IMG submission 73496) | Enriched soil aggregate microbial communities from Iowa State university to study microbial drivers of carbon cycling -... | ecosystem: Environmental > Terrestrial > Soil > Agricultural land... | reverse complement strand
AATTGGAGTGGTTTTATTGCCCAGGAAAGTTGTTGTAAAAATATCTGAATTAATTAAACAACATGGAATTTCTTTGCGCGAATTATCCCGTTTATCTGATGTAAGACACGCCGCCTTAAGTGAATTAGCAAATGGAAAGCGTACTAGCATAAATTTCTCCCATATCGAAAAAATCGCCAGTGCCTTGAACATCAACGATATTCGAGAAATCATTGATATAGTTGATGATGACAGCGATCATCCATACGAGAAGTAAGGACGGATCGGCAACCAACTTATAACTAAAAAAAAGCCCGAACCATATACGGTTGGACTTATTAGCTCAATTCCATCTGGTTTACTTCCTTTTGTTCCGTTGGCTTTTCCGGATCTATTTTCACTATACATTCTCAGCTAAACTTAATATTTCTTACGGTAGAAATTCAGTTCAAATAATTTATCGTATGCTACGCCTATCTGTGCTTCGGTAAACTTCTCTTGTTTAATCTTTCCAAGTGAGTTTGGAAGTTTTCTGTTTTAAGGCAACTAAGAAAGTTGCTGTGTTCCATAACTTCCCAACCCTACATAGCAGATTGATCTCGTTGCACGGTGTTGTTGTACGAGGGTTGAATTGTTATTTTTGATCCAGACAAGATTTTATCCCCTTAAAAGCCCTAACTTTCTACTGATCAACTCTACCAAAGAACGAGCTGATTGTTCATTCGAATTGAATTGATAGACTTACAGTCTGACGAAACTCATGATCATCCGAACCAAATGAATCAATCTGGGAGCATCTCTTCCCTGATGATTCTCTAATTATCAAATACGTTTCTACAATATCAATTTCTTTCGATAATAGTTGCAATTAACCAGTAAGCTATTGTCTCTTCAAATCTAAGTCAAAAAATACGAAAACTCCATAATAAACTTGACGACATATTCTGACGATCTTGTTATATGTAAGTTTTCAAAAAGCAAGCTATATTACAGTATTTTCAATATCATGCTTGATTGTATGTAGGGCCTTCTAATTCTACTAAGTAATTCCCATACAATATCTCCGATTTTTTTACTGGATAATTTTCAAAATAGGGATTCTTCTCGTGAATTAATTCAAACAGTTTTTGAATATTTATACTCTCTTTAAATTTTTCTTCAATAATCTCGATCAAACTATACCATTGGCACCAAACGGAATTCTCGTATGGTATTTGATTTCCAGAGAAGTTAGCATTATGTCTTCCAATAACAAATATTTTTATCTTTTTTTTATTAATATGGTGTGGACTTAAGTGAAGATAGTCAGCTATCCGTTTTTCAGATGATCGATATATCCATTTCTCAATATCATCAACCCATTTTGTTACTTTCTCTACAAAGTTATTTCTTTTACTAATAAGAGATCGCGTGGATTCATAGATAGAGTCCTGCCATTTAAGTTGAATAAAAGCGATATCATATGTTTCTTTATCAATGATACATGCGTCAATATCAGTTATTATGTTTCCATCCTCAACTATCTCTATATTTCTATCAAAGACTATAAAGCGATCACCTTTGAAATATTTATAGAGGTCATCTTTAAACAATTGCTCTCTTTCGTTAGAATTGCGACTCCAATCGTTTGGGTATCTTCTTTTTAGCTCGGCTAACATGAACTCTATAGGTCTATAAATACAACCGCTGAATGATCGTAACAATTGTGTTGAAGAGACTCTTAAAAAGAGTGGATTGGGAGCACCAATATGACTGTAATAATCCCTTTTCTCTTCGTTATATATTAGTGCACTCATTACCGTTTCAATTACTTCTCTAGATTCCCCTAATATAAATGAAAGCGAATCAAATAAGGCTTCGTAATCTACGACACATGGTAAAATATTATGTTTTTCAAGCCATGGATACTTTTTTGTTGCTATTTCTACAAATTGAAGATGTTTCAGGCATATAGATTCAATGGCAATCAACGCGCTTAAAAAGTAATGATACGGTACCCCTCCAAAAAACGAAGTTAACGGGAAACTATCCCATTCGGTTGCCTGTACAAAATCTAATTGAGCATTCTGTATAAAAAAATCGTCTACTTCTGGATCAGCATCATATCCTATAAAATCACTATTCCAGATAAATACCAGTTTCTCCATCTTTTCGATTATTCGAGGGAGCTGACTGAAGCCCTCATAGTATTCACCGTCTAAAGCTCTCATCATTGCATGGGAATACTTAACGCTTTTTGTTTTTTCAATTCGTTCAATTGAATTATATTTATTCGTATAAGATAAACGGGCGTGTTTTTCGCTAATCACCTCATATTTTAATATTCCAAGTCGAAGTAATTCCTCGTAATTTTCCATTAATCCAATTTTGAAGCAAATATTCAAAAAGTCCTGGGTGTATTGCATTGATTGAGGTGAAGAAGGTATTAATGGGAATCCAATAACATTATAATCTTTGTAGAGGTAGCGAGATACAATAGGGAATGAAAAATCTATAAAATCAAGCGTTTCATCTCTTTTGCTCCGTTCAATTAAAGATAAATCGTATTTATAATCATATATACGTATTACTTCATTAATTAAGAATTGCTGTTCTCTTAAAGATAATTTTGAAAGATATCTGTTTAGTCTATTTTGTGCATGGTCTTTTATTTTCTTAATTATAGTTGAATTTTCCATTCTATACTACTCACGCCTTTTTAAAGCAACTTTTTTTATTTTTCAACACCCTTATTCAAATCACAGTGGATTTAACAAGTCTATTATTTTATAGACTTGTTCCTATACAAGGATTTCACTAAAGTCCTTTTTGGTAAAGCATTCCGATTCCTTTGGTCTAAATTCAATCCGTAACACTTTCGTGCACTTTAGTTGACAAGTTTAACGAATCTAGCAAATCAGCAAGTTTAATTGCAATAGCTTTGGCCATAATTGGTGGTACAGCATTGCCCACCTGTTGATATTGTGAATCCTTTGTACCTTCAAACACAAAACTGTCTGGAAAGGACTGAAGCCTAGCCGCTTCACGAATACTTATTGCGCGATGAATTGTAGGATGAATCCACATCGACTTTCGTACATTCGTAACAGTTCCACATGGTTTTCCATATTCAAGCCGTAGGTATATTGAATTTTGTGTTCTCTCTGGTCTTGTATAAGTGTCTTCGATAAGACTTCTGTCAAGATCATGGAAATTTTGACCTTGCCCTAGTGCCTCAAATCTTTTCCTTGCAGTTTCCCGAGTTTCAGTTGCAATGTGATTGTTTAGGATGGGACAATCGCGCAGTTTTTCTGTCAGAACCGTGGATTGATACTCAATATCCAAATGAATCGGCTCATCATTAATATTGTATCCTGGAGCAATTGTCTCCAGATCTTTTATTGCATCATAAACTGTACGGTATTCTTCCTCGGCATACACCGCAACGGGCAACTCTGGCTGGGTAGCAAGATCGTTTCTAATCCCTAATGCTATGTATCTTTCTCGAAGTTGCGGTGCACCATACCACGCAGCATTGAGAACATCATCGCTTATGCGATATGATTCACCTAATCTCCTGCTTATATAGTCAATAACTGAATATGATTTTACATCAACATGCACACCATGGTCATTTCTAAGAGAATATGTTGCAATTTTGTTATCCATTAGCTCTTTTGCGTGCATCATTAAGCGCTGAACATTAATATAATCATTCATTGCACCCACTGATGCTTCAAATGATATTTCTTCACCGGCATATTGTATGAAAGTGTTCAGTGCTCTTTGTTCGAACTCAATATATACATCTGAAATAGTCGAACTTCTTTGCGGTATCGACGCTATGATTTTTATGCAGTGTCTTGCTTTTTCAGCAAGTACCTTCTGCCGTAATTCTTCTTTGCTGGAATTCTTCAAAAGCATTCGCAGAGAATAATAGTATTTTTCAGGCAAAATCAATTCTTTTAGAATATCCACATTGAAGAGATAATTGTGAACGTCCACCACGGGACATTCAGTATCAAGAAGGGACACTGTTTCATCTCGAACAGTTATACCTAGCTGCTCGAATTCATTTCCATCATTATATGTGCAATAAAAACGGTGGACATCCGACTTCAGCATTCGGACATTTTCCATGATAAAAGCCTTTGGTTTGAGATGGAGGATAGCTTCTACATACTTTTTGACTAGACTATTATTTTGGCTAATAATATGGTTTTTTTGGCGATTTGCATTTGAAAACCCCTGACATGGCGGTCCTCCTATAACAACGTCAAACATACCATATTCACGTTGAAAGAAGTCATAGTCTGTAATATCGAGAATATCGCTCAACATTTCAGTATGCTCATGATTGCGCCTGTATGTATCTTGCGCATTTTCATTTTTCTCGATTGCAACAGCAATATCGAATCTGCCTGTTTGCATGAACCCAAGGCTCATCCCACCGGCTCCTGCAAACAAGTCCAGCACCCTATACAATGTCATAACACCTCGCTTATTCTTCTTTCCATCCTTCTGACGTTGCTCTATCCAACAAATTAAGCAACTTCTGACTATGAACTGGATTTGGGATCTTTAAGGGTATATTGCAGGCAATTTTTAGCGATTCAGCTTCTGTTAGATAAGGAATCTTCTTTTCCGCCACAAATGATTGAAGCTTTTGCCAGTATTCAGCTCCGTATTCGACTACTTTGGTTTGAGCCTCTATGCCAGTTACCATCTTCTGATCTTTACGTGCTCTTCGTGCTTCTGATTTTGCATCGCCTGTATCAATTAGTACAGTTTCGATAGTTACGTCTAAAGGAATGTCCAACGCCTGTACTCTAGTCCAGCATGCCTCTCTCTTGCACCATTGAGTTACGTTTGCTACTGCCCTGGATGGATCTGTGATGCAATCCAAAACTTCTTTAGCCAGCTTGCTCAATTGTGTCGTAATAATATCCGAGACTTCTTGTCTATTCCATATAATTTGCAAGTCCAATGTTTTCTTCGGGTACTGATTCTTTAACAAATGCGCCAGTAATGCTATCGAATAGGTCACAATATTGGCGCGATAGCCTTGTTCGTACCACGATTGATATGTAACCATCTTTTCGACATGTTTGAATAGTATATAAAGAGCAATTGATTCTTGGAAAAATCTTTCATTGAATGATTCGTCTGACACCGACCACGCATCATCAACCCATTCAGCAAACTCGCTGAAGTTAGATTGAGCTCCTTTGCTTACGGTATGCGGCAGACCTCGCCAAGAATTGCGAGCTTTGGCAAGGTCAGTCTTGGTGATTAGCTGATGCTTGGGGTTTTGTGTCAAAAAGCGATTTCTCTCTGCTTTGGTCATGCGCATTTGAGCTTGAAGATACTGTCCTCTAGCGCGCTCATAGAACCAATGTGTGTCATGTTGCGCCCCGCCTGTCGCTGGCGCAAACAGCCTTCTTGAAATCTGTTCCATACGAATATGAAACGGATGAGTAGAAAAGAAGTCAGCATCGCTTACTTTGTTTTGACTATTAGATGATCTTGAAATTTTTTGCATGAGAGTATGCGTCTCATCAAGATCGGCATTGATCTCAGTAAGTTTCATTTGCAAACTTATTTCGCCAAGATCGGCTTTGTCCTTGTAGCGGGCGCTTGAAAGTGAAGCAGTTGTTTGCCCTCCATTAATAATTTGGAAGTCTCTAACGGATGTAATGAATTTTCCCTCTGGCTTCTCTTCAATTACTACGTCTACAGCAGTTGCCGCTATTCCATTATTGAATGCGAAAAACATGCTCGGCGAACTAAGTATCGTTTCTCTTATTTTCCTATTTACTGAGACTTTTGTACTTAAGAATGAACGAACGTTGCCTTCAAGCAATTGCGCACCAAAGCGATCATATACATCCGCCACAGCAGAACCTGGAACTACACATAGGAAGCAACGGTAGGAATTGTCTCCGAAATTACTGGCATCAAGGCATGGAATTCCATGAGGAGTATATTGTGTAAAGTCTATTTCTATATTTTCTCGCCCAGAATCAGCTAGAAACATCTTATAAAGGCGTTCCACATCCCAAATCTGAAATTCTACAGAAACGCCTTCAAGTTGTTTTACGGGAAAACTTTCGATTCGACCACTCATAAAACCATCAGTAAAAAGCAGAATACGATATTTTCGAATTCGTTCCCTATTAGTTCTTAGTATATCAATTAAATCTGCCGCTGCGTTGCTTATTTCTATCTTTTCGTGCAAATTGTTGTTGTAAGTCTCATCAACGAATCGAATAGGCCACTCAAATATCTGTTCTGCCTCCGATCGGGTGAGCGTTCTTTCTGTGTCATCTCCGATGTAGTCTACGACTACAAGATTCATCGTATAATCAAATTCGTCTAGAGCATATCCATCAATACGCAACTTTCGATTACGCAAGCCCGAGCCTAAATGAAATGCAACTTCAAAGTCTGGCAGTACTTCAGCATTCACTAAATAATTCGATACAATTCCTACGAAAGCAGCGCTTGAACCTTCACCATATGTCGCTGCGGTTGATCGCACATCTTCTAGTAATTCTTTTCTAAAATCATGGAAATCCACACTCGGCACCTCCCGTCCAATTATTGTGTCTTCCAGTTTGCAATTGCATGTATACTGATGTCATAACTAGCTGCGGTTACCTGAACAGGAACGTTCCCCCTTGTTAATTTAGGGAATCTATAATCTACCTCGAAAGTGTTGCTCCCCTCTTGTCTGTACCAAAATTCTTCATAATCTTTCAAATCAATGAAGCCATATTGCAGCAACTTCGTAATGAATAGTTCTTTTGCAGTTGGATCGTCTTTCAATGTTTCTTTAATTTCAGAAACTTTACCTAACAGCGTAAAGGCCCCAGCAGATCTTGGCGCTGTCTTATCAATATAATACAGAACAAGTTCCCCCGGGGGAGGCGCGTTCAATTGTTCTAAAGATGAAATTGAAAAAGTTTTTGATCCAATTCCAACTGTCTTGATTTCATACCAGCGCGAGGAAAAGATAAAATCTTGATCTGCTCCTTCCGGCCCCATCCAACTACTCACTGCCTCCAGGCATGTAATTCCTTCATACAAACATTTTTGCAAAAAAATAAGTTCACCTAGCAGTCCTTTCCTCTCAGATTCCCCCAATAGCACACTACTTTGTTGTTCCATAAGTTTTGCCCATTGTTTGTATCGATTGATTACAAAGTTAATTCCAGCACGATTATTTAATTGTTCTCGCGAAGACTCTATCAAATCGCAAGCAAAACGTATGAATACATCTTCGTGTTCATCCCGAATTAGACGGAACACTAGAGCCCAATTTCCATCCCCTCTTCGTCCAGTAGAAGTGAGGATCGATTTGGAGCTTGGGGTCTTTCCCGGTTTATCATGACAAACCAGCAGTAATGATTTTTGATTGATCTCTTCATGCCCAAGATACCAATCTAGCGGATGGATTCCGTCAATTCTTACATATCCACTGCTGTGATGGGATAATCCGTTCCATTGCTCTAATAGCTCATCACTAGACAGCATCTACATCATCCTCGTCATCGTCAATTTCCATCCAGTTGCTTAGCTCTACGATGTTAACAACATAATTTGCAGTCTCAACCTTTCCGTTCCCTGGAAAACCTATCCCAATCGCATAGAGTGTATCCGGTATTTTCGGATTCGGTTCTTCATCTTTTTGTGTCGTTTTTAAAACGTGCAACATCAGCAAAGGTTTACGGTCAATTAATAAGTAAGCATAATCTGGGACATTTTTCCTATTGGAATCCTGACGAGTTCCCCAGAACTTGTTCTCTGCTTCTATTATTCCTTCTTCCGAAAGGCCAGCCTTGGTGCATCCTCCAGAACCGACTCTAACTTTGGTACCCATGATTTTTATCATCCCGTTCGATTCCTCGACATAACGCCTTTCTCGTTTAATTGGAATTCTGCCGTTCGCGCCATCTAAATAAATATCCTCCGTGTCGGCACCAAAAGGAATGAAAATATCCCATTCCATAAGTTCTTGACTCTTCTCAATATACTCAGCAATTGCCCTTCCTTGAAAAGAGAGGTGCCATGGATGAGTTTCGAAGCTATTAATCAGTTGGACAACAAGATCTTTGTGAATTCCACTCCACATGATGCCATTCTGATCGATCTCTCTACGAAACCCTGCACTATCCAAACTTGCAACGAAAAGTTTAAAAGCTCGTTCATTTGCTTCAAGGATATCCGGTTTCGATTTTAATCGTGGAGTCTCGAGTAGTCTTCCAGTAACCGTTATAGGCCGGCTTACCTGTGTCGCGGTGCGCATTTTATTTTTAGCAGTTACAATGAGAGAATTAGGATCTTGCCTTACTTTTAACCCGAAATCCTTAGGTATAAGATTGAGTCTATTCATTTTGCTGATCTCATCTTTAAGTTCATTTGCAGCTGCGGTAATATAGCCATACCAATCTATCACGTCTTCAGCCATCCAAACCTTGAACAAATCTTGGTAGTTTGGACGATATCCGAACCACCTTGCCATTTGAAGCAAAGTATCGTACATCTGAGAATTTCGATAGAAATAGCTTACACAAAGACCTTCCAACGTCAAGCCACGTGACAGACTATTACCACCTACCGCAATCACTCTCAATCCATTTTCCTCGTGGGCGTCATAGTTCAAACTTGCTGCACCTGTCTTTTGGTTTACAGCCCTGACCTCAATTGGCGATATAGCCTTATGCAAGTATTCATGTTGCAAAATTCCCCATGACATTCCTGAGGAATTCTCCATCCCATGCTTGTCCCATACATCTTTCATTAGTTTCAAATTTAGTATATCTAGAGATTTACTTATGTCCAAAGCAGCGTAATTTCTTACATCAGATTTTATTTGTTCAAGCCATTCAACTATGCATTCACGAATGCCTACTTGCACATCAGTGAAACGGCTAATATTAATAAGCATAGATCTATGGTCTTTAATATCTCCACGGAAATCCCTAACGGCATTAATCAATAGAAAGTAAATTATGGCTTCGTACAAACTTGTCGGTAATTCAGTGACTTCAAGATCTTTTTTGTGTTTATATGAAAAGAATTGTTCGATCTCTTCTATATCAATTTCAGCCAAGTTGCCGCTATACTTCGCTTCGTCACCAAATATTGCATTTGCCCCGATATAATTAGTTGGCGGCGAGAGAACATAGATGAAATCCCTGGGGAAAAGGTCATCGCCCTTCATTTCATCCTCTGTTTCTGGGTTGATAAAGATATTTGCAAATGGCGTTGCAGTGATACCTACATAGGATGCTTGATTAAACCGATTCAATATTGATCGAATCGCTACATTGATTGCTGCTGGATCCTGATCCTCTTTTTTTGTATTAACAGATGCGTTGTCAGCCTCGTCATCAATTAATAATAATGGCAAATCGATCTTCCCGGAGCTATCAGCATTATTAGTAACAAGCCAACTCTCCAAGTTTTTCAAAACAGATTTATTCTTCTTTACAACGAATAATGCCGGTTCGCTAATATTTTTGAGGGTCAAATCGTTACTGTTCAGAATATTCATATTAAAATCATAAAGCACCGTAGTAAAAGCAGATATACGCCTTGTAGAGTCTATTTTACCAACACCATCGAAGACATTTTTAATTTCCTTATCGCCTTTTAATCTAAGAAGATCTTTGCTCAGTCTGCCAGCGAATTCCTTATCCAATCTTTTTTGTGTCTGCATGCGCAGGTTTTCCATCATACCAGCTAAAACAATAATAACTTTATAACCCGTATCGGCTGCTTTATTGCATATTGCAGTAAAATTAGCGGTCTTCCCCGACTGAACATCGCCTAGTACCAACCCTCTCCTTTGCCAGTGCTTGTTACTCTTAGGGTCTCCAAGCAAATCCACAATTTCATTTGATACAGTCTCTAGATTTGCTGTTACCCGGATGTTCCAGCCCTTTACATCTTCTAAATAACGTTTATAACGATTCCAATAATAAAAATCAATATCTGCTCTTCTAGCCGGTAACCAAGACTGATGATCGGTATCTTTACTGGAGATAAAAACTCCAACATCCATCGTTACGACCAAGGAAGCCTTAAGATTTCGCACTATTTGCTCGAACTCATTGTCTTGAATATGAATTGTTGCTCTTAACGCATTGGCCTCATTCATAAACTCATCTTCTGTGGGAGGAGCGTCGGGATATTTCGTATTTATAGCTATCGAAATAAACCTCTCCAGCATTTGTGCTTCCTGACTAAGCATTTATACAACCCCTCGCATTAAATGATCTAACAATTCAGGCTGTCGATTAAATGGCTCAGTACTTGAAAGTCTGATTAGCAACTCTTCTTTTTCCTTTGCGTTCCTACATCTAACCAATAATTGTTCAATCATTGGCTTTAAATCCAAAATCGAGTCCTCACTATCGTTAGTAATGCGTTCGTCGCTTGTAAGGTCGATATACAATTGGTTAAGAGGAAGACTTCTTTCTATCTGTTCAAGTAGTTTCTCAATCAGATCATAACCAGCGATATTTTCTGTTCGCACAGCTTCGATTAATGGATGATCACGATTTACCTCATAAAAAATGCCGCCTTGTCGATTTTTCATTCGGTTCCACACATGAATTTTTGAATCATCAGTCTCCTTTTTTCCACGATATGTCCATGTCCGTTTGCTACTATCGGATATTTTCCCAATAATCGCTGCTAGGTTTCTTCGCACAATTTCTGGGGGTACCGCTGTCGATTTTTTTATGTCAAGTGTCCAAAGATGATCCAAAGAGTTGGGAATGTCTACTCGTACCCTTGCTAGTTTCGAAAGATCACCTTGTCTCATCATTCTATACCACGTTCCCCAAACGAGTAGCCGCTTGTTACGATAAATGTAAAACCCTTGCAACCTTCTAAGCCCATCTTTTCCACCAAGCATCTTGATTTCGGAATCTGTTAATTGAGAGATGTGCGGCAAAGTATAGGGACGTACATTCACTTTATACCCTTCAATTATAATGTTCTCATCATCC
>Ga0079986_1021221_pt1 | contig 11084 bp, 17 predicted proteins | sample Hof3ISUMetaT_FD_73496 | JGI IMG/M metagenome (GOLD analysis project Ga0079986, IMG submission 73496) | Enriched soil aggregate microbial communities from Iowa State university to study microbial drivers of carbon cycling -... | ecosystem: Environmental > Terrestrial > Soil > Agricultural land... | reverse complement strand
TGTCAGCCAAGCGGGGGTGGACGTCTCTAGTGGGGTGGGGGAAAGATAGGTAAATTTATCAAAGTATTGAAGCTCTAAGGAGTAAGGCACAGTAATGATATCGAAGTAGGGTTTATTCATAAGCTATGCAGGAATATTAGAGGCACACTAAGCATCTTAGTAGTTTTATAGGTTGTATTCGAACGGACAACACAGTACGCTGGGCGTAATAAACCGAAATAAAACGCCTGCGCGTATGGATTAGGACTGCGTGTTAATTCAGCGACGATACTGCTCAAGCGTTACAGCGTCAACAACAATGGGCATGAAGCTGTGGTTGATTCCACAAAGCTCGCTGCATTGCCCATAGAAAGTTCCAGCACGATTGATGTAAAGGCTAACCTGGTTTAAACGTCCAGGAACTGCATCCATTTTAACGCCTAGCGCAGGAATAGCTCAGCTGTGTAGTACGTCTGCTGCGGTAATAATCAGGCGGGTATTCGTACGAATAGGAAGAACTAGTCGGTTGTCAACCTCAAGTAAGCGCAAGGCACCTTTGGGAAGATCAGCCTCTAGTAGCATGTAGGAGTCAAAGTTAATATCTTTAGAAGTAAGCATGTCTGTTGTTTCGTAGGACCAGTACCATTGGTGTCCAATGACCTTAACAGAAATTTTCGGCTCCACCAAAGCGTCAATGGAATAAAGAAGGGAAAAGGACGGCGCAGCAATTAGAACTAAGATTCCCGCGGGGATGTACGTTCAAATTTTTTCTAGTAGAGTGTGGTGGGCGAAAGCAACCCGGGGCGTTGCAGTGTTTTCAGAATTGTAGAAATAAAGTAGACGACCTAACATCCAGCTTACAAATAAAACAATTACAATAATGAAAAAGAACAGATCGTTATGCAAATCAACGATCTTTTCCATGATCTCCGTCGCAGGGGTCTGGAAGTTCAACTGGTCGCGCGATGCTGCGTCAGATTTAACTGCTACAAACGCTCCTGTCGTTTGCGGCAACTGGTAAACTCCGAACGCTTGTCGAGCGCTCGTCGCCGTTCAAGTTGCAGCGGCAGAAGAGCGTTTTTGTTGAAGAAGAGCGTCTAAGATTAGGTAGAAGAATACAAGGCTCGCTGCAACAGAGATCATAGACCCCATAGAAGCGATATAATTAAGCCCTGCAAAAGAGTCGGGGTAATCAGAAATACGGCGAGGCATACCAGCAATCCCCATAAAGTGCATAGGGAAGAAAGTTAGATTCACTCCGACAAAGAAGGTTCAGAAGTGAATTTCCGCTAATACGGTATCGTAAGAAAGGCCGATAATTTTGCTTAACCAGTAGTAAATTCCTGCAAAGATAGCAAAGACAGCACCCATAGATAGTACGTAGTGAAAGTGGGCAACGACGTAGTAGGTATCGTGGAAAGCCACATCAAGGCCGGCGTTAGCAAGAACAACACCAGTTACTCCACCGATAGTAAAGAGGAAGATAAATCCAACAGTAAAGAGCATAGAAGGGGTCATAACTAAGGACCCACCCCACATAGTAGCAATTCAGCTAAAGATTTTAATACCGGTAGGTACCGCGATAATCATGGTTGCTGCAGTGAAGTACGCGCGGGTGTCGACGTCTAGACCGACAGTGAACATGTGGTGCGCCCACACTAAGAATCCAAGGAAACCAATAGATAGCATAGCGTAAACCATGCCGAGATAACCAAATACAGGCTTTCCGGAGAAGGTCTCAACCGTGTGGCTAACGATACCGAATGCGGGTAAAATTAAAATGTACACTTCAGGGTGACCAAAGAACCAGAAAAGGTGTTGGTAAAGAACAGGGTCACCGCCACCGTTTGAGTTAAAGAACACGGTTTTGAAGTTACGGTCCATAAGAAGCATAGTAATTGCTCCGGCAAGCACAGGTAAAGAAAGAAGTAGAAGAAACGCGGTAATTAGGATACTCCAAACAAAAAGAGGCATCATGTATAGCGGCATACCGTGGGCACGCATATTGAAAATAGTTACGATGAAGTTAATCGCACCTAGAATAGAAGAAATACCAGCAAGGTGGAGACTAAAAATACCGAAGTCAACTGCGGGGCCTGAGTGCGCCTCGATTCCGCTGAGGGGCGGGTAAACAGTCCATCCAGTTCCCACACCTACTTCCACAAAGGAAGAAATCAGTAGTAGCGTTAGCGCAGGCGGAAGTAACCAGAAGCTAAGGTTGTTTAGACGAGGAAAAGCCATGTCTGGCGCACCGATAAGAATAGGCACGAACCAGTTCCCGAAACCACCTACCATTACGGGCATTACGAAAAAGAAGATCATAATGAACGCATGCGCAGTAACGATAACGTTGAAGAGCTGGTGGTTACCTAGAAGGAACCCGTTTGAAGGGGAAGAAAGTTCTAGGCGAATAAATACACTAAGTAGGGTTCCCATAACGCCGGATAGGGCGCCGAATAGGAAGTACAGAGTTCCGATATCTTTATGATTCGTCGAGAAGAACCAACGACGAATGAAGGCAGCGAAAGAGTTGGTAGAGGTGTTAGTAGTGGCGTCAGAGTGAGCAGTAGCAGCTTGTAGTGTAGTCGCAGTTTTTTTAAGAGCAAGAGATAGCATAATTGTAAATACGATGTATTATGAGGTAAATGGGTTATAAGACGACATTACGTCATCAATGTAGTCGATACCGGGGTAGTACGGGCCGCGCGGGAAAGTCGGGGCGAAGCGTACGTAGTTATTCTTATCAAAGAAAACAGTGCTACTGGGTTCTACCTTTCAAGTATTGAATGGGAGTTCTGTTGCATAAGGAACCGCGTCAAGAAAAACCAGAACACCAAAAATAAATACAAGGAAACCTCCTGCAATGGGCAAGAAGACTTTCCAGCCGATGTCCATAAGTTGGTCATAGCGGTACCGGGGTAACGTTGCCCGAACATTAACGAAGAAGATCCAAATAACAGCAGCCTTAAGTGATAAGACTAACGCGGTATTAATGTCTAATGAATTCAGCCCCCCGCCAAGGAACAGAAGGCAATACAGGGTGGAGATTAAAATCATATTACAGTATTCACCAAGAAAGAACATGGCGAACGGTAGAGAGGAGTAGTCGACATTGTATCCGGCAACAAGCTCCGCCTCTGCTTCTGGCAGATCAAACGGAGTACGGTTGGTCTCTGCTAACATGGCAATTAGGAACAGAATAGAGGCGGGGAGCAGCGGAAACAGGAATCACACTGTAATACTTTGAATATAAGTAATCATAGTGAGGTTTAAAGACCCCGCCAAAAGTACTACTGGAAGAAGAATTAGACTGATAGCAACTTCGTAAGAAATCATCTGCGCGGCGGATCGAAGTGCGCCGATAAAGGCGTATTTCGAGTTACTTGCTCAGCCTGCTAGGATAATACTGTATACAGAAAGAGAGCTTAGTGCCAGTAGGAATAGAACGCCGTAGCGCATATTAACTACTGTGTCGGGTTCAATTAAGGCAGTCATGTAGTCAAAATCGGGCGACGTAGGGGCGGAGTACTGTGGTTTCGCAGTGGGGCGTAGACCGAAGTATTCTGGGGTAAGTGCCTCCGCGGATCCAAGGTCAGCTCTACAAGGTACGTGCGGGAACTTCAAACGAAGTTCTGCAGCGGGTTCGTTATAACAGAAGATATAACTACTTAAGAAGACGAGCTTGAACGCTGGATAAACGTACCAAGAAAGATCTAAAGTAATTCTTCTGTTTGTTGTCATGCGGCGATAGCGATAGTGTGGCCCTCAGTGGTGGTAAAAAGATTGACCGCGGTTTCAGTCAATACCACGACCAACGGAGTGAATTACAAATCAGGCGACAGGGCACTCGAACAGTACAAGTGCAGCGCCAATAGTTCAAAAAGGAAGACGATCAATAGGTGCAATTAACATGAATTGAGAAACAAGCATACTAACTTTTAAGGATAAATAAATAAGGGTAATTGCCGCGCGGTTAACAAAAAGACGGTTAACACAGACTGCAAGACAGTAGAAATCAATAAAGTAAACACACAGTACAGTCTTGTTATAGCAGTTAAGATTATTAGGGACTGAGTGGATTAGCAAGTCGTTGTATTGTTGGCAGTATTTTGGGTATCAGTAAGTAAGTAACTCGTACCCACCCTTAATAAAAGGCGAGATGACCATCGCCTTAGCGATCTTTACGACGTAAAGAGGGATAAGAAACACGAGGCGGTACAGAATATTCTGTCCACGGAGCTCCTCGAAGTATTTAATAGCGTCGTTAGTTGCGTCTAGAATTTGCGTTCCAACTCCTTCAAAAAGCATAAATAACACAGCTAAACTATGTTGTTGGTACGTGCTTACCTATCAACTTCCCCAAAGACAATATCCTGCGTACCAATCGTTGTAACGACGTCTGCAATCAAATGTCCTTCGCTCATAAAATCAATAGCCTGAAGGTGTAAAAACCCGGGAGCCTTAATTTTACAACGATAGGGGCGAGACGTAGAGTCGGCGGCCAAGTATACGCCGAACTCTCCCTTAGGTGCTTCCGCAGCTGTGTAGTTCTCACCGGCTGGGACGATAAATCCGGTGGTGTAGAGTTTAAAGTGGTGGATAAGCGCCTCCATAGATTGCTTCAATTGAAGGCGCGAAGGTGCTGTAATTTTCTGGTTATCTGCCTTGATAGGGCCGGTGGGGATAAGGTTCAAGCACTGATGAATGATGTGGAGACTTTGTCGCATCTCTTCCATGCGCAGGAAATACCGATCATAGCAATCACCACGCGTACCGACAGGAACTTTGAAGTCAAGGAGATCGTAAATCTCGTATGGTTGGTCCCTGCGCAAGTCGAAGTCAATACCAGAACCGCGACTAAGGACTCCGCTAAAAGACCAGGCATAAGCTTCAGTCGCGGAGACTAAAGCAATGCCTTGTAGCCGTTGCTTCCAAATACGATTACCTGTAAGAAGCTCCTCCATTTCATTTAGACGGTCATTAAATTGCCGCGCAAATAAGTAAATATCGTGCAGTAGCCCGTGGGGAATATCTAGGGAAACTCCACCAGGACGAATATAGGCTGCGTGCATACGGGCGCCGGAGACGCGCTCGTAAAACTCCATCAGTTTCTCGCGCTCCTCAAAAGCCCACAAAAATGGGGTCAACGCTCCAACATCCATGGCGTGAGTCGTGACAGCCATCAGGTGATTAAGAATACGAGTAATTTCTGCAAAGAGGACGCGGATAAACTGTGCGCGCAGCGGAACATGGCAGCGAGTAAGTTTTTCCACAGCTAACGAGAAAACCTGCTCCTGAGCCATCATAGAAACATAGTCTAAGCGGTCGAAGTAGGGGAGCGCTTGAATATAATTTTTATACTCAATAAGTTTTTCGGTTCCTCTGTGCAGTAGTCCGATGTGGGGGGTAGCTTTTTTAACGCTTTCGCCGCTCAGCTCTAAAACTAAACGTAAAACACCGTGCGCAGACGGGTGCTGGGGGCCAAAGTTAAGATTAAAGGAACGCATCTGCTGTAACGAGGGGACCTCAGTACGAGCAGGGTGCAATGCAACGGACAATCGCGAAGACAGTTTAAGCATTACAGCGCGATCCATGGGAAAAGAAGTAAGCTGGAAAGTAAACGTCGGCCGATAAGAGCCGTTGCGTACTTTTTAGCCGCACGCTTTCCTGCAAGTTTTAGGCTAGATAAGAAAGTGAACAGGGTGGTACTATTTAAGTATAGGAAGCCGCCAACATACAGGACAAGAGTTCAGAAGACGATGGGTAAGAAAGTAACTTTGTCGACTTGAGGCATAGTAAGTTTAATCGCTTGACGAAAGTGTGAAAAAATTTAGCGAGCGTTGTAACGGGAATACTAACGCAGTGGAGGTGAATACTAGGCAACTACGGTCTTAACAACTTTGTTAAGGTTGTCAAGATTAAGTTGGCCTGCGGCGTCTACAACGGTAAGGTTAGAGCTTGCAAGCTCTGCAAGTAACGCTTCAGAGATAGCGCCGATTTTATCCATCGGTTGGCTATCAAGAGCACCGGAAAGACCAGCGTGGATAAGAGTAACTTGCTGCGCCACGGTCCGGGGCGTAAACTGTTTTTGTTTTAGAAGCTCAACCAGACGAGAACCACGAGCAAGGGTTTGTAGAGTACTTTCATCTAGATCAGCGGCGAAAGAAACGAACGCTTCAACCTCACGGTACTGTGCTAGCTCAAGTTTAAGAGAACCAGCAACTTTCCTCATTGCGGGAACTTGAGCAGCGGATCCGATACGGCTTACAGATAGACCAACGTTAATAGCAGGGATGATACCGCGGTTGAACAGCTCTTTTTCAAGAAAGATTTGTCCGTCCGTAATAGAAATAACGTTAGTTGGAATGTACGCAGAAACATCACCTTGTTGAGTTTCAATGATCGGAAGCGCGGTAAGAGAACCGGAACCAAGATCTGCGCTAACTTTTGCGGAGCGTTCAAGTAGGCGAGAGTGTAGATAGAAGACATCACCGGGGTATGCTTCGCGTCCAGGGGGACGACGAAGAAGAAGGGACATTTGGCGATAAGCAACCGCCTGTTTACTTAGATCATCGTAAACAATTAGAGCGTGCTGGTTAGTATCGCGGAAATACTCACCAATAGTACATCCGGCGTAGGGAGCAAGGTACTGAAGTGCAGCTGCGTCAGAAGCCGTTGCAGCTACCACAGTGGTGAAATATAGTGCGTTTTCTTTACGCAGGCGCTCAACAAGTTGCGCTACGGTAGAGCGTTTTTGTCCAACAGCTACGTAAACACAGAAAACCTTATCAGGGTTTGCTGCGTCAGCGTGAAGTTCACGTTGATTTAGAATAGTATCAATCGCAATCGCGGTTTTACCAGTCTGGCGATCACCAATAATTAACTCACGTTGTCCTTTTCCAAGGGGAATCATGGAGTCAACTGCAACAATACCAGTCTGAAGAGGCTGTTTTACGGACTCACGGTCGATAATTCCGGGAGCCTTAATATCAAGTAGGGTGTAATCCGCGTCGTCGTGCTGGGGAGCGACGTCACCATCGATAGTATTTCCTAGGCTATCTACAACGCGACCTAGTAGCTGAGGGCCGGACGGGATGGATACAATTTGGTGAGAGCGGAACGCGCGATCGCCCTCAGAAACTTGGTTATCGTTACCAAAAAGCGCAACACCAACAAGATCCTGTTCAAGGTTTAGTGCAATACCGAATACACCGGACTCGAAGCGAACTTGTTCTCCAGCTTGGACACCGGAAAGCCCGATAACTTTAGCTACCCCGTCACCGATGGAAGTAACAAGGCCGACTTCTTTGAAGTCATCGAATTGAGTTTGTTGAACAGCGTCGTGAAGTTCTGCTGTGTTATTAGAATCTTGTGCTAGTGCAGTGGATGCTGAAGTTAGGTAAGACAGGCTAATATTGTGGGTTAGTAAAGAGAACATACCGGACCCGCGTCCACACACAACGACAGCCAGCCGGCTATTCGACAGCAGAAAGTGTTAAAAATAGTTGGGTGGGGGCCCTAAGCCACCCCCACCCGAGTCATCGCCGCGGCAGGAAAGGGCAGCAAAACCGACCGCACTCGTTGTAGTAGAAAGCAAGAGCGGTCGAGAGTATAGGTTCTATTTGGTATCGATGCTAAAAAAATGCGCATGTCGGCACAATCGCAGTAGAAATTTTAGTATAATTTGTGGTAATTACTGCAAGGGGGGACGCTTTTACAGGGGCAGGAACCATTTTGACGGCCTGCTCTGTTGTGCTTGTCGCTAGTACGATAGCACCCACAAGAGCGAGTAGTAGGTTAAAGGTTGTGATTACAAACAGCAGAGCATGCTCTGTGTAGAGAGGCGCAATAGCATTGACGTCGGATTCGCGGAACATAACTTGGTGGTATACCATATCGTCGACATTGTACGCAATGTCTCCAACGTATGAACGTTGCGCAGGGGCACCGGTGGATGTTCGACCTAGGCTATCGGCGATGCTTGTAAACGAACGGTAAGCAAGCAGCGCACCGAAAGCCAGGGCAATTACCTGCGTAGGACTAGTGACAAGGGTTTCAAGAGAGGTCAAGGACTTCACATTAAGAAGCATGATGACAAATAAGAATAAAATCGCCACAGCACCGACGTAAACAATCAGGAAAACAAGACCAATGAACTCGATCCCGGAGCTAATATAAAACAGAACAGTAGCGAGGAAGACACCGATCAAAGAAAGCAGCGCATGCATAGGATTAGACAAGATAACTACTGAGATTGCAAGTACGCAGGCAGTTACCGGCAGAACTAGATCGAAGAAAATCTCTGAACCGGAAGCGAATAAATAGCAGACAAAATGTTTTACAAGTCACACAAGAACAATTAAAACAGGAACACATAGCACAGCTACGGTTAGGTGGAGCCCAATAAGATGGACGGTGTAACCAATAGAATGTTTTTTAATACTTGGTTTTAGATCAGTTTTTACAGTAGTTTGGTTTAGGGTAAGCTGAGTTGTACTCATAATTTGAAAGACTATTAAATAGAGGGAACGAGCAGGAGTCGAACCTGCCAGGGAGGTTATCCGTCGGATTTACAGTCCGATGCTTTCAGCCGATCAGCCATCGTTCCAAAGAGTACTTTACCAGCATTGCAGTGGGCAGCTACTGGGAATCGAACCCAGCACGGTCGAATCACAATCGACTATTTTACCGATAAACTATAGCTGCCGGACAACTACCGACGTATAAATAGGCTCGTACCCGCTACCGGACTCGAACCGATACCTCAAAGAGAGTAGCTTTTAAGGCTACCGTGTCTACCATTTCACCAAGCGGGCGGAGAGTGGGTGTGTTAAAAAGGTACCCCGAGGCAGACTTGAACTGCCAAAACACCGATCCTAAGTCGGTTACGTCTACCATTCCGTCATCGGGGCGGATACTTAATTAGTATGTGCGTATAAGGTACCTCCTGTCGGACTCGAACCAACAAAATGCAGATTTTGAGTCTGCCGTGTCTACCATTCCACCAAGGAGGCGTAAAAACGAACCGATGGTGAGAAAGAGGGGACTCGAACCCCCAACTTCCGCCTCGACAAGGCGGCACTCTAACCAATTGAGTTACTTCCCCTAGAAATAAAAACGAGACATTAGACGGGGCCCTAGTGACGGGGGCCGTGTCTATTGCACTATCACGACGACGTGATGGTAAGGTAAAGAGTTTCAGGCGCAAAAGTTCACTTAAACGCAAACTACGCTAAAGCTGGAATACACGGAACTCCTGCGCAAGCTCAACGGGCTCGGAGGTTACTCGACCCTCTGCGTCATTGTACACAACTTCATGGAATCCCGTTAACGGAAAATCTTTTCTTAACGGGTGTGCAGTAAACCCGTAATCAGTTAAAATCCGGCGCAGGTCACCATGCTCGGAAAAGTAAATACCGAACATATCTCAAACCTCGCGCTCTAGCCATGCTGCAGATGGGAAAAATCGTTGGTCGCCAAGAACTGGGGCACTCAAACTAGGTAACGTAGTCGTCTCATTGGCGTACACGGTCACGATTAAACGTTGATTTGTTACCATGGAAAGAAACAGGTAATTAATAGCAAAGCGTCCGCGGGGCAGCAAACGATCTACGACAGCAATATCGACCAGTGTGCGGAACTGGGAGACGGTAGAATTGCGTAAGTAAAGAGAAAGTGCACGCAGTTTGCTGCTAGAAGTTCGAACGACTAAATTGTCGATCTGCGGGGAAGTACTGTGAATCAGGCCAGGCAATTTATTTTCTAGTTGTTTTAAAGTACGGGCTTTAATGTGAAGATCTAGCTCCTGGAATCCGGTGTATTTCATGAATAAAAATAATTGCGGTTCAGTGTGGCAAGGCGATCCTTCCCGGAATACAGTATTCGTCGCCTTCACAGGTACCAGTCGAGTTCTGTGGGGATCGTAGTCATGCTAAGTAAATTTACAGATATTGTATGTATAAAACGGAAAACTATGCCTACTAAGCCGCGCTCTTTGCTGCCCTTGCGGTAGGCCCCTTACGGGACGCTCAAAGTCGCGCTTGCAGTGGTCGTCTACCACTGCGGCAAAAATCAACCAAGTTACCCTTCTCACTTTAGCAGGCGCCAGCGATTAGAGCTTACAACCTTAAATAATAAGCGACGCAATTTACAATTACGACTTATGCTTCATAGGGTTTACCTTATTCGGTCCTCTCGTACTAAACGTAAATCCTCGGTATGAAAAATAATCTAAAGCAGATAGGGACCGAACTGTTTCACAACGTTCTAAACCCAGCTCACGTACCCCTTTAATCGGCGAACAGCCGAACCCTTGGAACCATTTTCAGCTCCGGGATGGGACGAGCCGACATCGAGGTGCCAGATCACGCCATCGATAGGGACTCTAAAGCGTGGTAAGCCTGTTATCCCCAGCGTACCTTTTATCTTTCGCGCGATGCTATACTTCGATAATAACACCGGGTCATTATGACCGACTTTCATCTCAGTGCGACTGCAAAGTCTAGCTGTCAAGTAAAGTTCTACCATTACGCTCGTAAGCCTAACCACTTAGGGCTGAATATACTTTCGTAAACCCTCGTTGCTTTCTGGAAGGCGACCGCCCCAGTCAAACTACCTCGTATACATTATTAGAACTACTTATTGGGAGTGAACACCTCGAACGTCAAAATAAAAAGGGTAGTCTTTCACCTTTCGCGATCACTCCTCTAGCGAGAGAGTTTCCTACGCTACTACCTAGCCTACACATTTGGTTTGCGCCCGTATATATACGTATAGTAAAGGTGCATGGGGTCTTTCCGTCTAACTTCAGAGAATTCCGCATCTTCACGGAAAGGTCAATTTCACTGGAACGATACCGGAGACAGTGAAGAGATCGTTACATCATTCATGCAGGACGGAACTTACCCGCCAAGGAATTTCGCTACCTTAGGACCGTCAGAGTTACAGCCGCCGTTTACTCAGGGTTCAGTTCGAGGCGTTAACCTGTTCCTTTAACTTTAGAGCACCGGGCAGATTTCAGACCTTATACATTGTGTTTTCAAACTTCGCAAAGTCCTGTGTTTTTAGTAAACAGTCGCCTCTTCCGCGTACCTTTGACCTGCCCG
>Ga0079986_1023449_pt1 | contig 11090 bp, 13 predicted proteins | sample Hof3ISUMetaT_FD_73496 | JGI IMG/M metagenome (GOLD analysis project Ga0079986, IMG submission 73496) | Enriched soil aggregate microbial communities from Iowa State university to study microbial drivers of carbon cycling -... | ecosystem: Environmental > Terrestrial > Soil > Agricultural land... | reverse complement strand
TTGAAACTCAATGCGCGCTCCCTGGTCGACCTGATCGAACTGGCCCAGCGCAATGGCCTGGCCTGATGAGCCTGAATATGACGAAGTGCGACAGGCGAGCCTGCCTCGTGGGTCGGCGCTTAGTAAAAAGCCTCCGTTTCGGGAGGCTTTTAGGTTTTACAAGTCAAAATCGTAATCGGCCAATTGCTTTTGCAGTCGGCGCTCCTCCAGCAAATTGTCGATGGTCCGGCGCTTGCTCAGGTTGGTTTTCGCCACTTCAACCACTGGCTCGGCATCATCAGCCTCTACCGGGGTGAAGTCGTCTTCTACATCCAATTGCTCTTTGCCAGTGCTCATTTACTTACTCCAGGCGAAGAAGGCCTTTGGGGCTCCTTATATCGACAATCTTGCGACGGGTAAAAAAGATTTTTTCAATCGATAATTCGATGTACCCAATAGCGGCTCAATCGTCCGAGGTCTTGTGCTTGTATTCGCACAGGTCTTCAATCCGGCAACTGCCGCAGCGAGGCTTGCGGGCCAGGCAGACATAGCGTCCGTGCAGGATCAGCCAGTGATGGGAGTCGAGCAGGTACTGCTTGGGCACGAATTTCATCAACTTTTTCTCGACCTCGACCACATTCTTGCCGGGGGCGATGCCGGTACGATTACTGACGCGAAAGATATGGGTGTCCACGGCCATCGTCAGCTGGCGAAATGCCGTATTGAGCACGACGTTGGCGGTCTTGCGTCCTACGCCGGGCAAGGCCTCCAGTTCCTCGCGGGTCTGCGGCACTTCACCGCCATGACGCTCAACCAGCAAGCGGCAGGTCTCGATCACATTTTTTGCCTTGCTGTTGTACAGGCCGATGGTCTTGATGTATTCCGACAACCCTTCGACACCCAAGGCATAAATGGCTGCCGGGGTGTTGGCAACCGGAAACAGTTTTGCCGTGGCCTTGTTGACGCCGACATCGGTCGATTGCGCCGAAAGAATCACCGCGATCAGCAATTCGAAGGGTGAGGAATAGGCCAGTTCGGTCTTCGGTTCAGGATTGTCTTCGTGCAGCCTGCGGAATATTTCCAGACGTTTTGCGGCATTCATGGGCGGTGCGATTCCTCGAAAGCGGTCAGTGAGAGGGGGGCGGGCGGTGCCAGGCTTGCCAGGCGGCGATCAGCAATCCCAGCAGTATGAAACCGCCAGGGGTCAGCGTGGCCAGGCGCAAGCCACCGTCAGCGCTCAGCACCCAACCTTGCCAGTCCGCATGCGTCGCAGGCGCCAGCCATGGGAGATGATTGCCAAGGGTCCCGTTGCCAATCAGTTCGCGCAGCAGGCCCAGGGTTACCATCAATGCGCCAAACAGGCCACACAGGCGCCAACGTTCACGCCAGGGGCTGTGGAAGAAATTACAGCGGTCCAGCACGACGCATTGCACGGCGATCAAGCCGGCATAGAGTCCGGCATGCTGATGCCATTGCAGTGACCAGACCTGCGCGCCGATTGCTGCGCAACTGGTCAGCGTCGCGGCAAGGAGCACGCTTGCCGGTAAACGTGCCGCCGGGAACAGGCGCGAGCGCAAGGCGTTCATGCCAAGGCCAAAAGCGCCGATCACGACCATGAACATCAACCACAGGCCCAGGGCGCTGACCAGTGAGCCGGTGGCGCCAATCAGCGGCACGAGCATCAGGGTGTTTTGCAGGCGCAACGAATTATTCATCTGCCGGGCTCCCAACCAGTGCGTGCCGATGCTCATCGAAATAGCGCAACGTGTCATGGGTGGCGTTGATCACCGCTCTTGAAGTGATGGTCGCTCCCGCCATCTGGTCAAACTGTCCCTGGTCCTTTTTCAAGGCCCAACCCTTGTCATCCGGATCGGTTCGCGACCTGCCGGCAAACGTCTCCAGCCATGCATTGGGCCAGTCGGCGATGCGTGCTCCGAGCCCTGGGGTTTCCGATTGCTTGAGGGTCTTGACCCCCAGCAGTCTACCGTCGGGACCGATGGCGATCAGCAGGTCGATGGCGCCCGCATAGCCCAGGACCTGATTGCGCAGCAGCACGGCAGAGGTCCGGCCGGCCTTGGTCGCGCGGTAACCCGCCAGCAGCGTGCTGCTGCCCAGCGTGGGGTCGTCGAGCCGTAGCGGTTGTGCCAGCGGTTGGTTGTCGTAGCTGTCGGGAGCCAGCAGGTCCAGCAGGTTGCGGCTGTCGATCAGGCGCTGCTCGGCCGCGATCCGTGGCGCACCGATGTGCTGCGCAAGGAAGGTCAGGCCAGCCCCGACGACGGCCAGCAAGGTGAGGATGGCGATGCTCGATGCGCGGCTCATGGTGTGCTGCGCTCCTGCCGGGTTGCCACCAGCCGCTCCAGCGCCGGGACGCAGAGGTTCATCGACAGCACGGCAAAGGCTACGCCGTCCGGGTAGCCTCCCCAGGTGCGAATCAGGTAGGTCAGCAGCCCCACGCCTGCACCGAACAGCAATCGCGCACCGGGGCTTTTGGCGCCGGACACCGGTTCGGTGACGATAAAGAATGCGCCCAGCATGCTGGCACCGGTCAGCAGATGAAACAGGGGCGATCCATGGGAGTCCGAGCCTGAACCGTTCCAGCACAGCAGGCTGATGACGAACAGGCTGGCAAGCATGCCGACCGGCGCATGCCAACTGAAGACGCGGCGTTGCAGCAAAAACGCGCCACCGGCGAGAAAGGCCAGGTTGACCCATTCCACGCCGCGGCCGCCGAACTGACCAAAGGCCGGATTCGCCGCGAACAGTTCGTCCATGGTCAGGCTTTTGTTGATCCGCAGGCTGTCCAGTGCAGTGGCCCGGACCCAGGCGTCCGGACTTTGGCCTATGCCGAACACTTGCTGCACGCCGCCCCACAGGTCCATGCCGTGGGACGCGGGCCAATGGGTCATCTGCTGTGGGAAGGTCACCATGACCATGGCGAAACCGAGCATTGCCGGGTTGAATGGATTGCTGCCGACTCCGCCATACAGGTGCTTGCCGAACACCATGGCCAGCGCGCCAGCACTGATCGTCAGCCACCAGGGACAATAGGGCGGCAAGGCCAGGGCCAGCAGCGTGGCGCTGACCAGGGCGCTGCCGTCGCTCAGGGTCGGCAAGAGCGCGCGCTTGCGCAATCGCAGCACCGCCGCTTCAGTGGCCAACACACTGGCGCATGCCAGCACCAGGTTGATCAACACCCCCCAGCCGTAGAACCAGAACAACGCCAGCATGCCAGGCAGAGTTGCCAGCAGAACCAGTTTCATCGCCTGCTGCAGGCGCTCGTCGACCGACTCAAGGGGTGGCATGGGCATCCACCTGGCGTTCGGCTTCGTCGAGGGCTCGCTCCAGGGTTTCGATCTGCTCGGCGGGTGCTGCGCTGGCCCGGGCTTTCTTCAGTTCGGCGCGACGCATGGCCAGCTGGATTTTCGCCCGCTTCAGCTCGGCGTCATTCGCCGCAGCGGCGACAGGTGCCGCGACCGGCGGCGCAGCCTGTTCCAGTTGGGCCAAGGCTTGCTCGGCGGCTTCGAACTGCTGTTGCAGGACAATCAACTGCGATTGCTGTTCGAACGTCGGCGGATGGCCGAAGGCCTTGAGCGACTTATTCAATTGCGCCCGACTCATCGCCAGGTTGACTTTGGCTTTTTTCAGGGCAGCATCGGCATTCGCGGCCTTCTGCGCGCGGACACGTTCGAGGGCCGCCTGTACCGGATCGAGCGCCGTCTGGGTGGGGGCGGGGCCGGAGTGCGCGACCCGTTGCGCACGGGCCTCTCGCTCGGCGATTTTTTGTTGCTCTTCTCGCAGCAAACGGGCGTTGCGCTGCTCGAAACGGCGCCGTGCATGATTGCGTTTGGCGGCGCGGGCGCGTTGCTCTTCGAGGCTGAAGGCCAGGCCACCGACAATCGGCAGCACGCCGCCCAGGGGCAGCGGATGCATCTCGATGCAGTCCACCGGGCATGGCGCCACGCACAGGTCGCAACCGGTGCATTCGTCGATGATGACCGTGTGCATCAACTTGGCCGCGCCGACGATGGCATCCACCGGACAGGCCTGAATGCATTTGGTGCAACCAATGCACTCGGCCTCGCGAATATAGGCGATCTGCGCCGGAGCCGAGCCGCGACTGACGTCCAGTTCCAGCACCGGCACATGCAGCAGTTCAGCCAGGGCATTGATGGTTTCAGTGCCGCCAGGCGGGCATTTGTTGATCGGCTCACCGTTGGCGATGCCGGTGGCGTACGGCTTGCATCCGGGATGGCCACACTTGCCGCATTGGGTCTGCGGCAAGAGGGCGTCGATGCGTTGAATCAGACTCATGTTTTGATCAGTCCGCTGAATCCGAGAAAGGCCACTGCGATCAAGCCGGCACCGATCAGGTCGATCGGCAGGCCGCGAAAGGGCAGGGGCACATCGTTGTCGAGTGTACGCTGGCGCAGGTCCTGGAACAGAACCAGAACCAGCCAGAAACCCAGCCCGGCACCGATGCTCAAGGCCGTGGCGTGAAAAAATCCCTGGTCCTGCCGAACGTTCAGCAGTGCCACGCCAAGTACCCCGGCGTTGCACAGCAGCAGCGGCCAGAGGCCATCGAACGGCAGTGTCGAAAACACCCATGCAAGCAGCTTCAACAGCGGGCTGATCAGCAATGCGCTCAATGGCAGAAACACGAACAGGTGCAGCGCCGTCAATTCCAATGGCACCAGCAGCCAGTGATAGGCCGCATGGCCAAGCACCCCTGTGATCAGCATCAGGCAGGTTGTCGCGATGCCCAGGGCATGGACCTGGCGACGTTCGCTGCCCAACAGCGAATCGACACCCAGCGGCCAGTGCAACACGAAGTTGTTGAGCAGGGCGGTGCTGATAAGCGTAAGCAGGGTTTCGGTCATGATCGTGCTTTGTGGCGAGGGGATTTATCCCCGTTCGGCTGCGAAGCAGTCGTAAATCCGAACAACTCGGTCTGTTTGAACGGACGCTGAGGGCAGCTTCGCGGCCCACGGGGATAAATCCCCTCGCCACGGATTTCTTGCTCGCCGAACAGCGTTACGGCGGCTTTTCAACGCAGCGGTCTAAAAAGTTTAGGCATTATCCGGCAAGGACGGAGGGTGGACCAGACATGAAAACCCCACAGTCGCGCCAGGCACGACTGTGGGATCGGTTGACCGCAATGCCTTACTTGATCCGCTGACCAGGCTTGGCGCCGCTGTCGGGGCTGAGCAGGTAGATTTCTTCACCGCCGGGACCGGCTGCCATCACCATGCCTTCGGAAATCCCGAACTTCATTTTGCGCGGCTTGAGGTTGGCGATCATCATGGTCAGGCGACCATTGAGCTTGGACGGGTCCGGATAAGCGCTCTTGATTCCGGAGAACACGTTGCGCTGTTCGTCACCGATGTCCAGGGTCAGGCGCAACAGCTTGTCGGCGCCCTCCACGTGTTCGGCCTTGACGATCAGGGCGACGCGCAGGTCGACCGCGGCAAAGGTGTCGAACTCGATCTCCGGCGACAGCGGATCCTTGGCCAGTTCGCCATTTCCCGCCGGTGCGGCTTCGCCGGTGTCGGTCTGGCTGGCGGTCAGGTCCTCTTTCGAGGCGTCGGTCATGGCCTGCACTTTAACCGGGTCGATACGGGTCATCAGCGGCTTGAACTCGTTCAACCGATGGTTGGCGAGCAGGGTCGCGTGGTCGTTCCAGGTCAGCGGCGCGACGTTGAGAAACGCCTCGGCATCGGCGGCCAGCAACGGCAGAACCGGCTTGAGGAAGATCACCAGTTGACGGAACAGGTTGACACCGGTGGCGCAGATGGCCTGGACTTCATCCTGCTTGCCTTCCTGTTTGTTCAGCGACCAGGGCGCCTTGTCGGCGATCCAGGCGTTGGCGCGGTCGGCCAGGGCCATGATCTCGCGCATGGCGCGGGCGAAGTCGCGGGCTTCATAGGCGTCGGCGATGCCTGGCGCGGCGGCCAGGAACGCTTCGGTCAGCTCGGGCGCGGCGTTGGTCTCGACCATCATGCCGGCATTGCCCTTGTTGATGAACCCGGCGCAACGGCTGGCGATGTTGACGACTTTGCCCACCAGGTCGGAGTTGACCTTCTGCACGAAGTCTTCGAGGTTCAGGTCCAGGTCATCGACGCCACGGCTGAGCTTGGCCGCATAGTAGTAGCGCAGGTATTCCGGCGACAGGTGGTCCAGGTAGGTCCGGGCCTTGATGAAGGTGCCGCGGGACTTGGACATTTTCTGGCCATTGACGGTCAGGTAGCCGTGCACGTTGATGCCGGTCGGTTTGCGGTAACCGGCGCCTTCGAGCATCGCGGGCCAGAACAGGGCGTGGAAGTTGACGATGTCCTTGCCGATGAAGTGATACAGCTCGGCGGTGGAATCCTTGCCCCAGAAGGCGTCGAAGTCCAGCTCCGGCGTGCGGTCGCACAGGTTCTTGAAGCTCGCCATGTAGCCGATCGGCGCATCCAGCCACACGTAGAAGTACTTGCCCGGCTCGTCGGGAATCTCGAAACCGAAGTAGGGCGCATCACGGGAGATGTCCCACTGTTGCAGGCCGGCATCCAGCCATTCGGCGATCTTGTTGGCCACGGCGTCCTGCAGGGTGCCACTGCGGGTCCAGGTCTGCAGCATTTCCTGGAAGTCCGGCAGCTTGAAGAAGAAGTGCTGGGAGTCCTTGAGCACCGGGGTGGCGCCGGAAATCGCCGACTTCGGATCCTTCAGGTCGGTCGGTGCGTAGGTCGCGCCGCATTTTTCGCAGTTGTCGCCGTACTGGTCTTCGGTGCCGCATTTCGGGCAGGTGCCCTTGATGAAGCGGTCGGCCAGGAACATTTTCTTTTCCGGGTCGAAGTACTGCGTGATCGAACGCGTGGCGATGTGCCCGGCGTCGCGCAGCTTGAGGTAGATCTGGCTCGACAGCTCACGGTTTTCTTCGGCGTGAGTGGAGTGGAAGTTGTCGAAGTCCACCAGGAACTCGGCAAAGTCGGCGCTGTGTTCAGCCTGGACGTTGGCGATCAGTTGTTCCGGGGTGATGCCTTCCTTTTCCGCGCGCAGCATGATCGCCGAACCGTGGGCGTCGTCGGCGCAAACATAAATGCATTGGTTGCCGCGGTGCTTCTGGTAGCGCACCCACATATCGGTCTGGATGTATTCCAGCATATGGCCAAGGTGAATCGAACCATTGGCATAGGGCAGGGCGCTGGTGACGAGGATCTTGCGTGGCTCGGACATGGGGCTCGGCTACTTGATGAAACGGAGGTCGGCCACTATAAAGCGCCGGCAAAGATATTTCACCCCTGCAAATCGTTGCCAGGCATGCCGTCCGGAAGACAGAAGGGGTAGGATACCCGCCATCTTTTCCCAGTCTTGTTTCGGAGTTGCCCATGAGCGCCGTCAATCGTGCAGCGGTGGAAGCCGTCCTTCGCCAATACACCGACCCCTATCTGAACCAGGATCCGGTCAGCGCCGGTTGCGTGCGCAACATCGAGATCCAGGGTGACCGCGTCAGCGTGCAGCTGGAACTCGGTTATGCCGCCGGTTTGTTCAAGAGCGGCTGGGCGCAGATGCTGCAAATGGCCATTGAAGGCCTGGACGGTGTCGGCGCTGCCCGCGTCGACATCAGCAGTGTGATCGCCGCGCACAAGGCCCAGGCACAGATCCCGGGCCTGGCCAACGTCAAGAACGTCGTGGCCGTGGCATCCGGCAAGGGCGGGGTGGGCAAGTCCACCACCGCCGCCAACCTTGCGCTGGCCCTGGCCCGCGAAGGCGCCAAGGTCGGGATTCTTGACGCGGACATCTACGGTCCGAGCCAGGGCATCATGTTCGGCATCGCCGAAGGTACCCGGCCGCAGATCAAGGAACAGAAGTGGTTCGTACCGATCCAGTCCCATGGCGTCGAAGTGATGTCCATGGCGTTCCTCACCGATGACAACACGCCCATGGTCTGGCGCGGGCCGATGGTCTCCGGCGCCTTGCTGCAACTGGTGACGCAGACCGCGTGGGGCGACCTGGATTACCTGGTCATCGACATGCCGCCAGGCACCGGTGACATCCAGCTGACCCTGGCGCAGAAAGTCCCGGTGGCCGGTGCGGTGATCGTGACCACGCCACAGGACCTGGCATTGCTGGACGCACGCAAGGGCGTGGAGATGTTCCGCAAGGTCAACATCCCGGTACTGGGCGTGGTGGAAAACATGGCCGTGCACATTTGCTCGAACTGCGGGCATGCCGAGCATCTGTTCGGTGAGGGTGGCGGTGTGAAACTGGCCAATCAGTATGGCGTCGAGCTGCTGGCTTCGTTGCCGCTGGCGATGGCGATCCGCGAACAGGCCGATGGCGGCAAGCCGACGGTGATTGCCGAGCCGGACAGCCCGATCGCCCTGGTCTACCAGGAACTGGCCCGCCATGTCGGCGCGCGGATCGTCTTGCAGGAAGCGGCGACACCCGCGATGCCGAACATCACCATCAGCGACGATTGAAGATCTGAAATGCTGTCCCCTGTAGGAGCGAGCATGCTCGCGATGGACGTAAACGATGACGCGTGCTTCCTGGAAAAAAGCGCCGCCTTCGATTCCATCGCGAGCATGCTCGCTCCTACAGGGGGCTTTGTCGCGTTTTAGATACGCAACCCGCCATCCAGCTCCAGAATTCGACCGGTGTAATAGTCGTTCTCGAAGATGTAAGCCGCCGATTGAGCGATTTCTTCCGGCTTGCCCATGCGCTTGAGCGGAATCCCCGACGTCATCTTCTCCAGTGCTTCAGGTTTCATGCCCAGGGTCATTTCCGTTTCGATGAAGCCCGGTGCGATGCCGGCCACGCGAATGCCGTAGCGCGCCAGCTCCTTGGCCCAGGTCACGGTCGCGGCGGCGACACCGGCCTTGGCGGCGGAGTAGTTGGTCTGGCCCACGTTGCCGGCCCGGGAAATCGACGAGATGTTGATGATCGCGCCACTGTTGTTCAGCTCGACCATTTTTGCCGCGACTTCACGGGTGCACAGGAATACACCGGTCAGGTTGACGTCGATGACCGCCTGCCACTGGGCCAGGCTCAACTTGGTCATTTCGCCATCCTTGACCTTGAGCAGCAGGCCATCGCGCAGGATCCCGGCGTTGTTGATCAGGCCGTGGATCGCACCGAAGTCTTCGGCGACCTGGGCGACCATGTGGGTCACTTGTTCTTCATTGGCGACGTTGCACAGGTAGGCGCGGGCATCGACACCCTTGGCCTTGCAGGCGGCAACGGCGTCGTCGAGCTTTTCCTGGTTCAGGTCGACCAGCGCCAGCTTCGCGCCCTTGTCGGCGAAATACTCGGCCATGGAGCGGCCTAAACCCTGGCAACCGCCCGTGATAATGATTACTTTGTCAGTGAGTTTCATTCGCATGCCCCCGGTGGCAGGTCTAGAGTGGTTTGCTGGTAGAGAGCCTCTCGATCTGCGCCTGACATGGCCTGGCTGCACATGAGAACTGCCCCGAAGGCGTGCTGGGAACGTATCCCCAGGTGCCCGCCCGTTTTTTCGACGGATTCTATATAAGGAGTCATAAATTGAGCGTTGAAGCGGCCAAGAATGCCCGAGAATTGCTTCTCAAGGAATACCGTGGGGTGCTATCGACCCATTCCAAGGCGATGCCCGGCTTCCCGTTTGGATCGGTCGTACCGTACTGCCTGGACGAGCAGGGTCGACCGCTGATCCTGATCAGCCGCATCGCCCAGCACACCCACAATCTGCAAAAAGACCCGAAATGCTCACTGTTCGTGGGCGAGCGTGGGGCCGAAGACGTCCAGGCCGTTGGCCGCCTGACCTATCTGGCCGAAGCGCAGATGATCGAGGCCGAATCGGCCATCGACGCGGCGGCCGAACGCTACTACCGCTATTTCCCGGATTCGCAGAACTATCACAAGGCCCACGATTTCGATTTCTGGGTGCTGCAGCCGGTGCGCCACCGTTATATCGGCGGCTTTGGCGCCATTCATTGGGTCAACGATCTGATCCTGGCCAACCCGTTCGCCGGTAAAGCCGAAGTCAGTATGGTCGAGCACATGAACGCCGATCACGCCAAGGCGATTGCCCATTACGTCGATCTGGCCGGTTTGCCGAAAACCGCGCCGGCGCAGCTGGTCGGTATCGACAGCGAAGGCATGCACCTGCGCATCGGCCAAGTGCTCTACTGGCTGCCGTTCCAAGCGCCTTGTAATACGCCGACACAAGTTCGCGAAGCCTTGGTTTTCCTGGCTCACGCCGAGCATTGGCCGAAAAATGCAGTGGCTGATGCTTGAATTCACGAAACGGCGACGTCATCTAAGGATTACTGGCAAGGCATTCTTGCGTTGAGGAACCATTTGATGCGCCCTTTTTTGTTGCTCTTTCTGCTGTTCCCGGTGTTGGAGCTGTTCGTATTCGTCAAAGTGGCAGGGGCGATCGGGTTTTTCCCGGCCCTGCTGCTGATCATTCTCGGCTCGATGTTCGGTGTGTTCGTGTTGCGCGTTGCCGGGCTGGCCACCGCACTGCGCGCCCGCGAAAGCCTGAACCGTGGCGAGTTGCCGGCGCAGACCATGCTCGAGGGCCTGATGCTGGCTTTGGCCGGTGGCCTGTTGATTCTCCCGGGTTTCATCAGCGACGTGATCGGCCTGGTCATGCTGCTGCCGGTCAGCCGTCGCCTGCTGGCCAATAAAATGCGCCAGCGGGCCGAGGAACAGGCGATCCGCCAGCGTGCGTTCGCCGATGACCTCCAGCCCCGTGGCGGTCCAGCACCGCGCGAGCCCCTTGGTCGCGAGCCCAACGTGATCGAAGGCGAGTTCGAACACCGCGATACCAAGTGATTCGTCACTTGCACACGGCACCTTCGGGTGCCGTGTGCGTTTTCGGGAGATCGCCGGAAAAATTTTTCGATCCCCGCCCTTGTAATCAGCTTGCACGCCCTTATGTAACGGTCACCGCAAGGTTTCTGGCAGTCACGCCAGACAGACTTCCGCGGTTCGCTCGACGAACCGCACCCGGCACCGCCGGACTTTGTTAAACCCGCCGGGACTACACCGGCCGATGAAAACCACAATTAGGAGAGATCGACAATGAAGCTTCGTCCTCTGCATGACCGCGTCGTCATCCGTCGCAGCGAAGAAGAAAAGAAAACCGC